>Ga0031655_10001796_pt1 | contig 12672 bp, 7 predicted proteins | sample FrelakmetHBP12HB_FD_55187 | JGI IMG/M metagenome (GOLD analysis project Ga0031655, IMG submission 55187) | Freshwater lake sediment microbial communities from the University of Notre Dame, USA, for methane emissions studies -HBP12 HB | ecosystem: Environmental > Aquatic > Freshwater > Lake >... | reverse complement strand
TGTTGATCCCTGTGTACCCTGTGTGCCTTGAACCCCCGTATCTCCAACACTACCTTGAACTCCTGTAGCCCCGTCAATTCCTTGAACCCCAGTAACCCCGCTATTGCCTTGGATACCTTGAACTCCGGTAGCGCCAGCAATACCTACTCCTGTAGTTCCGGCATTTCCTTGAATTCCTTGAATACCGGTAACACCGTCATTGCCTTGAATACCCTGATCACCTTGGATACCTTGTAAACCAGTATATCCACGATCACCTTGGATACCCTGAACTCCGGTAGTGCCAGCAATACCTATCCCCGTAGCTCCAACATTTCCTTGGATNCCTTGAACCCCAGTAGCGCCATCATTACCTGTACTACCCTGAACACCCGTTTCGCCGGTTATCTCGAAATATACTGATGAGTGTATCATATATTTTACCTCTTTATTAATAAATCATCGCTACCTTAAAGATAACTATTTTATAACTACCCCAGAAAAACGATATCTTTGTTTTACATTATGGCATATTTCCCATCGAGCATAACAACCCTTGTAAAAATAATACAAATAATATATTTTATTTCTTTGAAACTAAATTAGTATAACAAGAGAAATATTACCAATGGATAAAATAATTCATGTACTATATGTAAATAATTACATGCCTAGACTATGTGCTCTAACTTTGCCTACTATTGAAGCGTATGCCAAAAAAATCAATGCACACTTTAACTTAATCACCACGAAAAAATTTCCCGATTGGCCCATAACATATGAAAAAATGCAAATCTATAGAGATGGCAGTAATGCCGAATGGAATATTTTATTAGATGCGGATCTGTTAGTCCATCCTGACATGCCTGATATAACTACTTTTTTACAACCACATATTATTGGATGTTATACTTCATACATAAGATCACTCCATTTTCCTGACAATACTTATTTTAAACGACATAGTGGTGTAGTCGCATTAGCCGCTAATTTTATTGTAGCCCATCAAATGAATCATGATATATGGACACCGCTTCAACAAAAAGCATTTGAAGTAGTCCCAACTTTAAAAAACCCATTTCAAGTTGATGAGTATTGTATAGCTACCAATTTAGCTCGTTTTAATCTCAAATATACTGGCGTGACATTTCCAGAAACTATAGGTAAATTTTATCATCTAGAAGTTACTAGTGATGAACATGGTGAGGACAGAGGTATTGAAATGGCACAAAGATATATGAAAGCGAATCATATGTTGAAGAAAGAAAATAAATGAAACTATTAGCTACTATTACATATAATGACTATCAGGAAATAGCAAAAATAACGCACCCTACAGTAGAAGCATATGCTAAACGGATTGGTGCAAAATTTATAGTTCTATCAAGTATACTTCAACTATCTGAGTATGATTATGAAAGAATTATTTTTGTTCATTCAGATATAATCATTAGACCTGATACTCCATCATTATTTGAAGTAGTACCTAAAGGTTGGATTGGTGCTTACAATTACGGGCAGCATGTAGCTTCAGATTTAACTGCATTTGCATCTACAAAAAATCTACCCGATCCTAAACCATGGAGTAATCGCTGGTATTCTACCGGTGTTATTGTAGTAGATGCAGATCATATTGATCATCTTTTTAACATTACATCAGAAGAAGATTTCAACTATTACTTAAACAATACAAACCATGACTACATTTTAGATATTGGTCCACGTTTTAATCGAATGCCATATTTTGATCAATTTTCAAATCATTATCAAAGGTTTGAGTTTTACATTATTCACTATTCTCAACTAATGCAGCAAACGGGTGTAGAAAATCTTAAGCGTATAGTTCAGGAAGATTTAAACATATGGGAATCTTTAAAAGAAAAAGATTACCACATACCCCGACCCGTGATAGTTAATATGGGTGGTGGTTTAGGAGATCAAATCTGTGCTGAACCAATAGTTCGAGAACTTCGTAGATTACACCCACATGATTATTTACTTATAAAAAGTCATTGGTCTGAACTGTGGGATAATCTTAAAGGTTATAAAATTGATGGGATTGTACCTAAAGATGTAACAGAATACCCAGCAGAAACCTTACAATACTATACTTACTGCGGACCAGATATCTCTATGCAAATGGGCGGTATGACACATAGCAATATGTCGTCAACAGAATTAACTTCGTACCTTGCATTAAATCGTCCGTTACCGCCGGGAAAAAGAGAAATCCGTCTAGACTCTACACAAGCTATTACTGAAACAATGCAAAAAAAATTAAATTGTACGTTGAAATGGCTCAACTCAGCTATTGTACTGCATCCCGGTTTAACTTGGCCTACTAGAACAATTGCAGATAAGGTTTGGTTGGAACTTATTCAACTATTAATTAACGAAAATAATCATATAGTTATAATTGGTCAAGGTGGTCCCTATCAAGGTCCGGGCAGACCAGAAAAGATTGGGGTACTTGATTTCTCTGTACCTGATAATAAAAACATAATTGATGCCCGAAATAAGTTAACAGTTAGCGAAACACTAGCACTTTTAAAACATTCAAGAGTATTGATATCAAATGACTCTTCACCGATACATTTAGCAGGTGCAACCGATATTTGGATTCTAGGGATTTTCACAACAAAGCACCCTCATTTCGTACTACCTTATAGAAGATGTACTCCTTGGTACAAGGCTGTTGCAATCAATAACAGACCTGATTGTTGGCCTTGTGGAGTCAATGCATTAAAAGCTTTTCCAGAGGGGTTACGAGTTGACCTATGTAAGAATTATAATAACCCCTATTGTTGCCATCCAACTGCGAAACAAATCCTAAAAAGTTTAAAAGAAGATGTTTTATGAAGATATTGTTTTATGATTGTGCTTCTACTTTTTCCTACGGTTCGAAAACATTTCAAACAAATGCAATAGGTGGAACTGAAGCTACTGTAATAAGAATAGCTGAAGCTCTGTCAAATTATCATAATATTACAGTAGCACAAAAATATCGAACGGAGGTAGATAGCACAACTAAAGTTAGTTATGTACCATTAGACTATCTAAATGATCCCGATGTTGTTATTTGCGTAAGAAAAATTGATGACTTTGTTAAAAAGTTTAAAGTTAAAGTACATGTACTATGTCAGAATTTTGATGAGGATCTGATTGAAATTGGAGAACTCCTAAAGGAAAATAAAGGAACTCTTATTTCAGTTTCTAATCATCTACTAGAAATTAATAAAAAACTTCTCCCCGATATAAACCACGTATGCATCTATAATGTCATAGATGATGATCTATACGAAGACAATACCCCTAGAGACAAAAACAAGCTAGTATTTTTTAGCTCACCACATAAAGGATTTTTTGATACTTTATATGCGTTTGGTTTAATGCGAACACTTGTACCCCAACTTACTCTTTATTACTCAAATCCGGGTTATATCATGTGGCCACATCAAACCCCGCCAAATGCAATCGACCTTGGGTGTTTACCCTATAATCAAATAATAAAACACGTTCGAGAAGCATTTTGTGTTTTCTATATTAATAAAATTTTTCCTGAAACTTTTGGTTTAATTTACGCAGAGGCTAATGCTGTAGGTACACCAGTACTAACGCATTACCACGGTGCTGCCAGAGAAATATTACATCCTAACAACCCCATTATAGATTGCAATCATCTCCCCAATGTTAGAGATACCTTTATGGATTGGTATTTAAATGGAACACCAATAGTAGCGGGAGTTGACAAATTTAGAACATCAAAAGTAGTACAAAATTGGCTTGCACTTCTTTCAATGTGTTGATACTTTTAAATACTATCAAGTAACCATAAAACGAGGTTTGCAATGAAAAAAGCAGTATGGGTTCTCTTAATTGGAGACTACTTTAAAGAATTATGTGATATTACGCTACCTACAATCGAAGCATATGCAAAAAGAATAGGTGCAGAAATGCATTATATTACTGAAAGGAAATTTCCTGAATTTCCTATTACATATGAAAAACTTCAAGTATACGAATTAGGTAAAGAATACTTTTGGAATATTCTTATCGATGCGGATACTGTAATCAAACCTACATATCACGATGTTACACAGATAATTCCTCAAGATCATGTTGGATTTGAAAAAGAATACAAAGCATCTTTTTTGTTTCAAGCTAATAAATGGTTTGTACGAGATGGGCGCAATAAGGGTATAGCAGGTAATTTTATTGTTACATCAGCGATGACTCATGACATATGGGAACCATTACCTTTAACTTTCGAAGAAATGAAAGAAATTTTTGGCAAAACTCGTCACCATATTATGGATGAGTATGTACTCAGTACAAACTGTGCTAAATACGGACTAAAAACAGCGGGTATTTCCGATGAATCAAAAATGTTACATCTAAGTGTAATAACTGAAACGGCTAAAGATTGTATTGCTAGGGCTAAGGATTTTTTATCTGAAGATTTTAGCGGCCAAGAACATCCTATAAAATTCAAAGAAGATCTACCACATCTATTAAATAAGTTAAATCTTACCGGCTATGGTGCTGAGATAGGTGTTCAAGAAGGGGTTTTTTCTCAGTATCTTCTCAAAACATGGATGGGTAAAAAACTATACCTTGTAGATTGTTGGCGACATCAGAAAGAATATACAGACATTGCTAACGGTGATCACAACCTACAATTAAATTGTATGGCTAAAACATTTATGAATGTTTATGGCTTTGATGAACGTGCAGTTATGATAAGAGAACTATCTGTAGATACTGCTAAATTATTTGAAGATGGCTTCTTTGATTTTGTTTTTATTGATGCAGATCATAAATATGAATCTGTTAAAGCCGACCTAGCTGCATGGTACCCTAAAGTTAAAAAGGGTGGTATTTTCTGCGGTCATGATTATCTCGAATCCTCATCAGAAAATAACGGCAATGCTGATTTTGGGGTTAAACCCGCAGTTGATGAATGGGCTTTAAAACATAAATTAACTATTAATGTGACCTCAAAAGAAGTTTTTCCTTTCTGGTGGGTTCAAGTTTGATTTCATATAAACAGATGGAAGGTATACAGATATGGCCATGACGATGAGTAGCCGAACAACCGGCCACGAAAAATATAAAAATGATTATGCTAAGAAACAATTTAAACCTTTGCCACCAGCACATTTACAAAAAAAAGCTATAATAACTTTAACAATGGGTGTTGAATACAATACAATAGCTGAATTCACACACCCCTCTATTAAAGCATATGCTAAAAAAATTGGTGCAGATTTCCACGTAATTTCTGATAGAAAATATCGACAAAATACACCAATAGGCTATGAAAAACTTCAATTAAGAGATTACTTAGAAAATTATCATCGGATCATATTTATTGATACCGACATAATCATCAGACCAGATACCCCCGATCTTTTCACCTTTGTACCTGAAGGCTGGCTAGGAGCTTTCAATGAAGGTGAATGGATGCCTGAAAGACTAAAATCACTGGAACAATCTTGTAATGAATTTGGCTTAAGCGCACCGTTCTTTAAAAATCAATATTACAACACAGGTGTTTTAGTTTTTGAGCAAAGACATTATGATATATTTCAAGACCCCCCAGTATTTATTGATCATTTCTATGAACAATCCTATTTGAACATTATGTTTGCTCGTAATTTAGTTAAGATCCGTAACCTATCCCTTAGTTTCAATAGAATGTCTTTTGTGGATGCTTTAAGTATATCTAAAGACCATTATTTAGAATCACATATTGTTCACTATGCTAGCCAATTAAAACAACTGGGATTGAACGGATTGTGTCAACAAATAGCATCTGATTTGTCTACTTGGGATCAATTAAAATCTAAAAAATACCACATACCTAAAGTATTAAAAATATCTATCTCCGGTGGATTAGGAGATCAAATTGAAGCTGAACCAGTAGTTAGGGAATTCGCCAGACTGTACCCCTATGATAAAATTTATATAGCTTCTCATTGGCCTGAAATCTTCGAAGATTTGCCATATGGAAAAGGAAGACTAATCTCAATTGATATCAGAAAACATTTCATTACTGAAGATATTTATCAAGTATTTAATACCTATAGCCCACCTGAAGACGAGGCATGGAAATACATGACACATGTGTTTTGTCATTCTTGCGACTTTTCTTCAAACTTAGCTTTAAGGCGAGTACTGCCACCGGAGAAAAAAACTATTATTCTAGGCTATACTTCAGATCATATGAAAAATATGTGTTCTAAACTAGGTGTTAGTAGAAACTATTTCAATGATGCGGTATTAGTACACCCCGGTAGATCATGGCCTACTAAAACAATGACTCCTGAATTTTGGGAAGAAATAATTGAAGGTCTTTTAAAAGACGGTAGAAAAGTAATTGTCTTCGGGAAAGACGGGAAAGATTTACAAGGATTGATACCTATAAAAATCGATACTAGTAAAATCTTAGATGCTAGGGATAAACTTTCTTTAAAAGAGTCTTTAGCATTATTGGATAGTTCACATATGTTGATATCCAATGACTCAGCACCTGTGCATATGGCTGGTGCTACAGATATTTGGATTGTGGGGATATATACTGCTAAACACCCTGCATTTGTAATTCCATTTAGAAAAGGAACTCAAAGTTATAAAACAATTCAAATTCAAAAAGAACCTGATTGTTGGCCTTGCAATACAAATGCTGTAACAACATCGTTAGACGAAGTAAGAGCAGATTTTTGTACCAATCTAGAAAATCCATTATGTTGTTTTCCTACAGCACAACAGGTTCTAGATGGCATAAAGGATTGTTTTTAATTTCTACTTACCTAAAATATTTTTTCTATTGTAGGTAAGTACCGGTGATGTAAGATAATTATGGTGATTAGTAGCGAGTACCGGTGCTGAAAAAGTTACTGTAGCACTCATATAAAACCCAAAATTATTCCCATATGCATTATTGGGACCACAGATAACAAATTCAGAGTTTGGGTAGCTTCTTACACCGAACAAATTATCATTATTTATAGGTGAAATTTCAACCCATTGATAACCATTTATGACACTAACTGGAGAAGATTTATTAGTTGCGGTCCCATCACCTAATATACCACCTGTATTACCTCCCCACGTCCAAGCATAGGAGGAACTATCTAACGCAGCCATACACTGCGAAAAATTATTATCGGGTAAATAAATAAACCGCCTACCCCCAACAACACTAACAGGAGAAGACCTAAGTGTAACAGTATTATCACCTAATTGACCAAAATTATTATAACCCCAAGCCCATAAATATGAGGATGAATCTAAGCCATAAAAACTAGCGTGTGAAGAACCAATATTTATAAATTGCTTATTGCCTACAACACTTACAGGAGATGAGTTAGAAACATTTAAGTTATTACCCAAAGTTCCTTGAACACCATAACCAAAAGCCCACGCATAAGAAGAACTATCTAAAAAGCAACAACTACCAGATAAATCACTTGACGAAACTAATGAACCATTAGTAGCAGCTAATTTCAATATTTGTCTCCCACCTACAACACTAACCGGTGAGGATCGATTTGTATTGGTATTGTCACCTAATGAACCATAAGTAGCATTTGCACCCCATGACCATAAGTAAGAAGAAGTATCCATACCGTAGCATATATCATAACTAGGAAGAATTTTAATCCATTGCTTACCACCTACAACACTATGTGGCCAAGAACGACCTTGAGTAAAAGGTGAATTAGAATTAGTTCCTGCTTGACCATACGTATTGGTACACCACGTCCACGCATAAGAGGAAAGATCAATCCCTACCACGGGAGCACTATCGGAAGATGTACAATACCCTAATCTCAACTTAATAAATTTTAAAGAGGTAGAAATAAAATTACCCGTTGGTATTAAAGAAGGACTTCTTGGTCCATACTGCGTGGTAGTACCAAATAAACTATTTTGTATCAAACCACCCCAATACCATGCGTTTGCAGATTGATCTAAAAATACAGTCATATATTCGTTATTAGTATTTGAACTACTCATGGCAATCTGCATAAATAAGGGCGGTTTCCAAAAACTATAACCCATTTGATACAACAATGGTTTTGTAGGGATATATGAATTTAAAACATTACCTGTTCCTAGCATACCATTAGTATTAGAACCCCATGTCCAGACATTAGAACTAGTATCTAATGCAAGGACTGAAGATGTACCACCCGATAAGCCACCGCATATTTTATTCAGGGTAAAAGGAAATTGATTTATGGTAGGGGCAGATCTGGATATATTACTATTATTTCCATACTGACCATAAGTATTATCACCCCACGTATATTGTTTGTTGTTTTTGTTCAAGCCAAAAATAGTGTAGCCACAGAGAGATAGTTTATTCCATTCATTAGCCAATACAGAAGTAGGCGATGAACTATTTGTTTGTGTGCTATTGCCATATTGACCATACGTATTATCGCCCCAAGCCCATACATAAGAAGATCCATCAATTGCTAACACATAATCGTTTCTACCCGCCTGTATATTAGTAAATTGTATACCACCGACAACACTAACTGGAGATGATCGACTTGCATTGGTATTGTCACCTATCGCACCACCACTATTACCTCCCCAAGACCATGCATAAGATGAAGCGTCTAAAGCACATGCTATACCAGAACCAACTACTAATTTAGTAAATTGTTTACCGCCAACAACACTTGTCGGAGATGATTTATTTGTAGCAGTATTATCTCCAATATAACCTGACGAATTACTACCCCACGCCCATGCATAGGATGAACTATCCAAACCACTAAAAAATCCAGAACCACTAGATAGCGAAAGCCATTGTTTGTTACCAACAACTGATTGAGGAATACCGTAAGATGCTCCCTGTCTATTATTACCGAGCAATCCAGAAGTATTATCCCCAAAAACCCACGCATATGATGATGCATCTAATGCCGCAATACACCCAGCCATACCATTTACAAATTTAATAAATTGTCTATCCCCAATAGCAGCTACGGGGGAGCTTTGATTTACTGTTGTAATATTAAGATCACTAGTTGCAACACCCCAACACCATATATAGGATGATTGATCTAAAATTGCCATATTATTACCGGCAGTAATGTCTACTGCCAGAGAAGAAGAATCTATTTTTTTTAAAGACACATAAGGTGTAACTTTTTTCATTCAATTCTCCTATTTCCCTATTATACTTTTTCTAGGCGTATTTATTACTGTAGGGGAGTTTAAATAATTATGTCGATAATTAACAATTGTCGGCGATGAGTAAGAGACAGATGTACTAACGTAATCTATAAATCTATTATAAAATTGTGATCCTGTAACTATATATTGGGAATTTGGGTATTGATTTACACCGACAAATCCGTAGTTATTCATTTCAATAGAAGAAAATTGATAACCACCAATCACACTAACCGGTGAAGATCGATTTGCTACTGAACCATCACCTAATATTCCAAGACTATTCGAACCCCATGCCCAAGCGTAAGAAGAGGAATCTACTGCAACCATTGCTGTTGCATCTGGTATTGTATATGTTTTAAGTAAAAATTGTTTTCCACCAATAGTACTAACAGGGGAAGATTTGGGTGTAACAGTATTATCCCCTATTTGACCATTAACATTTACACCCCAAGCCCATAAATAAGAAGATGCATCACTTGCAAAAAAACTATTATAAAGCGCATTAAGCTTTTTAAATAATCTACCCCCAACAACACTAACAGGTGAAGATCTGCTTGTTATTGTTGAATCCCCTAACTGTCCGCTAAGATTATTACCAAAAGACCAAATATAGGAAGAGTTATCAAGAAAAACAACACCTTTATTGATATTTGTGACAATATCTAATACTTGTCTAGCACCAATTACACTCACGGGTGATGATGAATTTACTATTGAATTATTTCCTAATTGCCCTACATCATTACGACCCCAAGCCCATAAATAAGAAGATGAATCTATTCCATAACTGTTTTGCCCAGCAATAGCGATAAATTTGAGCCATTGCTTTCCACCTACTACGCTATTAGGGGAATATGCAGTAGTACCGCTTGTATTATTTCCTGCCTCACCATAAGTATTTGCACCCCAATACCACGCATATGAAGACGAGTCTAATGCTGCTGCACCACCATAAACAGCAGACAAAGAGATAAATTGTCGATTACCTATTATAGAAAGAGGTGACGATGATGATACTGATGAAGATCCAATACCAACTACAGTATTGCCCCAAGCCCACGCATATGAAGATGAATCTAATATTAGGTTATTAGAGGAAGTTTCTGTGATTTTTATAAAAGATTTTGGGATTGGATAAAACGAATATGCTTGTTGCGGAAAATAAAGTTTTATAGGCCAACTTTTTGCTGTTGTTGTACTATCACCTAGTTGACCATTACTATTAGCCCCCCAAATCCATACATTCAAATAGTTATCAAATATAGCATAGTTAGTAAGATTGTTTTTGCAGTAAGTTACCTTTTTTATTGCCTTATTAACATTAATTGGAAAATTGACTTTTGTTGGTGACAACACATTTGGGGAACTATTTCCATAATAATAAGTATACGGAAAATTTCCCCACATATAAATCCCATCATCTTTTGTCCCAAATATAAGACCACCGGATGAAAATATTTTATTCCATGGGGTACTTAATACTGAAACAGGGGATGATTTGGATTGTAGGGTATTGTCACCTAAAAACCCACCACTATTATTACCCCACATCCACGCATAAGATGAACTATCTAAAGCAACAGTAACACAACTTGCGCCACCTATTTCAACAGATACAAATTGTTTTCCCCCTACCACACTTGTAGGTGATGATCTACTTAATATTGTAAAGTCACCTATTTGACCAGAACCATTAGAACCCCATGTCCAAGCATAAGATGAGCTATCTAAACCGCAAATACTAGCCCAAGCTACAGAAATTACATTAAACTGCTTACCGCCTATAACACTCGTGGGTGATGATGCATTGTTTATTGTATTATTACCTAACTGACCCACATTATTATAACCCCAAGCCCATGCATAAGAAGATGAGTCAAGCCCTACATAAATACCAGATGTACCACTAGAGGAAGCACCATACAAAGAAATCCATTGCTTTCCGCCAATAACAGATCTAGGTGCCGCCCAATAAATACCACTGTAATTAATTCCCATTTGACCTTGATTATTTGATCCCCAAGTCCAAGCATATGAACTCGCGTCCAATGCACCAGTTCCATTTGGAATTAATCTTGAAAATACACTATCTGCAAAAATAGGTACGAAAGAAGACCTATTAACAATATCCCCGTTTCCCAGTTGACCACTACCATTGGCACCACAAGCCCAGATATATGAAGATTGATCAAGCAAAAACATACAAGGATCTTCGCTGAAACTAATATCTAATATATTCGTAGCAATGGGAAATAGTTTAACAGGATTTTGATTTATCATTAATATTCTCCATTTATTTCCCCAATATGTTTTTCCAAACTACTTTAGTTGGGCTTATATACGAATGAGCAAAATTAACTGCAATAGGTGATGATATACTATAACTGCTAGTAAAATAATCAGTAAATCTATTATCAGTATCAATTCCGCATACCGCAATAGTTGAGTTTGGATAGCTTGTAGAACCTATCAAACAAGTACCTATATCGATATTACCCCATTGATAATTTCCCACAACACTTACGGGGGATGAACTAGCAGCACTTAGAAAATTTCCTAATTGACCATTACTATTACTTCCCCAAGTCCATGCATAAGAGGACGCATCTAATGCAACACAACTTAAAGGCGAACCTGAAATTAATGTAAATTGCTTTCCACCCACAACACTAACGGGCGAAGAACTTGCAATAATCGCATTATTACCTAAAGCACCATTAGCATTATTTCCCCATCCCCATGCATATGAAGAAGAATCTAATCCCCATACCATATAAGCACAATTCGAAGTAATTTTTATAAGTTGTATACCACCTACAACACTAGTAGGTGATGATCTAGAAAGAATATCATTGACACCTAATTGACCATTAGTATTAACACCCCAAGCCCATACATAAGATGAGCTATCCAATAAAACAGAATGAGTAGAACCTATCGCTATATCTATAACTTGCTTATCACCAATAACACTTACTGGTGAAGATCTCAAAATTACTGATCCGTCACCTAATTGACCATAGGTGTTATCACCCCAAGACCAAACATAGGATGAAGCATCTATTCCCAAACTATGATAATGCCCTGCTAATACTTTTAACCATTGTTTTCCGCCTATAATGCTTATAGGCGAAGATATATTATTAAAAGAAGTAGGAACAAAATTACCACCCTGATCAGAGATATATGTGGTGGTATTATCCCCTAATTGACCATGTGAATTTTCCCCCCACGCCCATGCAAATGACGAGATATCTAAACCTATTATATGACAATGATCAGCAGCAACATTTTTGGTTTTAGATATTGATAATTTACAAAACTGTAATCCACCGATTACTGATTGCGGTGAAGATGAGTTGACTAAAGAATTATTGTTACCTAATAATCCAGTACTAGCACCACCCCAAGTCCAAGCATATGAGGATTGATCTAAAAAAATAGATACTCCATCACCACTTGCACTGCGCTGATTATTCATAAGCATAATAAAAC
>Ga0031655_10001795_pt1 | contig 12677 bp, 16 predicted proteins | sample FrelakmetHBP12HB_FD_55187 | JGI IMG/M metagenome (GOLD analysis project Ga0031655, IMG submission 55187) | Freshwater lake sediment microbial communities from the University of Notre Dame, USA, for methane emissions studies -HBP12 HB | ecosystem: Environmental > Aquatic > Freshwater > Lake >... | reverse complement strand
GTTGATGAAGTGAAAAACATAGCACCGGTATTCGGGGGAATTGCACTCGAAGATATCGCTGCTCCTAAATGTTTTGAACTTGAAGACGCACTCCAGGGCATCGGAATTCCCGTGATGCACGATGATCAGCATGGGACCGCGGTGGTAGTTCTCGCTGCTTTGCTGAATGCCTGCAGGGTGACAAAAAAACGATTTGAGAACCTGAATATTGTTATATGCGGAGCGGGTGCAGCCGGTTTTGCCATCACCCGCATACTCAGGTGTATAGGGTATGATCCCAACCTCTGCAGCAGCGTAAACGACATTATTGTGTGTGATACCCAAGGGATCATCCACCGGCATCGTGACGGTCTGTACGCGAACAAGTATAAGTTCATCATCGCTGAAGAGACCAATAAGGCCGGGCAGACAGGTAACCTCACTGATGCACTAGAGGGAGCCGATGTCTGTATTGGAGTTTCGGTGCCGGCAATCATTACCCCAACCATGATCCGGTTAATGAACAAAGATCCCGTTGTCTTTGTACTTGCTCATCCCATGCCGGAGATACTGCCCCATGACGCACAGATGGCAGGCGCTGCAATTGTAGGTACCGGACGAAATGACTATCCCAACCAGATCAATTATGCCCTGGCGTTTCCGGGGATATTCCGGGGTGCTCTTGATGTGTGTGCAATACGGATCTCCAATGAGATGAAGGTTGCAGCCGCTCACGCGCTTGCTGATTTTGTCAAACGGCCTCGAAAGGACCGGATCCTTCCGCAGGTTCTCAACCGGAATGTCGTGAAAGTCGTAGCCTCTGCGGTAAGTGCTGCCGCAGTTACGAGCGGCTGCGCCCGTAAAATACATTGATTGCCCAGTTCAGATTTCGATAATAAAGAATATTGCGTTTTTTAAAAATCCGGTGTTCTTAACACCTGACACACGTTTGCCATAAGCGTGTGATGCCTCACGACATGATCCATGTGGGAGCCACTTCTCTCGTCCATTGGTATCGGTATCCATACTATTCCACAATCAGTATCCCAGAGAAGGAGTCCTTCTGCAGGAGCAGGCTGGAGCGATCTTTTTACTTCACCTTCAAGGAGGGATGTGATAAAAGTCTCACCCGCTTTACCTTCACCAACTAAAAGAAGTGCCGCAGCCATACACCGGACCTGATGCCATAAAAAGCTCTCCGCTTTTACTTCAAGATAAAAAAAACCCTTGTTTTCCCCAATGTGGATCTCAAGAATGTTCCGCCAGGGGTTTTTGTCCCTGACACGGGCAACGTTTGTGAAGTTGTGGCGGCCGATAAAATAGTGCACAGACCGCTCCATAGCCGCTATATCGGAGGGGGTCTTTGAAAAATAATACCGGTACGTCCTGGACTTCGCATCGTACCGCGGATGAAACTCCGCAGCCATTTTTGCATAACCGGTACACCAGCAGTCTGGAGGGAGCTGGAGGTTCAATGTCTGGATGGCACGATCAGGGAATTCCGTGGTAAATGCAACAACCTGTCCGCATGCATGGACTCCGCGATCAGTTCTTCCCGAACAAAGAAACCCGGCTTCCCGCCAGTCGGAGAACAGGCCCAGTCGCTGGCAAGTGGCGACGAATTCCCCTTCGACCGTGCGGTGTGCCGCCTGCATCTGCGAGCCAAAAAACCTGCTGCCCAGATAGGATACCCGGAACGCCAGCCTCATCGGAGCTGCACACGCCGTGTAAACCGTTTGATCTTTCTCCATGTATTATTCAGCGACTGGTGAGTGTAGGTCCGTAAGGGTGTCTGCCTGCCGGCGCAGGTTACTTTTCCGTCCCGGATAGCCGCAAGGATTGAGGGGATATCCCTGTCTGCATCAATTATTGTCCTGCCAAAACCAACGAATCGTGCATGGTGGGCGTCACTTCCCGCCACACAGGGTTTTCCCAGTTTTTTTGCGATGCGTGCCGCTTTCCGGTTTGCTGAGCCGACAATATACCGGCTATTGAACGTTTCAATGGCATCGACCACGGTCATACCGGCTTTCTTACGGCGGGCTACACCATGACGCCAGACATGGTACGGATGCGGGAGGATCAGGAGGGCCCCCATTTTTCGCGCAATCTCAACTGTATCGACGACATCGAGACCTGCCGGAATCACCTCGGTCACTCCAAGAACGAGCAGGTGCCCCTGCTTTGTCGAGACTTCGATACCCGGGATTACCAGAACAGATGTAGTGCACGAAAGTGCCTTTTTTGCACCGTCAATAGAATCATGGTCAGTGATAGCGATTACGTCAAGCCCGATCTCTTCGGCTTTTTTGAGGATCTCTTCGACACTGCTCTCGCCATCTTTTGAAAAATTGGTATGCACGTGCAAATCGCAGATAAGCATCTGATCATAGTGTTTTTATCTCTCGGGTATTAAGGGAACTTATGCGTATTCTCCTGCCCACTGGTGCTGCCACCGAAGAAATGGTAAAATGTGCAGCGTCGGGTTTTGACGCGGATGTNGTGGTGACCGGAGAGATTGCATCGTTTCTTACTCCCCANATGCTCCATATGCTGATAAAAAAAGGACAATACGATCTGGTTATTGTCTCCGGCATGTGCACCGCATCATTTGAACAGGTTGAACGCGAGACCGGAGTCCCTGTTTACCGGGGTCCCCGGCATGCAGCAGACCTCGCATTGATCCTGCCTGTTCTTGAAACGATAACACTCTCGCGTACAATTCCTGCTGACGATTTTCTTGCGAAAAGAAAAGCAAAAGACGCATGTAAAAAAATCGGGGAACGGGAGCACAATGCCGGATTCGATTTTGTGATCCGGGATACAAAGATCGGTGGCGGATCACGGATCAAGGTACTTGCAGAAGTGATGGATGCCCACCATTGTGATAATATCCGGGATGTTGTGGAACACTACTTTGGTTTCGGTGCCGATATCGTTGATTTGGGGTTTGGCTTCGATGCGACACCGGATGATGTATCGCGGGTCTTCTCGTTGTTAGATGATATCGACCGCCCGCTCGCTGTTGATTCCCAGCACCCGGATCTGATCCGTACAGCACTTGTGCGGGCTGATATTGTACTCAGCCTGCAGGAGACCAATATTCCTGTAGTGGGTGCATGTGTTGCCGATGCAGGGGCTGCAGCCGTGATTGTACCGGGTAACAGCACGCTTAAAAAGAACCTTGCGATGGCAGAGCGTGCGGGCATTGAATGTATCATTGCTGATCCCCTGCTCCAGCCTGTTGGTTCCGGTCTTGTCGCTTCCTTGAAAAATTTTAAGGATACGGGTTACCCGCTCTTCTTTGGTGCGGGTAATGTTGTTGAGCTTCTCGATGCAGACTCCATTGGGGTCAATGCACTGCTTGCCGGCATGGCACACGAAGTGGGTGCTTCAATCATCTTTACCAGCGAGCACTCGGACAAGACCCGGGGATCAATCCGGGAGATGCGTCAGGCTACGGAGATGATGTCACTCTGCACTGACCGCCACTATCCAAAAGATCTCGGTATCGATCTGCTTGTGCTCAAAGAAAAGCGGAAAAGGCGCGAACCCCCTCTTGACTATGAAACGATCACCAATGCAGAGAAAATGTCACCAGAGATCATGTATGATCCGAAAGGCAACTTCCGTATCGGCATCGAGGGTGATCACATTATTGCAGTGATCCACGGTAAGGCTGTGCAGGGTAAGTACTGGCAGGATGTACTGTACACCATCCTTTCCCACGGTGAGGTCTCGCTGCTTGATCATGCGGCATACCTGGGGAAAGAATTATTCAAAGCTGAGCTGGCAATCCGGTACGGGAGAAGTTTTGAGCAGGACGGGGAGTTCTGAATGGCATCATGAATTACTAAGGCATAATCGAGCGCGGCTGCAATCAGGATCATTCCTGTAATAATAATCCCGACAAGGGCATTAAAATGCCGGCAGTAAATCCGGCTTTGGAACCGTTCCAGATGCCCCCTTTTGCTACAAGTCCTGCAATATGTCTGCCAATAATGGGTCCAAGAACGGGAAGCATATCTGCAATAAGCACCATGAAGAAAAATCCTGCGAATGCACCAGCCGGAAACTGCCTTTTGCCATAAGAACTACTACAACTTTCTGGAGAGAGAAGGTGGGAAGATATACAAAAAATCCAGGATATGGAGAATACATTTTTTACGAGCTCCTTCATCAACTCTTTTATTCCATCCCTCCTCATTTCTATACATGGCTACACAGGCACGTGCATCACATATCCTCGTCAAAACGGAAGACGAGGCTAATAAAATACTCAAAAGGATTAATGACGGAGAAGACTTCACGGCAGTGGCAAAGCGCTTCTCTTCCTGCCCCTCGCGGAAGGACGGGGGTGACCTTGGCTGGTTCGGCAAAGGACAGATGGTACCGGAATTTGAGAAAGTTGCCTTCGAAAATGATGCCGGGAAAGTCATCGGTCCCGTCAAGACACAGTTCGGCTACCATATCATAAAAGTGACAGGAAGGAAATAATAAAAGAACCAGCCGGTCTGTTTGTACTTTTCCTTAACAGGAAAGATCGGTAGTTTCAAGATATACTGACAGGGAATTGAATCATGAAAATCCACGGAATCAGGCAGGAACTCCTCTCACTTCTCCTTGAGATGGGCCGCAACAGCCATCCCAACGAGTTCGTCGCCCTGCTCTGCGAAAGAGACGGTATTATTGAGGAGATGAATATACTTCCGGGAACAACGGCCGGAGAGAATTCCGCATCGCTTCTCTTTGATATGATGCCACTTGATACTCATCTTGCGGGGAGCGCCCACAGTCACCCGAACGGTGTCCTCCGCCCTTCGAATGCAGATGTGAATTTTTTCCCGCGAACCGGCCGGTATCACCTTATCGTCAGCTACCCGTATCGAGAGTCAGACTGGCAATGTTTTACTGCAGATGGCAATCCGCACACTATTGAGGTGATCGTTTGATTCCGCGCAGGGTCGTTGCCACCGGCACCTTTGACATCCTCCACCCGGGGCATCTCTACTATCTTGAGGAATCAAAAAAAATGGGTGACGAGCTCTGGGTAATCGTTGCACGGGACGCAAACGTCAAACACAAACCCTGTCCGATCATTCCTGAAGAGCACCGCCTCCGGATGGTCACCGCCCTTAAACCCGTAGATCATGCAATTCTCGGGGATAAGACTGATATATTCCGCCCGATTAAAGAGATCCAGCCTGATATAATTACCATCGGATTCAACCAGCATTTTGATGAGAGAACACTGAACCTGCAGCTCACTGAACGCGGGTTAGCGCCGGAGATTATCCGCATCGGCAAATACGAAGACGGAGATCTATGCAGTTCACGGTTCGTTGTACAGCGGATCATTGAAGTGCGGGGAAAAAAGGATGAGACTCAGGGATAGACCCGAAGGTCCTTTTCCCTGCATTCACGTTCAAATCTGAGAATATGCAGATCGAAGCACTACCTTCATGGTAAGTCCTGCAGGGAGTTTATTCCGGATATCACGGTACCCCCATGGCATCCAGAGATTAAATATATAGTTTTTTAGTCTGCCGTTACCGAATAGTCCTGCATCAAACAGCTCAATAATCACAGCGGAATGCATGATGAGCATAATGAACCGGCTGCAAACCTTTATTGATTCCCGTTCTCATCCACTCTTTATGGGTGATGAGTGTGTTCAAGGATATTTCAGCTGAGATTGAAAAACTCACGGAAATTGCTGTGGAAAGGGTGTGGAAGTCCAGATAATTATACCGGAAAAAATTGTTGTGTCACAATGGGTCCGGTTCAAATGCCGGTATGGCTGCAAGGGATATGGCAAGCATTTCGGCTGTCCCCCTTATGCCCCGTCACCAGATGAAACCCGCAGGATGGTGGACGAGTACTCAACCGGGTTACTGCTCCGGTTCGATGGCGTGCCCGGGAGAGGGTCGTTTGGGCCTGATGATATCCCGGATGACTTCCATGANTGGTTCAGGGACCTGATCCTCTGGGTGAATGGAACAGTACACATGCTCGAAAAGACTGCATTCTATGATGGCTTTTACAAAGCATTCGGNTTTGGCGGGTATCCCTGTATATACTGCGAGCACCAGCATTGCGTTGCTGANGAATCCCCGGNNGTTGTGGACGAGAGTATGCGCCGGAAGTGCCGGCATATGGATATGGTACGCCCGAGCATGGAAGCGGCGGGNATGGACGTGTTCGCAACCGCAAAAAATGTTGGCTGGAACCTTGAGACGATCCCGTGCAAGGACAGGGAATATGGGAAGATCACACATTCCGATATCCACTCGATCGGGCTTATGCTGATCGAATAGCAGTCAACGACCCAGATGCACCCGGTGTGACGGGGATTTTTTCCGTCCCAGATTGAGGATCCCTCTTCGCAGCGATGTGCTGTATTTTGCAGTAAATGACCCGATAATCGATGTCACAATAACCATCGCTGCAATGGTAGTCCCGACAAGGGGCGAACCATAAAGAACGGCGATCGCGATAGAAAATTCACCCCTGCCGATGGTATTTCCCCAGATTTCCAGNCCTGACAACGCCGATCCATGAATAACTATCCCCGTCAGTACGCCCGAAATAAGCTTGCTTATAATGGCAAGGAGGCAGATAACCGTGATCATAAACCAGTTCACGCCCCCGGAAAAGTCAATAGTGACACCAAAGAAAACAAAAAAAACAACTAAAAATACGTCCTTAAACGGACGGGCATGCTGCTCGAACGCATCGGGATCTGTAGTAGCGAAGGCAACACCCAGCGCAATAACCATCATTGTTTCGGGGATACCCAGATACATTGAAATCGATGCAGTGGTGAGCACCGCTGCAAAGGTAAAAATTATGGGAAGCTCATCATCCCGGTCAAGAATCGAGATGAGAAATTCTTTGCCATAATGGGCGAGTGCATAGAGCACGGCAAGAACACCCAGTATCTTTACAATAAAGACTATCAGGTTCTGGTTACCTGCTGATATAAGGGCCAGAAAGATGATCAGGATGAGGTCTTCAAAGACCATCAGCCAGATGACCGTCTCGGCTTCGCGGAACATGAGCTTCCTGTTTTCGATGAGCGAGGTGATTGCCATCGCTGTACTCGAAATGTAAAATGCAGAAGCAACAATAAGCGACTCGATGATCGAGAACCCGAGCAGGTATGCCGCAACAAAACCGATCAACATGTTGACATTGAGATCGATGATACCACTGGTGAGGACTGCAGAGCGGTTCGCTGCAATCCGTTCCGGTTTCAAGCCCAGCCCCATGAAGAACAGCAAAAAGATAAGTCCCATATCGGAAAAGAAGCGGCTGATCTCATCAGAAGAGACCATCCCAAGCCCGGCTTTTCCCAGCAAAACCCCGGCAAGGATATAGAAAGGTATAGCGGGAACCGACAGGTACTTGGTGATCAGCGCCAGGAGCAGGCAGAGGAAAAGTGCGAGGACGATACCTTCCATTACTCCACCATTATTTCGCGCTCAAACATTCTGATCTGGTCGCTCTCGCCTATAACCAGTGCTGCATCTCCTGTTTCAAAGACAAATGCGGGTGCAGGATTGATGATATTTTTATCATGACGGCAGACGGCAATTACCGTTGCGCCGGTTTTTGCCCTGATCTGAAGGTCTTCGATCGTTCTCCCGGCAATGGCTTTGGGGATGAGGAACGAATGGATGGTAACCCGAGATCGGCAAGCGCCGAAAACGCGATTTCGACACTTTCCTGGTCCGCCTCTATGATCGCACCGGTGAGAATGTTGCCCAGTCTTCGTGCCTCAACCGGAGTCATCTCCGCTGCGCTGGGAGTGTGGCAGCCTTTCTGGAGTGTGTACATCTGGATAATTCCGGTTTTCGTGAAAAAAATCGCAACCGTATCACCTTTATCGGTCTCAAATTCATATTTTGTTCCGACCCCGGGAAGATTGAGCGAGCGAAGAGACATAGCAGACATTAGAGAAATGATCCTAAAATATATTATGATATGTGATAGGATGCTCCGACGTATCCTTTCATCCAGAAAAAAGCAAAAAGAAAAGTGGACATTTTTATGGATTTTTTGGTTTCTCTAAGGTTTTTGAGAGGTCGGGAGGGGCGAAGTGCAATCTGATCGTNCACCTGATTTTTCTGAGGGGTTTTCGTCCTCCCCACATACCTTGTTGAAATACTATGCCTTTAAACACCTCACCGGGCGGGGTGAAAGTGAAACAAGTATGCTTTATGAACAGGTCACGTCATCAGAGTCATGCATGATATGATACTTTTTTCTTGACCCGGGATGATGTATTAAGATAGTTTCGCGATCTCTTTTCGCGCCTACCATCGATTTCATCTCACTGCAGGAGCTGGATACCATCACTGAAATTCCCAAAGAAGAATACGTGCTGAAATGTACATCCGCATGTGCCGGGTGCAGCAATTCGCTTGCCCTCAGGTACGTGCTCAAGGCAGCAGGATCCGATACCGTTCTTGTCGTGCCAGCCTGCTGCACAAGTGTCATACAGGGCATCTACCCGAACACTGCATTCAATATACCCGTTTACAACATCGCTTTTGGTGCTGCCGCAGCATGTGCATCGGGTATGTCGAACGCGTTCCGTGCCTCCGGAAAAAAGACCAATGTAATAGTATACGCTGGTGATGGAGGGACGCTTGATATCGGCATCCAGGCCATGTCCGGTGCATTCGAGCGGGGCACCGATTTCCTTTACATCTGCTATGACAACGAGGCATATGGCAATACCGGTATGCAGCGGTCGGGGGGGACACCGATGGGCGCCCGCACGACAACGACGCCGACCGGAAAGACGGATGCGAAAAAGGACATCGATGCGATCATCGCCGCACATGACCCGCCCTACATGGCAACTGCCTGCGCTGCTTATCCTCAGGACCTTTTTAAGAAAGTTCAGAAAGCACTCACCTTCCGGGGACCTTCCTTCATCCACATCCTTGCGCCCTGTCCACCCGGGTGGCGTTACTCAACGGAAAAATCCGTCGAGATAGGAAAGCTCGCCGTAAAATCCGGTATGTGGGTACTCTATGAGCGCGTGTACGGAAAACTTTCCATCAACCCCCAGTCAAAAGTGGCAATGAAAAAACCCATCCCTCTCGAAGAGTATCTTGCACCACAGGGACGGTTCAGGGGTATTGATGCAAAGACGCTTGAATTGCTCAGGCAGCATATCGCAAAGAATGCAAAGAAACTGGCGGCTGAGGAGGCGGAAGAATGAAAAAGATCGCAACCGGCAACAAGGCGGTCGCAGAAGCAGTTAAACAGGTACAGCCGGCAGTGATCGCCGCTTACCCGATTACCCCCCAGACAGAGATCGTCGAACAGATCGCAGAGTTTGTTTCCACAGGCGAACTTAAAAGTCGTTATATTCCGGTGGAAAGTGAGCACTCCGCGATGGCCGCATGTATTGGCGCGAGTGTCACCGGGATACGGACGTTTACCGCGACAAGCTCCCATGGTCTTTTGTATATGCATGAAATGACCAACTGGGCAGCGGGCGCACGTCTGCCAATTGTCATGGCAAACGTAAACCGATCCATTGGTCCCGGCTGGAACATCTGGGCGGAGCATACTGATGCCATGCAGGAGCGCGACACTGGCTGGCTCCAGGTGTACGTGAGCACCGTGCAGGAAACATACGACGCGACGCTGATGGCATTCAGGATTGCCGAGCACAACGACGTGTTATTGCCGGTGATGGTGAACCTTGACGGCTTTTCCTTAAGCCATATCATGCAGCCGCTTGATACCGTCGAATTAGGTGATTTTATTCCGCCGATGCACCTTCCCCATGCCATTGATCCGAAGAATCCTGCGGGATATGGGGGACTTACCGGCCCGGACCAGCATTTCAAATTCCGCTGGGATATCGAACGCTCGATGCGTGATTCGGTTAAAATAATCGAGACAACCGAGAAGGACTTCGCAAAGCGTTTTGGAAGGATGTATGGATTCACGGAAGACTACCAGTGTGAAGACGCTGATATGGTCATCGTTTCAATGGGCACGCTTGGCAAGGAGGCCGAAGTCGCCATCGACATACTCCGTAAAGAGGGCATCAAGGCAGGTTCGATGCGCCTGCGCTGGCTGCGCCCGTTCCCGAAACTCGATCTCAAAGGAAAGGAAGTCATCGTGATCGATCGCGATTACTCGTTTGGCTTTGGGGGGATACTCGCAAAATCCATCCAGGCTCAGCAGAAGACCGATGTGTACAGCGTGATTGCCGGCCTCGGCGGCCAGGAAGTAACCTATGAAGATATTGCGGATTTCACCCGCAAGCGTCGTATCGGCGAAGANTTCTGGTTCGGGGTGAGTGACCATGTATGAGATCCGCATTCACTCCCGGGGCGGACAGGGAGGGGTCACTGCCGCACGGCTCCTGGCACTTTCAGCAATCCATGATGGGAAGTACGCAACTGCATGCCCGTTCTATGGGGCCGAACGCAGGGGTGCACCGATCGTTTCATTCGTCCGGATAGATGATACCCCCATCAAGATCTACAGCCAGATAAAAAAACCAGACATGGTCGTGGTGCTCGACGCGAGCGTAATGGATGTCNTCGATGTACTGCAGGGATTAAAAAGCGGNGGAAAAGTGCTGGTTAACAGTACCCACAAAAAGGAGTTTGCCGGCTTTTCGGCAAGCCATGTGGACCTGACCGGTATCGCACTCAGGGAGAATCTCGTGGTTGCGGGAAGCCCTATCCTGAACACACCTGTGCTTGGGGCACTTGCAAAGATGGGGATTATCTCGGTCGATTCAGCAAAAAAGTCAATCCGTGAGATGTTTACTGATGAGCGCAATGTCAGGGCAGCTGAAGCGGCATACACGGAGATGAGTGTATGAGTCAGGATCGCCAGCGCCTCGCTTTGAGCAAGCCAACACAAGGAGCAGCGGGAAATACCGGAACGTGGCGTGTNTTTAAACCCGTCGTGGATAAAGAGAAGTGCAACCAGTGCGGTCTCTGTGAGATGTATTGCCCTGACTGTGCAATCGATGCTGATCTCAATGTTGACCTGATTTTCTGCAAGGGCTGTGGTATCTGCGCGAACGAATGCCCGAAAAAAGCGATTGCTATGGTGCGGGAAGAAAAATAGGCAGTTCCCCCACCCACAACCTTTTTTTATCCACCCAGTAAATATCCCCGTATGAGGGCGTACAGATGAATGCTAAATTTTTCGGGGACCCCAGAGACCTGTTCAAATATGATCTCATGACCGATATACTCAAAAATTTTCATGGAAAAATTGACCGGCTGGTCATCGTCCCCATGCTGACCGCCTATTATCCCCGGTTCCGGGGCAATCCGGGATGCAGGAATAAAAACCTGATCGAATGTTTCCGGCGCTTTCGCACAAAAGAAGATGTGGACAATTATTACACGACCCTCAAAGAGTATTTCAAAGACCTCAAGGAGAGCATCGGTACGAAGAAAGTGCGTGTACGGATCGAGAAGGATGAGACTTTTTCTCAAGCGACACGGTCGGCGTATTTTTCCGGCATTCTTGAACATTTCCCCCAAGCCTGTCTGCTCTTTATAGACCCGGATATCGGGATCAAAGAGAACAATTACACGGCGAAACATCTCTCATTTGCTGAGCTGAAAGGATTCTGGGATCGGCTCGATAACGAATCTATCCTGATGATCTACCAGCATTTCCAGCGAAACCGGGTTTTGGGGCGTAGTGATCCCGATTCGAAAGCAGCCGATGTGACCCGGTTGATCGGCATCTCCCCGCTTATCATTGCAGACACAACGGTCATGTTCATTTTTTTTACAAAAAACCCTGAACACCGGTCAGAGCTCAAGGAGATCCTGAAAAACTACCAGAAACGGATCCGTTCCTCGATAAAAGATCCCAAAAAGCGTCGTGCCCTTACCATAACCGGGTAAGATGCCACGCATAGTCCATAACCTTTTTCCCCATTCGGGATTACCGTAGTATCACGAAAATTGAGTGGTCTCCTGCTACACCTTGAGTTCATCCTTTGCCATGTACTCTAGATCATATTTATAGAAATGCGTGAACCCGCAGTTCCGGCACCGGACGGTAAAATGCCGGCACCCTATAATTATATCATGGGGACCAGTCACGTGACAGTGTCTGCATTCCGCGGTTTCAAGAAGGTTCCAGACATCGTAACACCCAATTGTTGTGAATGTTCCTGGCTGAGTGACATCTTCAATACGGGGTATATAGACACGGGTCGCACCACAGTTTTCACATGCCACCTGAGCCTGGTACGGTACTGCTTTTATGATCTGGTCTGCCACCTGTTTGCAATGGTAGCAGTCAGTGCTGAATTTTGTAAAAATAAACCGGTCGCTCATGGGAAATACTGGTTGTGTCCGGGTTCATTAATCTGTTGCACACTCCACCACCAGCACGAACGTGATCATCGGGAGTAATGACATCGCACAACCAATTACCTTTTACTACACTTCAGTAGTGTTTGGTACGATCAGCGATAGGATTTGGGAAAATGTCCCATAATCAGGCATGAGATCATAGCAGGCTCTATTCCAGTATTTCGAACGTTCAATGATTTTTTGGAATTCACCGAGCAAAATAATCACGAGCAGGTAAGTAAATTTAATTACTGGTTGAAAACAATTTACTTTCCATGAAGAAGTTCATTGGTTTGTTAATTCTTATGATTGCTTTTGTTGCGTTCACGG
>Ga0031655_10001793_pt1 | contig 12680 bp, 13 predicted proteins | sample FrelakmetHBP12HB_FD_55187 | JGI IMG/M metagenome (GOLD analysis project Ga0031655, IMG submission 55187) | Freshwater lake sediment microbial communities from the University of Notre Dame, USA, for methane emissions studies -HBP12 HB | ecosystem: Environmental > Aquatic > Freshwater > Lake >... | reverse complement strand
AAAGATGATTGGCAATAAAATCGGACATCGACTTGACCCTTACCTCTACTATGTTCTTAAAATATTTTCGGGAGAACATGGCAATCCCAATTTCTTTACCCTAATGGGTTTTTTTGCAACCCTTGCCGCCTCCCTTCTTATACTCAAGGGATTCTGGTTCCTCGCAGGATTGGCGATCATCCTTTCAGGGCTTTTCGACCTCTTTGATGGCGTAGTAGCCAGAAAATTGGGAAGGGTGACACCCTTGGGGGGCTTCTTAGATTCAGTCTTAGATCGATATTCGGATCTCCTTCTACTTCTTGCCATCCTTATTTACTACCTAAAAAAAGAAGATCCTGGCCTTGTCATCCTTACTTCTTTTGTCAGTATGGGCACGGCTCTTATCCCTTATATTAGAGCGAAGGCAGAGTCGTTGCAAGTTCCGTGTCACATCGGGCTCATGGAAAGAGCAGAACGTATCATCCTTCTCTCTATAGGAGCCCTATTCCAATGGATGGAGCCCATTCTCTGGATTCTGGCCATCCTCACTCACTTCACCGTGCTTCAGCGAATCTATTATGTTTNGAAAAAGCTCCGGCTCTCCTGAAAATATTCGTGTCCATGTCCGTGACTTGTGTCAACACTCTACTTAACTTCTTTAACCATCTTTTGAATTTCGTTTAACAACACTAAAACAAAATCTTTTTCCCTCAGCTTTCTGATCACTTTTCCTTTTCTAAAAANGACTCCCACTCCTTTTCCTCCGGCAATGCCGATATCTGCTTCTTTCGCTTCNCCTGGTCCATTCACTACACATCCCATAATAGCCACTGTGAGAGGGGTGGCAATTTTCTTAACGCCTCTTTCAACCTTTTCTACAAGATGGGTCAGATCGACTTCGCAACGACCACAGGTGGGGCATGAAATAATCTCAATGCCTCGTTTGCGAATATTCAAGGCTCTTAACATTTCGTACCCCACACGAACTTCTTCAACAGGGTCTCCAGTTAATGAAACCCGGAGCGTATCTCCAATCCCTTCGCTGAGCAGAAGTCCAATGCCGATAGAGGATTTAACAATAGCCCCAGAACCTTTTCCGGCCTCTGTCACNCCCAGGTGAAGTGGATAATCCGACTTTTTTGAAAATAGGCGGTAGGCTTCCACTGTCCTCAAGGCATCTGACGCCTTCAAAGAGACTTTGATGAGATGAAAACCGAGATCCTCCATCCATTCGATCGTACGCAATGCGCTTGAAACCATCGCTTCGGGAGTCGCTCCTCCAAATCGTTTTAAGAGGTCTTTCTCCAAAGAACCAGCATTCACCCCAATACGGATCGGAATGGAGCGATTTCTCGCCTCTGTGACGATGGGCTTCAGACGATCNCTTCCTCCNATGTTTCCAGGATTGATACGGAGACCATCCGCTCCCGACTCCATGGCTATCAAAGCCAAGCGTGAGTGGAAATGGATATCTGCAATGAGAGGAATTCGAATCCTTTTCTTGATCTCAGTGATCGCACGGGCTGCTTCTTCATCCACAATAGCCACCCGAATGATTTCACACCCGGCTTCTTCAAGACGTCGAATCTGATGGACAGTCCTTCGGATATCCCTCGTATCGGTTTTCGTCATCGACTGGACAGAGATCGGTGCATCCCCTCCAACCTTAACAGGGCCGATAGAAATCTGACGTGTCTTTCTTCGTTCCATCGAATATTATGGGAGGGGCCCTTGAGGAACCTATGTGCCCTGTTCCCAGGAAGCTAAATAGTGGACTTGTTCTTTGGTCAATTGATCGATNTGAATACCCATCGAAAGAAGTTTTATCCGGGCGATTTCTTGATCGATCTCGAGAGGAACGGAATAAACCTTTTTCTCCAGAGTTCGATGATACTTCACCAAATATTCAGAGGCAAGTGCTTGGTTGGCAAAACTCATATCCATGACGCTCGAGGGATGCCCCTCTGCAGAGGCGAGATTGATCAATCTTCCTTCCCCCAATAGATAGACCCTTCGTCCCTGTTTGAGTTGAAACTCCTCCACAAAATCACGTATTGTTCGCTGGGAGAGGGTCGCTTCACGGAGCCCGTCCAAATCGAGTTCAACATTAAAGTGGCCTGAATTGGCGATAATGGCTCCATCTTTCATTTTTAAGAAATGCTCTTTCCGGATCACCTTGATATTTCCAGAGACCGTGCAAAAAATATCTCCTATTTCAGCTGCCTCTTCAATGGGCATCACCCGATACCCATCCATGACGGCTTCCAGAGCTCTTAGAGGACTCACCTCGGTGACGATGACATTNGACCCCATCCCTTTTGCTCTCATCGCCAGTCCCTTCCCGCACCATCCATAACCTGAGACGACAAAGGTTGCCCCGGCCATCAAACGATTGGTGGCCCGGATGATCCCATCAATCGTCGACTGTCCTGTGCCATATCGGTTGTCAAAAAAATGTTTGGTCTCAGCGTCGTTGACAGCGATGATCGGAAAATTCAGTACCCCTGTCGCCTCCATGGAACGGAGCCGGATCACACCCGTCGTCGTCTCCTCGGTCCCACCAATCACCCCTTTTATCATTTCCTCCTTTTTGGATGGCGAGAGACCCTCTGCCCATTTTCGAACGGAAGGAGAAAGTTCCTTCCATTTTTTCAGAGCGATGAAGTGGAGCGAGGAGACCAAATCCGCCCCATCATCCATGGTAAGATTGGGAAAGTGAGCCAAGGCTTTCTGGATGTGAGTATAATAGGTTTTACTGTCTTCCCCTTTAATGGCAAAGACAGGAATATTTAGTTCTTTGACCAGATAAGCCGCCACATCGTCCTGAGTGCTCAAGGGGTTGGAAGCACAAAGGGCGAGCTTCGCTCCGCCTGCTAAAAGGGTTCTCATCAACACAGCCGTCTCAGTGGTCACATGCAGGCAGGCTGAAAGACGCACTCCCTTTAGAGGTTTCTCCTTTTCAAAACGGCTCCGAATCAATTTCGAAACAGGCATGGCCATCTCTGCCCATTCCATCCGAAGTCGCCCCTTCTTAGCTAATGAGATATCTTTAACGTCGTAATCAATCTTTACCTTGGATTTCATTTTCTCCCTTTCTCCTCATCTCCCTATCACCCTATCTTAATCTATCTTAGAGTTCAGCAGCCTTCTTCAATTCCTCTGCCCGATGGGTACTCTCCCAAGGAAATCCCGGTTCATTCCGACCGAAATGGCCATAGCAGGCCGCCTTTTTATAGATCGGCTTAAGAAGATCGAGATATTTGATAATGGCCTTCGGCCTCATGTCAAAATGTTCACGAATGATCTTTGCAATCTTGTCAGGAGATATCTTTGAGGTTCTTGAGGTATCGATCATGAGAGAGACAGGCTGTGCTCTTCCAATAGTGTAGGCAATTTGAACTTCGCATTTTTCTGCAAGCCCAGCTGCAACCACATTCTTGGCAATATGCCTGGCCATATAAGAGGCCGTCCGGTCCATCTTCGACGGGTCTTTCCCTGAAAAACAGCCTCCTCCATGGCTTCCTACCCCCCCGTAAGTATCCACAATGATTTTTCTTCCCGTGAGGCCACAATCGGCTTTCGGCCCTCCAATCACAAAGCGCCCGGTTGTATTGACATAGTATTTGGTGTTCTTATCTCGAAGTTTCTCGGGAATGACTTTGAAGATGACCTCTTCGATGATCCCTTCCTTGAGTCTCTCATAGGTGACGCTTTCTGAGTGCTGAGCAGCAATCACGACCGAATCCACACGGGTTGGCTTCCCATTGATATACTGGATCGTCGCCTGAGATTTTCCATCGGGTCTTAGAAAATCGAGGATTTTCTTCTTCCGCACCTCAGCCAATCGTCGGGTCAGTCGATGGGCAAAGATGATGGGCATGGGCATCAACTCCGGTGTCTCATTGCAGGCATAGCCGAACATCAACCCCTGATCCCCTGCTCCCATTTCATGATCTTCTGCCTCATCCACCCCTTGTTTGATGTCGGACGACTGCTCATCAATGGAGGTGATCACCGCACAGGTCTCCCAATCAAATCCCATTGCCGAGTCATTGTATCCAATCTCTTTGATCGTCTCACGGACAATGGACGGCATATGGACGTAGCAGGAAGTGCTAATCTCGCCTGCAATAATCGCCATTCCTGTCGTCACCATCGTTTCACAGGCCACTCGAGCCCGAGTATCCTGAGCAATGATCGCATCCAGGATGGCATCCGAAATCTGATCGGCCACCTTATCAGGATGACCTTCGGTGACCGATTCTGAGGTGAATAAAAAGTCTGTCATGGCCATGGAATATTTCCTCCTTTTCGTGCTGTTTTATGCTTTGATGTCCTCTGCATAACATTTAATAAAATCTTCAGGATATCTTTCGGCCATCCAGTTTCGTACAAAACATTCAATCTCTGAGGCCGTTGGGAATTGGAACAATTGTTCGACTAACGACCGGGTTTCTTCAAACCTTGACATTCGGAGCACCTTCTTCACTTTGGGAATGGAGACCGGGTTCATGCTGAATTCATCCAAGCCCAGGCCTAACAGGATCAAGGCATAAGTGGGTTCTGCCGCCATCTCCCCACAAATGGCAACTGGAATCCCGGCTTGATGACCGGACTGAACCACCCATCGGATGATTCTCAGAACGGCCGGATGAAGGGGTTCATAAAGATAGGACACATGTTCATTGATCCGATCGACGGCCAGCGCATACTGGATCAGGTCGTTCGTTCCGATGCTGAAGAAATCCACTTCTCTCGCTAAAATGTCAGCAATGTCCGAGGCAGAAGGAATCTCGATCATGGCCCCGATCTGGATTCTCTGATCGAAAGGGATTTTTGCTTTGGCCAAGTCCTTTTTAACTTCTTCCAAAATAGCCTTCGCCTGTCGAATCTCTTCAACCCCCGAGATCATGGGGAAAAGGATCCTCAGTTTTCCATGGACACTGGCTCGCAAAATCCCTCTCAGCTGGACTTTAAAGATTTCAGTCTCCTTGAGGCTGAACCGGATCGCCCTCAACCCCAAAGCCGGGTTCAACTCATTGTTCTTCGAATAATCGGGAAGAAATTTATCGCCGCCGATGTCTAAGGTACGGATGGTAGCTGTCGCAGGGTAAATATTTTCCACCATATGTCGGTAGGTTTGAAAATGCTCTTCCTCGGTCGGGAGGTCTTTCCGATTGAGATAAAGGATTTCAGTCCGATAAAGCCCGATCCCTTCCGCGCCATGCATCTTGGCAGAGGAAATTTCCTCCACCATTTCAATATTGGCCTGGAGACGGACGCGAATTCCATCGCGGGTCTCTGCCGGCAGAGAGGCATATTTAAGAATCTCACGTTCGATCGATTTGGTTCGGCGTTTCCGTTCGAGAAAGGACTGAGAGACCTCCTCTGTGGGATTAATGGCCACCTCTCCTGTCTCTCCATCGATAATTAAGAGGTCTCCCCCATTGATGAGGGAAGTCGCTACCTCGAGCCCTACCACGGCCGGGATGCCCAGAGATCGGGAAAGGATGGCCGTATGGGAAACCTTCCCGCCAATATCCGTGATAAACCCTGCGATATGTTTCAGGTTCATCTGGAGGGTATCCGCTGGAGAGAGGTCATGGGCGACGACTATCACTTTCCCTTTGATCTTGGTGATATCGTCTTCCTTCTTTCCCAAGAGATTTCGAAAGATCCTCGCCGCCACATAGTGAAGGTCGCTGCGCCGTTCCCTCAAATATTCGTCTTCGATGGCCTTAAAGGCCGTGTCCAGCTTCTCCAAGGTGAGATCCAGAGCCCATTCTGCATTCACCTTTTTCTTTCGGATCGTATCCACCGTGTCCTGAAGCAGCATCTCATCGTTCAGGATCATCAAGTGGACATCCAGGATAAAAGAATGTTTACGTACTTGTGGATCCAAAATCTTTTCTTTAACCTCCGTCAACTGATTCCGAGATTCTTCAATCACATTGAAAAACCGTTTGATCTCTTCCTCAACCTGTGCCGGATCGATTCGCTTCTGAGGAAGACGAACTTTGAATCGTTCAACTAAATAGGCTTTCCCAATGATGATCCCAGGGGAAGCCCCGATTCCTTGGATAAACTTATTGATCTGTTGCTGAACAGCCATTCCTATTCCTCACCGAATTTATTCTCAATCAATTCACCGAGGGTCTTGATCGCTTGGACCGAGTCTTTTCCCTCTGCCTTCAGCGTAATCTTCGAGCCCTTCGAAGCGGCTAACATGAGAATGCCCATGATCGATTTCCCATTCACCTCCAGGCCATCCTTCTCGAGGGTAATCTCTGAAGCGAAGCGATTGGCCGTTTTAACCAAGAGGGCAGCTGCCCGCGCATGAAGCCCTAAGCGATTTCGAATAGTAAAGGTCTGAACTTCCATCCCGACGCTTGTAGTCTCGTTTCCTTTCCAATGATCCTTAAAAAAGCAAAGCACATCACATAGCGCAAAACGATATTTTTAATTCTAAAATCTAATCTCAAAACTCTCAAACTCTTAACTCTTCTTTTTATCCACCCGTTTTTTAAGCACCTCACTGGCCAGGTTGATATTTTTCTGACCATAATCGGTAATAAAAACGGCCAAGGTTTCAAGATCCATATCGTTCTGATAGGTCGCTAATTTCAGCAACATGGGAAGGTTGACTCCTGTGATCACTTCGATCCTCCTCTCCTCTAAGAAGGAGAGGCTGATATTGGAAGGGGTCCCTCCATACATATCCGTCAGGATGAGCACCCCTTGTCCAACATCCACTTTTCGGATGGCAGCGATGATCTTTTCCCGGATCTCCTCGGAGCCTTCCTTCGGATCGATCGAAACAGGTTGAAACTGTTTTAACTCCTCTCCCACCACCAACTGAGCAGCGCAGATCATCTCCTCAGCCAAGTGGCAATGCGTCACCACAACAACCCCCACCATCTCTTTCCTCATCCCTTCTCCGCATCGCGGTGTTGCACAGACAGAAATACTCCCCTCTTCGTCAATTCATCCCGGAGCATCTCTGCCAATCGGTTGACGATGGCGATGGACCGATGCCTCCCACCGGTACATCCCACAGCAATGGTCAAATGGGTTTTTCTCTCCCTTTCATAGAGGGGGAGAAGGAACCGAATGAACTCTTGAACGTATCGTAAAAATTCTTTTGTCTCTTCCCACTGGAGGACATATTCCGCTACCTTTGGATGATCCCCTCTCAACCGTTTCAGCTCTTCAACAAAATAAGGATTGGGTAAAAACCGAACATCCATCAAGAGGTCTGTTTCAAAAGGAATCCCAAAACTATATCCGAAGGAAAGGAGGAGCACCGTCATCTGGCCTGAGTTCCGCCCCTCTTGAGCATACTGTTGGATTTTTTCTTTCAGTTGATGGACATTTAATTGTGACGTATCAATCACCTGATGGGCCATATCCCTGATGCCTTGAAGTCGTTCTCGTTCCAAACGGAGCCCTTCTCGGATAGATCCGCCCACTGCCAAAGGGTGCTGACGACGGGTCTCGCTGAAACGCCTCATCAGAATGGAGTCGGAAGACTCCAAAAAGAGGATTTCGATTGGGTAACCTTCCCTCTTCAATTCTTGGATGATCCTTCTCGAATCCTCTAAAAAATCCTTCTCCCCTTCTGTGTCCCCTGCCTGTTGCGAGGAAGGATAGGATGCTTCTCCCCGAATATCCTCCACCATTGCCACTTTGGAGATCTTTCCACCTGATTGCTCACAGAGTTCTATGAATTTAGGTAAAAGGAGGATGGGAAGGTTATCGACACAATAAAAACCAATATCTTCTAAGGCTTTAATGGCCGTTGTTTTGCCCGACCCGGAAAGACCGCTGATGAGAATCACCCGTATGTTCTTCACTCCACTTCGCCCTCAACCTCAAATCTGTCCCCCTCTCTTTCTTCCATCTTTCGAAGGAGTTTTTTCTCAAACTCCAAGGCCGAATCGTATCCCATCACTTTCAAAAGGTGATTGCGGACAGCCACTTCGATGATGGTCGTCAAATTCCGAGCGGGCGTGACGGGGATTCTTAACATCGGGAGCTCAATGTCCAAGATGGAAAATTTTTCCTCCTCAAACCCCAAGCGATCGTACTCCCGGTGGGTATCCCACTCCATCAGCTCCAGGACGAGCTCGATCTTCTTCTTCTCACGGATGGCCTCTACACCAAAAAGGCTCCTAATGTTGATAATCCCCAATCCTCGGATCTCCATGTGGTGTTGGATCACTTCGAAACCACTTCCGATCACAGAAGAGGGAGATCGCTTCTGAATATGAACCATATCGTCCGCCACCAGTCGGTGCCCACGAAGAATCAGATCCAATGCACATTCACTCTTCCCGATCCCACTTTTGCCCAGGATGAGGACGCCCACCCCAAAGACATCCATGAGCACACCGTGGAGGCTGCTGGTGGATGAGAGTTTCTCTTCTAAAAATTTGGTGATCCGCTCAATGAAATCGAAAGAACGGAGATTGGTCCGAAATACGGGGATCCCTTTCCCATCAGCTTCCCGGAGAAGAAATTCAGGAATCTCCAAACCCCGAGTAATCACTAAACAGGACAACGGCAGGCTACAGATCTGTTGAATCACCTTCTCCTGCATCTCAGGAGTGAGTGTTTTAAAATAAGCCATTTCTGTATTTCCGATGATCTGAAGACGTTCTGGATTGATGAATTGGACAAAACCCGTCAAGGCCAATCCCATCTTTTGGACTTGTGAATGGGTAATCTTCTTCTTGAGCCCATTTCGCCCGGTCATCAGGGTCAGTTCCAGATGATGTTGTCGATTCTGCTCCAATTCTTGTACGAGAAGGCTGTTCATCGATTAATATTTCTCATCCTCTTCGGCGATGATTTGAAAAAGCTCCTTCTGGGAAGGAGCCTCCATCAATCTCTTTTTGAAGGAAGGTCCTTTGAGCAGGGTGACAATACGACTCAGAAGCTTTAGATTATCCACCGCCGAATTCTCTGGGGCCATGACTAAAAAGAAGAGCTGGCTGGGTTTTCGATCGATGGAGTCAAAATCCACGCCCTTGAGGGAACGACCAAAAGAGATGAAAAATTTTTTTAACTTTTTCAATCGACCATGGGGAATGGCAATCCCTTCCCCAATTCCCGTCGANCCTAGTTTTTCCCGATCGAGGAGCACTTGGAGCAANTCTTCGACAGAGGTTACCTGGCAGGGCTTCACCAAAAGGCTTGACAATTCCTTCAGAATGGATGGTTTGTCCGTTCCCTGCAGGTTGGGGATCACCCACTCTTCATTCAAATAATCCATGATCTTCATCATTCCCTCTCGAGCATCTCCCTATTTGGGATGAGGTTCCACCCATTCGTAACCCCCGTCTTTAGACCGATAGACGACGTTCATCTGCCCAGAATCTGAATTGATAAATACTAAAAAATCCTTTTTCGAAAGAGTCAATTGAGAGAGCGCCTCCTCAAGAGACATGGGTTTGGCAATAGTACGTCTCTTCTGGATGAGGGGGGGGATGTCTCCTTCTTCTTTCCCTTCTCCGGCCTTTCCGCTCAGTTGGAGGGAGGCCTTTGGAGAAGAGGGGTTTGCCCTTTTTCGTCTTGCCTTCTCCCTCCGTTCACGAATCTGCCGCTCCATCTTATCCACCATCTGATCGATGGCGGCATGGAGATCGTTGTCCCTTCCCTGGCCATTAAAAGTCCTTCCATTCCCGACAATAGTGATCTCTGCAATATGCCGGAATTTTTCTACCGCCAGAACGACATGAACCTCCCTTGGGTTCTCAATATATTTTTGAAGCTTCTGCACCTTCTCTTTCACATAAGCCTTGACTCCTTCGTCGGTCTCCATATGTCGAAATGTCACTGCGACCTGCATTTGTCAGCTCCTTATCTTCGCCAAAGTTCTTTGAATGGATGGCAATCGGCATCATGCTAACGATTCTATGAGTATTAAACGATCTTTCTCCGTTCGTTGGAGGAAAGGATTTTCATCATCTCTCGATATTTCGAAACGGTTCTCCTTGCGATATGGATGTTCATTCCCTGGAGAATCTGAACCAATTTCTCATCGCTGTAAGGTTTCCTCGGATCCTCTTTAGCGATGATCTCCCGAACCAGATTCTTGACACTTTCTGAAGCCATCGTCTCCCCTTGTGTGGAGGTGATCCCCGCATTGAAGAAGTATTTTAATTCATAAATTCCTTGGGGGGTATGAACATATTTATTGTGAGTGACCCGGCTAATGGTGGATTCGTGCATCTGGATATCTTCCGCCACATCCCGAAGCACAAGGGGTTTGAGAGACTGAATCCCTTTATCTAAAAACTCCCTTTGAAATTTCACGATGCTTTTCGTCACCTTATAAATCGTTCTTTGTCGTTGGTGAATGCTGCGGATCAGCCAGAGGGCGGATCGGAGTTTGTCCTGAATATATTTTCGGTCCCCTTCCATAGCGAGACGGCTGCCGTTGAGGATATTTCGGTAAAGAGAATTGATCTTGAGCGTCGGGATCCCTTCATCGTTCAAATAGATGACATAATCTCCCTCAACCTTGTAAACATAGACGTCAGGGATGATCTCTTGGATCACCTCTCCTCCAAAGGCCTTTCCAGGTTTGGGATCCAATTTGGAAATGAGAGAGGCAGCCCGATTCACTCGATCCGGAGACACTCCTAACCGTTTGGCAATCGCCGGATAATTTCGATTTTTCAATAGAGAGAGATGTTCGGAAACGATTTTTTCTGCGAGGGGATCTCGAGGACTCATCTGCTCCAGTTGGATTAAAAGACATTCTTTCAAATCTCTCGCCGCCACCCCTACCGGATCGAATTGTTGAATTTTTCGCAGGACTCTCTCTACCACCTCTATCGGAAGATTGGTTTCTGAACAGATATCTTCCAGGGAGATCTTCAGATATCCGTCTTCATCCAGATTTCCGATGATCCATGTCCCGGCTTCATGCTCTTCCTCTGTGAAACGTGAGAGTTGGAGTTGCCAATGAAGATGATCAGTAAGGGTTGTTCTCTTCGTGAGGAAATTTTCAAACGAGGGTCTTTCATCCCCATCCGGAGAGCTCGGAGAACTCTTCTGGAATGGGGTGAGGTTGGAATTTTCTAAATAGTTCTCCCAATCGAACTCATCTGCCCCCTCCCCATTTCCTTTTACCTCGGGGGTAACCTCGGGTTCTGGAGAAGNTTCTCCTTTCTCCTGTTCGGCCACAGGGGCTTCGCCTTCTGCAAGCTCCCTCCCCTCCTCCTCCTCCTCCAGGAGTGGGTTCTCCTTCATCTCCTGGCTGATCATGTCGACCAGTTCCAGGCGTGTTAATTGGAGAAGCCGGATCGCCTGCTGAAGCTGAGGAGTGATCACCAACTGTTGGACGAGCCTGGGTGCCAGTTTGAGCTCTAAGACCATCTTACTCCCATAATCTCCCTTGCGCAGGGGAACTTGAATCCTTTCTCTCTTCCTCTTTGCTACGGTGTCTTCCCCCTAACTCAAATCCATCTCCCAAATAGATCTTTCTCGCCTTCTGGCTTTGAGCAATCTTTTCGGGAATTCCTTCTTCCAAAATTCGCCCCTCATTGAGGATATACGCCCGGTCACAAACTCCCAATGTTTCCCGAACGCTATGATCTGTAATTATAATTCCGATCCCCTTTGATTTCAATTGACGGATAATGGTCTGGATATCTAAAACGGCGATGGGGTCAATCCCTGAAAAAGGTTCATCCAAAAGGATGAAAGAAGGTGAGAGCACCAAGGCCCTTGTAATTTCCACCCGCCTGCGCTCTCCTCCCGAGAGGATATAGGCCTTCTGTTTTCGTAGCGAGGTGAGACCCAACTCATTCAAGAGTTTCTCCAAACGTTCTTTTCTCTCCTCTCTGGAGAGAGGGAGGGTCTCCAAAATCGCCATCAGATTCTCTTCGGTCGTCAGTTTCCTAAAAACCGAGGGTTCCTGAGGAAGGTACCCAATCCCTTTTCTCGCTCGTAAATACATGGGGAGAAGTAATCTCTTCGTCGTTGAGATAGATCTTCCCACCGTTGGGTTGATACAGCCCGACGATCATATAAAAAATGGTGGTCTTTCCTGCGCCATTGGGTCCCAACAATCCCACCACCTCTCCCCCTTGGATCTCAACACTCACCGAATCCACAACTTTCTTATGACGAAATGACTTGATTAAACTCTCACAGAGAAGGTGCGACATGCTATTTGTTGCTCGCTTTCCGTTATTCGTTATTCGCAATTATTTTTTAACTCTGAACTCAAAACTCTTTAATTATTTCTTTTTTCCTTCTTTCGGCTTTCTCTCTTCTCCTTCCTCTTTCGGCGGTGGAGTAATGCTCGTGCTGACTCGACTCCCCTTTCCCCCTTCTACAACGCTTCTTTCTTCATCCACGTAGAAGACGATCCGTTCCCCTCTGATCACATTGGTCCCCTCCCGAACCACTGCATCTCCATCCAAAACCACTTTATTCTTATCCTGATCAAAAGTAGCCTTCTGGCCGGTAGCCCTACGATCCAATTGCACGACCTTCACATTCCCGACGGCTACAATCTCCTTTAGCCTTTTCGCACTTTGATCGTAGGTAATGGTCAGTGTATTGGCATAGAGAGTCGTGTCTTCCTGTTTGGCGACCACATTCCCTTTAAAGGTAACCGTATTCGTTTTCTGGTCTGCCTCAACGGTATCAGAAGTGATATCAATGGGAGCACGGCTGGCAGTAAA
>Ga0031655_10001792_pt1 | contig 12681 bp, 11 predicted proteins | sample FrelakmetHBP12HB_FD_55187 | JGI IMG/M metagenome (GOLD analysis project Ga0031655, IMG submission 55187) | Freshwater lake sediment microbial communities from the University of Notre Dame, USA, for methane emissions studies -HBP12 HB | ecosystem: Environmental > Aquatic > Freshwater > Lake >... | reverse complement strand
CACCTATGATAATACATGGGAAAAACCAATGACCCTCTTCACTGATATGCTTATACGTGATCTTCAGATTCCGAAAAATCCGATAGTTCTTGATGTAGGATTATGAAAGCATCGGAGAAATCGTTATTCATAAGATTAAAACAATAGACGGCATAACAGATACTAAGACATTAACAGTAATAAAGTTACATAGAAAGTTTTATTAATTATCGACAAATGCACATAATGGTATCGATAATTATTTATATTCATGTTGTTTATCTTTATTACAGAGAAAGAGAAAAGACAAGAACGGGAAAAAAAGGGAATGTAAAGTTTTTCATATTGCCTCCGTCCTTCCCTTTCCCCCCAAATCATAAAACATCATTAATAAAAAAACACATGATTATTTGCTTGACAGAAACTCATAGACTATCCACAAATTTTTCAATATCTTTTATATCAAAAATCATATTATGAATAGGTTCAACAAAAGTATGACTGCAATCAGGACAAATCCATATTCGTGTATTGTCTTCTTTTTGGTATATGTGTTCAGATCGGCATTTTGGACAGGCGTTAATTATACTTATTTTTTCAACCCCGATTTTGATAATACTCATCCAGCATATAAAAGCATCTCCTTTGGAGGTTATCAGTAATTGAAACATTATTTATGAAAATATGTTGTTTCTAAGGATATGTTTTTAAAGAAGAACAGTGCTATATAATTACAGAAAATGGGGAAAGTAATGGATAAATATCCATCGATTAGGAAATGTTTGGCGGTTGGAATCACTCTCTTATTCGTTGGAACAGCTATAATTCCATCAAGTGGACAAAAGATAGAGAAACCATCACCGACATCAAGAGGTAATTGGTTGTATGTCGGTGGGAGTGGGCCAGGAAACTACACCAGGATCCAAGATGCAATCAATACCTCGGCCGACGGCGACACCGTGTTCGTTTATGACGACGACGCCCCCTACCATGAACAGCTCACCATCAACAAGACCATCAGCCTGATCGGGAAATCGATGCCGACGACCGTCATCGACGGGAACAAGACCCTTGCTGTCATCATCTTCGTCTTTGCGAATGGTGTCCAAATCCGTAACCTCACAATTCGGAACGCAACATCGGCCGACGTAGTGGTGTACGGGAACGACGTGACAATCATGCAGACATCGATCTCGGACGCCGAACATGGGTATCGATATCAAAGTCTTTTGGCTCCCTTACGTCCAGCGGGAACGCATCTCTCTCCTTGAGAACCACATCAGCCACACCTATTTCGGCATTATAACGTCCTACTATTGTAACAACTCGACATTTCAAGGCAATACCATCGAAGACAACCAGTATGGCGTGGTACTCTTCTCGTCCTTTCACAATACCATCCTTTTGAACACGCTACGGAACAACAGCAAGGAAGGCATCCTGGACTCCTACGGATCGGACAACAGCATCACGCAAAATACGTTTGAGGACAACATCCAGGGCCTGGAGATCAACTGCTCCTACGCAGATCATGTGGAACGGAACACTGTCCTCATGAACACCAAGCATGCGGACTTTGCGAAACTACCTTACTGGGAATGTGATCACTTGTTTGATGCGAGGCATTTCAAGGAGTCGTACATCCTTGCGAATTACCATGCATTTGGGTTCAACGACCTGGGACGCGAACTACTGGAGCGCGTCACTAACCCACCCCCATCTGATCCGAGGGTGGAGCCTCTATCAGTTCAGATTCCCACATCTGCCGCGGGTGCCACGTGTTGAGGTCGACTGGCATCCTGCACAAAAACCCTATGATATCCCCGGCATGAGTTGAAACCGTGTTAATGCTTGTCCGATAATAGTATATAAAGGTATCATTTTATAGGATAACCATAGAAAACCATGTTCATTAAAGCTATTTGCAAATTTCCTTAATGTTTTTTAACGCTGTAATAGGTGATAATTAATCCAATGAGTAGTAATATAATACCAAAGATTGCGAAAGGCCAGCCCATACAAGTGGTGCTATCGTTCTACCCATAATTTCCCATGTTGCTTCTAGAAAACCTCCTAAAGCTGCGGATAATCCTATCACTGTAATAACTGTACCAGCGATTATACAACCTATACATACATCTAATCTTATGCGCATTTTTCTCCTCAAGTTGAATATCCTTTCTTTAAAACCATAACCTTAGAACAGCATATTTCGCAGAATCATTGATACGATTTTTATTCTTTTATTCTTGCATAAGCTAGATATGCAAGAATCATACTCCCTCCAAAGAATAAGCAGAAAATGATGCCATATTGAATAGCAATTAACTTTAAAGAAGTTAATAATAGGCTTAATCCTATGCCAAGATACGCAATGGATAGTGCAGCATAAATCATAACGACAGATTTTTTATTATCATCGGATAACTTCTTCATAGTATCTTTGTCAGCAATGTTGTTCTTAAAATTATTTACAGTGTTTAGTAAAGTATCTATTTTTTCAATGATTCCTTTATTAGAAATATTGTTCTGTATAGTTTCTAATTTTTCCATAATCTGGTTATTTGTAATCCGATTCATATCAATCAACCTTCAAGCATGGTTTTCATAATACATATTTATTTAAAAACATATCCTTAGAAACGAATGTTTTGTGTGGTTGATTACTGCGATCTCATGCGAAAGATTACGATTTCGCATTCTTTTTGTATGACCACCATGAAAAACCTAGTATTCATTCAAAAATCATAATCATCATAACTCGGGCTTCAGAAACGGTACTCTCGTATGCAATCTCATACATGGTAATGGTGTAAAGTATGTAGAAAGGAGGTAATGCGTGTACGGGTTTAAAATGGATATTAAACCAAAAATGAGTAGATGATGATTTGTTGAGCAACTCTAGTAATCGTTTATTCCTGTCGAATACTACCCTTACAGGAGTTCTTTAGTGATTTACTCTTTCAATTCTACAACCAATAGATGAACATCGGTTTTTCCCAAATTTTCAGCGACATGAGATGTGGCATCCATCCAGATTGTTTGCCCGGCTTTGAGATCTAATTCTTGTGTTTTGCCTTTTGGTGGTGTCAGCTTTAATTTCCCATTGTTGAAAATATACATCACATGATCAGGGTGCGTATGCATTGCTGCTTTTTCACNGGGTTTAAACCAGACGTCTAAGACGCGCACGCGGTCGTTTTCCATAATGAGTGTAGACACATTTGACGCTGCCTGTAACGCATCGGAAATTTCTTTCATATTTTTTCATCTCCTTTCTTTTTTTTATATTTCTTCGAGAATTGTTATTAGATTGTTTGATTGTATAAATATTTATCGTACAATTTATTAAAGTCCATCTTTTGCTTTTTTATAAAATCAGTAAGTTTATTATCGGTTCGTTTATGAAACCTTTTTTCGGTTTTTTTCATTGAGAGTTCCAGAAAAAGAAAGTACTACTGTGGTATAAGATTTTCTAGTCCTTTTTGTCAATATGCGTGCCCGCACCACCAGTCAAATAGACTGGTGGCATGCTCCGCTAACTTCGTTAGCCTCGGCGGTCACGCTCTACGTGGTAAGAGTTCAACTCTCAATATTGATCCTCTTTAGGATGCGAAATCTTCAATGTGTAATTGTCCTCGTTTGATTGAATGAATTCTTGGCAATCCTTGGTTTCGGGCATATGCATCCATGTCTGTGATGGTTCTTTCACCGAGACTGTCGAAAAAGATTGTCGGACTCCAGAATCCACTTCCCCAAAAGTATGTTTTCTTTATATAAGGAAATTCCTTTAGAAGTTTTTTCCCTGCAGTTCCTTTCAGTGCTTTTGCAACATCTTCTGGTCCCTTGGTTCCTGCGTCGATGGTAATATGGACATGGTCTTGATCAAATCCAATCTCCCTAAGGACCCATCGACGCTTTTCACAAACTTCTCGAAAAATTTCTTCACAACGTTTTTGCACCTCCGGAAAGTTAAATATGTTGTGACAGTATTTGGTTTTGAAGCTCAGGTGTAAGACATTTCTTCCGACGCTTGAGCTATGATGCCTGATTTCAGCACAGCCTACGCTAACACGATCCATAAAAATTTCTCCTGGTGGTGCCGAGCTGCTGCTCATTCGGATCAACAAGAGCAGTGGCACCACCAAAAGCTATCGAATAAAAACAAGTTTTATTGTTGTTTCTGTTACCACCAGTCACCGCTCACTTCGTTCGCTATAGACTGGTGGAATTCTTTCTTTAAAAAAAAGAATTTCTACGTACGCACCTGCGAATATTGTTTTATTAACGCGGGGCTTTTGTAGGCAAGCGGAATTGTATAATGTTTGTTTTCCTCGGAGGTGAAGGAAATGGTTGAATTCGTGAAAATCTCAAACACCGGGATCCTCCTGCAAATAACGGAGGCATCAGATCAATATCGGGATCGTCCATATCGATGGGATGAAGACGAGTAGCCCTTTTTTCCCCTTTTTTATTTCCCCTCGATTATCAGTCCACCCATTACCTTTTCTTTAAAAATATATCCTCATAGCAGAAGCATTAACACGGTTTTAACTCAATTTTTACACTAACTTTTTTCTGCGTAGAAACATTGCTACAGCGATTGCACCTATGATAAAGACGAGTTCAAAACCAGGTGTTCCTTTATTATTTGTTCCGCCTCCGGTGATAACAGGAACAGTTATGGTTTTGGTGCTTGTTGAACTATTATTATCAGTTATTCGTACTGTAACAGTGTAGTTACCTGCTTGTGACCATGAATGTGCTGCTGTTGAAGTGGCATGAGATTCCTCGTACACGCCATCGTTGTTCCAATCCCATTCATATTTTGTGATTGAACCATCGGGGTCGTTGCTTGCTGAGGCGTCGAAGGTGATTGTTTGATTTGCATTGGGGGTTGATGGCGTCCAGGTGAAGCCTGCAAGGGGTGGTTCATTTTTACCACTTTTTGTGAACACGTAACCTGCCCCCGTATCAAGGTCAGACCCATGTGCTCCGATGAGGGCGGTGGACCCACTGAGGGAAATAGAATCGCCAAAACGATCCTCTTCTACGCCGTCTGAGGCGAGAAGCTTATATTGTTGTGTCCAGGTGGTGCCAGTACGGGTGAACACGTACACCGACCCCTTGTAACTATCATTACCATATGCTCCGATAAGTGCGGTGTCACCAGAAAGAGAAATAGAGTTGCCAAAATTATCCGATGCTGTACCATCCGAGGCGAGAAGCTTTGCCTGCTGTGTCCATATGGTGCCGGTGCGCGTGAATACATAAACAGATCCAGAACCGTTTCCGTTGTCGTCATCACCAAATGCTCCGACGAGGATGGTGTCACCCGAAAGAGAAACAGAGTAACCAAAATTGTCTCCTGCTGCACCATCTGAGGCGAGAAGTTTCTGCTGCTGAGCCCAGGTATTACCGGTACGAATGAACACGTACACTGACCCAGAAAAATGTCCATTGTCATTATCAGCGCGTGTTCCGATGAGAGCGGTGTCATTATTAAGGGAAACAGAGTAGCCAAAATTATCCGATGCTGCACCGTCTGAGGCGAGAAGCTTTGCTTGCTGTGTCCAGGTGGTACCGTTGCAAGTGAATATATACGCTGAGCCGGACATGGCTCCGTTGTCGTCATCTTCGTATGCTCCGATGAGGGCGGTGTTTCCATCAAGCGAAACAGAGTAGCCGAACCAGTCATATGGTGTACCGTCTGAGGCGAGAAGCTTTGCCTGTTGTGTCCAGGTGGTGCCGGTGCGAGTGAATACATATGACACCCTAGGATTCACTGGTGTGCCTTCAAAACCAGATGCTCCGATGAGAGCGGTGTCAGCATCAATGGAAACAGAATTATAGCCAAATTTATACCCGTATGCTCCATCTGAGGCGCGGAGTTTTGCTTGCTGGGTCCAGGTAGTACCGGTGCGGGTAAACACGTACGCCGACCCATTATTGTCATCATAAGGTTCTCCGATGAGAGCGGTGTCGCCTGATATGGAAACAGAGTCGCCAAAAGAACTATCTGATGCAGGGTCAGAGACGAGAAGCTTTGCCTGCTGTGTCCAGGTGGTGCCTGCAAGGGGTGGTTCATTTTCACCACCTCCACTTCCCATATCTGTTTGAATTTCCTGTTGAGTTAACGTTATATTGTAGATTCTTACTTCATCTATCGTGCCGCTAAAGTACCTTCTTGTTCCATAAGTTGAATAGTCCTGATTATGTAAGCCAATCCAGACATAGTTATGGCTGCTAACATCTACAGTCTGTGAATAAGAGAAATCATCTACGAGTTGACCGTTTACGTAGCTTTTTACATTACCNTTTGTATATANAACAGCCACGTAGTTCCATATTCCTGCACTAAAATTTACTCCGGGTATTATTCGCCATCCACCACCTGGACATTCTAATTTCATTTGAGAACCGTCAGACCAAACATTAACACCAAAACCATATCCGCTATGACCAGGTAGATCATTACTAATGACATTTGATGGAAAATCTGTACCATCTGTTCTCAAATTTGGTTTAACCCACGCAGAGAGTGTTAGTGGTATGTGTGTCATCACAGACGTGTTCATTGCTTTGAAAATGCAATTACCCGCCCCATCAAAGCTGAGCGCTTTGCCAGATTTTCCGTCAACCCAAGCAGGGTTATTCTCTAAGGTCGTTGTGTTTACGTTTCCACTGCTGTCTGCTGCGATGGTTCCAGAGCCTTCATCAAACTTCCAATAAGCGATCAATCCATTTGTAGGGTTTGCTTTTACGATTGTTTTGATATTTTGAACAACACCAATTCCTACAAACAACAATATTATTCCAATAACCAATCCTTTCGTACACAAACCATTTTGCATTAACTTTGCCTCCACTCTGTTAATTCGTAACAATTCTTTCTTTAAAAACATATTCTTAGAAGCATGAGTATTGACACGGTTTTTACTTGTGTTTTTTGTGCGAATCAAATGACAACCTAACTAAAAAGGTTCTAGGGTTTGCATCCCTTCCCCTGCACTAATTTATAAATTCAAGGGGGAAAAATCCTACTTTTTACCGGTAAACATGAGTTCAAATCTCCTCCCAGATTGATATTCATCAATATTTTTATTTAAATGAAGAAGATTACGATATGCACAAGTATAATTTTGACTGTTTTTCTCCTGTGAGGATACCACTTTGGGTCTATATCCCCTTCTGCGGCTTTTTGAACATTTTTCATCTTTAGGTACACACTCAAAAACACATTTAAAGGATATGATCAACCTTCAGGGATTTATACCTGTGAGTCCCAAATCCCGATGGGCGCATAAATTTACTGGTAAATTCAAAATCCTTCCCAACGGATGTTCCTACTCGCTTTTTCTCCTGAAGTTTTTGTTATACATTTTTCAATCACCTTTTTAAATGAATAAACGTTATTTTGAAACGTTATATTAATGGAGGAGGTCTAAAATGGAAAATAAATTTACTAAAACGTTAGAAACAAACAACAGTATATTGCTTTTAGTAGATTATCAGGCGAGAATGTTTTGGGGCGCCACATCACACGATCCCACGTATGTGAAAAACAACGTCATGGCTTTAGCAAAAGGAGCGCAAATATTGAGTATTCCCGTCGTTCTGACTACCATCGGTGCTAAAAATAACGGAGCGTTTTTACCTGAAATTGTAGAAATGTTCCCTGATACTAAAGTCATTGATCGTAAAATTCCCTCGTTCGATGCACTTGAGGACAAGGAAGTATTTAATGTCGTAAAGAAAACCGGAAGAAAACAACTGGTGCTTACCGGTTTATGGACAAGCATGTGTATGTCTATAACCTCGCTGCATGGTTTACGTGAAGGCTATGAGGTGTATGGTGTAATGGATGCTGCTGCTTCGGAATCGTTGGATGCACATAACATGGCGGTACAACGCATGGTGCAAGCTGGTGTCGTCCCCTGCACTTGGATGCAAACTATATCTGAGTGGATGCATAGCTGGCAAAATCCAAAAGCTGGTGAAATGTATTCAAAAGTGTACATGGCGTATAATGGTTATTTCGGACAAAAAAGACCAGAGTAACCAAGAATAAATTTACTGGTAAATTCGTGTTCATTTCACGACAGGAGATTCAAACCGCCATTCAACAACATCATTATCATGTAGATAGTACAGACTGCACCCGACTTGGGCATATTCACCATTTACATAATACTGCCAATAGTTCCCATCTTCTCCATTCTCAATATTATTTATTGCTTTCACAAACAATGAACCATACCCTTGCCAATAATTTGCGTTAATAGAAAAGTTATAATGTTCGGCACACTCGAACAGAAAGTTTGCAACAGTCATGTTCTTCGTCGTTACATTCCTGTAGACAATATTCCAGTCTGGAGTAACTATTTTCATGCTTACATTTTCAACATTTCTTGCAGATTCATCATGTTTCACAGATGCAGAAAAACAACCTACGAAAGAGATAATAACTAAGGTCGAGGCAATGACGCTGAAGATACACTTCGCTTCCATATCCCACCAATGAATTTTTTTAATATAAGATTTGGTTGTCGTCTATAGGAATATAAAATCACAGGAACTCCAATACAGATAAATGTTGTTATCCCTGAAATAAGATGATACACCATAAACGGAATTCCCAGGGTATACACCGTTAGTAATGATTCTCCAGTGTGGGGATACATCAGATACCACCAGCCGAGATTCGTCCACATATCATACAAAAATACCAAAAAAACCCCAGCCCCAACCATACAAAAAACAGACCGTGATCTTAGCGACGAAGCATAAGGTTTTATCCTCTCTCCCACAAAAATGCCTGCCAATGCAACTAAAGCAAAACCCGAGTAGGTAAACATCACTATCTGGTTCATTTTCTCCCCTACAAATATCGGATTACTGATGAGGATATCGCTCACTATCATTCCAACGAGAGGAATCAGCATCGCTATCCTAACATCCAGAACCATTATTCCGATAAAAGCAATAACTGTCATCACCTCGAAATTAGGAAACGGCTGCATCCCCTTAGACACCAACAAATATCGCCCCACGGTCGCACACAACACCAACAATCCAAAACCGAGTATCTGCCTTCGTTTATTCTTCATGCACACCACCTTCACACAAGACATTAATATGAGGGAATAAATTGATAATCAACCTCTTTTTCATCGATATCGCCTTGATGCACAACAGATGTCTCAAGATTATGCAAATAAATTCTGAGCATGTCAGATACTTGTTTTCCATAGTAATTTTTTGACAGCGAGTCGATATATCTGATGATCCGCTGGATTTTAAGAAGACCATCGTTGTATGCCTTCACCTTTATCGTTGCCTTTTTGAAAAATGCTCTATCGTTCAATCGCCACGTAAACGGAGGCGCAGTGTCAGCATATTCCAAATTATCGTTAATGTAAAACTCTACTTTTTTAACATCATCTGTAGCGTTCACTTCGATGTCAATGTATCCGATTATCAAGATATCGGGATACTGTATTCTTGTTTTCTTATTGAACAGATAGATTGCATGATCCGCTGGTTTCACTATCTCCACTGATTTTTTCACATGGACCGTTGCTTTGTCAGACCGTACATATCCTGCTTTTTCAGAGTAGATTTGATAATCTCCTTTAGCCTTAATATGGACAGTTGCATTTCCATTTTCATCGGTCATATACTCTGTTGAACCCACGTAGACAACAGCATCTGCAACAGGAGCTATCGTCTCGTTGCCTACGCGTACTGTAAATTCTTCAGATATTTTGACGGTACTCTTACTGACTGTTATTCGTAATGCATGTGCAGTCCAATCCTCTAAATACCCCCAGAGAACCTCTTGATTGTTCTCTTTCAGTTCAAATGCACCTGCATCAACCATCGGCAGCGTATAGTCAACCCAGTAATGCCACCAGTTAGAAACATTCGCTATTGTCTTCACATAAAAAGCATGCCAACTTGGATAGTATATCACATAATAAGAAAAACCCCCCAATCGTGAGGCTTCGTCAAGTGCTCCTAATGCACTTGCATAGGGGATGTGATAGTCTTCCATTTCACCGGAACTATCATTCAGCGCTGTAATCGTTGAATCGCTGAAACATACCTCACCACTCCATATAGTATTATTTTTTCCCTCCATCCTGATGTTCCCTGTCCATTCATCTGTTGTACCATCACGGTTACCATTTCCATTATTGCTGTCACCACCTCCACCTTCAACCCCGCCATCTTCGTTACCTTGGTTATTGGTTCCATTTTCTCCCTCAGGTTCGGATATTTTGATGGGGTATGGTTTTCCGAGCAGAGCTGGAATCACATACGATGTCATCCATTCAGGGTTCATGTGTTGATTGAAAGACCAAGCAAAGGCACCGTTTCCCTGCTGCAAACTGAGAAGAAAATCAATCGGGGAATTTCCACCCTGTTTCCATTCAATGCTTATAGGGTCTTGCCCTGCTATCACAATAGCATCTACTGCCCAGGCAGTCGACGCTGCGTTCGTTGTCCCCCATGATTGAAATCCGCCGTCCGCTGTCTGCATCGTTTTGAGAAATGACAAGGCGGCTGCTATAGAACTTGAATCACTGTGTTCTCCTGCAGCTATCAAAGCCATAACTGCTGCTGCCGTAGAATCAACATCACCCCAACCGCCATCCTGACGCTGTTGCTCCTTGATATATGTTCGAACGGTTTGAATGACCGGTGAATCTTGTGTAACACCGCAAGAAACCAATGCGAGGATACCGAAAAAATCATCGTAGAGATTGGTAGGGCTTCCGATTTGAACGCCGTCATAAAAACTCTCTATTTTAGCAACGTAATCTATCCCACCGAAATCTCTTGGATTTTCGCCACATGCGACAATAGCGAGAGCGTGCCGCTCCCAATCAGTAGCCATGTTGTCATCGATACGGTCAGCATTGTCTCTTAGGTATCCCACCAAATCACCCCATGTATGAGGATCTTTCCCGGTCACTGAAATCGCCATCGCAACCCATGCAGTAGTGGAAAAACTGCCTATGCTTCCGTCATCAGCCTGCTGACTTTGCAGATAATGTAAAGCGTTGACAATGATATCGTTGGTCGGCTGGAGTGGATAACCTCCACCTGAATCTGCCGATACAGGGGCAATGCTACTTGTCTGAATGTTCAATAATATGATACTTACAAACAAAACTATTAGGGATGCCGGTATCTTTTTCATGTTATCACCATTGGAGGAGAATATCAGACAGAAAGATTTAAAGTTAACAAATTTGATAACGACCATTATCAAAATGGGTAACAATCAATTATTTAAGGCATTAAGCAGCAGGACACGGATGCAGATAATAAAAATACTTCTCAACAGAGAAATGCATCTCTCAGGACTAGCACGGGAATTACACCTGTCTACTCCGGTCGTCTCAAGACATATCAGACTCCTAGAGGATGTGGATCTGATAAAGAAAAGGATTATAGGCAATGTTCATCTGTTATCTGTGAATACTGGTAGTTTGGAATCGGCGTTAGAGCCGTTTATTGAAGAGTCAGTGGCGGTAATCAATAAACATGATAGCCTTTTTGATGCATTAAAACAACTTCCAGGAGTTGAGGTTCAACGAGTTGGTGATAAACAATACATCACTTCTATCGATGGAGAAAAAGGGTATTACATTTATGAGGTGGATGGTAAAACACCGGATATACCAATTAACGAATATAAGCCAAAAAAGAACGTCACTCTTCAGGTAAAAAAACTCATCCCCATCAATAAAAAGAAAATAGAGGTAAAAATTTCTTTCAAAAACAAATAAGAACCCATGCTGTTGACTTGTTTACCGCAACTATGAAATAAACAATTGCCTTTCACAACAAGGGGAGACATGAAGCTTACCTACCATCGTGGCACAATTATAATCAAAGGAGAGTACAGCGTTCCGAACACAAAATGGGATGCCAGACCTTTAATTTGGATTATGCAATATGCTTTATTTTTTGTTCGTATGTATACCCTTCTTTAATATCCTCGTTTACCGTCAGATGTCTCATGAGATACTGCCCGCAGTTGCTCCCAATGTGATTTTCTTCGATTTCCCCGATACTGACAATTACTTCATAACCAAAAGAGCGAAGTTTCCTCACTACAGGATACTCTTTTTCCTTTTGACCAGGGTCGATATACGAAGAAAGCCTATTCTGTACCACCTGATATGTCGGATTCAACGGAGTTATTTTTATCAAAAATATGGCAGGGTCAAAATGCTGGTAAAGAATGTTCGGTTCAACAGGCATTTCTTCAGCAAGCGCAAAATTTAACGTTATCTTTCTGTCCCCCTCTTGATAAAANTTTNNTCCATATCGAGCAATCTGAGCGAATTTCCATTTTTTTACTGGTATAAGTTTGTCTCGTAGTTTTTCATCTGTCGTATGGATTGAAAACTGAAGCTGGAACTGCCCTTCNNTGTATCTTTTCTTCTTTATCTCTAAAAGTCTTTCAAAGAATCTATCAGTACCCACAGGGGCGATCGTAGAAAGAGAGGGAATCAACCCAGGAGCATCATAACGGGATGAAAGACCTTTAAGAACTTCAAGCACATTTCTATTAAAGGAAGGTTCCCCCATCCTGGCAAACTGAATTTTAAATTTATCTACAGGGATACTACCATTGGGAAATCGTTTTCTCACAAGAAAATCTATCTGAGCAAAAATCTCTTC
>Ga0031655_10001791_pt1 | contig 12682 bp, 8 predicted proteins | sample FrelakmetHBP12HB_FD_55187 | JGI IMG/M metagenome (GOLD analysis project Ga0031655, IMG submission 55187) | Freshwater lake sediment microbial communities from the University of Notre Dame, USA, for methane emissions studies -HBP12 HB | ecosystem: Environmental > Aquatic > Freshwater > Lake >... | reverse complement strand
TTCATCGAGACCATGCTTGAAATTGGGCAAAAGCAGAAACAGGTATCCGTGGTAACCGACCAGAAAGGATGTCCTACCTGGACTCGCCATCTCGCTGAGGCGACAGTCGCTCTCATTGAGACAGGTCGTTACGGGATTTATCACGTAACCAACTCCGAGCCCACTACCTGGTTCGACTTCACGAAAGAGATATTCCGCCTCGCGAGCATGAGTACAGAAGTCCTGCCCATAATTTCAGAGCAGTTCCCCAGGCCAGCCAAGAGGCCCTCAAATAGCGTTCTCGACCCTTTCCCCCTGAAAGAGGTGCTGGGGAGGGGAATGCCTTCGTGGAAGGTAGCGCTTAAGGAATATTTGTCTCAGAGGAAAGAAAAGGCAAAACTATGAAATTGCTTGTAACTGGCGGCGCTGGCTTCATCGGCTCCAACTTCGTTCAGCATATCCTTGAGAAATATCCTACCTATGAAGTGATAAACCTCGATGCCCTCACCTACGCTGGCAGCCTGGATAATCTCAAAGAAGTAAAGAATAACCGCAGACATAAGTTCTTTCAAGGCAGGATCGAGGACGGGAAGCTGGTGGACAAAGTGATGGAAGGCATCGATGCGGTGATTAACTTCGCTGCCGAGTCCCACGTTGACAGGAGCATCCTTGAGCCCCAGGTATTCATCAGCACCAATGTCCTGGGGACTCAGGTACTGCTCGATTCAGCGCTACGCCACAAGATAAAGCTCTTCTACCAGATCTCCACAGACGAGGTATACGGAGCCCTCAAGCTTGGCACAAAGAAGAGGTTCACCGAAGGCTCCCCCCTCCGCCCCAACTCCCCCTACTCCGCCAGCAAGACCGCAGCCGACCTCCTGGTTCGAGCCTACCACCATACCTACATGCTGCCTGTGGTCATCTCCCGCTGCAGCAACAACTATGGGCCCAAGCAGCACCCTGAGAAGTTCATCCCCACAGTGATTCTGAACACTTTGCACGACAAGCCCGTCCCCATCTACGGCGATGGCCTCTATGTACGAGACTGGATTCATGTCCTCGACCACTGCCGCGCCATAGACCTCATCATGCACGAAGGCAAGATAGACGAGGTTTACAACATCGGCGCTGACAACGAATGGGCAAATATAGACCTGGCTAAGAAAATCCTGCGCATCATGGGCAAGGCTGAGTCTTTGCTCACATCTGTAAAGGACCGACCCGGGCACGATAGGCGCTACGCCATAGACAGCCACAAGCTGAGGCGCGAACTGGGCTGGGTACCCTCCATTACCTTCGACCAAGGCCTGGCTGAGACCGTTCGCCACTATTCCGAGGCTAGCAAGCGGCTCCTTTAGTGCCCCACAAGTAAGCACTCCAAACACCATTAACTGGCTGCTGAGGAAATCAATTCGGTTTCTAACAAAAAACAAACTCCACCAGTTTTGACAGAAGGTTGTTTTTAGACTAAAATAGCTTCNAATATGCGGGAGTAACTCAGGTGGTAGAGTTCCTGCCTTCCAAGCAGGTTGTCGCGGGTTCGAGTCCCGTCTCCCGCTCCAGCTTCGAATTGAGGGGATTCCGGAGCAGGATCACTGTGATTTTTGACGAGTTAAGTTGTTGTGGCTTCCCCAGCCCTTCCGCCAAGTTAGGTTGTCACCACTCAGGCCTTCGACCACCGGTATTATAACAAACAGGGGCTTTTTCTGCAATTTCTGTGATAGGCATGTGATGTGGATGTAACGTGGGTGTGATATTGGGATACGGAGGACAACAGTGCCGAGCATCCGGCTTTAATGATCAGGTATAGCAAACGGGCTTCGAAATTCAGTGCTAGGAAGTTATGCTTTAGATTCTCGCTGATTGTGAAATGCTGCTCGATACTCAGGCAGTGGCTTGATGTTGATGAGCTGGCTTCCTGTGATAAGCGCATCCACAGCTACTCGCGCAGTATCTATAGACGTGAAGCAGGGGATTCGGCGTTCGGTAGCGGCACGACGTATCTCGAAACCATCTCGCATTGGCACGCGACCCCCCGTGGGCGTGTTCAGGACGACGTTCACTGTCCCGTCTCGAATAACATCCAGTACATTGGGATGTCCCTCACTTATCTTCTTGCTTATTATGGTGACCTCAAGCCCCGCAGCTTTGAGCAGGGCGGAAGTACCTTCGGTAGCATAAAGCTTGTATCCTATCCGGACAAGCTTTTTTACCATGGGAAGAGCTGCTGATTTGTCTCTATCGGCGATGCTAAGCAGTATTGAGCCCCGGGGCGGAAGCGCCAGCCCCGCAGACAGAAGTGCCTTAACCAAAGCTGCACTAAAAGCATAGTCTATCCCCATCACCTCGCCAGTCGACTTCATCTCAGGACCNAGGTAGGTATCCACGCCGGGTAGCTTGGACATGGAGAACACTGGAGCTTTAACCGCTACCAGCTTCTGCCTCCGCCAGAGTCCTGTGGAATAGCCCTGCTTTTCTAGGCTTATCCCCAGCATCACCTTGGTAGCTACCCGGACCATGGGCACTCCGGTGACTTTGGAGATGAAGGGCACAGTGCGGCTGGAGCGGGGATTCACCTCTAGCACATATACAGAGGATCCTGAGCCATTAGTGCTGGGCATAATTACATACTGAACGTTCATCAGCCCTTTGACGCCCAATGCCAGGCCTATGCGGACAGCGTAGTCAACGATAGTATCTACCTCTTCCTCGCTTAGATTGATGCCCGGATAGACTGCCATGGAATCGCCGCTATGCACGCCGGCGCGCTCAATGTGTTCCATGATGCCAGGTATGAGCACCGTCTCGCCGTCGCAGATAGCGTCTACCTCCGCTTCTTTGCCTTCGAGATATTTATCAATGAGGACGGGCTTCTTGGGGTCAAGCTCCGCAGCACGCTCCATATAAAGCACAAGCTCGCTCGGTTTGTGGACAATCTCCATCGCCCTGCCCCCGAGTACATAGCTGGGGCGAACCAGCACGGGGTAGCCGATATGCTGGGCGGTGCTCAGCGCATCCTCCACCGTAAACACACCTGCCCCTGGGGGCTGCGGGATGCCCAGCAAGCTGAGGAAGTCCTCAAAGCGTTTACGGTTTTCAGCTAAATCGATAGTTTCGGCGCTCGAACCGATTATGGGCAGCCCAGCACGAGCGATGGGCTGCGCCAGGTTTATCGCAGTCTGGCCACCGAATTGCACAATCGAGGGTGGAGGGCCTTCGCCGTTTGCCTCGTTCTCCAGCATGTCCCTGATGCTTTCCTCATCGAGAGGCTCGAAGTAGAGACGGCTGCTGGTATCGAAATCTGTGGAGACCGTTTCCGGATTGGAGTTAATCATTATGCTTTTGACGCCAGCCTCTCGAAGCGCCCAGGCAGAATGCACGCTACAGTAGTCGAATTCGATGCCCTGACCGATACGTATAGGGCCTGAACCGATGACCACCGCCTTGCGACCCGGCAGAGGCTCAGCCTCGTTCTCAGTCTCGTAGGTGCTGTAGAAATAAGGCGTCTCGGCAGCGAACTCGGCGGCGCAAGTGTCCACCATCTTGTACACCGGGCGTATCTTCCAGTTTCGACGCAGTTCTCTCACCTGCTCCGGGAGCCTATCGGCCAGTGTGCCTATCTGTTCGTCGGAGAAACCCAGTCTCTTCGACTGGCTCAGCAACTCAGGCGTCAGCTTCTCGGAGAGGAGGAGCTTCTCCATATTGACGATGTTCTGGAACTTCTCCATAAACCAGGGGTCTATGCCGGTGCGGCGGCACAGGTCTACTACGCTCGCGCCACGCCGCAACGACGCCATTAGCGCCCAAAGCCTGAGGTCGTTTGGCTCCAAGGGATAGGAGTCTTTATCCTTCCAGCGTGGGTCTTCCCAAAGAAGAGACTTACCTCCTATCTCCAGCGACCTCACCGCCTTTTGCAGCGCTGCCTCGAAGCAGCGGTCTATGGCCATGGCTTCGCCTGTGGACTTCATCTGGGTGCCTATGATGCGGTCTCCTGAGGCGAATTTATCGAAGGGCCAGCGCGGCATCTTGACCACACAGTAGTCTATGGCAGGCTCGAAAGCGGCAGTGGTCTTGCCCGTGACCTTGTTTGCTATCTCGTCCAGCCGCCTGCCCACAGCTATCTTGGCTGAAACGCGCGCTATAGGATATCCGGTCGCCTTGCTCGCCAGCGCCGAGCTACGGCTCACGCGGGGGTTGACCTCGATTACATAATAGGGATTTTCCATACCCACTCTTGGCTCTATCAAGGGATGGGGCTTTAAGGCGAATTGGATATTACACCCGCCCTCGATGCCCAGGGCACGGATAATCTTGATGCTGGCGGAACGCAGCATCTGGTATTCCTTGTCGTTCAGTGTCTGGCTGGGAGCGACCACTATGCTCTCGCCGGTGTGTACGCCCATAGGGTCAATGTTCTCCATGCAGCAGATGGTGATGCAGTTATCGGCAGCGTCCCGCATCACCTCGAACTCGATTTCTTTCCACCCCGTGAGGCACTTCTCTACAAGCACCTGATGGATGCGGCTGGCCGCAAGCCCTGAGAAGGCAATCTGCTCAAGCTCAGGCCATGTCCTGGCGATGCCCCCACCCGTGCCGCCAAGGGTGTAGCCGGGCCGTATTACCAGTGGGAGGCCGATTTTCTTTGTTGCCTCGCGTGCCTCCTCGAGGGTGTTCACCGTGGCGCTATCAGGCACAGGCTCGCCGATATCGAGAAGCAACCGCTTGAATAGCTCGCGGTCCTCAGCCGTGCGGATAGTGTCGATGGAGGTGCCCAGGGAGCGCACGTTGTATTTGTCGAGTATACCCGCCTCGGCTATCTCCACAGCCAGGTTGAGCCCGGTCTGTCCGCCCAGGGTGGGCAATAGGCCGTCAGGTCGCTCTCGGGCAATTATACGCTCCACCACCTCCACCGTGAGTGGTTCGATATAGATTATGTCGGCAATGCCTTCATCGGTCATAATAGTGGCGGGATTGGAGTTCACAAGTACCGAGATGACGCCCTCCTCGCGCAGAGCGCGGCATGCCTGGGTGCCGGAGTAATCGAACTCCGCCGCCTGCCCGATGATGATGGGCCCCGAGCCTATGACAAGAACCTTAGATGGTTTGGACATGTTCAATATCTTTATCTTTTAAGGTTAAACTGTCCATCAAAACAGTCAGCTTCCCATAGACCAAACGCCCTGAAGATTTCGTCCCCTATTTGTTTCAGTATCATGTTAGGGTTTTCAAACAACTTGCTACTCGATTCTACAACTCTTACATCCAAGTTGGAGTCATGAGTCACAAGCCAGAGATCTTCACCCCTTAACTGCTTACCACGTGGGAGCCATAGAATCGATTTGGGTTGGTTCAGAATCCTTATTTGGAACTGTAGCGGGCCAAAGTACCTTATCAACTCATAAAAGCCACGTGTAAAGTTGAGAAATTTCTGGATTTCGCCAAATTCAGCTATATATGCAAGATAGTCTCTCTGCGACTCATTTCCACTACTTATTTCAGCCTCTCTCCAGCAACTTATCGCTCCATTGCGATAGATCTCTGAACAACGCCAGTCGAATTCCCTTGGTGAGAAGCCAGTCCTGACTCCTTGGGCAGAAGGAACCCAACCATGCCACCCGTATACATTATTTGCAAGCCATTTCCTCACATCAATAGTGCCAAAATCCACCCTGTCTGCGAAAAAAACATAGGGGCATACTAAATAATGACTTACAAATTTATTGCCTGGTAAGAATTGGGTAATATAATTGAGTTGAGGAGAATTCAAAAAATCCTCTGTAGCAGTTTTCAAAGAGCGGAGCCTTTCGTACCTTTGCCGTACTTCGTGTTCCTCCATTGGCACCGCACGTAATTGTCCACGACGATAATAACGCTTGTCCCCATAGGCATAGATCATATGGGGCCCAAGCCAGCTTTCGGGCGTCCAGACTATGTAAACTATCTTGTTTTCATACTCAGTCAATTTTACTTTCTTAATACGCCATTCAGGTAAACGAGGAGAAATGCTGTCAACATATATATTTTCTAGCTTGCCCTCTAAATCTAGCACAGGATCAATACCGTAAGGTTTGCGCGGTATTGCAACTTCGTCTGATTTTCTATCCTCCGGTATCCCGTAGATCAGGGTTCCCCCTATCTCATTAGCGAATGAGGAAATATCTTTAGCAGCTTCAATCCTTTGATTTTCACCACCCAGTGAAATAGTCTCCTTGTAGTCCAAGCGCGGGCCTTCAGGCACACGTTCATCTACTAGATGACGTATCCAGACCTCTAGTTCTTCATCACTATACTGATCAGGATGCTTGGGCAGCATTGTTTCACCCCTCCTTCACCATCTCCAGAAATTGCTGGAACAGGTACACGTTGTCCCGCGGGCCGGGGGAGGCTTCCGAGTGGTACTGGATGGAGAATATGGGCATCTCTCGGTGCCTCAAGCCCTCCACTGTCTGGTCGTTGAGATTTATCTGGCTCACCTCTAGGCCGTCCCTCAAGCCATCCGCATCCACAGCGTACCCGTGATTCTGCGCTGTGATATAAATTCGACCTGTCGCAAGGTCGCGCACGGGATGGTTCGCGCCACGGTGCCCGAATTTGAGCTTGAAGGTCTCCGCTCCGAAGGCGCGACCGATGAGCTGGTGTCCCAAACATATCCCCATCATGGGCTTGCGCCCCACCAGCTTTTTTACTGTCTTCACCATGTAGTCCAGCAGCGCCGGGTCGCCCGGCCCCGGCGAGAGCAGTATGCCGTCGGGCTTCAAAGCGAGTATATCCTCCGCTGAGGTAGTGCAGGGCACGGCTCTGACCTTACAGCCCATTCCCCGAAGTATACGAAGTATGTTGTATTTCAGACCGCAGTCAACGACAACTATATGATTCTTGCCTGACAAATTGGGAGATGACTCCCACTCGTATGGTGCCTCGGTGCTCACGCCTTTGACGAAGTCTACTTCGTCGTAGCGCTGCATGCTCTTCAACCGCTTCAGCGCCTCCTCAGCGGTCTCGTCGAAGGTTATGGTGCCCATCATCACGCCCACCGAGCGCAATCGCCTTGTGATGGCGCGGGTGTCCACTCCACCGATGCCCAAGATGCCGTAAGCCGCCAGATAATCTGACAGGGTTCTGGTGCTCTGCCAGTGACTGGGCTTATCGCAGTCCTCGCGCACTACGAATCCGCGCACCTGGATGCGCCTCGACTCGATATCGTCAGGATTTATGCCATAGTTGCCGATGAGAGGATAGGTGAGCACCACAATCTGCCCCGCGTAGGATGGGTCGGTCAATATCTCCTGATAGCCGGTCATGCTGGTGTTGAACACCACCTCCCCATAGCCCCGCACCTCAGCGCCGAAGGTATGTCCTTCGTAGACCGAGCCGTCCTCGAGCACCAGAATCGCTTTCTTAGCCAATCCCCGCTCCTTTTTCAGGCATAAAAAAACCTCTACCTTCAACGAGGCAGAGGGCCACATTCTTTTTAGATTCGCCTAGGTTGAGGCTTGACATCTTGCCTCCCTTTTCAGCCTCGCTGGACTGAATTAAAGGTTCAACCTGTTGCTACTATAATAACAACTTGTTACGTGCTTAACAAGAGCTTTTCTGAAAGATTTTCAAACTATAACTGCCAGAAGCTGCGCAGTTCTTGAAAGTCTATCATACCACTTTCTGATATGTTATCCACCTCGATTCCTGCTTCCACAGCTGCAGCAACAGGGTTTAGCCCACCGAGCAGCACTATGCCCACCCGGTTCGGGCCTACCGCTATCTGGCAAACAGGCTCGCTGATGTTGCCCAGGATATAAACGCCGCCGATGCCGGCATCTTTAAGGGCGGCGACGCATTTCTCCACGATTGACCTCGATTGTGCAGGGATTTCGCGGAAGTTGGCCAGTATCCTGCCGTTGCCGGTTTTTGAGGTCTCTCTTACGCTCGTCATCTTGGCACGTATGTATTGCTCCGAGGGGTCGAGCGATGTGCCCCCGTAGTTGATTATCGCCGTGAAACGCCTTGGTTTGCCATCCCTGACTTCGAGCACGCCGCCGAACCTGGACTCTATAGGGACGCCCGACTTGAGCGTGACCCCGTTTATAGTCACGCTGCACACAGTGGCGAAACCTATTCTCCCGTTTGGTATGACCACGTCACCCAGTTTCTCGCCCTCGGATGCCCTTGCCACAAGGGAACTGACGCACAGACCAGCTTCGAATGCCTCGCTCATAGGTGTCAGGGCTTTTTTGAACTGGTCTTTATCGAAGAGAGAGGTGTTTATCGCAACCAGACCGGTTCTTTTGATTGGGTCGAAGGTGGTGCGGAAGGCTAACAGCTCGAGCTTCTCCTGTACAAAGCCGATCTGGTCAGGAGCTAGCGCTGTTCGCAATTCGTCCAGCCCCTTTGGTGTAATCATTCGGCCATCCCGTCCCATAGGCTGGGTGAAGCCTCTCTCATCTGTTATCCGCAGGTGGTATCTAACCGCTCTCTCACTCAGGAAAATGCCGTAGCGCTCCAGTTCCCGGGCTATGGTGATGGAGCCGAGAGGCTCAGAAGACTCACTTAAAACCCTGAGAATAGCTATGACTTTCTTTTCTGCGTCGGAACTGGCGCTCTGAAGCATCCCTACCTCTTTTAGCGTCCCGTAATCAATGACTCTCATTATATCATCCCTCTACAAGGTGTTAAATAGAGATGCGCAGCTCGGCTCTCTAACATCCTTTGAACCTGTTCGTGATGGGCAGTCGTCTGTCTCTGCCGAACGCCCTGGGTGTTATCTTGACCCCTGGTGGCGCCTGACGGCGCTTGTACTCACTCGAGTCCACCAGCCGTGCGGCCTTCTTGACCACCTCCTCATCTATCCCCATGGCGATAATCTGCTCGACACTTTTATCTTCCTCCACATAGGCTGTGAGGACTGTGTCAAGCAGGTCGTACGAAGGTAGGGAGTCGGTATCCTTCTGGTCCGGCCTGAGTTCAGCGGAGGGTGGCTTCTCGAATACAGCGCGAGGGATGAGATCACGACCTGCCAGCGAATTGCGGTATTCGCTAAGCTGGTAGACCATCGTCTTGGGCACGTCCTTTATCACTGCGAAGCCACCTGCCATATCGCCATAGAGCGTGGTGTAACCAGTGGCCATCTCGCTCTTGTTGCCTGTGGTGAGCACAAGCCAGCCGAATTTGTTCGACAATGCCATAAGCAGATTGCCTCTGATGCGCGCCTGGATGTTCTCCTCGGTAGCATCAGGTTTAACTCCTTTGAATGACTCTGCCAGCACATCCAGGTAGGCTTGAAACACCCTCTCGATAGGAATGGTCAGTAGCCTTGTGCCCAGATTGCGTGACAGAAGCTCGGCGTCCGATATGCTGCCTGGGGAGGAGTACCTCGAAGGCATCGCTACCCCTATCACATTTGGAGAGCCCAGGGCGTCCACTGCTATGGTTGCCACCAAACTGGAGTCTATGCCGCCGGAAAGTCCTATGACCACTTTATTAATCCCGTTCTTGTGTATGTAGTCGCGTGTGCCCAGCACCAGCGCATCGTAAATCTCGCCGGGGAGGCCGCGCACCTCTACCTGTCGTTGTGGCAGCGGCGGTTTCGTAGTACTGATTGGCGCTTCCGACACCACAACCTTCGGTGCCTGCCAGCGTTGCTCTTCGAATAGCAGCGTCCTCTTCCTCCAGCGGGGGTCGTGCAAACGTGTCCTGAACACAGCCTCGACATCGAGGTCAGCCACTATAAGGTCTTCCTCGAACTGCTTGCCTCTGGTGATGAGTTCTCCCTTCTCGTCCAGTACTATGCTGTTGCCGTCGAAGACAAGTTCATCCTGTCCTCCCACCAGGTTGTTGTGGGCGACGATGGCCACGTTGTCCGAGGCGCGTGCCCCTAGCATTCTCTCCCTGAAGTTGCGCTTGCCGAAGTGGTAGGGCGAGGCGCTTATATTAACTATGACCTCGGCACCGGCGTAAGCCTGGACTGTAGCCGGCCCAGCTTCGTACCAGATGTCCTCGCAGATATTGATGCCCACATTGACACCGGCGATTACGTACACCGTACACTCCTTGCCAGCCTGGAAGTAGCGGTTCTCGTCGAAGACGCCGTAGTTGGGCAGGTATATCTTGTGGTAGACACCAACAAGCTTTCTATCATGGATCACTGCGGCGGCGTTGAAGATGTCGGCCTTGGCATCGACAAAGCCAACTACTACTGTAAGCCCGGAACAGCCATCAACTACCCTATCCAGAGAACGGATATTTTCTTCGATGAACTTCGGCTTGAGCAGGAGGTCTTCCGGCGGATAGCCGCAGATGGCAAGCTCAGGGAAGGTGATAAGGTCAACACCGAGAGCCCTGCTTTTTGTGATGGCCTCCAGAATCTTCTCGGTGTTGCCCTTGAAGTCACCTACTGTAGTGTTGATTTGAGCCATGCCGAGCCGCAGCCGGCGCATATTAACTCCTCCATATAATGTAAGCTGCAAGCAACTTACAAAATCGGCAGGTATTTCTTTAGCTCATAATCGGTTACCTGAGTCCTATACTGGTCCCACTCTATCGTCTTGTTCTTAATGAAAGCGTTGAAAACGTGGTCGCCGAGCGCTTTGCGCACCAACTCGCTTTTCTCGGTAAGTTGGATAGCGTCCCAGAGGCTGGCTGGTAAGGTGTCTATGCCTTTTTTCTTCCTCTCCTCACCAGTCATTTCATACACGTTTTCTTCCACAGGGGGCGGTGGCTCGTATCCTTTCTCAATCCCTTCTAGCCCTGCAGCCAGCATCACACTGAAGGTGAGGTAAGGGTTGCAGGCAGGGTCAGGCGACCTGTACTCTATCCTGGTAGCGTTTTCCTTGCCTGGCTTGTATTCCGGAACTCTGATCAGGTCCGAGCGGTTGCGCCGTGCCCAGGAAAGATATACCGGGGCCTCGTAGCCGGGGACTAGGCGCTTATAGGAGTTGACCCACTGGCTGGTAACGGCCGTGATCGCAGGAGCGTGTTTCAGCAGCCCGGCTACATAGCTTTTGGCTATCTTGGACAGATGATAGGGATCTTTAGCATCGAAGAAGGCGTTCCTACCGTCTTTGAACAGAGACTGGTGCACATGCATACCGCTCCCGTTGATACCGAACACGGGCTTGGGCATGAAGGTGGCGTAAACCCCATTCTTTATAGCTATCTGTTTGACCACCAGGCGGTAGGTCATCACGCTATCGGCCATGGTCAGGGCGTCTGTGTATCTCATGTCTATCTCGTGCTGGCTGGCAGCCACCTCGTGGTGCGAATATTCGACTCCGATTCCCATTTCCTCAAGGGTGAGTACTGTATCCCTCCTCAAATCGGTAGCTGCGTCCAGTGGGATCATATCGAAATAGCCCCCCTGATCCAAGGGTTCAGTGCCATTGGAGTCTTTGAAGTAGAAGTACTCCAACTCAGGCCCCACATAGTAAGTGTACCCCAGGTCTGCTGCCCGCTTTAGGTTCCTTTTCAAGACATACCTGGGATCTCCCTCAAATGGCTCGCCGCCTGGCATCTTTATGTCGCAGAACATCCTAGCTACTGCGTGGTGTTCCTTGGGTCGCCACGGTAGCAACTGGAAGGTGTCCGGGTCGGGTAGAGCCATCATATCGCTCTCATCTATGCGGGCAAACCCCTCGATGGAAGAGCCGTCAAAGCCCATCCCCTCCTCCAAACCACCCTCCAACTCCTCCACGGTTATGGCAAAGCTTTTGAGTACACCCAGGATGTCCGTGAACCACATCCTGATGAACTTTACATCATGCTCCTTTGCCATCTTGAGGACATATTCCTTGCTCTCTTTCCTATTCTTGGTCGCCATTTAAAACCTCCTTCCTGTCTCCTTTTATTTAGATGGCGTTTTCGCCCTCATCTCCGGTCCTGATGCGTATTGCGTTATCTACTGGCAAAACAAATATCTTGCCATCACCTCTTTCGCCTGTCTTGGCTTTTCTGACTATGGCGTTCAGCGTTTTCCCTACATCTTCGTCGAGTACCACGGCCTCGATTTTTACCTTGGGCAAGAGCTCTACCCTNTACTCCCCTACTCTCCACTGCAATGNGATACCCTTTTGGCGTCCCCGGCCACACACATCTGACACTGTCATACCGAATACNCCGATCTCGGCCAGGGCGACTCTGACAGGTTCCAGCTTTTCGGGTCTGATGATTGCCTCTATCTTCTTCATAGNAGTGTGCCTCCATACGCTCTTTCCCCGTGCTGTGAAATNTCNAGGCCTACTTCTTCCTCCTCTTCTTTGACCCGTAGGCCAATGGTAATGTCAACCAGCTTGCCTAAAATCCAGGTTGCGACGAAGGCGAAGGCTGCCACCGCTGCGACACCAGCAAGCTGCTTTGCCAGCAGCATTGCGTTGCCATGAATCAAGCCATTAGCACCTGCCGAGTTGACTGCAACGCTGGCGAAGATGCCAACTGCAAGAGTGCCCCAAATGCCGCCCATACCATGTACTGCCCATACATCCAGTGACTCGTCAATACCTCCCTTTGCCCTGAGAACCATGCAGTAGTAGCAAATTAGCGCGGCTACTATACCTATAGGTATGCCTGCAAGCGGTGGTATAAAGCCTGCGCCGGGAGTGACTGCAGCCAGTCCGGCTACAGCCCCTGTAGCTACACCGAGTACAGAGGGACGGCGATAAATCCATCCCAGAACCATCCAGGTCAAAGCTGCTGCGGCTGCGGAAGCATTGGTAGC
>Ga0031655_10001790_pt1 | contig 12695 bp, 13 predicted proteins | sample FrelakmetHBP12HB_FD_55187 | JGI IMG/M metagenome (GOLD analysis project Ga0031655, IMG submission 55187) | Freshwater lake sediment microbial communities from the University of Notre Dame, USA, for methane emissions studies -HBP12 HB | ecosystem: Environmental > Aquatic > Freshwater > Lake >... | reverse complement strand
CGGACCGGGCGGCACGGCGAGACTACGGGCGCGGCTCTTGCCCGCCCGGCAGCGGATGGAGGAAACGGACGCCGGCCAGCTGCTGGTCTTCCACGTAGCGCGCGATGTGCTTCATGGCGCCCCCGACCTGCAACGCCGGCTCGGCCAGTACCTGCACGCTCTCCACGCGCTTCTGCACCACGATGTTGGGCATCAGCTCGGCGAACGTGATGGTCGAGGTGGCGGAGCGCATCCCCTCCTGGGCCTTGTCCGCATGGGTCAGGCTGATGGCCGCGCGCCGGATCTGGTAGGACCGCGGATCGAGATCGACGTCGCCTTCCAGATCCGGTGCCTGCAGCGCGTCGGGCGGCCGGAAGTGGAACCGCACGACCGCGGTTCCGCCCTGCTCCACCTGTCCGATGAACGAGAAGCAGTGGGTCGCCTGGAAGACGCTGTCGGCCAGATCGCTGAGGGTGGGCAGGATGACGGCGCGCGTCGTGGTCCCGTCGGGCAGCGGCGCCACCCCTACCACCTCGCCGGGCCGGTAGTGCACGAGGGCGCTGCTCACGTACTCTACGGTATCGCCCTGCGTCCACGTCACGTTTCCCACTTCGTCCAGGTCCCTGAGCGTCCGGGCCATCCGGTAGCGGAACTGGTAGGTGGTGGCCAGTAGCTTGTACTGTGCCGCGTTCTGCCTCAGCTGGTCGAACAGCGCCGCCATCTCGGGCGTCCCCGCGTCCGGCGGACCCGGCTGCGTGCAGCCGCGGCTCACGACGACGGTGATCTCCTCGAGCTGCACGGTCAGCCGCTCGAGGGTCGCGGTCACCGTGACCGTTTGGTTCGCCGCCACGACGACCGTGGTGTCGAGCGGCTTGAAGCCGACCTGCCGGGCCAGGAGATGATAGGTGCCCACCGGGACCCGGCTGAAGACGAAGCTGCCGGTTTCGTCGGTGAAGCGCTGGGCGAAGCGCGGGTTCAAGGCCACGACGGCGTACGGCACCGGTTCGCCGGGGGCGGCCTCGACCACGCCGCGCACGACGCCGACGCCGCCGCGCGTCGTGGGCTCCTGACACAATGTCGCGCGCGGCATGGCGAGCGCGAGCAGCACGAGCGCTGACGCTACGCGCTTCATTCCGTCCAGATCGCACTCCGTAACGTCGAGGAGGCCACCACAGCGGATAGCGGAGCGAGGCGCGGTGGCACGCCGCGCGGGGCCGGCCTAGCCGATGTGCAGCTCGGTGATCATCCGGAAGTGGTAGCCGTAGATGGCGAGCGTCACGGCCATCGGGAGCAACCTCGGCCGCCGGANCAGCGTCCATGCGACGAGCTTCCAGTATTCGACCCGTTCCCTGCCGACGATGCCGAGGCGCACGACGGAGCGGGCGCACGCCAGCGCCTGCTGCCGCAGGAACCCGAGGTCCACCCGAGCCTTGATCTTCGGCGGCCGGTACTCGCGCAGCAGCATCCGGACCCGTTGGTAGTACGCCTTGGGGGCGTAGAGACGCTCCAGCAAGTCCTTGTAAGCCTGGCGGAGCCCGTCCGACCCGCCGAGCGGGATGATGTTCGTGGTTCCGTCGACGTTGTCGCCGGAAGCTCCACGCACCAGGCGGCCGGCCTGCGTCATCCGCTCGTACAGCCGGGTCCCCGGCAGCGCCTGGAGCAACCCCACCATCGCCGTCACGATGCCGCTGCGCTGGATGAACTCCGCGAGCCGCTGAGGGGTGGACGGCGAATCGCTGTCGAATCCCAGGATGAACCCGCCCTGTACCTGGAGGCCCGCGCGCTGCAGGCGTTGCGTGTCCGCCACCAGGTCCCGGTGCAGGTTCTGCTTCTTGCTGCACTCGACCAGGCCGCCCTCGTTCAGCGTCTCGATCCCGACGAACACCGTGTCGAACCCGGCCAGCACCATCATCCGCACGAGCTGCGCGTCGTCGGCAAGATTGATGGACGCCTGGGTACCGAACGACATGCCCCTGCGTCCCTTCCGCCACGCGATGAGCGCCGGCAGCAGCTCGGACTTCAGGCTCCGCTTGTTCCCGATGAGGTTGTCGTCCACGAAGAACACACCGCCACGCCACCCCAGAGCGTAGAGCCGGTCCAGCTCGGCGATGACCTGGCTGGCCCGCTTGGTCCGAGGCCGATGCCCCAGCTGCGCGGTGACGTCGCAGAACTCGCAGTCGAACGGGCAGCCACGCGAGTACTGCACGGGCATCGACTGGTAGCGGTCCAGGCGCACGAGATCCCAGCGGGGAATCGGCGTCTGGCGCAGGTCGGCGAAATCCGGCGTGCGATAGACTCGCTGCGCGCGCCCGCTGGCCAGGTCTTTCAGGAACAGCGGCAGGGTGAGCTCGGCCTCGTTAAGGATGAGGTGGTTCACTGTGCCGAACTGATCGGGCTGCGCGGTGAACAGCGGACCGCCCGCCACGACCGTGCGGCCAGCCTCCCGGCACCGCGCGAGGAGCCCGTCTACCGATTGCCGCTGTACCGCCATGGCGCTGATAAACACGCAGTCCGACCACTCGAGATCTTGGTCGGCGAGCGCCTGCACGTTCGTGTCCACCAGGCGGAGGCTCCACTCGGCGGGCAGCATCGCCGCCACCGTGAGGAGGCCCAGCGGCGGAGCGGAGGCCTGCTTCCGCACGAACCGCAGGGCGTGCTTGAAGCTCCAGAAGGTGTCGGGAAACTCCGGGTAGACGAGGAGGACGTTCATTGCGTCCTAGAGCTACCCACGCGCCGCCCGCACCGTCAATCCACCGCCGCCGCTGCTAGCGCGGGCGCCCGACGGGCATGATTCCCAGCGGGACCCGATCCGCCGGCAGAGTGAGAATGCGGGTTGCGGCCGTATCCTGGACCGAACCGGCGAAGGTGGTCCCGAGTCCAAGTGCCACGGCCTGCAGGTACACGTTCTGGGCGCTGTGGCCCACCTCCATGGACACGTAGCGCTCGGCGCGCGCCCCGAACCGCTGCGCCGTCCGCGCGTAGACGGCCGTGAACACGATCACGGCCGCCGCATCCGCCACCCACGCCTGGTGCACTGCGCCGGCGACGAACTCACGGAGGTGGTCGCCGGTCGCGACCGGCTCGAGCACGTGCCCCGCGACGCCGTAGTGGTACACGCCTGCCGACAGCCCGCTTACCCGCGACGCCACGAGATACAACTCGAGCGGATAGGTCGCGCCGGCCGACGGTGCGGTCCGGTGGCCGTTGGGCCGGTTTACGCCCTGAGCCGCCCAGAGCAGTTGCCCAGCGTCCGCCAGCGTGATGGAGTCCCCCGTCACCGCGCGCACCGATTGGCGCGCCGCGAGCGCGGCTTCAACCGGCATCGCCCCCTGATGCCGTGGCTCGGGGAGCTTGATGGACTGTGGCACGCCCTGGGCCGGAATTCCCGAACCCGCGAGGGCAAACAGGACAACAGGGATGCACGCCTTCATGGCACGCTCCTCTCGTTGCTCCGAGTCATGAGACGATGGCCGTGCGCGCTGGCGATCGTTACACGGCGGGGCGCGGCGTCCCCGGTGCGCCACTGATCACTGTCCCGTCGGGTGCACGGGTCCACGCGTCGGTCCTAGCCGAAGAGCGCGCCGCTCACGAACGGCACGAGCCACACCGTCCAGACGACGACGCTGATCCGGTGGAAGGTGAGAATCGCGCGCTGGTCGCGGCGCAGCAGCACGGTGGTCGCCCAAAGCGCGTGCGCCAGCATCAGGAGGAGCGCGACGGCGCCGGTCGCGCCGTGGAAGTTCAGGCGCAGCCCGCCCGCCATCCGCCGCATCAGGTCCGTGCCGACCGTGTCGCAGGCGAAGCCGAGCCAGAACATGGCCAGGTGCCACGGCCTGAGGCGCGCGGCGAGGTGCTCGCTCCACACGCCGGTGGAGTAGCAGGCGAGCGCGGCCACCATGAACACCGCCCCGGTCCGGATGTCGGGCGTCACCCCGACCTAAGAAACACCCGCGCCACTCCGCCGCAAGTCGCGTCCGTCCCCGTTTGGCGCTCCCTCGACGTGGGCGCGAATCTTGCGCGGCCCATGGTTGCCACACTCGGTGCCGCCCATGGCTCTGGAGCCGCAGCAGCCGGCAAGCATGTTTCCACCGAATGCCCCCATTCCAGGTCGCGGGCTGCCTCCGGACGTTTGTGCTGCAATTCCGACACCACAGCTCCGCCTTGCACGTGCCTGCGGTCTGTTCGTCACCTCGCTGGTGGCCGCCGCGACGCTGGCGCTCGGCCCCGCCGTCGTGATCGCGAAGATCGGCGCCGGCGTTCCCGTCGTCGTGGCGCTGTCGGTGGCGGCGCCGCGCCTCGCGTTGCCGTTCGCAGCATCCTCACGCGAGCTGCTTCGGCGCTGGCTCCTGCGGCGCCCGTGCTACGACCTGCGATCTGGCGGCCCGATGGTCGTCGCGGGCACCACCGGTGCGCCCCGTGGCAGGATACGCGCGGCGGGAGTAAAGCCACGCGGCGGACCCGCGCCCGGAATCGGTGGCGCGGCGTACCTCGCGCCCCACCTGCTGGGGTGGCGGCCGGGTTCAAGTGAATCACTCCCGCTGGCGCGGCGCCCACGGCCTCCGCCAGCTCCGGGCGTGGGGACACCGCACGGGCTCGTGGCACAGAGCACATTCGTTCCGGCTACACCGCCGCTTCTCGGGTGGTGCGCGCCGGTTTTTTTGTCCCCTCCGGTGTGAAAGGAGCTAGACGGGATGCTACATCTCGACACAGGCAACACCGGCTTCATGATACTCTGCTCGAGTCTCGTAATGCTGATGACGCCGGGCCTCGCGTTCTTCTACGGCGGGCTCGTGGGCCGGAAGAACGTGCTGGCCATCATGATCCAGAGCTTCGTCTCGATGGGCTGGACCACCGTGCTCTGGTGGCTGTGCGGTTTCTCTTTGTGCTTCTCCGGAAACCTCAGGGCCGGCACCGACTTCTTCGGCATCGTCGGCAACCTGGACTGGGCGTTCCTGCGGAACATCACGCTCAATACGCCCTCGCCGAACGACACGATCCCGATGATCGTGTTCTGCGCCTACCAGATGATGTTCGCCATCATCACCCCGGCGCTCATCACCGGGGCGTTTACCAACCGAGTGACGTTTAAGGCGTACTTCCTCTTCCTCACCGGCTGGCTGCTGTTCGTGTACTTCCCCTTCGTCCACATGATCTGGGGCGGCGGGATCCTCCAGCAGTGGGGCATCCTCGACTTCGCCGGCGGCATCGTGGTGCACAACATCGCCGGCATGGCAGCGCTGGCGTCGGTGCTCTACGTCGGCAAGCGGCAGGTGGCGGACCGCGGGCCGCACTCCATCCCGCTGGTGGCGCTCGGCACGGGACTGCTGTGGTTCGGCTGGTACGGCTTCAACGCGGGCAGCGAGTTCCGGGTGGACTCGACGACGGCGGTGGCGTTCCTGAACACCGACGTGGCCGCCTCGTTCGGCGCGGTCGCGTGGCTCTTCGTGGACTGGCTGTTCGGCAAGCGGCCGCACTTCATCGGACTGTTGACCGGCGCGGTCGCCGGACTCGCCACCGTGACGCCGGCTGCCGGCTACGTCTCGCCGGCCACGGCCGTGCTGATCGGCTGCGTCTCCGGGGTGGTGTGCTACTTCGCGGTGTCACTCAAGAACCGACTCGGCTGGGACGACGCGCTCGACGTCTGGGGCGTGCACGGCGTCGGGGGGTTCCTCGGCATCGTGATGCTGGGCCTGTTCGCCACCACGGCCTTCAACCCCAATGGCGTCAACGGCCTGTTCGCGGGCAACGCCGCGTTCTTCGGCAAGCAGCTTGCCGCCGTGGTGCTGTCGTCGGCCTGGGCTTTCGGCTTCACCTACGCCATGCTGGCCATCATCAACCGCATGACGCCGGTGCACGTCTCGAGCCAGGTGGAGGAAACCGGACTCGACCAATCGCTGCACGGCGAGAAAGCCTACCTCGACGGGGCAGACTGAGGGCGCAGCGATGCGCGCGTTCCGCATCGTGGCAGCCGGGGTGGCGGCGCTGCCGTCGCCCCGGCCGCTCGCCGCCGAGGCGCCGCCGCACGACTCGGAGCCGGGGCACAGGAGGGTGCGTGCGCCGGGAACGCTTCAGTCGACGGAGATCCCCGTTACCCGCCCCACCGAGGACAGGAAGAGGATGTGCGGCGTGTCCACCACGCCGGACTCCTGCTGCGACCCCAGCACAGCCGGCGCGTAGACGAAGCGCTTCGCCCGCTCCACGTCGTCCACGTCGAACAGCAGCACCACCTCGGCCAGATCCGCCACGCTGCGCCACACCTGCGTGACCCGGATGCTGGCGCGCCGCTGCGCCTCGGCGTGCGAATCGAACACGCGCTTCCACGCATCGAAGTCGCGCACCTTGTGCCGTACCAGCATGTGCAACATCACGCCACCCCCGGCTGGCGCCTCACCCAGCTCTCCACGTAGTCCGCCACCTCCTCCCACCCGTCCTGCGCGATGATCCAGTGCGTCCGGCCGGGGAACTCCTTGAAGTCGGTCCGGGCCGTGGAGCCGCCGTACTTCGCATAGTTGGCCCGGTTCTGAGCCGCGGGGACGATATGGTCATTGGCGCCGGCCACGAGGAGCAGCGGGGCCCGGGACGGGTTCCTGAAGTCCACCTTGAGCGGGCTGCCCGGATCCAGGAGCGAGATCGCCGCCTGGAAGAAGATGCGCCGGGTCTCGGGCACGACGTGCCGCTCGTAGGCGGCCCGCACCTCGGCCGCCGGAGCGGTGTGGGCGAAGGCATACCTGAACTGCTCGACCGTCAGGCTCACGACGCTGCGCGGCATGGCGGTCAGGAGCACCGCCGCATTCGACCTCAGCGCGGTCCACTGGCGCGGCACCACGCCTCTGGGCGGCGCGGAGTCGATCGCGACCCCCGCGCTTCCCAGTCCACGGTCCAGGAGGATCTGCACCCACAGCCCGCCGAACGAATGACCGATGAGGATCGGCGGCTCGTCCAGCCCGTGGATGATCCGCTCGAAATCACCGAGGATGCCGGAAGCACCGAGCCGAGCCAGCTCGGGCGACGGCGATCGCCGCAGCTCCTCAACCGGCCGGTCGTGGTACGGCCAGGCCGGCGCGAGGCAGCGGTAGCCCTTCTGTTGGAAGAACCGGATAAACGGCTCCCAGCACAGCGGAGTCACCCACGCTCCATGGATGAACACGACCGTGCGGCTCATAGCGTTACGCTCTGCATCCACAGCTGCGCGATGGCGCCGTGCCCGGCGACCGTCGGGTGCACGCCGTCCGCGGCCCAGTACGCGGGCGGCGCCTCGGCCGACAGGCGTTCGAACATGGAGTGCAGCGGGACGATGGTCGCCCCGGCGCGGGCGGCGACGCGCGCGGCCGCCGCCCGGCGCTGGTCGAACTCCGGGAACCACGCGTCGGTGACCGCGCCGGTGCGCAACGCGAACGGCTCCAGCACCACCAGTCGCACGTCGGGCAATGCGCGCCGGGTACGCTCGAGCAACGCCGCGTACCCCGCCTCGTACTGTGCCACCGTGCCGGCGTACTGACCCATGAGCTTGTGCCACAGGTCGTTCACGCCGATCAGCACGCTGAGAACGTCGGGCCGGAGGTCGAGCGCGTCGGACTGCCACCGCGCGTCGAGGTCGGGCACCGTGTTGCCGCTGACGCCACGATTGAAGAACCGGAACCCGGAGTCGGGGCGCGCCGCGAGATGCTGCGAGGCGATCAACAGCGGGTAGCCGGTGCCCAGGGCGTCGGCGCGGTTCGGTTCCGTCGCCGCGCGATCGCGACCGCAGTCGGTGATGGAGTCGCCCTGGAAGAGCACGACCGTGCCGGGCGGCGGACCGCCCAACGCCGCGCCACCCCAAAACGTCGCCGGCGCCATCACCATTCCAACCGCGCTTCCGGTCGCGGCCACGAAGTCGCGCCGCGAGATCCCGTGCAGCTGCTCGTCCATCGCTCCTCGTCGAGGTTGTCCCAGGGGCGGAATCCTGCGCCTCGCGACCGAAATCGCAAGACGGCTTGGCGCGCGGCGGCCGCACAGCGATATTCCCTGCCGCCCGGAGAGGTGGCCGAGAGGCTGAAGGCGGCGGTTTGCTAAGTTGCTCGGCTGCTTTCCTGCTCAGTCCCGCTGAGTCGTAACCGGCTGTCGCAGTTCCGTTTGTTCGGTTGGTCGGCCCGCACCGTTTCCCGCTGAGTCCGCCGCAGGACGGTTAATCCTGCTCCGACTGCCCCCGAAATTGCCCACGGCCCCGTTCGGGTGCACAGGACCGGAATTCTACCCCTGCCTCTCCTTCCAATACTCCAATACTGCCACAACGCCCGGTCCAGCGTCCGCATACTCACGCCCGCCCGCTGCAGGCGCTGGTTAGGCCGTAGCCGCTCTCGAAATGCGCCGAATAAGCAGGTCAGTGCGACGAATAGGTGAAAAGAACTGACGCAGCGCTCGCGTAAGGTCAGCTGCCCACTCGATTGACCCTTCGCTTCCTTTAATGAGAGCACCCAGCCGTGCGTCGTTCCAATAGGTCGGGTGAAGAACGGCGTTCCTGAATTCTCGAAGGAGAGCCTTGTTAGGCGAGCGCAACATAGGCGTAATGGTCGGATGCCGCTCTCGCAGCCGGGTCCAGCCTTCGACCACGACGTAGAGGGTACTGAGCCAAAGGCAGAGATACATATCAGCGCGGAACGTATCCGTGAGGGATACGATGCCCTTGACGCGTTTCGCCTCCAGCGCCGGATACTTCTTGAGGGCGAAAGAGCGGAACCTCCGGAAGAGCTCGTCTGTCCAGAGGAACTTTCGGTACACGGACAAGAGTAGCATGGCCCTCACGGGGTCGCGGTCAGCAGCGCGCTTGAGTGGTTCGTGTCGCATACTTGGCCACCAGCCTTACGATTCGCGCCTGAGCGGCGGGCGACCGCCCGCCAAGCACACAACACGTGTCGAACCTAAGTGCCAGCCGTGAGGGAGGTGTTAGGCCGCCGCAGGCAGCGGGCGCTGGCTAAGCGACGGTCTACTTCAACCGGTACGCTTCGACCTCACCTCGGGATGAAGCACACGCTCGAAGAAGACCTCAAGGGCAAATGCCCAGTGAATGCTATCTGGGTTCCTGACGTTGAAAAGGAGGAGCCGAGCGCTCGGGTCATCGCGGAGAGACGACATCTCCCCGCCAGTATCGTCCGTCAGGTGCTCAAGCGCACGCCTTCTCGTGTTCGGCATTGACCGCCCGACTTTCACAACCTGCCCCGCCCTCCACCAGACGTAGACGCCGCCGCGCGCTACCCTCGGGTCCGTTGTTAATGCGACTTGGCTGGCCGAGAGCTCGATGTAGTCGAAGCGCTCAGCAAGGTCGCGGAACTCGTGTCGAAAGAGCGCCTGGATATCCGAAGGTTCCACAGATTGCTCCGGTTTCCGTAAGACGAGTCGCGCCGTCGCGGCGGGCGACCGTCCGCCAACCGCACAGCACCAAGATGCGCGGCGACGTGGCGGAGGGTAAGACACGCCCAAGCGGTTTCCGCGCTCTCGCTGAACCGAAGGGACGTTAACGCCGATGTCTCCTTGTAGAGTCCGCAAACGGAATTGTCCCGCCCATGAGTTCTCTGAACTCCACGCTTGCGGTACGCATCGCCGGGTTTTCTGTCGTCATCACGGAGAAGGGTGACGTTTGCCCCGGAAGGATGGGGTTGTAGTCAATGAGAGCGTCGGCAGAGGTGATGAAATTCCTCCGCGCATCGTAGAAAGTGGCCACTGCCTCGACGTTTTGAAGAGACAGACCGGAAATGTTCTTCACTTGGCCGACTCCCTTTGCGTAGCCATACTCAGTGGACCATGACCAGCTCTTGAGAACGAGCTGCGGCGTGTTGGAAACCGGCGCCGGGGTGGACTGATTGAGAAGAGCAGACGACGGCGAGACGGTGTTGCCGTGTTGGCTTACGAAGTAGACGCAGGTCAGAGCTAGCACTCCTCCAATGATTGCGCAGCCTGCGGCAGTGGAAATGTGAATGCCGTGGCGACCCGGCGCACTGACGCCGCAATGTGGGCAGGTCTTCGCTTCGGAGCTGATTTCCTTGCCACACTCACGGCACGTTGTCATTGCCATCGGCGGCACCTCCAGAGGGACCCTGAGCGCGGCCTAACGAATCGCGCCGCAGCGGCGGGCGACCGCCCGCCAGCCGCACAACACCAAGATGTGCGGGGATGTGGCGGAGGGTAAGACGCGACACCGAGGTGCACACAACGAAGAAGGGGAGCCGATTGTGGCTCCCCTTAGCGCTTCTGCGCTGTTGTCTTCGCTCCGTCGTGTGTCGGCGCGAACGTTACCCCGCTGGCGGTGGCGCGGGCGGAGCAGCCGCACCGGGCTGCACCGGGTCCCACGGCAACGCTCGCCAAGCCCAGTAGTTTGCGACAGCGACGACTACAAGTAGCCCGACGCAGGCTGCCTCCCGCAACTTCAGCGAATCGGTCAGGAGGGTGACCGCTACGAACGATAGGATGACGAAGGTCATGGAGCCGTAAGTCCGCGCGCGGTAGTGCCGTTGCCTGACCTCAGCTCCGCAATGCGCGCATTTCACGTGCGGGGACGACCACCACAACTTGACCTTATCCAAGGATGTCTTTTGGCGAAAGCCCACCGTCGAGAACTGCCAGTAGGTCAACACGGTGTTGCCGCAACTACCGCAGCGCGCTGCCATAGGCTCTCCCTGTGGTGGAGGCAGCTCGTCTCCATATACCGCACGGCAAGCGCGACGGCTAGGCGGCGCGTCTCTCTTGCCGAGCACAGGCGGTCGGCGTATACCCGAAGCAGAAGCCCCGCCGGAGGTGCCGATGATTTCGCGCCGCGCACGAGTCCTCATCCTCGGAGCCGTAGCAGTAGTAATCCTCGCCGTCATCGCCATCCAGAGGCTCCACTTTCTTCCTGCAGGCTGTGGGTCGCGGAGGGTCGAGTGCGCTCCGCCGCCTTCTCCCGAACAAAGGGAAGCGTACCGCAAGCGCCGCGAGCGGCAGGCGGTTGCCGATTCCATCGCCTTCACGGAAGGTTCGCTGCGCGAGGGCGGCGGCAAGTGGACGGTGGCGACGAACGGCGACTCGGCGCGGCTGGGCGAGTCACCCGTCATCCTCCTATCGCTGCGGGCGGAGCAGGTGGCGACTGGGTGGCTGGCCACGCATCGCCCGGTCCTCGTTGTGCGCTGCGTCCAGCGAGGAACCGAGACCGAAGTGCTCGTGCTGCACACGGGACTGATGTCATCCGGAGAGGAAGGGCCGTGGGCTGAACCAAGAGTCACACTCCAGTTCGATGCGTTTGTGCCATCCGAAGAGGATTGGCTTGAAGCGCACGACGTATCCGGTGAAGCGCCCAACAACCTCGTGTTCGAGGTCTTGGATGCAGATGCGGAATACCTGGCGATTAACCTCGCTCAGTCGAGGCGTTTTCACTTTGAGGTCACACCGCTCCACGCCCCGCCCGACTCGAAGCCGGTGGTGGCCACGTTTGACGTGCGCGGCCTCGCCCAGCACCTGCCGGAGATAGCCCGTGCGTGCCAATGGACATCCGATTGGCGGCGGGCGATGTATGAGGGGGCAGCCGAGCGCTCTGCGCGTGTGGAGGAGCACTGAGCGAGTCGAACCGAAGCGCTTCGCAGTTCCCGCCGGTGAGGTAAACCTGCCAACCGGCGCTGCTAAGTTCGGTGAGGATGCTCTCGGAGTCGTTCACGCGGCCAACCGGGCGAGCAGCCGCGAAACCTGCGTGACCGACCGCATAGCAAACGGGGAGCGAGACACCGTCTCCCCGTTCGTCATTCTGTTCGACGTCCTTCACGCGCGTGCGACTACAGGCGCTGCCGGACCAGCTCGACTACCCGCTTCTCCAGCACTCCCTTGCTAACGCAATTGACCGAGACGTTGCCTGCGAGGCCCGCGTGTAGTGACCCAGCCACGCTTACGTTCAGACGCATCGCAGTAGAGTCCCCAGTTGGGCGCAGGAGCGTGGTCACGTTCATTGATACGTTGGCCGTCTGCGCAATCGGGGTACCGAACGCATTGGTTCCGCAGTCCACCCAAGCCGTGTCGCTTGCGCCAGACATATCCTGACTGCGCATGAACCAACTCGCCTTTTCCATGTTCGAGATAGGGATGTTCAGGTCCGTATAAACGAGCAGCAGCGCGTTCCACACCTGCTCAGGCGTGGCATGGTAGTAGTAGTCTTGCGGAGAGGGCGCGGTGGCGGTTGGTCCCACGGCACAGCCAGCAGCAGACAGGGCAAGCATCGAGGAAAGGAGCAGGACGGGGTGCCTCATCTCAATCCTCCTCTTCCAATGGGTGTTGGAGCCGCGCCGTCAGTAGCGGGCGACCCGCACGCCAGCCGTACCAGACCAAGATGCGCGGGGATGTGGCGGAGGGTAAGACGCGCCCGCCTGCTGTAGGCGCGGGCTACGCTTAGGCGACGACCGGTACACCGACAATGTATGGCCGGAGCCCATTGGGGTACCGAGTTGCAAACTCAGAAAGGTTGCGGGCGAAGTGGGGTAGGCTCTTCGCCTGCGGCAACCATGCCTCGACTGCCGCCACGAGGTCCTCGCAAAAAATCCGGACATCAATGTCGAGGGCGTCGTTGAGGATGCAGTTGTGCATTACGAGCCCCGAGACACCGGGCTCCACAAAGAGAATGCGTGAATCGCCCCGGGATTGCCGGAGGCTCCATTTCTTGAGAGGATGGAGTCATGGCAACGACAACGCGGTACTCCCCGGAGGTGCGGGAGCGGGCCGTCCGG
>Ga0031655_10001788_pt1 | contig 12700 bp, 11 predicted proteins | sample FrelakmetHBP12HB_FD_55187 | JGI IMG/M metagenome (GOLD analysis project Ga0031655, IMG submission 55187) | Freshwater lake sediment microbial communities from the University of Notre Dame, USA, for methane emissions studies -HBP12 HB | ecosystem: Environmental > Aquatic > Freshwater > Lake >... | reverse complement strand
CCTGGCGCGCGCCCGCGGCGCCGGGGCGCAGTCCACTACCAATCTGCTCATGGGCCTGGCTTTCGTCGTGATCGTCTTCATCAACCGGAACCCGTCCATGGCTGTCACCGTGCGCACCCCTCTAGTTCAGGTAGCCTACGCCGTTATTTTCCTGATGATCGTGTACGGCTACACCATGATCAACAACATGATCGAGAACGCGGTTTAGGAGATCGAATATGAACTATACCGCCTTTATTCCCCTGATCGCCGCCTTCCTGCTCTCTCTGATCACTTTCTGGGTGGCACGGCGCTCGTCGTTCTCCATCCAGAGATCCGCCTCTGGCCGTCTCGAGTCGTATGCGGAGACGGACCGGCCCGGCATGACCGACCGGATCGGCAACCTGATCGTGACCCGGCTGGGTCTGAGCCTGGAGTCCTGGAAGCACGAGCTGCGCTGGGCGCAGATCGGCGGTCATTACATCACCAAGGGTGGCCAGCCCAAAACGGTGGGCAGCGTCCTGGGCCAGTCGGTTATGTACGGCGCACTCGGTCTCGCCTTTCTCCTGCTCCTGCACGCCTTCGGCCTGGTCTACTGGCTCATGGTCGCCCTGCTGGTCTACTACCCGTATCTGACCCTGCGCGGCCGGGCGGACGCCGTCCGGGAGTCCGTGAAGCGCGGCCTGCCTGAAGCGGCTGCTCTGGTGGCTGCCGAGATGAGCGCCGGGAATTCCCTCACCCTGGGCGTGGAACGGGCCTCCTCCCTGCCCGGTCCGATCGGGCAGATCCTGCGCGAGGCGGTCGATCGGGCACGCTCCGAGGGCGCCCTGCTCTTTTCCCAGGCCGGAGCCATCGGAGTCATCGTCCGGCAGTTCACGGACTTGCACTTCCCGCCGTTGGAGACCTTCGCCGCCCGCATGGATGCAGTAGCTGCCCACGGCACAGAAGGCCCGAAGCGCATGAACGAGCTGGCGAGAGACCTGGCAATGGAGTACCAGGTCACGGTGGCCCGGGCCGCTGAAACGCTCGACAACAAGCTGCTCATGCCCATGACCATCTTCTTCTTCGTCCCCTTTCTGGCGGCGATCTTCATCCCGCTGATGGCCAATATCTTCAGCATCTTCTAGACATGTCGATCCCAGGGGCTTTCTTTCTGATGTTGTTGGCGATCGTCCGGGCTGCCTGGATGGTGAAAACGGGCATCTCGCTCCCAGCTGTTCTGCTCTTTGCCCAAGCTGCCCTGGGAGGCCTGTTCATGGTCTTCCGCCGGCGCGCCGACATCACCGTACCGATCTGGGTGGAGGCAGTCGCCTGGCTGTCCGCCTGCCTTCCGCTGGCTTTCTTCGTCGCGGCATCCGGAACAGCCTTCTGGATAGGTCTCCTGCCCGTGCCAGGTCTGGCCCTGAACCTGTGGGCGCTCGCCTCCCTCGGGATCGACTTCGGGATCGCACCGGCACACCGGGGCTTGGTGACGCAAGGCCCGTATCACTGGCTGCGCCATCCCATGTATGCCGGCGAGCTGCTCTCGCTAGTAGGTGGTCTGATCGGCGCCTTCGGGATCTGGAATGCGATTGTCTTTCTGGTGTTTACCGCCACGATCATGTGGCGCATCACGGAGGAAGAAAAGATCCTGAGAAAAACCGGATATGCGGCCTATGCCGGTCTGGTCAAGTGGCGGCTTGTTCCGGGAATCTGGTAGGAGGAGTTAGCGATGAAATTACGAAAGTTGTTTCTGGCGCTTTGCATCGTTTCGCCGTTCGTCATTCTTGGCGCAGCAATCGTGCGAGCTGCCTACACCGGCCCGAATCGGACGACGACATCCACATCCTGGGACCGGCAGAGATGCACCTACCACGCCACTTCGGGCGGGTCCGGGTGCAACCTGACGCTGTATCACACAACCGGCGGCTGCGATTCCACCGGCAGCGTAGCAGGGTATTTCAACAACGCCCCGACCGCCTGCGGAACGGGCTGGCCAGGGACCTGCGGCAGCGGCATTACTTGTAGCATTAGCCTGACCGGCAGCTCCACCGTCGGTTGTTCTTCGGGCGATGCGGGATGCACCAGCCATACGACTACCACGAACCTGCCGCCAGCGACGGTAAACGGTTCGACCGCTTGTGCCAGCCCTGGCAACTCTGGCTGGTGCCGGGGAGGCTCAACACTCAACCTGACCGGGAATGATCCGGTTTCCGGATGGACCATCACAGCCATCGAGTCTGACCTGTTTGGAAACCTGTGCACAGGCGGCTCGGCCACCTTGAGCTGCCTCTGGAACTTCCCCGAAGGATCGACCTCGCTCAACTTTTGGGCNGATTCGTCCAACGGTGACACATCCATAATGTCGAACGCNTCGATGAGTCTGGACAGCGTTGCTCCATCCGTGTCGATCGGTCTGACGAGCGGGACGCCCGGTAATGCNGGCTGGTTCACCTCGCCGGTGAAGTTCACGGGCAGCACGTCTGATCCTTCCCCCAGCTCCGGGATCGCTTTGACCCAGTATGTCCTGGACGGAGGCCCCCCCCAATCCGGCAGCTCGGTCACGGTTTCCACGGACGGGACTCACAGCGTCTACTTCACGACACAAGATGTCGCCGGCAATGCCTCGGCGCCCAGCGCCACCGACTCGGTCAACATCGACCAGACACCGCCGGTTGTTTCCTCTTCCGTCTCCAGCGGCACATCGGGTACAAACGGCTGGTACACAACTTCTGTCCAGCTGAGCGCCACGGCCAGCGACGCCACATCGGGCTTGGACTCGTCTGGCTTAAGCTACACCATCAATGGCGGATCAACCCAGTCAGGCAGCACAGCCACGGTCAGCGGGGACGGCACGCATACGGTTGTTTTTTTAGCTCACGATGTCGCCGGCAATCTGGGGACCTCGACCCAGACCATCAAGATCGACACCACGCCTCCCACGGCCGGATTTTCGATGGCCGCCCCGAACGGTTCGAACGGCTGGTATACCTCAGCGGTCATGGTGACACCGTCGAGCACGGATGCCATCTCTGGGATCGCCTCGCAGCAGGTTTCCCTGGACAGCTCCAACTGGTCGTCATCTGTCACCATCTCGACGGACGGGATCTACACGGTCTTTTCCAAGGCCACGGACAACGCTGGCAACTCCAGCTCGGTCGTGACCAAGACCTTGAGCCTGGACACGAATCCACCGGTCGAGTCCCTGGTCCTGCCCCCGACCACCACAGGCTGGTACACCAGCCAACCGGCGATCACCGTCAATGCGAGTGACACCACCTCCGGGGTGGCCACAGTCGAGTACTCTGCAGACGGCGAATCCTGGGCGGCAGCTCTACCGACTTTCTCGGACGGAACCCACACCGTGCAGGCGCTCGTCACCGACAAGGCCGGGAATTCCTCGACCTCTACGACATCCACCATTCAGGTGGATGCAACCGCCCCTCAGTCGGTTTTTATCACACCGGCGGAAGGTTCCTCGGTTGTTGCTGTAGGAACTTTCACGCTGAGCGGTACGACCAGTGATGCCACCTCCGGGGTGGCTGGTGCGGAGATCTCGCTGGACGGTGAAACGACCTGGTCGCCACTTGTGGTAACTGGCGGGAGCTGGTCCTATGTCTGGGATACCGGCAAATATTCAAATGGAACCTATCAGGTTTATGTGCGCGGCACAGATAATGCCGGAAATATCGAGCACACTGCTCACATTACCATCACGGTTGCAAATCAAGGACCTTCGGTCAGCATCACAAAGGAATGGGTTATCTGGCAGACGGCTGACGTCAAGATCACAACGCACGTCCTGCCGATCGTGGGCGCGCATATCTCGATCTCCCACCTGGGCGGCTACGAGGTCAAGTCCTTCGATTTCACCTCCAGCAACCTGCCGTATTCGTTCAAGTGGAATGGCCTGACCTCAAAAGGCAGGTCGGCCCCCTTCGGGCTGTACACGGTAAAAATAGAGATCTGGGACGGCTACGGCCACCACGCCAGCGCCTCGGGAACCGTCTGGATCCCCGCCCCGCAGCCGACCTCCACGGCCACCCTTGCCCCGAGCAATACGCCCACACCCACCCCGGTCCAGCCTACCCAGACATCGACGCCGGTCAGGCCGACCGCAACCCATACAATCACCCCGACGACCGGGATCACCCCGTTGCCAACCCGAACGCCGACACCGAAGGCAACGCCGACACCGAAGGCAACGCCAGAGCTGACCTGGCCGGTAACTTTCACCGGCAGCGTATTCCTGCTTTTCTTGTCCCTTTCCTTTCTCGATCCGCGACCGGCGGCATGGCGCCACCTGGCGCGTATCAAATCCAATCCCAAATCCTAACGGAGGTTTCCCTATGATGGAAATTGCAACGTTTATCCTGATCCTGTGCCTTGTCCTGATCCTGACGGTCTACAACCGCCGCCAGGCGCATGCCCTGGAAACCATGGCCCGCCTCGAAGAAGACCGGGCCGCTCGTGAGATCCAGGAGCGCCGCGAGCGTAAGGCGGGTGAGCTGCACGTCGAGCCGCTACGCTGGCTGGAGAAGATGGTCAACCCATTGCTGGATGCCCCGCTCGCCCTGACCGATACGGCCAAGCGGATCGTCCCCGATGTTGGAGCCGCCGAGCTGCACTCCGGCGATGGCCGCAGGTTGCTGGTCTCGACCCATACGCTCCCGGATCTGCGCCGCTATGACCGCCAGGTGCGCCGCGCCAACGGAAAGGGTGCGGCGGCTCGGCTCTCCGAATTCGCAGCCACTCCGCTCCTGGGGAATCGCTGGCGGGTATGGAATACTTCCCGCACGATGGCCGACGCCGGCGAATTCTTCGACATGGAAGCGGCAGCCTGCGGAAAAGCCCTGGGCCTGGATTGGGGTGCGCCGACGCGCTTGTGGTTCTATGTCCATCCAGCCTGAGATCGAGATCGCCCTGCACGCCTTGACAGCCGCCTTGGTAGTTTGGGGCGGCCTGCAGGACTGGAACAGGCGTGAAGTGGCAGATTGGCTGACCTGGCCTTTATTCGTAATGGGCTTGGGGTCAGCCTTATTTCGCGCAGTGCACCTGGACTTTCTACCGCTGCTGATCAGCTTCTTCGTCTTGAGCGTTTGGTACTTCAACTGGCTAGGAGGCGCGGATGCCAGGGTGCTGATAGGTCTGTGGGGGCTGTGGCCCCTGGCTGGACTCTTGGGGATGGTCTGCACAGGCCTGTGGGGCCTGGCGCTGGTCCTGCGCAAGCGGGGGAAAGAACGTATCCCTGCCCTGGTTGCGGTGGCATTCGGCGTTGTTATTCAATTGATTTCCGAATTGTATAGATTGCATGGACTCGTCTGAAACACTGGCAATTGGTTGCGCCACAATTTTCTGAAACAGTCCCATAAAGGAGCTTGATTAATTTATGACTCGGCATGTGATCCCTAAAAGCCAAGATCTACAGTACTAGTCCGCTTGCGGGCATACTTACGTTAGGTGGAAAATTTATAAAGGTCGAATGGGAATATCCTGATTTTCTGGGGTTCGAATTCCCACAATGTTACCCACAGCGGATTTTAAGTCCCAATCCTTATCCCCTTTTTTCAAGACACCATATATGGAATTTCGGAGAGATTCTCAGCCTTTTTACCTATATCTTGGGTGCGCTCGGCGATAGATAATTGTGGATTTTGAAAGAGTCCTCTGGGTGTCAAATTCTCAAATACACACTCAGAATTACTTTATTTAATATACATCATAATATTCTTACGAGGGTTAGCCTAGATCCTTTTATATCAATTAAACAATAGCCGATAGGCTAATAGACATGTTACCTCGGTGAAAGATGGGTCCTAATTACCTCTTTTATTTAAATATTACCTAGCATATTATTGGCCTTCGCTCGAACAACTATCTATTTCGCTGAAATGGGATTTCCCCGCATTAAGACTTGACTCATAAATCGTTTTTTTTAGTTCGAATCCAGTCGAGCTCGCAAAATAAACGAACTTGACTTTCCAAAATGCAGCCAGGCTTTATTTTCAATAATAGTATCCAATTGCTACCACCCCTATATCCCAAGAATTTTTATCTTAATTACAACTTTTTTTACCAGTTCGGGCATATCTAATTGAAGCCCTGGCATATGAGCATCTTCAGGGAAGAAAACAACGAAGAAACCAGATGTAAGATCCAATGTCGAACCACTGCCGGTCAAGGGCAGGAAATCCTTTTCGGGGACATAGATTCCGGTTTGCATCTGCTCGAGCGGGGCAAACAGGAACCGTTCCCTGCCACTGACAAGGTACTGCAGGTCGATGTAACGACGATGGGATTCCCAGATCCCCTCCCCAACAGGTCTGGTCGTGTACATCTGGACCACGGCGTACAGGGCATCCCCGTTCAAGTCGATCCGTCCAGGTTCAACCGCGGTGAAATCATGGGTGGACAGATAAGTAAAACCTGCAGAAAGGCCTTTATGTAGCCCGAAATAACGTGGGTGACGATCCAGTTTATCAAATATCATGCTACCAGCGTCCTGGGGAGATTATTTTGAAGCCAGATCAAGTGCCTTCCCCGGATAATTGCCGTCCATGATCTCCCGGTCAGACCGGGAATTAATTATTTTGGGTGGATTGCCCTCAAGATATTTCTGGGCACGCATCTTGATGCTGTCGAAATGCTGGGTAAGGCACCGACGGGTCAGAGAAGGATCATGGACCTTGATCGCCTCCAGGATGGCGCGGTGCGAGTCCAGGACAGCCTGCGGATCGGGGTCGTGGGTCACTTCATTTTCCAGGCTGACGAAGACGATCCAGAAGACGGAAAAGAGGTTCATCAGGGTCTGGTTACCGATCACACCGTAAACGATCTGGTGGAATGATTCATCCAGGTCCGCGTATTCCTTCCCGGCGACAATGCGCTCCTGCCAGGTCTTCAGAATGGCATCCAGCTTTACCAGGTCTTCACTCTGGATTTTTCCCACAACATCCCCGATTACCGCCGCTTCCAGCCATATGCGGATCTGTAGCAATTCCGCCATCGTTCGAGGATTGAACTGCAGCCCGAAAAGAAAGGTTTCCAGCATAGAGTCGAAATTCAGCTCGCGGACGAATAGGCCGTTCCCATGACGCACCTCGATGATCCCCAGGGACTGAAGGGACTTGACCGCTTCGCGGACCGAACTTCTCCCAACACCCAGGTCTTCAACGAGCTGTCCTTCGGGCGGGAGGGGGTCACCTGCCTTCAGGTCATTTTTCAGGATGTAATCCTTGATATAGTCGCGAACGGCTTTGTACAGAGCCGGACCACGCAACGATTGCTTCATATTACATCTCCATTTACAACTGCAGAAACGACAGAGGATGGTAAATAATCATTTTCCAGAAACTGTTAGCGGTGTCAATCTTCCGTGCATGGTTAATATTATCATAAATGAATCGGGGAAACGGCTGCAGCAGGATTCAAAGAGGATGGCATTTCCAGCTGCAAGGTCTCCCGCTCCCGTTTTCGAACCAGCATGGCAAACAATCCTCTTTGCTTTGAATTTCCTTGTTGACAAGAGGATGGTAAATTTGTATAATAAATATAAGATGTCTGATATCTGCTATCATCTATCTTCCACCAATATCAATTCTATTGCAATTCTTTACCTGCGTCAAACAGGAACCATTCACTTTCAGTGTTCTTGTAAAAATCAGCCCGGATTGACATACCCTTTGACTGACCCTTTTGTGCAACCAGCACAGCGGCCGATGAAAGGAGGCTGTCTCAAAATATAAATATCTGTCCGTTTTCCCCCGTTCAATCCCTTTTCTATATTGAGATTTTCAAGGAGAATATAAGAGATGAAAAAGACTGTTATCTTTTCAGTCGCCATTCTGTCCGTGCTAAGCATGCTCCTGGTTTCATGCCAGCCGACAGCCACTTCCACACCGGCCCCGACCTCCATCCCCCCGACCTCCATCCCCCCAACCACAGCACCGGCTGCAACTGTAGCCCCGACTGCGACCCTGCCCAAGCCGGTTACGATCACCTACTGGGCCTTTGGCACGGAGGGATCTACTATGACAGGTGGTGGACTCTGGTCGGATTGGTATGCCAATATTTTCAAGCAATATGAACAGTCTCATCCCGGTGTTACCATTGACTTCGCCCTTAAGGGTTACGATGCCAGCGGCAGCACCCTGGTTGTGGATACGGCCGTGGCTGCCGGTACACCACCTGATATTTACTTTGACACCAAATTCCGCGTCAAGAAGTACCAGGATGCCAAACTGCTTCAGGATTTGACACCGGCGTTAACAACTGCTGATATTGCCGCCTACGACCCGGCTGTCTTGGCGGGCTCAAAAAGTAGCACCATGCTGTGGAGCATCCCGGCGGATGGTGGTTACTGGAATATGATCGTCAATACGGATTTGTTTAAAAAGGCCGGTCTGACCGACCTGCTGCCAACAGGTTCGAACCCCAGCTGGACAACGGATCAATTCATGAAAGCCTGCCAAGCGATCAATGACCCGCCGAATGTTTACTGCACAGCGTTCTTTGCTGGCAGCACATCCATGGACTCGGCCACGAACGGTTGGTTGGCTGGCTGGCCGGACTGCAAGTTCTATGATGCCACCACTATGCAGTACACAGTCAACAGCCCAGCCTGCGTGGAGGCCTTTACCTTCCTGCACAGCATCTATGACAAAGGTTTGATGGTCCCCGGTGCAGCTGGTTTGATCGACGATACCACCGATCCATATTGGCTGAGCCAGAAGGTAGCCATGCTGGATCAAGGCAACTGGTATGACAGCATTACGAAGAGCGGCGTCGCTGCCGGTACCATCAAGCCGTTCAACTATATGTTTGTCCAAGTCCCAAATAAACCAGGTGCGCCGGTTTCCCCGGACGGTATGTCCAACCCGGATGTTTGGGGTGTCTTCAAACAGACCGATCCGTCTAAGCTGCAGGCCATTTATGACCTGATCCAGTATATGCAGAAACCGGATATCGCCACGCAGATTGCTGTCGGCTGGGGCAAGATCCCGGTCCGCAGTGATGCCAACTTCACGAGCACCGATCCGGCCGTGGCAGAACCTTTGGCTGCTGAGGCGCAGTATGGCTCCTTCGATCCTTACTTCGTCAACGGCGTCCCATGCGGTTACAACGATGTGCGCACGGCCTGGTCTGACGCCCGCCAGGCGTTCTGGCAGTCCAAAGCCAATATTCAGTCTGTTCTGGATGCCTTTGTGACACGAGCCAACGGGATCGTGTCCGCCTGCCAGTAATTTCTTTTCAACTGTGAAACTGACTGGTTGATATAGTGGAGATCCAGGCTGTCGGGTGACCCGACAGCCTGGATCGAGCATGATACCGTGAGGAGTTGCGGACGCATGCCCAAATTCAAAGCAATTGCCCGGGAATTACACAAAAGCTTGCCAGGTTACTTATTCATTGCTCCGGGGTACCTGGCCTTTATGGCATTCATGCTGGTCCCGATCCTCATTGCGATCGGTCTTTCGTTCTACAAGGCGTCCTTCAATATCAGCGCCCGCCAATTCGTCGGTTTCGCCCAGTACATTAAACTAGGCAGTGATCCGATCTTTAAAACAGCACTGGTCAATACGATTGAATACGCCTTGGTCATTGTCCCAGCAACCGTTCTCATTTCCCTTATCATTGCTTTACTGATCGAGCCGTTACGACCCGGTGCTCAGGCTTTTTTTCGCGGCGCTTTCTATATTCCCGGAGTGGCTGGGGGCGTTATCCTTTCGGTGGTCTATCTGTGGATATTCAATCCCACGTATGGACTATTAAATTATTTAATCGGCCTGGTGGGAATCAAACCGGTTTTATGGCTTGCGACTCCACCGCACAGCTTCCAGGCTGTCTGCGTGGTGGTGTTGACCTTCACCATCGGCCAGCCGATCATCCTTTTCCTGGCCGGCCTGGCGGGGATATCACCAGACATCCTGGATGCCTCCACCGTGGACGGTGCCAACTTTTTACAAAAAGCCGTGTACATTCGTCTGCCCCTGTTGCGTCCGGTCCTGCTGTTCGTCCTGGCCACACAAACGATCCAGGTCTTCCAGCTCTGGGAAGTGATTTACATGATAACGGGGGGCGGCCCATTCAACACCAGTACTTCGCTGGTCTACCTGATATTTCAAACCGCATTCATAAATGCAGATTATGGAAAAGCCTCCGCAATTGGTGTAGTCCTAATGGGTATCATCCTGGTATTCACCGTCGTCCAATTGAAATTTTGGCGGGAGACGGACATATGAATGTTCATCGGTATTCTAGGGCATGCATGGAAAGAATTGAGCTTTTGTTCATGGTCCGGAAATCAACCAACAGGAGGCGGATGGTAGCATGTCAACCCAGACCTTGAAACAGGACGCGTTCCGGCGGGCAATCGAAAAAACCACCCGTTTGGCAAATTACTTTTTGCTGACCGTGATGGCCGTTACTTTCCTACTGCCTCTCTACTGGATGTTTACGGGTTCCTTCAAGTTGCAAACCGTGACCATGCTCGTACCGCCTGAACTTTTCCCGACTCACCCGACCCTACAAAATTGGATCCTGCTCTTTACCGGTCCCTGGTCCGTCTGGCGCTGGGTGGTGAACAGCATAGCCGTTTCGCTGCTGACCGTCGTTCTGGTTCTGGCTATCAGTTCCCTGACCGGCTACGGGTTTGGCAAGAAAAAATTTCCTGGCTCGAACGTTTTATTCGTTCTGCTCCTATCGACAATGTTCCTGCCCAACCAGGTCATGCTAGTCCCTCTTTTTTTGCTTGTCCGTGCATTGCACCTCACCACCACGACGCTCGGCACCTACTTTGCCATGGCCATGCCGATGATCTCTTCCCCGTTCGGGGTTTTCCTGATCAAGCAATTCTGCAGCAGCATCCCGGATGAACTGCTGGATGCGGCGCGAATTGACGGAGCTTCCGAATGGGACCTCTTCAGCAAGATCATGCTGCCGCTGCTAAAGCCAGCTCTGGCTGCCCTGGCAATCTTCACCTTCAATCAGGCCTGGAATTTTTTTATGTGGCACATGGTCATAGCCCAGGATATGTCCCAGTACACCATTCCTGTTGGGGTCTCGGTCATCTCCCGCACTCCGGCTGCCGGCAAGATGATCACCAATGTCGGGCTTACAATGGCAGGGGGGTCATTTGGTGCGCTATTCATGATCATTTTCTTTATAGCCTTCCAACAGTATTTCATTAAAGGGATCACCTTTGGAGCAGTCAAAGGATAAGGAGGAAATGAAATGACCAGCAATACTGAAAAACTATCACGCCGGACCAAGATCATGTATGGGGTGGGAGACGCCGGCATCAACCTGGCGGACACGGTGGTTGGTTTGTTGTTCGCTATCTTTCTCACCGACGTGGTTGGGCTGCGCCCCGCCCTGGCGGCCGTAGCCCTGTTCATCGGGCGTACGTCGGATTACCTGAACGATCCGATCATTGGCTACCTATCAGACCGAACCCGTTCACGCTGGGGACGGCGGCGGCCCTTCATCCTTTTCGGCATGATCCCCTTCGCCCTGGTCTATATGCTGATGTGGTGGAAGCCTCCCTTCGACTCACAGATAGCCCTGGCGATCTATTATGCCGTGGCTTTTGTTCTGTACGACACGGCTGCCACCGTCCTGTATATGCCGTACTTCGCCATGACTCCCGAGCTGACCTCGGACTACGATGAACGCACCTCCCTGACCACCTACCGCATGGTCTTCTCGATCATCGGTGCGATGGTCGCCTACGTCGTCCCGCTGGCCATTATCGGAACGCTGGGTCCGCAAAGTGGCGCGAAAGTGATGAGCGTGGGAGCCGGAGTGGCCTTCGTGAGCATCCTGCCGATGGTGATGGTCTTCTTCGGCACACACGAGCGGACTGAGTTCCAGGAACAAAAACAGCCGTCCATCAAAGAATCCCTCAAGGCGGCGGTCAGCAACCGGCCCTTCCTTTACGTGATAGGCATCTTCCTGATGACCTGGACCGCCTTCGACGTTCTGCAAACGGTCCTGCTCTATTACCTCAAATACCGCATGAACCTGGCCAGCAGCGGCGACCTGATCTTCGGCGTGCTCTTCGTTGGCGCCCTGGTCTCCCTGCCATTTTGGTCATGGGCGTCAGGCCACTGGGATAAGCGCAGGGCTTACATCGGTGCAATGGTCTACCTGGCCGCGGTGATGGTCGTGCTGGGATTCATGGATCCAAACTGGGGTCTACCTGCCATGGCCATCCTGTCGGTCCTGGCAGGCTTCGGTGTGGGCGCCATCCAGTTGCTGACCTGGGCCATGATCCCGGATGCTGTCGAGTGGGATGAGCTTCAGACCGGCCAACGTCACGAAGGCATGTTTTACAGCCTGGTGACCACCTTCCGCAAGGTCGCGGTTTCGATCTCCATCCCGNTGGCNATGTTGATGCTGGAGTGGACCGGATACATTGCCAATGCCAAGACCGAGCCCCACAGCGCCATCCTCGGGTTGCAACTTCTCATCGGCCCCATCCCGGCCGTCTGCCTGGTGGCAGGGATCGTCCTGGCCTTGTTCTACCCGTTGAACCGAGCCCGTCATGCAGAACTGCGGGCGAAACTCGAGGAACGGCACTCCCAGATTAAGGAATGAGATGCAAAAAGTAGTTGCTCCGGTTTCTCCTGTTGACTCATGGACGGTCGTGGACAACGGCCGGCATAACGCCTTTACCGACCTGGTCTACTGGCGGGCGGCGTTCTGGCTGGCTTATGTCTCCTCCCCCTCCCACTTCGCCAGC
>Ga0031655_10001781_pt1 | contig 12732 bp, 6 predicted proteins | sample FrelakmetHBP12HB_FD_55187 | JGI IMG/M metagenome (GOLD analysis project Ga0031655, IMG submission 55187) | Freshwater lake sediment microbial communities from the University of Notre Dame, USA, for methane emissions studies -HBP12 HB | ecosystem: Environmental > Aquatic > Freshwater > Lake >... | reverse complement strand
CCTCCAACCTGACGTTTGGCAGTCAGGTCGTCGGCACAACCAGCGCGCCGCCGCAGTCCGTCACCCTGACCAACACGGGCACCAGCACCCTGAACATCACAGCGCTCAGCGTAAGCGGCGACTTCGCGCTGGATCCGTCCACAACCTGCTCAACTTCCACGCCCGTGCCGCCCACCACTGGCAACACTTGCATGATTGCCGTGACCTTCTCGCCCACAGCCACCGGCACGCGTACCGGCACGGTAACCATCAACGACAACGCCAGCGGCGGGACACAGACGATTGCGCTGACCGGAAACGGCACTGAGGCGGGGGTCTCTCTCACGCCCTCCAACCTGACGTTTGTCAATCAGGTGGTCGGCACGACCAGCGCGACCCAGCCCGTCACATTGAAGAATACGGGCACCAGCAATCTGACCATTACCGCGCTCAGCGTAAGCGGCGACTTCGCGCTGGATCCGTCCACAACCTGCTCGACTTCCACGCCCGTGCCGCCCACCACTGGCAACACCTGCACAATTGCCGTGACCTTCAAGCCCACCGCTACAGGCACGCGAACCGGCACGGTAACCATCAACGACAACGCCAGCGGCGGGACACAGACTGTAGCCCTTTCAGGTAACGCCACCGCGGCGGGCGTCTCCCTTTCGCCCTCCAGCCTGACATTTGTCAGCCAAGTCGTGGGCACAACCAGTGCGCCGCAGTCAGTCACCTTGACCAACACAGGCACCAGCAACCTGACCCTCAGCGCACTCAGCGTGACGGGTGACTTCGCACTGGATCCGACGACCACCTGCTCTGCCTCTACCCCGCTGGCGCCCAGCGGCACTTGCAAGATCGCTGTCACCTTTACCCCCACAGCCACCGGCACGCGGGCCGGCGCCGTGACGATCACCGACAACGCTGGCAGCAGCCCCCAGACCATCATCCTGGCCGGAACGGGCGGGTCGCCGGCGGTGACCGTTTCATTGACTCTCGTCTTCCCCAACCAGAACGTGAACGAGACCAGCGCGGCGGAACCCATCGTGCTGACCAACTCCGGCACAACGCCGCTGATTGTTTCAAGTGTGACCATCAGCGGTGATTTTGCCCAGACCAATACCTGCGTGGGGACAGTCGCCGCAGGAGCCAACTGCACGATCAGCGTTACGTTCACTCCTACTACGACCGGCCTGCGCACCGGGACCCTCACCATCACCGACAACGCCCCGGGCAGCCCGCACACGGTGGCGATATCCGGCACGGGCGTAGTACCCGCGGCGACTCCTTCCACGGCCGCGATCGATTTCCCCGGCAACCCGCTCAACCTGACTTGCCCCGTCAAGACAGTAACCCTGGCCAACACCGGGACCGGCCAGTTGAACATCTCGAAGATTGCTGTCAGCAGCTCGAACACTGCTGTCGGCTCGTTCGCAGTGACTGCTGCTTCTACCACTTGCACCTCGACGCTCGCTCCGGGAACGAGCTGTGTGATCGGGGTCAACTTCACACCCGCGGTCGTTGGGACGGTGGCCGGGGCGCTGACCATTACCAGCGACGCTCCCACCAACCCCACCGTCATCGCCCTGACGGGGACGGGGACGCCGGCCTGCGCGCTGATCACCAGCGCGGCAGCGCAGACCGTGTTGCGCGGGACGAACTCAGCGAACTTTACGATCTCGGACCAGAAACCCAGTTGCACCCCGGACCCGATCCAGTTGACTTGCACAGTGGATAACCCGGCGACCTGCGCGCTGGCACAGACGACCATCCAGCCCACGGGCAGCACCAACCTGACGGTAGGGAACCTGCAAGCGGTGGGGTCGGCGCCCGTACATGTGGAGGTGGTAAAGACAAGCGACTTCCGGGTCGCGGCGGTGGACGTGAGTGTATATGTGTCCGACTTCGCCATCAGTGAATACCCGGCGACCGCGACGGTCAGCGCCGGGCAGACGGCCAGCTACTCCATGACTCTGTCGCCGGTGAACGGGCTGAAGGGGAACATCCGGTTGAGTTGCCAGGGAGCGCCGGAGGGGGCGAGTTGCTCGATTTCGCCCAACGCCATGACCCTGGACGGGACCTCACCCTTGCAAGCGACCGTCACCGTCAGCACCACGGCACGCTCGTTGGGGGCTCCGCGGGTACCGCCCGCGTTCCCGCCAAGTCCATCAACTGACGGACGGTGGATGTGGCTGCTGGGGCTGGCCCTGCTGGCGAGCCTGATTGTCTCCAGCCGGCGCCGCCGCCCCGCACTGGTTCTGGCGGGGTTGCTGCTGACGGCGCTGGTGTGGGCAGCCTGCGGGGGAGGTGGGATGACTTCCAACTCCAACCCCGGCACCCCCGCCGGCACTTACACCCTGACCGTGACAAGCACCTACGGCACCTCCGGCGGCGGGACCGGCGAACTTAGCCACGTTACTAAGCTGACGCTGAGGGTGCACTAGAGCAGTGACGAATGACAAGGGACACGTGACGAGCAAGCGATCAGGCGTCAGCTTTCAGCTCTCAGCCCGCACTCGCGGAGTGCTGCCGCTGAAGGCTGATCGCTGATGGCTGGGAGCTAAGGAGGATTCGTCGTGAGGGGCGGAAGATCATTGACCCGATTGATCGTCGTGGTGGTGCTGGCAAGCCTGAACGGATTCGCGGCGGGCCCTGGCCGCTTGGCCCAGCCTGCGGCAGGCAGGGCGGGAGGCGTAACGGAGGCCGCAGCTCTGGGCGTCGTTCGGGCAGATGCTTCCGTGCATTTGAACAACCAGCCCGTGGCAATGGGCATGGCGGTTTTTAAGGGCGATGTACTCCAAACCGGCCGGACGTCCGGAGCGGTGGTGAATTTTCGTAACGGCGGCAGTGCGACCCTGGCAGAGAGCAGTGAAGTAGCCATGGAATGGGAAACGAGCTCTACCAGCTTGAATCTCCGGCAGGGCGTCCTGGTCGTGCAAGGCTCGCCCCGGTCCGCCAGTGGGCGGACGAGCGTCCATGTACTGGGCGCCACGGTGATTGTGGCAGGGGAAGGGGAATTTCCTGCGATTTGCCGGATCGCGGCGCTGGGTCGAGGGGCAGCCGTCTTCAACATTCACGGACACGTGGAGATCCACGGTTCGGGCGCGCCCTTCGTGTTGCCCAGTGGCCAATCTGCCCACCTGGAAGCGGGAGGGCCGCAGGCCGCCGGCCAACTCGCCGGGAAGGTCAGCAAGGAGATACCGGAAGAAACCGTGCAGCGCGCCGGTCAGACCGCCCAGGCGCCCCTGAAGGTTCAGGACGCGGTTAACTGGGAGGACGTGGTCCGGACCTTGAAGAACGGACGGGTTCAGATTGCGCTCTTAGACGGATCCACACTCAACGTGGGAGCTCGCTCGGAATTGAAGGTGACCAAGCACGACGTAGCCAGCGGGCAGACGGCCATCGAGATGACGGTGGGAAAGATGCGGGCCGACGTGGTCAAGATCACCCAGCCCGGAGGAAGCTTCCAGGTGAAGACCCAGACCGCGGTGATTGGGGTGGTGGGCACGTCGCTCATCATTCACGCCACGCTCAACAATACCCATGTCATGTGCCTGGAGGGACAGGTGACAGTCTCCAGCATAAACGCGGCGCTCGGGGGCGTGACCACCTTGCATGGCGGGCAGTTTACCAACGTACCCCGCGGCAGGCCGCCGAGCGGTGCTGGCCAGTCCTCCACAGGTGATGTCCACGGCGATGTCAGAGAGACGAACATCGGCGAGGCCCTCCGAAACCTCACCACGACCACCACTAACATCGTCAACGGCAGCACAGCCGCCCTCGGTGCCGGCATTGCTGGGATGTCCGGGGTGATCATCTCCCGGGAGGGTTCCGCATCAAGTACACTCTCCCTCGCTTCCAGCCTCCTCGCACAGGCCGCGGCGGCGAGCAATTCGGCGACCTCAGCTGCCAACTCGGCAAACGCCGCCTCCAACTCAACCACCACGACAATCAATTCCATCATCCAAGCGCTCCTCTCCCCCAGCACGCCTTGCGGGTGCCAGTAGGGGCAGGGCTTCGTCCGTTGTCCGTGGTCCGTTGTCCGTGCTAAGTTGCCAGTGGTGACGGACAACGGACTACGGACAACGGAGAACCATGCTGGCCCGGCTTAAAGGCATTCTATCCAAGGCACGCCAATTCACGACCCAGCACCGCGCAGGGTTTCTCATCAGTGACGCTGTTTGCGTGGTCAGCCTGGTCCTTTACGTTCTCGTTTATTGGACAGCGCATCGGAACCCTTTTTTTGATTTCCTGCACAGCCTGGAAGTGAAGACTCTGGACTTGCGTTTCAAGCTTCGTGGAACCGTTCCGCCCGGCTTACCAGTGGTGATCGTAGCGATCGACCAGAAATCCCAGGACATTCTGGGGCGCTGGCCATTCCCGCGCAGCTACTTTGCTGAGGCAGTGGACGTTCTGCGCGAGGCCGGCGCACGCGTTATCGCCTTCGACGTCAATTTCCCCCAGCCGGACCAGAACTCGGCGTTCCAAGCTTTGGAGCAGGTGCGCAAGGATTACCAAGCAAGCGCCAAGGCGAAAGCACCCGATCCCGGTTTCACGTCCCGGCTGAAGGCCTTGGAAGCGGACACCGACAATGACCGAAAATTCAAGGAGGCTATTTCGCGGTTCGATAACGTCATTCTCGGTTATATGTTCCTGAGCGGCGAGGAAGCCAAAACCGAGAACCCGGAACGCTTGAATGAGTTCCTCAATTACCTCTCCTTCCAAAACTACACTAACATTGTCCACCCGGAGCGCGCGAAAGAGTCCGAGCTGTTGAATGATCCCGAGTTGCAATTCGACAGCCTCTCCCCCAACCTGCCACTGTTTGCGGAGCCCGCTAAGAATTTCGGCTACTTCAACATTATTCCGGATCCCGATGGGACGGTGCGTCGCGAGCCCGTCATCATACCGTTCAAGGGAGCTTTTTATCCCTCACTCGACGTGGCCGCTGCACTCGCCTACCTCAATCTTCGGGTCGATCAGGTGAACGTGGTCTTCAACACGAACGGCTTGGAGCGAATCGATTTGGGCAAGGTCACCATCCCTACGGATCCCCAGGGATTCGTCCAGATCGACTACTATGGTCCCAGCGGGACCTTTCCGACTGTTTCCCTGGCCGACCTGATCAGGCGGAAAATTGATCCGGCAGTCTTTCGAGACCGCTTGGTGCTGATCGGCCCCACCGCGGTCGGCATCGGGGATATGGCGGTCACTCCCTTCCAGCAGATGAACTTCTTCGGGGTGGAGGTGCACGCGACTTTCATCACCAACCTCCTCCAGGGAAATTTCATTCGCCGAGGAATTCGCGAGAACTGTATTGACCTGTTCTTTATATTGTTTTTCAGCTTGCTCGCCGGAATCATGCTCAACATCGTCACGCCGGCCCGCGCCACGGCGATATCCGTCGTCCTACTGGGGTGCTTCTTCTGGCTCGCCTATGACCTCTTCGCCTATCATCGCATCTGGATCGCCGCCTTCATGCCCGCGGCGACCCTGGGGGCCAATTATGCCGGGATCATAAGCTACCGGTTCATCTTCGAAGAAAAAGAGAAGCGAAAAGTGCTCGAGGCTTTCCACCAGTACGTGCCCCCTGGACTCATCACGCAAATCCGTCAACATCCCGAACTGCTGCGGCTTTACGGCGAAGAGAAAGAGCTCACGGTCTTGTTCGCCGACATCCGGGCGTTCACGACCCTTTCCGAAGGCCTAAGCCCCACCACCCTGGTCGATCTCCTGAACGAGCATTTCTCCGTGATGACCGATGTGGTCTTCAAACACTTGGGAACCCTGGACAAATACATTGGCGACGCCATCATGGCCTTCTGGGGGGCGCCTTTTCCGCAAGCGGACCACGCCGAGCGCGCCTGCCTCGCCGGTCTGGACATGGTCAAGGCCTTAAGAACGCTACAGGCGAAATTGGAAGCGGAAGGGCGCCCCCGGATCGACATGGGGATTGGAATCAATACCGGCCCCATGGTCGTCGGGAACATGGGCTCAAGGAGGCGCTTCAATTTCACCGTCATGGGAGACAATGTGAACCTGGCTTCGCGCCTGGAGGGAATCAACAAAACATTCGGCACCCGCCTGGTGATTAGCGAAAGCACTTACCTGCCGGCGAAGCACCTGGTCGTTGCGCGCGAGCTCGATTTGATTCGGGTGAAAGGCAAATTCAAGCCCGTTAAGATTTACGAGGTGATGGGCGCCATCGAGGAGTACGAGCTCTTCCGCGACCGGATCGAGCGCTTCCAGAGGGGTCTAGAGGCCTATCGCAGCGCGCAGTGGGAAAGTTCGCTAGCGATCTTCGAAGAACTGGGCAGCGACTATCCTCAGGACAACCCGACCCACGTGTTTATCGATAGATGCCACGACTTTGTAGCGGACCCCCCCCCAGGCCCCTGGGACGGCGTCTACGTGATGAAGACCAAGTAAGTAGACGGGTGAAAAATCCGTACACTGTTTACCGTCTGTCGTCTACTGCCCTCTTGACAAGCCCGTGATAGCGCCCCAGCCAATACGGTAAGAGGAAGAAAGCACCGTCGTCTTCAGACCGCCCCCCGTTTCCACCGTCCAACTCGAAAGGGTTTCCATTCCACTTCATCACTCGGCGCTCATTGGGGGGAATGGCGAGCCGGGACTGCTTTTCTCGAAAGCGGCCGGTACGGGAATCCTTCTCCAAATCGATTCTCTGTGAGTTCTTGACCGTCCAGCAGATGGTTTCCACGGGGAGACGCTCCAAACTGTCCAGCGCGTCCCGCTCTCCATAGCCCTCTGCGGCTCCTAAGCCGGCGGCGGCAATGTAATTCCACAAGGGGTTCTTCTCGTTCCTGCTCCGCCGCCACAGAGCTTCGAGGGCACGCTGATACTCCTGCTTGAGATGAGGGTCCTCCTCAAGACGCAGGAGCGGGTAGAAAGAGAGAAAGGCCAATTCCTCATCCGAGTAATTCTCCTCAAGAGGAGCTTCCGTGGCGTACCCCAGGAGGTTACGGTCATAACCGAGTTCATTGACCAGCCGGTGATACTCCCGCCGAAGCCTTTCCTCATGCGTCAGGTCGTAGGCGACCTTCAGGTGGGAGAGAATTTCCAGAGAGTTCAGCGCGCGGTCGACGCGACCGTCAGGCGTTCGAAAGTACTCGGGGGCGTATCTGCCCCAGCGGGTGACGCGGCCCCCAGGACCAACCAGGTTCAGGCCGTGATCGAGGAGATGGGCGGCGATGCGCCCGGCGACGGGCCGGACCGCGGCTCGGTCCGATTCGTCAGGCAGCAACGTGGCCGCCACATAGTAGGCAAAGAAGTGCCCCACCAGCTCGTCGGAACTCGTATCCCCCTTCCACTCCCAAGCGCCGTCCGGCGTCCAATGCCACTCGCCCTCCGGGTCGCGGTAATCGCCCCTGCGAATTAAGGCTCGCGCCGGGAAACCCGGAATGCCGGTTGTCGATTCCAAGCGGATGAGCGCCTGAAGCGATCGCCGCGCGTTCCCCAGGGCCTCCGGCGAGTGTGTCACCGAGTAGCGAAAGCATTCGGCCGCCACCTCCATCGCGGTCCAAAGGCCGTCGTTGTCGGAAGGCGCGGGGCGGAAGGAGCTGACATCGCCGGGGCGCAGCAAATCGCACTCCGCCACGTAACCGTATCGCTGGTGCCGCGCTTGGATTCGCTGGACGAAGAGCGCGCTCTTCTGCTCCAGGTCGTAGGGTCTAAACTCGATCCGTGCAATGCCGGTGCGGGTGCGAATCCAGGCCCCGCCCGGTTGCGCGACGACGTTCTCAACGAAATTGTCAGGGAGATACCGTTTTCCCCAGAAGTAGAACCATCTCCGCTCCGGCGGCTCACCGGGCTTGAAGCAGGCTGCGCCCTCGTTGCTCCCCAGCCAGAGGACTCCATCGGGCGCCACGGCCAAGCCGGTGAGAGTCCGGACGGGCAGCCCTTGCCCGCCGACCCAAAGTTCTGGTTTTCCCTCACGAGCGGTTCTGCGCAGCCCCTGCGGAGTGGCGCGCCAGCGGACGCCGTCCGGCCCCACCACCTCTCTCGCTCCCGCCGCCTTCAGTTGCTCCAGAATGGTCGCGGGAACGTCCCGCCCGGACGAGGGATACTGCTGCGCGAAAATCTGCAGGTATCCTTGTGGTGCCGGGGGGAGAGCCCTTGCCTGGCGGGTCGTCAAGGCCGTGAGCAGAGCAGCGGATGCGAGCAGCCACTTTTGCCATTGGCGTCTTGCTTCAGGATCGCGGTTCATGCAGCCCTCTTCAGACGCCGCCCCAGCGCCGGCTATCGCCTGCTCGGTTTAATGAAGTAGATCAATCCCGCGCCCGTCATGCCGGCCGCCGAGGTGAGCGCCCAGGCCAGTGCGTAGCTGTGCCGCACGTCATAGATCATTCCCGCGAGCGTCGGCCCGAAGAACTGGGCGATCGAGTAGGTCAGGATGATGAACGTCAGCAGCCTTCCCAGCGAGGGCAGGCCGAAACACTCCGCCGTGAGGAGCGGGATCAGTATAAAATCCGCTCCCATCGCGAAGCCGAAGAGGGCGGCGAACGCCCACGGCACCGAAGGCACGCGGGCCAGGAGCAACAGCGGCACGACCGCCGCGAGCAGAAAATAAAACAGCGCCATCAGGTTCTTCTTCGAATATCGGTCGGCCAGGTGGCCGACCACCACGCGCCCGACCAGGCTGGAGACCATCATGGCGCTCGTGACGTAGGAGGCCGAGCGCGGCGAGTAGCTGACGTCGGTAAGAAAAAGAATCAGGTGCTGGCTGACCGTGCCGATGGTGAACAGCGTCAGCGTGGTGCCGGCGAGGAGTAGCCAGAAATTGGCGGTGCACATGGCGGCGCGGAGCGTCCAACTCGCGGCCGCGGACACGCCTGGGAGCGGCGGCGTGGCCGGAGCGCCGTCCGCCACCAGGCCCATTTCCTCCGGGCGCGAGCGCGTCAGCCACTGTGCTACGGGAAGAAGCACGACAAGAATTCCTACGCCGACGATCTCGACCGCGTGCCGCCACCCGAAACGCTCAATCAGAAAATTGATCAGCGGGGCCGAGGCCGCCCCGCCCAACCCCAGACCCAAGTAAGCGTAGCCCATCGCGCGCCCGCGCTGGGCGGTGAACCAATTGGAAACCAGAACCTGGTTCGAGATCGGGCCCGCCAGGACGTAGCCGACCACCTCCACCATGCACAGCGCGTAATATTGCCACAGCGCCGTGATGTGTCCCATCAGGACCAGAGGCAGTCCGACCAGAAAAACGCCGAAGCGAATCACCCGCCGCGTCCCCAAACGGTCGATCACCCCGCCGAGCACCCCCGCGAAGGGCCAAACGACCAGGAAGCCGTAAAACAGCCCTCGCGGCACCTGCGCGCGCGCGAATCCTAGCGATTCGATCAGCGAACCGTAAAGGCGCGGAAAGCCGTAGTACACGATCCCGACTGTGAAAAAGAGATTGAGAAAAGCCGACACCACCATCCACCAGCCGTAGTAGACCTCCCGCGAATGGTCATGAGCCATGGGGTACCTGCAGCTTGGTTGATGCCCGCATCTTTGGGCGAAGGGAAAATCGAAATTCGAAAATCGAAATTGGAGATTGGCAACCTGAGTGTCTTTCACCTCCCAAGCCGCGATTTTCCCTTTTCGATTTTCGAATTTCCATCTTCATCCAAATTCCGGTCCCAGGACTGAACAAAGCCATTCCGGGCGGCCCGGGTGGTCGTTGGGGCCGCGGTACATGCGGGTGAGGGGCCGGGAAAATTCGAAGCCGTGAGCTCGCAGCAAGGTTTTGGCAAAGGGGTTGGACTTCAAGCAATCCACAAATATCCTATCCCGCGAGGACCGTGCCAGGAACTCCTCAAGCAACTCACACGCTGCGGACTCCTGCTTGGCGGTCCACGGACCCAGATGGTCGGCCACCGATCCTCGCCGGCCGAACGCATAGCCCGCCAGCGCTTCTCCCTCCCTGACCGCAAGAGTGAAATCGGGAGCAGCGCTCACGAGAGTGCGCAACAAGGCACTCCGGTCCGCGCCGAAAACCTCGCGGTCGAGTTCAAGCAGGTCATCCAAGGTGGGAGACCTGAGCGTCTGCGCCGTCGTTCCTCGGGCGGGGCGGTCGAGCGTCCAGCGCTCGATTTCATATTCGCTGGCGAACCCGAGCTTCTCATAGATGGGTTTGCCCTGGGGCGTGGCATCGAGCTTCAGGGTCGGAATACTCCGGCTGTCCAGGTATTCGATCGCCCGATTCAGAAGTCGCGTTCCGATGCCCCGACCGCGAAATTCCGGGTCCACCAGGACCATGCCAATCCAGGCAAACCTTCCTTGGTACACGATCGTGGTCACGGTCCCGGCCACGCGCCCTTCCGCCTCCGCTACGAAGCACCCGTCAGGACTGGCGGAAAGAAAACGCTCCCAATCCGCTGAAGTCTGGTTCCACCCTGCGAGGTCCTTCAGCCTCATCCCGGCACCCACGTCGGTCATCGTCATGAAACGGATGTTCATTGCAGAAGCCGTCGGCTCTCAGCCGTCAGCGTTCAGCGAAGAAAAGAAGGGCGCCTTGCTCATCGCCCGAAGCTGAAAGCTGATAGGTGACCGCTGAAGGCTCTTCCTCAATCGTCAATCGGCAATCGACAATCATCAATCACTCTCTGCCACTGCCCACGGCACCATGCTGCCATCTCCCGGATATTCATCCCGCTTCCCCATCCGAAGCGCTCACGCAGATCGAGCAGCCATGCCACAAAACCTGTTTCAGGATGAAACAGCAGGTGGTGAAGAGCTTTGTCCGTCTTGGCACCGCTCTTCATCGTGAATTCGCTGTCAGGCAGTTGAAAGAGGGTATGCATTTGGAAGCTCGAGGCTCCTCGCAGAAGGTACTCGGCAGCCAGGCGGCCGGAGTGAATGTCGCCCGTGGCGCTCAGGGGCAGCGCTTCGGCTATTCTCTCGGGCGGCCTCGGTGCGGAAAGCCATCTCTCCAAGACCACCAGGTTGCGATCGCTCAGGTCCGGACCTCCGTACGCAACACCGACCTTGCCTTCAAATTCCTTTTTGGGATCGAAGAGACGGTTGGCATACACAAGGAAGTCCGCGCGGTCGTCGCCCGGCGGAGCCGCCTCGATCTCCCGCAGCATTTGCACCTGAAAATCATCCGCGAAGAGCGTGTTGAAAACCTTCAGGCCTACTCGAACCCGGCCGGCGGCAGCGCGGTGGATTAGCCCCGGGACCCTGTGGAGCCACTCGAGGATTTTTGCCTGCTGGGCGGCGCGCTCGGAACCGGCGAGCGTCGGGCTGAAATCCTTTTCCAGCGGCATCAGCGAGTCTCCTTGAACTTCCTGCCAGGTCTCCAGCAGAGCCGCGGTGGTGAAGGCGTACTCTTCCTCTTTCCAGAAATCCTCCTCCGGCGTGGGCAGGTGGTATTTGACGGATGGGGCGACTACCATGCCTGCCGCGCTTCCAACCTGGAGTGCCTCTCGAAAAAGCGTTCGGTAAGCTTCAAAACTCTCGTACCACCCGCGGCCTTTCCAGGTGACGCTCCAACCACTCTCACCGCTCCGCCCGCGGATCGGCTCGACCTGCATGCGCGTCTCCGGAATGGCCCAGTCGCGCATCGCCTGCTCGCCCGACCGGTTTTGGGCAATAACGGTTTTCAGGACAACGAAGCCCAGNCNTCCCTGGGCATCCTTTTCNACCTGATGGCGAGCGAGGGAAAGTTGCCCGGAAGCCTTGCCGAAGGGGTTCTTGATCTTCAAACCCCCATACTCGCTTGCGAGGTCGAGACCGTAGGCAGATTGAATGTAGCCTTCGAGGGGGCGGGGAAGGCCTTCGCGGAACCTCTCAAAATCCTCTGCAAGGCGTTGCGCATCGGCCGAGCTCAGGCGCGGCGTTCCCGTCAAGCGCACTCGCGGCGGGCCTAGTTCCCACATATCAGTAGACGGTAGACAGTAGACGGGAAAGAGTCTGAATCAAAACGCCCCGCTACGGAGAGGGAAGCTCCCCAATCTCGCGGAGNGTCTTCCCCAATTCATCAAACTCGCTCTCGGGAAGNTCGGGNCCCCAGGGGTCGTGAGCGGCTTCACGCCCGATCACGCCGAGATGAACNAGNGCCCACAACATGCGCTGGATGTAACCCTCCATGGGCGGAATGAAGGTCGCCTGGGAAAGCTTGTCTACCTTTGCGGAGAGTTCTAGGAACTCCGCCGGGCGCGCGTCGAACCAGGCCTGTAACAAGCGCTGCTGCAACCCGCAGCACGCTCCCCCCATGCCAATCAGCGCCGCCTGCGCGCCGCACATCAGGCTGTAGCCTAGGAAGCGATCCTCTCCGGTAATCACCAGCTTCCCCGGGAACTCTCTGGCCACCAGCGCGGCCACACTTTGAAAGGTCATAATGCTATCAAGTGTGGCCAACTTGATGCCCACGACTCCGGGAAGAGCCAGAAGCTCGCGGAGGGTCTCCGGCTTATAGAGGATTCCTCCCGCGGCCTCGTAGAGATAAAAGAGCAGGAGCGGCGCGCCGAGGGCGGCCAGTTGCCGGTGGTAGTCGAGGATCAACTCCTGATCGGTCCCGATGTGGTGAAACAACCGTGGGGGATGAACCAGGAAAGCCTGCGCGCCGTGCTCGAGGGCGTCCTGCGCCATCTGGAGCGCGGAACTGATGTAGGATTCGAAATCTGCTCTGCAGTCGGGTGAGCCTCCCACGCCGGCGATGATCACCTTGTCGCTCGCCAATCCTTCCGCCCAGCTCCCCAGGACCTGGAGGCGTTGCTGCCGCGTCAGGCGCAGCCCCCG
>Ga0031655_10001778_pt1 | contig 12739 bp, 12 predicted proteins | sample FrelakmetHBP12HB_FD_55187 | JGI IMG/M metagenome (GOLD analysis project Ga0031655, IMG submission 55187) | Freshwater lake sediment microbial communities from the University of Notre Dame, USA, for methane emissions studies -HBP12 HB | ecosystem: Environmental > Aquatic > Freshwater > Lake >... | reverse complement strand
CGAGTTTATCAATCCCTTCATTGGATCCCCAATTCCTGACAAATTGCTTGTCCAGAGATGAAGCCAATTTCTGTTTGGCCGCCATAGCAATCCGCTCCTGCAGATCTACTATGCGGCTGGAATCTGGCGTAATGATTTCGTCCCCGATTTCGCCTTTTGCTGTCAGCTCCATTTTGGTGTCAAGAAGGTCAAGTTCTACGTTCTGCAAATATTTCCTGACTACTATCGCGATCTGCAATGCAGTGCGTTCAATTGCTGAGCCATAGAGCTTAGACACCTTATCATGATGAATCCAGGGATCTGTGTCTGATTTTTCTGTTGGCGTGAAAATCGGATAAGGCAATTCCATCCCGTTCCACATCCAGTCTGCGACTGGCACGCTATGGCCATAACATTTACCTGTTTTTTCGTAGCTTTTCCAGCCAGAGCCAGTTAGGAAAAAACGGACAATGGCTTCAATCGGCGCTAAGTTGAACTTTTTGATTATCAATGCCCGCTTCATTAAATCAATGTCTCCCTGTAAATTTTTTGGCAAATACTCATCAATGCCTTTGCCATAGGCAACCAAATGAGAAGGAAATTCCTGCAATACCTCTGTCAGCCAAAAGACTGTCAGGGCAGTCAGAATTTCGCCCTTCTGCTCGATTAAAGCATCTAAGATAAAATCAAAAATGCTTACTCGATTACTAGCCCTTTGCAAGAGTAAATTTCTAGCCAGGCCGCTATACATACCTCTGACTTTACCATCTGTCAGCAATTTCAAGCCCTTTAATTGTGGGGATTCCAATCTTAACGGTATTTGTGCCATCTTTTTTCTCCTCCTTTAATATTTTTATCCCGCAAAGCGGGTTTTAAACGTGCTAACTTGTAAAAACCTTATTATGAATAGTGAAAAAAGTCAATGGGTTAGGGTTAAGATGCCAGTATAGTCAAATGGTTAAGTTGTTGGTATTCACAAAATAAAATACCTAACCAAAAAACCTTACCCAAACGGGCTTCTTTACCTTTACCATTAAACCAATTGCCCAAATTATTGACAACTCCCCCCATTTTTGATTAAGTGGAGTTATCAATCTGCACCTTGGAAAACACTCGCGCGTTTAGCGTGGGTTAAAAAATTTAAGGAGGAATGTAAAAAAATGGCAAAAATAATTAAGGGAAAAAAGAAAGCGAGAAAAAACGCTTGGGAAGGGAAAAAGCTGGCCTTGCTTAGTGTGTATTACAAAGAAGGAATTGTGGATTTTGCCTTAGCGCTTAAACGCCTGGGCTATACCATTGTCTCTTCAGGTGGCACAGCTAAACACCTCAAAGAAAATGGGGTCATGGGCGTAATTGACGTGGCCCGCATTACCGGTTTAAAACCTATTTTAGACCATCGCGTCGTTACCCTGCATCCCAAAATCCATGGCGGCATCTTGGCCAAAAATACCGTATACCATACCAAAGAAAGAAAAAAATACGGCATCCCGCGTTTTGGCATTATCTGTGTGGACCTTTATCCTGTCCTGGAAGCCATTGCCGCACCCAAACCGACAATAGAATCAGTCATGGAAAAAACAGATATTGGCGGACCTACCATGATCCGTGGCGCAGCCAAAAATCATGACCACGGCATCGTTGTTATCTGCGATCCGGCTGATCGCCAGAGAGTCATTGCTGAACTGGAAAATTCCGGCGAAGTCTCGGAAAAACTGCGTCTGGAATTGGCTTACAAGGTTTTTAACCTCATGGCCCGCTATGACGCTGCCATCAGCAAATTTCTGGCTAAGGAAATGGGGCTGGGAGTTGAAGCAATCTTTTTATCCGAAGTCAGAAAGCTGGCCTATGCTGAAAACAAATGCCAAAACCCGGCTCACCACTTTGCAGTGGATGACGATGATCCGCTTGCCTTGCACAAATTCAAGGTAGATGCTGGCGATCCCAGCTACACTGCTTTGGCTGATGCCAATGGCATTCTGGAAATTATGTGCACCTTGGCCGAATCCTTCCGTCGCTTTGACCCGCACATAGTTCCGTTCATTGCCATTGCTGGTAAACATGGCAATCCCTGTGGCGCTGCCATTGACTGGAGCGATCCCAAAGAGGCAATTGAAAAAGCCCTGCTTGGCGACAAAGTAGCGGTCCTGGGCGGTGAAGTGATCACCAATTTCCCTATTACTGACGAACTAGGGCAGGTGCTGTATGCACCAGCTTCCCACATTGACATTGGCCGACCAAAGTGGGGCCTTGATCTAGTAGTCGCGCCAGAGTTTTCTGACACTACAATCAAACTGCTGGGTCAAAAAGAAAAGCGCCGGCTCTTAAGCAACCCAAACCTGAACAGTCCCAAACTGCCCAAAACAGAATGGATATGGAAACCAGTCCGCGGCGGATTTTTGCGCCAAAGACAATATCCATTTATCTTAACACCAGACAGTGTTAAGGAATGGATTGGCGCTCCGCTTACAAATGATGACTTCGCCACCCTGCTCATTGCCTGGGCTATTTGCTGGAAAGCCAGTTCCAATACTGTTGCCTTGGCCAATGATAACATGCTGATCGGCCTGGGCTGCGGCCAGCAAGACAGGATTGCCTGCGTGCGTCTTTGTTTGGAAAGAGCAAATCGCGCCGGACATGACACGCATGGTTCTTTCTTTGCCTCGGATGGTTTTTTCCCATTCGCTCGTAGCCAGGCGCCTGATATCAATGAACTGATCAAACTGACCCGGGAACTGGTTCAGGCTGCTGACAATGCTCATGCGCAGCTCAAACCGTCGCAGCCAAATCCGCGTCAAGCTATGCGCATTCTTGCCAAAGCTGGCTCTGACATTAGCCGGCTTGACATCCGCGAAGGCACTGAACTGCTGATTGACGCAGGCTGCCTGGGCGGAGTTGTGCCAGCCGATGGCCAAAAGCTGCCTGAAGTTCAGGAATTGTTCAAGCAAGCCGGTCTTTCAGTCGCCTTTGTCGCGCCTGAATTCCGCGGCTTTGCCAAACACTAAAAGCTGGTCTAAAGTTAATGGGCTAAGATGCCAGTATGGTCTAACGGTTAGGTTGTTGGTCATTAAAATAATACCTAACCCAAATACCTAACCTAAACTGGCTTCTTTACCCTTACCAACTAACCAACAAAAACCCCCGATACTCAATTGAGTTCGGGGGTTATTTTTTTTTCAGAACTATCTCAGTTCCTCAAATAAGAAATGTTCATTGCGGAGCTGATATTTGATGCTGAAAATCTCCAGGAAACTCTTGATATTTTCTGGATTGAAGATTTTCAATAAGATTAATTTCCAGCGCTCAATTTCTTCAGCGCTAATGCCCAATTCAGGAGAATAAGTTAACTTGCCTCCAATTATTATGTCGTCAATTCCATCGTAAGAATTGCAGGCATGGCGGAAATGCTCATCCATTATCCGCAACAGCTTTTGAGCTGCCTCAAGTGAATCTGGCGGATTAGCTCGCACATTTTGGCGATAAGAATTTACTGCATGCGCATTTTCTGCTGCCAGCTGGACAATGCGGTAGGCATCTTCATAGGTTAGGCCAAATGGCTCGCCTTTTTTCATGAGCCATTCCTTAGCATCTTCCGATGAATAGCAACCCTTACAGTTAATGATTTCCAACAGCATATTGTCATTAAAAATCAGCAGCTTTTCAATGACCCTGGTCATGTTTTTAAACGAACGCATGACCACATGAAACAAGTCAGGCCAAGCCACGCGCTCTACGCTTGATTGCTCAATAGAGCGCTCTTCCCAGGTGACCATGATATCACGCAACATCTGGGCGTAATTCTTGCCAAGAATGAACATGCCTTCCTGGTTCTCATCGTCAATTGGGTTCTTTTTATGCGGCATGGCGCTTGAACCCATCTGCTTTTTGTCAAAATATTCCTGAAAAATCTTGTTGCCGCTTCTGGCGCCTAAACGGATGTCCAACGCCATTTGGCTTAAGCTGCCAATGATCATGGCCAAAGCATTAGATAGTGGCTGATGCAATTGGCGAGGCATGATTTGAGTTGCGCCTTTAAATGGTTTTAGGCCCATAATTTCCAGGGCTATTTTCTCTTCTTCAGGGGTAACTCCCTGATAATTGCCAATAGCGCCTGAAAGCTTAGAAAAGTAAATATTTTCCTTAGCTTTTTGCAGTTCGAGAAAGGACACGAAGAGTTTGACATACCAGGTAAAAAATCTTTTGCCGACTGACTGCAATTTAGCTTCCTGGCCATGCGTCCTGCCCAACATGGGCGTGTATTGATAGCGTTTAACCTTGTCGATCAAAATTCCCAAGAGCTTATTGCAGGCCTTTTCTACAACTGCTATTGAAGCCAGAAGCATTAAGGACATTGGCGGTTCTTCAGTATCATAAGAGGTCATACTTTCATGGAAATACTGGTGAAGCGCTCTTGCCAGATGCTGCGTCCTTTCCAAGAGAAAAGCATTCAAATCATGGCGCGTTTGCTCTTCCTTGGCCAGCCAATCCTTAATGTCGATTGGCGTATTTCTCAAGGTATTGGCAATTAAATCATAAACATTTGAGGGATAAGTTCCCAGCTTAGTTCTGGCTTGAATAACTGCCAATTCAGTGTCTTGCCATCTCTCTAGTTTCTGTTCATTACTCCAAATACGGTCAATTTCCGGATCTAAATAACGCTTTATCATTTTTCCTCCTAAGCTGCTTTACGGACAGCTTCAATTGTTTCTGTTTTTGGCACACAGGTTTTACAGAACAAATTCCCTGACTCATCAGGGAAAACTTCATCAAAATTATGACCACATTTCGCACAATCAAAACCTTTCTTACCGCGAGAAGATTTGGCTCTTCTTCTATAATTTTTACCCTTGGCCATTTTTTCCTCCTCTGTTAGACTGCTTTCTGACGTTTTAATAGACTTTTCCTTCAATTTTCTTTTTACATTCAAAACAGCAAAATTTTTGATTTTTTGGTGAATGATTTTGATAACGCGGATTAAGATATAATTCGTCAACAGGTTCTTTGCATAAATCGCAAATAATTTTGGGCGTTTTAAGCCCAGGACGTTTTGGATTTTTTCTGGGCATTATTGTCTCCTTTCACAATTTTAAAAGAACTTTATAAAACCTTAACTAAATCAGAAAAATTTGTCAACATTTTCTCAACATTTTACTTCTTGCCAAAATGAGCTAAGATATTATAAGATGTAGTAATAAAAACATAATCAAAAATCCTTAACTATTCGTATATTCGTAAAAGATTCGTAATTTCGTATGTTATGCCCAAGAAAGACCAAGACATCATGCAAAAACTTCCACCCCAAAACATTGAAGCCGAGCAATCGCTTTTGGGTTCTCTTTTGATTGATAAAGACGCGATTATTCGCATTGCTGACATTGTCGGACCTGAAGATTTTTACCATGACAAGCACAAAATGATTTTTGAAGCGATTTTGGATTTATTCCGCAAACGCGAGCCAATTGATTTATTAACTCTTTCTAACCGCTTAATTGATAAAGGCCAGCTTGAAACAATTGGCGGCCGCACATATTTGGTTTCTTTGAGCAATGCAGTACCAACCTCTAGCCATGTGGTTAATTATGCTGAAATTGTCCAAAAAAAAGCAACATTAAGAAATCTTATTTCTGCTGCTTCTGAAATTACCAAAATTGGTTATGACCAGGAAGAAGAAGTCGTGGACCTTTTGGACCGGGCTGAACAAAGATTATTTTCAGTTTCCCAGGGCCACCAAAAGCAGATGTTTGTGCCCATTAATAGTATTTTAAATGAGACCTTTGAAAGAATTGATGAACTGCATAAAGAAAAAGGCAAATTGCGCGGCGTGCCCACTGGTTATAATGACTTGGATAATTTACTGGCTGGCTTGCAAAAATCTGATTTGCTAATTTTGGCGTCTCGACCCTCAGTTGGTAAAACCACCTTGGCTTTGGATATTGCCCGCAATGTGGCCACCAAACATAAAGTGCCGGTTGGTATTTTCAGCTTGGAAATGTCCAAGGAACAATTAGTTGACCGCCTGCTCTGCGCTGAAGCTAATGTTGACTTATGGAAAATGAGAACTGGTCGGCTTTCTGACCGCGAAGAAGATGATGATTTTCCCAGAATTGGCCATGCTTTAGGCGTTCTTTCTGAAGCGCCAATTTTCATTGATGATGGTGCCATTGCCAATATTATGGATATTCGGACCAAAGCCAGAAGATTACAAATGGAACATGGCTTGGGCTTATTAATAGTTGATTATTTGCAATTGATGGAAGCAAAATATAGAACTGACAATCGGGTCCAGGAAATTTCAGAAATTTCCCGCGGCTTAAAGCAAATAGCCAAAGAATTAAATATTCCTGTTTTAGCTCTTTCGCAGTTAAACAGAGGCGTAGAAACTAGAACACCGCCCATTCCCAAATTAGCTGATTTGCGCGATTCCGGCTCAATTGAACAAGATGCTGATATTGTCATGTTTATTTACCGCGAAGCGGTTTATAAAAGAGATCTAGAATTTGACCGCAAAAATCTAGCTGAAATTCATATTGCTAAACATAGAAACGGCCCGACAGGCATGGTCAAGCTTTATTTTGATGAACAAAAAGTTACCTTTAGAAATCTGGAAAAAGGCAGCAGTAAGTTTTCTTCTATTGAAGAACCGCCGCCCAGCTCTAACCCAGAAATGCAATTGCCGAGTTTTGGCTAAAAAAATAAGAGCACGATTTCTCGTGCCCTTTTTGAATCTGAAGCTATTTTTCATACCAAAGCGGCAATGTAGCCATGCCCATAAGGGCAATAAACCCAACTACTCCAAAACTGCAACCCACATATTGTGCTAACGTATGCAACATACCACTCCCTCCTTTCTAATCTTTGATATTAGCGATTTTATAGGTAATTATACCTATAACAATTAAAATCCCTATAATTAATACCCAGTTTGGCATTTTTTCCTCCTTTCGTGGTTGATTTAATATAAATATATCGCCAGTTAAATACAATTGTCAAATCATAAATTTTCAGCTAAAATACTTATATCTTTATTAAAGGTAAGGTTAGGCGGCTACGGTTATGAGGCCAGTTTGGTCAAATGGTTAGGGCCAAGATTTTCACTTAACCATAACCCTAACCCACACGGGCTTCGTTACCTTAACCCTTTTTACCTAACCCAATTAAATCCATGTTTTCCAAACTCAAACAATTTAAAGACCTCCGCGACCAGGCCAAACAAATGCAAAATGTTTTAGCTCAAGAATCAGCCGAGGGCTCTGCTGACTGGGGCAAAGTTAAAATTAAAATTAATGGCAACCAGGAAGTTTTAAATGTTGAAATTGACCCAGAATTACTTTCTGCTGATAACAAAGAAAAACTTCAATCCGCCATTAAAGAAGCGACCAATGATGCGATTAAGAAGGTGCAACGAATAATGGCTGATAAAATGAGAAGCTCTGGCTTTAATTTGCCAGAAATGTAAATTTTAAATTACAAATCACAAATACCAAAAAACAAATAAATATCAAAACTCAAATACCAAATCACAAAAATATTTTACATTTTGGTGCTTGTAAATTGGTATTTATTTGGAGCTTGTGATTTGATACTTGGTGCTTTTAAACGTCAATTATCACCTTTATGCTAAAATTTCCATCACCCATCCAAAACCTCATAGACCAATTTTGCAAACTGCCCGGCATTGGCCCAAAAACAGCTGAGCGCCTGGCTTTTGCTTTTTTAAAATGGACGCAAAAAGATAAGCAGGACTTTGCCAGTGCTTTTCGCCAAATCAATGGTTCAATCACGCATTGCTCTGTTTGCTTTAATATTTCGGAAAAAGACCCCTGCCCTATTTGTTCTGATCCAACCAGGGATAAATCAAAAATTTGCGTGGTGGCAGAATCACATGATCTGGCAGCTATTGAAAATACCAATGAGTTTAAAGGCCTTTACCATGTATTAAATGGCGTTTTAGACCCTTTGCATGGCATTACACCAGATAAACTAAGAACCGATGAACTGGTGGCCAAAATCCAGAAAAACAAAATCACAGAAATAATCCTGGCTTTTAATCCTGACATGGAAGGCGAAGCCACCATGATTTATTTAAAAAACCTTTTACAGCCATTTAAAAAAATAATTATTACCCGCCTGGCCCGCGGCATGCCAGTCGGCGCTGATCTAGAATACACTGATGAAATCACGCTTTCCAATGCTTTGAAAAATAGAAAAGAAATATAAAAACGCCCTGTCAGACGGTGTAAAACACCGTAGGCGACACAAGCTTGTGTCGCCTACAAAAATAATTATTTTTGTCTGACAGGGCGTTTTTGATTTACGCAATTGCTTCAATTTTTACTAATGTCTTATGCTGGCGATGTCCTTTTTTTCTTCTATACCTTACCTTAGCTTTATATTTAATCACGGTAATTTTTTCATCACGGAATTGTTTTTCAATTGTGCCTGAAACTTTTTTGCCTTTTAAAGTCGGATTGCCAATTTCCACTTCTTTGCCGTTTTCATCAGCAATTAATAAAACATCTTTAAAATCAATTTTTTTACCTTCCTTGCCTTCAAGTTTTTCAATATCAATTTTATCCCCTTCTTTGACTTTATATTGCTTGCCGCCGGTTTTTATAACTGCTATTTTGCTCATAAGTTTACAAGTTTATAAAGTTAGAAAGTAGAAAGTTTGCTTTATAAACTTTTTACTTTTAACTTTCTACTAAATTAAAAAAGATTAGTTCAGGGCTAAATCTTGTTATAAATCATAGCTGATCTAAAAAAAATTGTCAAGAAAAATCCCGCCGTAATTAAACGACGGGATCATTGTTTTAGTCGAGGAGAAACTCTTCAGGATCTAGAAACTCTTCGGGGTCAATTTGGTCAGCAGCATTTAAGGCCTTGGCACCGACACCGAGAACGCCCAGAAAACCTTCGGAATCCTGATGATTAAATGAGCCGATTTTTTCCATGGAAGAGATAGATTCTGAATAAAGGGAATGCGGGATATTTTCTGCTGACTGGAAAATCAAATTTCCCTTATAAAGTTTAACAATGATTGTTCCTGTCAGGAATTGAGCAATTTTATTAATTGCCGCCCTCATCATCTGGCTGGCAGTATCATACCAGTATCCCTGGTAAATTTGTTCTGCCAAAAGCGCAGAAAGGTGGGAAAACAGCTTGGTGGCCCGGCGGTCAAGGATTGTCTGGAGTAAAAACTCATAGCACTTGCCAAAAAGCTCCATACCCGGTGCCTCGTAAACGCCGCGGCTTTTAATGCCCACAAAGCGGTTTTCAACCGTGTGGAGCAGAATGCCAATGCCATTTCTGCCTGCTACCATATTGGCCAGTTGAAAAATACTGACCAGGTCACCGGATTTTTTGTGCTGACCCTTCACTTTTATTGACTGCGGACAACCCTCCATAAATTCAATGGTGACTATTTCAGGTTTATCTGGGGCCATTTCTGCGCTCACGCCCATTTCCGGCTCAACAAAATCAGCTGGCGTAGTCAGAAATTCAAGTTTGCCTGCTTCATGAGTTAAGCCGAGCATATTAGCGTCAGTTGAATACGGCTTTTCTATGGTTACCTTGATTGGCAACTTGCGTTCTTGGCAGTATTTAATCATTTGTTTTCTACCGCCAAAAGCATCAAGAAATGCCTTGTCCCGCCATGGGGCATAAACCTTAATCTCGGGCATAAGCATATTGGACACGAGTTGGAAACGTACCTGATCATTTCCTCTGCCAGTGGCACCATGGCAAAAAATTTCAATTTCCCTTTCTGCCAATTCCTCTAAAAGTGCGGTTACCGTTACAAAACGGCCGATGCCAGTGGTATTCCAGTAACCGCCTTCGTATTTAAGCTGGGCCAGAGCAGCATATAAGCCAGCGAAAACCAGCTGTTTTTTGGCGTCTACAATTATGGCTTCTTTGGCGCCGCAAGCCAGCATTCTTCTTTTTACGTTGAGGATATTTTTCTCATCCGGCTGCCCCAAATCAGCGGTCAAACAGACCACATTTACATCATGTTCGGTCAGCCATTTTGTAACAGTACAGCTATCTAAGCCGCCTGAAACAGCCATGGCCACTGTTTGCCCTTCCAAATCAGCGACTGTCAATCCCATTTCTTTTTCTCCTTTCTTTTTAAGGTACCAAATCCCTTTTTACCATCTAAACAAAATTTTCCCAAAAAGTCAAGAAATTCGTCGCTCAAGCGCCGAAATAAAAAAATCCCGGTTAAGGGATTTTATTATTTTAAGAGTTTAATAATATTTACTTAATCATATATTCAACAGTATCCCCTATTTTTATATTATTTTTATCAGCATAACCGGCCTTAACTTCTAAAACATAATTAACTTCGCTAAGCGGCCGATAAATCGGAAGATTATTTGCCTCGGTTGGCACTGGCGTGTTTTTGGCTATATCAATAATTTTATTATCATCAATCCAGATTATATCAATGGGAAATTTCATGCCTTGCATCCAAAAATCCCGATAACGTTTATCTTTAAAAACAAAAAGCATGCCTTGATTATCGGCCAGTTTTTCCCAGCCACTCAGGCCATTGGCCTGGTCTTCGGCTGTTTTGGCAATATCCACATTTATAACCTGGCCATCTATTTTCACCTGCCCTTTGGCTAAAGGATTATAATTTGAATAAATTGAAAAAAAACTGGTTAAAACTATAACAATAATAATAATTACCACTAAAAAAATTATTGCAAAAATGATATTATTGTTTGATTTCTTTTGGGTTTTTAATATTCCCATATTTATACATTATAACCAAACTCGCGCCTAAAATCAACATGACTATAATTAAAATTAAAAAGGCAACTAGCTTGCCGAAAGTTTGTAAAAATAAAGCTGCGCTGCCGAATAAAGCGGTCAGAATATACATAAAAATCACTGCCTGTCTTTGGCTGAGCCCAATATCCAGCAATCTAAAATGCAAATGCTTTCTGTCTGCCAAACTAACAGCTTTTTTGTTAAATAATCTGCGACCAATCACCCAAATAACATCTAAAATTGGAATGCCCATAATTAATAAAGTCGTTGCTACTTTAGAGCCAGAAATTATAGCTAAAACACCGAGCATTAAGCCGGCAAACAAACTCCCACTTTCACCTAAAAAAATTTTGGCCGGATGGAAATTAAAAAGCAAAAAGCCCAAAAAAGAGCCGGCTAAAATTAACGCCACCAAAGCAGTATTATATTGAGCAACCTCTTTACTCATGGCAATAGCAAAGATAATCAAAGAACCAATGACCGTAATACCCGAGACCAGACCATCCAAACCATCCAATAATTTCGTAGTATACATCATACCCAAAAGCCAAAGCAATGTAAAGAGATCAGCCAAAAGAGTCAGGCGGTAAGGCAAGCCCTGCCACCAAAATAAGATTAAATCCCAGTTTCTAAAGCTTATGGTTCCGCCAAAGGGATTTATAATATAATTTATACTAATGCCCGAAATAATGATTATTATGGCGGCCAGTAAGGGAAAGAGAAATTGTGTTCTTGGTTTTAAATTATATTTATCGTCTAAAGTCCCGCCAATTATTATGACTAGGCCGGCTAAAATAAGTCCCAGTACATGTTTGGTTAAAATAAAATCCTTAATAATAAAGTTGGTAAAAAAGCTAGAAATTAAGAGCACAATAGCAAAACTTAAAAACACAGCCACCCCGCCTAATAATGGTATGGGAACCTTATGAATTTTTCTTTCCCAATCAGGCCAGTCCACAATTTGCCATTTTAAGGCAATTTTTTTAATCAGCCAGGTCAGAATAATAGAAAGAAAAAAAGTTAAAAGTAAAACTAGGAGATAAATCATATAAATTATGATAAATCTATTTTCTCATAAAATCTACTTATTTTCAAGAAATAAAAAAACCGCTAAATATTAGGGCTTTAAAATTATTATAATTAAAACTTTTGAGCTTTTTCCACTCTAATTACTCCGCCTTTTTCCAAAATTGCCAAATCACGGCGGCTAATTTTTCCTTTGAGTAAATATTCTGCCAGGGCATTATCAACACGTTCCTGGATCGCCCGGCGCAAAGGCCTGGCTCCATATTGTTGATCAAAACCGATTTGGGCCAATTCCTCAATGGCTTCATCTGTGGCCTGAAAATTAATGCCCTTGGCTTCTAAACTTTGAGCCACTTTGGCTAATAATAAACGGGCAATCTGCAAAACCTCGTTCATGCCCAGGGGCTTGAAAACAATAATATTATCAAAACGATTAATAAATTCTGGCTTGAAAAACTGCTTTAATTCGGTCTCCAAAAGTTCTTTCTTAATTTCTTCAACTGAAACGCCTTGTTTAACCTTTTCCTGGATAAAATTTGTCTGGGCATTGGAGGTGGCGATTAAAATCACATTGGTAAAATCAATAGTTCTGCCAGTTGAATCAGTTAAGCGCCCGTCTTCCATCACTTGTAAGAACAAATTTAAAAGATCAGGATGCGCTTTTTCTAATTCATCGAGCAAAACCAAGCTAAACGGGTTTTTCCTGACTGCTTCGGTTAATTGCCCGCCTTCGCCAGTGCCAGCATAACCAGGTGGAGCGCCAATTAAGCGGCTAATACTGTCTTGTTCCTGATACTCTGACATATCCAAGCGAATCATATTATCTTCACTGCCAAAATAAACTTCAGCAATGGCTTTGGCTAGCTCAGTTTTACCCACGCCAGTCGGCCCCAGAAAAAGCAGATTGGCAATAGGCCGTTTAATATCACGCAATTCAGCCCGGGCGCGCCTCAAACTATTGGCC
>Ga0031655_10001773_pt1 | contig 12762 bp, 15 predicted proteins | sample FrelakmetHBP12HB_FD_55187 | JGI IMG/M metagenome (GOLD analysis project Ga0031655, IMG submission 55187) | Freshwater lake sediment microbial communities from the University of Notre Dame, USA, for methane emissions studies -HBP12 HB | ecosystem: Environmental > Aquatic > Freshwater > Lake >... | reverse complement strand
CGGGTTCCAAAAATCGGATCGCCGGTTTGCTTGATGAGAAACGACGCTTGAAGGACATTGTTGACCTTTGCTGCGCCGCCAGAGATGGCAAAAGACGTATCNAGGTACTGAATCGTGCCGTCAATGTCATCGGACATTTTTTCGGCAGTNACGCCGGTNAAGCGCCACAACCCGTAGGTGTTGGCAAAGCACAAATCACGGTTGTAAGTGAAAATTGAACCCGGCTGGTCGCACCCAATAGCCGCTTGGACGTTCAAAACGCTGAATACCGGGGCCGGGGGACTCGCAGAAGTAGGTATGTAAACGTCCGAAATGACAAAAATGGACGATTTGCCCATGATGTACAGGTAACCCGAGGCGCTGTAGAGCCGCGTGGAATCGCCACGAAGCTGCGGGTCACTCAAATTCTGAGCTATTGCTCCGCTAACAAGCGTGAAATCGGTCGTACTGTTGATTGCAGACACATACAGCACACGATTGGAGTACAGCCAAACGCGGTTGCTGAATACAGCAATATCCGGCGCTACGGGAGTGCCGCCAGGGATGATGCCGCCTGTGATCGGGCCGGTAAACGTCGTTCCGTCCCACGAATAATAGCCATTAACGTCATAAAACAGGATCAGTTGGTTTTTCCACTGATCCATGCGCGAACCGGCGCCAGAAAGCAGTTTGCCGACATTGATTTGGGCACTGGTATTGGCCGCAATGTTGTACGCAAACACCTTGCCGTTGGTCGTAAAGACTATTTGGTAATCGGTGCTGTTGATGTTGGCGTATTCGGCCCAGTAAACCGAGTCCGTGGCGTAATCAATCAGCATTGCTGACAAGCCAGGAATGGTGTGAATGTTGGCCGGACCAATCGGCATCACGTTTACAAGGTCGTAAAAGTTGTCCTCTGGAATGGCAACCCGAGCCGCTTTGGTATAAATGCCCTTGAAGTTACGCAGGTACTTGGACGCTACGTTCCTTTCACCCTTGGCGGTTGTCTCTTTTTGTGGCGAGGGCATGATTTACCCGCATCACTTGACATAAGGGTCGGGAATGACCCGGCCCATGAACGACACCACTTCCTGCCGCATCTTGGCCGTGTACATTTTACCAAACAATTCCGACTCGCCTATAGACTGCTCGCGGAACTTGGCGAGGTAGGCGGCGTAGTATTTGATAGGCGTTGTAAAAGGCTCTGGGATCGGTTCTGGGGTCGAATCGGAAGTCAGGGCTGGCGGGATAAGGGCCAAGTCCCAATCGCTCTGATACGAGCTATCCGGCTGCGGACCGACGTAGACCGACAATGCCCCCAGCCGGCTAAAACACACCGGACGGCTTTGCATATTGTTCCAATAGCGAAACTGTACGTCAAACCGCGTCCACGGCAAGTACGCGAGCTTGACCCGCGTAGACCCCCACAAAATGTTGATCCCCATCACATCAATGATGGTGTAGCCCGAATACAACGTGGTAAACGCCGAGGACGATTGAATGGACGAGAGCGTGTACTGCTCCGTCCCTTGCGTCAGCGTGACAAGATTGACGATCTGCTGGCGCAGGCAACGGGTGTCTTTGCACACCCGGTTCCTGGCTTCATTGATGTAATCGGTCAGTTCTGAATCTGACCAAAACTGCCCGTTAGGATCGTGCAGTAATCTGCGGACCTGAGTGATGTAAGTCGTAAGAGCCACTCAACCTCCGCATATCAAAGATCCCCTACCGCCTCGTCCTGATCCTCTGCTGAATTGGAGGAGGAGGCCGAAACCTCCTCCCCCTCATCTGCACCAGTATCTGCCAGGGGGGTTGGGCTACTGATTCTTGGCCGTCCGCGCTTTTTAGGCCCGGACGTAATACTCACTGCGGGTGAGGGAACGTCGCCAAACTCAATGTCCTTCAATCGCTCCAGAGCCTGTTCGTAGCTCTCTTTTGCCAGCCATCCAAGCCGGTGAAAAGCGTTTGTCTTGTCATCCGCCCCAAATCCGAAAATATGGGTCGCAGCCAAGTTATGTACATCCGTGGAATCATTGTCCTTAAAGACATAATCCTTGCCGTCGTAACGAGCCTTGATAGTCTGGCCCGTCCGATTGGTTACACGAATGTAATCAGACAAATCTAGCGTACTCATTCCCCACCCCCCTTACCCATTAAGCAACGATGGACAGATAGCTTGTAGCCGTCGTGCCGCTCGCCGCGATGTAGTCATACGGACCAAACCGAAGCTGACCGGACGCNGNAGCAGCAAGCATCGTCCTCACCGTCGGAGCCGTGGCCGGCGTCGCGCCGGTCGTGGCGTCCAGCGGATAACCCGTGTTGTCCGAGTTGTACGAGGCGACGCAGTTCGCGCCCAGCGTCAGGTTCACGCACTGAGCCGTACCGAAATACGGGATCGTGGTGGCCGACGGCAGGTTTGCAGACGAGGACAGCAGCGCCGACTGGAACACCGGGTAGAACACCGGGATGCCGGTCAGCGAGGTGACCGTGGCCGCGGTGATCGTGGTGTAGATCGTGATGCTCGTCGTCGTCGGGATCGACAGGATACGGAACACGTTACCCACCAGGATGCCCGTGCCGGTCAGGCCAGAGGTCGAGCCGCCAAACTTGATGAAGTAGTTCGGCAGCACGTTGGCAGACGGCGAAAAGGTCAGGCCATGCGCCGCGTTGAACGTGATCGTGGCGATGTTGTTCGCAGCCGAGAACGTCGCGCCGGCACCGGCAGGAATCACGAACTGGGTCGTGCTCTGCTCGGTAAAGTAGTCCAGTCCACCGACTGCAATTTTAAGATCAGACATTGCAATGCTCCTTAGATCGTGATGCTGCCGAGGTTGTAGACCTTCACGCAAGTCTTGGGCTTGGTCAGCACCAGTTCCGCAATGGTCAGCACCGCGCCAATGTAACCAAGCTGGTAGTTCGACAGCAGCGACTCAAAGCCGGTGAAAGCGAAAGCAGCCTGATCGTGAACGTACAGGTTCAGGTAGTTGCTGTTCAGCAGGTACAGGTTACCTTCTGGGCAGTACGGGTCGGCGTAGATCGGCACACCGGCCACATCCAGCGCACGGAAAGCCGAGCGCGGACGGTCGGCGTCCGAATCAAAGCCCTGACCCGGCTGAATCTGGTAAGACTCTGAACCAACGAAGTCGTTGGCAAGGCCCAGCCAAGTGCCGATACCGCAGACACCAAACGTCGGCATCTCGGAGCCGTACTTCTGGGCACCCGCGATGTACTGAAGCGCCTTCACGCGGGTCAGGTTCGCAGTTGAGCCGTTGTACAGNTTGGACTGCCACCACGGATATGCCGTTCGGTTGATGTTGCCGTAGGTAACGAGGTTCGTGCCGTCGTCAACCGCACCCGGCAGGCCAACAAGCTGCTGCGTGTTGCTGGTGTTGTTGTACAAGGCGTTCGCAAAGGCGTCCACCATGCTATTCGTGGCGTCGTTCATACGAGCCTCGATCAGCGGGACAATCGCGTGGTCCATCTGAACCGCGCCTTCCATGCCCAGGAACGGGATGGGGGTCACAATCGCCTTCAGGTTGAACTCACCCAGGAACGCGCCCTGCTGGGCCTGCGGCTGGTTGAACGAACCGGAATAGTCCGTCCACTGCGAGTTTACAAACGCCTGACCCTGAACCGGGACCGAGACGGATGAGACGCCGCCCGAGGCGGTCTGTGCATTTGCCAGCAGCGCGGCGATAACCGGCGACGACTGGTAAATCTGCACGACCATCTTGGGGATGAACGCACGACGAGTGACGTAACTCAGCTCGTTCGCAATCGGACCTGCGGCGGGAACAATACCCTGTCCAAAAACTGCCATGACTCAATCTCCTAAGTGTTGCTCTGTGCCGCACTGCCCCCGCAGCGAATTAAAAACTACTGTCCGAGCCTGCGGCCCGCCTTCAACTCATTGATCGCGTCAAACGCGGTCCGCTTGGCGAACTCGTTCTTGTTCGCCCAAAGGTCTTTGCCAGACGGCAGGCTCATCGGCGTGATCGACTCCGGGGTTGCCGGAGCCAACTGCTTCTGTGCCCGCACGTAATTGATCGCGGTGTCGTAGTTGCTGATCGAAGCATCGACCATCGTTTTTTCTACTTCTTCCGGGTCAAGTCCGGCGCTTTTGATCCTAGCGTGAGCTTCAGCNCGGCGGGTAACGTGAAGCTGCGAAAGAGATGCNTCATCCCGCTTCTTGAGTTCCGCCTGAAACTCCTCACGCTGCTTTGCCAGAGCATCTTCCAGTTCAATGTCCGGCGCAGCCATGTTCGGATTCTTCTTCTTCGCTTCGCGGCGGATATTCTTTTCAATATCCGGGTTCGCTTTAACGAAAGAAAACAGGCGCATCGCCTGATCCTGCTGTTCCGGTGTCAAATCTTCTAGTGATGCCATGATAAATACCCCCCTAAATCATCAATAATGCTTGAACGGAACCTTGGTCTGGGTCGCCCCAGGAGCCTTGACCTTCATCTCGTTCTTCATCAGACCGCGAGAGCGACCGCTTTCCAGACCGCCCAGTTCCATGTAGCGCGGCGGGTTCACGATTTTGCCGTTGTGACTCGCATTGTCCTGCGGGTCGCGGATAGCCAGAGAAACAGAGGGGTCAAACAAACGTGTACCGGGCATGATTACATCCTCACATGGGGGTCGGGAGTGGAGCCGGACCAGCCGGCGTGGGGAGGCCCGGAGGCGGTTTGCCCGGTCCGGCCAGCCCGGAAACAGCCTGCATAATTTCCGCAGGCATCAATTCTTTGTCTTTGCCTTCGGTGTCGCCAAAATGCTTGGTCAGGGCACCGATAGCTTTCATGATTGCTTTGCCATCCTCGCCGGTCGGCGGGAACGTCTGCAAAGACTGGGTGAGCTTTTTAATCACAACCTGAATGTCTGCACGGCCACCCGCCAGATTTCCCTCTTTGCGAGCCGGGGCCATCATTGGGCCACCAGCCGGACCGGGAACGGGGGGTTTGCCACCTGGAGCCGCTTGCGGCATCGGCGGCGGACCGCCAGCGCCGGGGGGGTTCCCGCCAGCACCACCAAGGGCTTGCATAATTTCAGGAGGTACGCTCATAAAAACCTTTCTACAGCGTCAAGTATTTCAATGTCAACTACCAATAAAAAAGCCGGCAGAGTTTCCCCTACCGGCTGATTTTTCGACAGTCGCTGGACTGGATCGCAAGTTAATGCGCGTCAGCCGGCAAGCTGCAAGTAATTACTTGCGCTTGCTCTTACGACCGCCGCGCTTGTGACGCTTCGCCATGGTAGCTCTCCTGTTGATGGCCCGCCCCCCTTACGCTGAAATCTTGCACTATCGGCGCATCTTACGCTTGGTGCTTCTCTTGCCGCGCTTCATTTGGCTTCCTTCAATTTGTGGATTTTGCCACCGGACTGAGCTTGCTGCGTTTCCATTGCCTGCTGCTGTTGCTTGGCCTTGGCTTCAGCTTCTTCCATCTTGGTCAGACGTAGTTTTAGCAGTTCCTTCATAGGAACGTCAAGCAGGTCAAGCAACGATTGCCGATCAATCGCCTTGGCTTTAAATAGCTCAAACGCCAGCGCCCTCTGGTCCTCCTGAAAGATAGGACTGTTGGAGTGCGCGTCCACCTTGACCATGAACTGTTCGGTGAACTGGTCGGCAATAAACTCGATGCCTTCATCTGAGCGCAGCCGCGAGGAGTCATAGACCTTCTTCAACTGAAGGAACACGGTCGCCAGCTTCTCAAGCTGATCCTCAATCACAAGCGCCCGCTTCTTGGCGCGGGATGAACCCAGTCGCGCAAGGTTGGCCGCGTGGCCCTGAGAACGAACGCCTGACTCGCCCTTGCCTTGGATGATGTTGGTGATGCCGGACATTTCCTCAAACATCCCATCCAGTTCACGGATCTCTCTGTACAAATCGTCAGGAATGGTCGGGGACAGCGTTTCCATCTTGGCGCCCGGCATACTGGCCGAGATAAGCCCGCTCGGGCTGTCCAGCGTGTCAGCAATCTCGTCAATGCTTCCGTCAAACCCGGAGCCAAACTTCGGCGGACGAGCCTGCAAGTTCAGCATATGCGTGATCTGCTCCATGCGGGTGTTTCGCATATCCTGAAGCGGGATCAAGCGGTCAACCTCGCTGTAGCCCCAGAAATAATCATGCGACGGGTTNGGGCAAATCTGGATAAGCGGGATCTCGTTCTTCAGAAACATACTTTCCAGAGGCCGATCAAAAATGACCACTCCAGGCTCGGCAATCGTGACAATTCTAAAATCNTTGATTTCATCGTCAAAGACGTACAACTCGGACAAACGCAACAGTTCTTCGGCTACNGCCGGCCTGTAACGGTTTGGACCGGAAAGGTCAAAATTCACGTTGCCNATCATGTTTGGCTGCGACTGGGAGGTGACGATCCGCTCCATCAGATTTGTGCTGGCCGTTTCCGACGGCTTGGGAGCTGGCGTAATCGCCTTTAGGATCGAATCCAATCTGGGGTGCGGAATCTGGCGAAGGTCGTACTCAAACTGGCTCTTGGTGACGTAGTAGGAGTGCGTGAAAGCCTCCTGCCGCCACAGTCCGTGAATGTCCTCGCGCAGCACGCCAATGTCGTGAGGCTCCACTACAAACGGCTCAATCTGCCCGGCGTTGACCCGCATCTTTACGAACATGGAGCCGTAGCAGAACGACCAGAGCAGCGCCTGCCCAAACACAAGGTCGGTGTTGGACAGATGCCAGTCAGCGTTCANGGACCGGGTGAGAGGACCGATCTGGCCCTTGTTCAAGTCCGAGGCCGAGGGCGAGAGGTCGATGGAAAACCGCGTCGTCTCGCTGGAGTACATCAACGCATTGAGCTGGTCGATGTGCGAGTAAATCTTGTTGATCGTGCTGGTAGAACCATCTGGGGCGCCACCAAACAAAAAATACGACCGCCAGAGGTTATAAGTCCTGCGACGCTCCTCGCGGGTTGCATTGCACTTTTTGGCAAGGTCAACGTAGAAGCCAAACAGTTCTTTTTGGTCGGGGAGTTTCATAAATCTTCTGCCTTAACTCTGCCGACAATGTTAGTCGGGATGTTTTTTGGAGTTGCTGCACCGGCCAGAGCGTTCCCCGCCTCCATACCAAAGCTCTGAACAGGCAGTGTACTAGGCTTTTCGCCACGTTGGCTCCACCCTGGAGCCATTTTGTTGGGGGTATCAACCCAACGAGGGGAGAAATCCTCTCCCCGACGCAAGTTCTGCATGACGCTGGTGCCGTCCTTGGCGTTCGTTTTNAGGTCCGAAAGCCCAAAATCGTGCGCTAGGTCACGCTGCAAGTTGTCCATTCGGCCCGTAACGACGCTGCCAGCAGCCGGAGCGGTGCGAATTTCCCGCTTTACAAACCGTCTTGAGCACCCTTTGGGGCATTTCCCCATCTCATCGCCGTTCACAATGTCCTCAAAAGGACCGTGAGCCGCGCAAACGTATTCTTTCAGTATTCCCATAACCCCCCTCCTTACAACTTACCAAATGGGTTCGTCAAGCGTTGAAGCCCTTCCGGATCATGGAAAGTAGCCATCACCGCGTCGGTTCGTTTCAAACTAACCAACAATCCTTTGGTCGTTATCCGAATACTGCCCCGATAGAACGGCGGGCAAAGTATTGGCTTCGGATTTGCAGACTTTTGAACGTCGTATTTGATTATCAGCCCGTTTTTGTTCCTTTTCAGGATTATCGGGTCGTACATACCGGCCAAGACGCGCTTGAAAGCCTTCGTCATCCTCATCCTTACCTCAAATCGGTAATAGACAAGGTTTGCCGTGTTGAACGCTTTTTTGAACCCCGCCCACGCGGGGCGGCTAATCTGAAGGGCCGTCAGTAACATGGCAGGAGAGCCGAAATAGGGGCTGTTGGGGTTCTTGGTAAGCCAGATCCAGCAGTGCTGGAAGTGCCGGTCGTTCCAAGCCCCCTCAGAATCCTCCCCTACCTTCGTGCTGACCTCCATCAACGCTTACCGCGACTCATCTTCACGTTGGAAGTAATGCTTTTGTTGTTGTGGATAATGCCAAGGTTTGTCAGGTACTTCCTTACCATCCGAGGGCCGGCGACCTGCATCCCCTGCAATGCCGTATCTTGTTTGATCTGCTGCTCGTTCTGGTAAACCAGCCCCTGCGCCATGAGCTTAGTCCGCACTTGGTCGTTCCACGCCAGGATTGCCAGCGCCGCGGCAATCACCCGGTCGTCCTTGCGATGATCCGGGGCCGCAGGGGCACTGCCGGCCTCGCGCTGGATCGAAGTCATCTCCGATACCAGTTCACGGCTCACCGGGTGCGCCATCTTGCGCTCAACGTAGTCCCTCAGCGTGTTCATCATCCGTTCTTTCATCTGAAAGTTCGTCTGCGTATGCAGAGCGCCAGGAGTCCCATAAATGCTGTCGTATTTGCGGTACATGAAATCCTTCATGGAGCCCATCACATCTTTTAGAACTGGCCGAGATGATGCCAAGCCAAACGACCTCTCCTTCCTCATGTTCTGAAGCTCGTTCAAAACCGCATGGCCCGGACCAGAGACTTCCAGATTGAATGTACACGGTCCATAAGCTCCACACAGATACGCTATCGCCCACGCAAACTGGCTGGTCGTAATGTCGTAGTCCACATACTCGCAAACCTGCTCGGCACGGTCCGACCACACGCGCCACACACTGATCGCAAACCCGTCCGCGTTCTCGCTCGACCCGTAGGCAGGGTCTGCCCCCAGTACATAGAACGAATTCTTCTCCGGGTTCTTCCACACCTTCAACGTCGCCGTCTTGGCCGTGGCCGCAATCACCTGCGTCTCAATAAAGTTGTCCCTGAACGTTAGCCGGTAATACTCCGGGTTCGCCAGCTTGTTGACCTCCGTGTACAACCGGCTCAACTCCACTGAACTGAAGAACTGCGAACCCGACGCCTGGAACGCCTGATTCTCGGTCCACGGATATTCCTGAAGCCGGATGCTCTCGTCAGATTGCTGCTCTGCCGCAAGCCAGCGCCACCACGCAATCTGCTCGTCGTCAATCTCAACCCCGTAGAGTTGCTTGACTTCCTTGGCCCACTCCTTCTCTTGGGAATTGAACCGGCCCGTCTTGCCGTAGTACACCGAGTAGAGATGGTCGTCCCGGCCAACCCGGTACATCTCGTTCGCCCACCAGCTTACAAAGATCGCTTTCTGGGAAGCTGCGGTCTTAGCATCACACCACTGGTCGTAGAATAGGTTCTCAAATCCCCGCGCCGTGGATTCCCAATGGTAAAGCCGATGTGGGTTCTTCTGGGCAAGGGAAGCCCGTAGGGACGCAAACCCCTCCGCGTCTCCCCAACTGGACATTTCCGTCGCATGAAGAAAGGAAATGGCCGCAGACCGGCCAAGCGATCCCTTACCTGACTTCTTCGTACCTGCCACTCGATACAACAGTTTTGTCCCCGTATTAAGGACCAACTGGTTTCGATTGTGATCTTTAATGCCCCGCTTCCATGTGTCAGGAAGCGATGCGTAGTAAAGCTCCAATGTCGAACGAAACGAATCACGTGCTGAGTCCTCGTGTACCGCCATCATCCCGTTCATGCCCTTGTGCCGGAACAGCCAGAACATATCCAGGGCCAAACTGATCGTGGATATGCCTGCCTGCCGGCACTTCAAGGTCACAAAGTCGTGAACGCCATCCTCAAGNCCAGAAATGATCTTNTCAAGTACCCATTTCTGAGTACCCAGCAGCGAGTCTCCTAAACTTATAACCCCCCTCTCCTTGGAATCAATCTTCAGAGCATTACAGAAACTCATGAACTGCTGGGTGGGGAACTTCACTTCTTCTTAGCCTGCTTCTTAGCCGGTTTGCCAGCAGTCCTGGGATGCGCCATCTCGCCAGCCAAATAGTCGTTCTTGGCCGAGGAGTCCTTTGCCCACTTGGGGAACTTTTTTGCTTTAGCCATTACGGTTACACCGGCATCCCGTTGGCATCAACCGACGTACCGGCAGGCACATCCGCCGTCGGTAGCGAACCCAGCGGGTCCACGGGCGGCGGCAAGTCCGCCACCGGCGCAGCCGCATCAGTCGCCCTGCGATCCGCGTCCACCTTTCGGGCGAACAGGATCGCTATGTGCTCCTCCACGCCCTCCACGAAATTCTCCGCTTCCTTTGCGAATTTTACCAACTCCGCCCATACCACGTTCGTCATCTCGTTCTCCTTTGCGTTTGATCTCAACCCTCTCAAGGCGGTCCATCATACCGCCCCTCAACAAATTCTTCACACCGCCCCCTTTGCCTTGGCCTCCCGCTGCGCCGAACGGTTTCCACCCCGTTTGCCCGCAGCCTTCGCCAACGCCTTGTCGCTAAACGCCCGCTTCTCCTTGGGGACAGACTTGCCTCCCATGCTCGCAATCGCACGGCGCTTCTCAAGCGACATCGCAGCCAACCCCCGCTTGGACTTCTTCTTCGCTGCCATCACTCCTCCCATATCAGTTGCCAAACCACACACGCCATCAACGCACTCACAACCAGAGAACTAGCCAGCATCATCAGCACCAACCACCAGAACGCTCTCACAACCCCCCCAGGTAATCTATCACCCGCTCCAGCATNTTCCCCTCACTCTCATTCTCAATACTCAAATACGTCCCCTGCTTGCACGCATTCTTCACTATCCCCTCCTTNATGCCCGTCACGTGAGAGATGTGCTTCTGCATGAGCTTTGTCCTCGCCCAATGACACGCCCTCACCAACCGCACCAACTCCTCGTCTGTCCGCCTCATTTTTAACCCCACTCCTNAACTTGCCCATGACCCGCCACGGATGACCCGGCGTGTGCTTGCCTTGCCTCACCGATCCCCCTTCCTNAAATTGCACCCAGGACATAAAAGCTGCAAATTCCCCACCACGTTCAGCCCACCCCTGGCCAGCGGCACCACATGGTCAACGTGATACCCCACCACACGCAGGTCACGACTACACCCCGCACACCTGCCGCCCTGCCGAACGCCCAAGTCCCTCACATCCTGCGCCGTATAGCGCCCCACAACACGTTTGCGGCGACGCGCAGCTACCGCCGCCCGCGCAGGTTTCACACACTCCCGGCAATGCGCCCGGCGCTCAACCCGACTGCCTGCACGTAAATGAAACCGACCTCTGGGCAACATCCGCTTGCACCGGGTGCACTCCAGCAACAACCCCTCAACGCGCCTGATAGCCATGCCATCTTATAGCCAAGCACCACATTTATTGTCAAGCAGTGAAATTGTTTTTGGGGGGGAGAGGCAGGGGGGGCACTAGAGCAAAAGACGCCGGACCCATTCCCGATCCAGACCAGACCAGGACGCTTCGCATCGACGCTGGCGATCGCGAGCGCGAATCAGGCGCGGCGGCGGCGGCGGATCAATCGCGCATGAGAGCGTCAGGCATCACGGGCGGGCGGGCAGCTCGCGGACCCATGAGAGCCGGCGCTTAAATCATTGCCTAGGCAATAGCCTGGATCATAAGCGCCAGTGATGTCAGGTATAAGCGCGGGTGATGCGCGAGGGGGAGGCAACGGAAGGGGGACGCGAGAGGCGATCGCAGTGCACAATCCCACCCATTGTACGCTCGTACAAGTCCATGCTGCACTGCGGGGGAGCATCGGGATGGTCGCTCGATACTCCCCCCATTTGTAACAGATTGATTAAATTAACAAAAAGTAGGGGTGAGGGAGCATAACTGCTAAAAGTGCCCAAAGGTTGCTCATGTGTGCGCGTGCGCGTGCGCGTGCGCGTGCGCGTGCGTGCGTGTATGTAGTCTTAAATATATATATATACTCCCCATGCCATATAAAATGATCGGAGAATCAATAACTTACAGATGGCGGGAGCATTGGCGAGCATAGCGCATGGTCGCTCAATTGAGCGCCACGTGTAACTGTTTGATTTCATGGGATGTTGGCACGTGACAGGGAGCATCAAATATTTCTGCAAAGGTGTTGAACTATTGCCAAGGTGTGCTATCTTACAAGTGTCGGAATTAAATAAAGGACTCGCACAAATGAACACGAACACGGCAGAGCAATTTTTCGTCATTACTGAAGGCTGTTTAGTAAGCCTAAATAATGGCCGTCCGCAGTATGCATATGACAATGCGCGCGACGCTTTGTTGGCGCTTTGTTCTTGGAACGATCCGCAGGGCTGCTACACCAACGAAGCTTGCAAGCTGGAAAGTGTGCCGGTGGCCTCTGATTCTGACTTGCTGGCAATCGTCAATGATTGGTGCGCGCAAGACGAACCGATGACGCAAAATTTGTTCGATAGTTGGTTGTCCGCAAATTGGGGGGAGCAAGCGTGAACACACTTAAAACAAAGTTACTTGCGCTCGGATTCGAACCATACAACGCAGGTGGCGGATGCCTGGCGCTTGCTTATTTCAGAGCTAACCGTTCTCACGCACTAGTGACAGATGATGATGGAATTAGTTGCGCGACTATCGATGACGTTTTGGCGTTAGCTTCGGAATACGTTCGCGCAATTTAAATTACAAGCCTAGATTGATTAAACGTAAATCAAAAACTTGGAGCAAACAAAATGCCTTACTTCTATAGCGATGAATCTAAAGAAAATGAAATTTATTCATTGCCTGATGTATGGGTTACAGAATTGACAGCGTCTGAAATTGCCGAAAATTATGAGGATGAACGTTATGAGTTTATGAAAAGGCCAGAATTCAAATTGGCATCAATGAACAATTCCGTGCGCGAAAAAATGATAGATGCAATTATTGAAGAAAACGGTATTACTGGGGGTTATTGCTGGTGCTATTGCTTGCCTGGATGCCTGCCCGATTCCAACT
>Ga0031655_10001764_pt1 | contig 12803 bp, 12 predicted proteins | sample FrelakmetHBP12HB_FD_55187 | JGI IMG/M metagenome (GOLD analysis project Ga0031655, IMG submission 55187) | Freshwater lake sediment microbial communities from the University of Notre Dame, USA, for methane emissions studies -HBP12 HB | ecosystem: Environmental > Aquatic > Freshwater > Lake >... | reverse complement strand
GAGGCCCTTTATCATAAGGGAATAGCCCTTACACGGCTCTTTCGGTACGACCCGGCAATAGCATCATTTGACCTGGCATTGCGCCTCCGTCCTACAGCTGCATTTATCTGGACGGGGAAGGGGGTAGCTCTGTCTGCCCTTGGCAAGGACCAGGATGCCATCAGCTGTTATAAAAAGGCTTTAGGTATCGATTCAACAGATGCACGGGCATATTATTATCTGGGAGTTTCTTTCTCCCATGTCGGCAGAAATAATGATGCAATTAAAAACTTCGACGCTGCACTAATTCACCGCCCGAAATGTGCCAAAGCATTCTATCAGAAAGGGCGGGCACTTGCGAGTCTGTCAATGTATCACGAAGCAATTAGTGCATTCGACCTGGCTCTTGGTGAGAATGGTACATTTTCTGATGCCTGGCTCTACAAGGGTACCTCAGAGGCAAATCTTGGGAGATATGTACCGGCGCTAGATTGCTATGATCATGCAATTTCCCTGGATGCAACATACGCATTACCGCACCTTTACCGGGGAGTTGCATTAATTCACCTGAACCGGTACACTGAGGCGCTGAAAGCATTTGAGCTGGCGCTTACTCTCCAGCCGGAGTATCCGGAAGCATTCTATTATCAGGGTATCACGTATCTTAAGATTGAGCGCTTTGATGATGCAATAACTGCATTTAATCTGGCCTTGGCGTTAAATGACCAGTATTCAGAGGTATATCATCACAAAGGAATTGCCCTAGTCCACCTCCGGAACTACGATGAATCGATTATTGCGTTCGACGCTGCGCTTATAATTAATCCTGAATATCAGGATGCCCTTTACGAAAGGGGACGGGCACTCATGCATATCGGGAAGAATAAAGAGGCGATCGCATCGTTCGATCGCATCCTTTCTCATAATCCCGGATTTGCTATTGCTATCTATGAGAAAGGTAGAGCTCTTCTTGCACTCGGCAACCCAGATGCCGCAATCTCCGCCTTTGAACGGGCATGGGAGATAAACCCCACCTGCTATCAGGCATTCTTCTGGAAAGGAAGAGCATATTTTGAGATGGGCAATTATGATGCGGCAATCACGGCATTCGAGCATGCTCTAGAAAACAACCATGGAACTGCTGATGTGTACTACTTCCAGGGTAAGGCTTATGCTGCACTAGATCAGCACAGGCAGGCAGTACAATCGTACGATAGATCTCTCGAGATCAATCATAGCGCCGAGGTACTTTCCCAAAAAGGTGTTTCACTCGCTGAACTTGGCATGTCAAGGGATGCTCTGGAAACATTCGAAAAAGCGCTGGAACAGAATAGTAACCTTGCTGAGGCATGGATGGGAAAAGGTAATGTACTGTACGATCTCGGGAAGCATCAGGAAGCTCAGGCTGCATACGAAAAAAGCCTCGATCTGGACCCGGAGAATGCAATTGGCTGGACACGTCACGGTATGGCGCTCGCAGCTCAGGGTCAAAGCGGTGATGCAATTGAATCATATGAACGGGCGGTATCCGTTGACCCTGCATTCTCAATCGCCTATTTCACCAAAGGCAGTGCACTTATCGCACTCGGGCAGTACCAAGATGCCAGCGAAGCATTTAGTGCCATGATATCGATCCAACCGGATTTTGTTGACGCGTGGATTTATAAAGGTCGGGCATTACATGAGCTCGGGAAATATCAGGAAGCTCTGACTACGTTCAAACATGCGTTGGAAATCGATCCCGGACGTAAAGAAGTTTGGAATGATATTGCAGAAATACTTGATACGATTGGTAAACATGAAGAGGCCAAGATTTGTCATAAGAAGGCAGAGTAAGATTTTACCTATTTTTCAATAACTCACGTGTTCAGAATATACAATTAGAAAATAACTAGTTCTCAAAGGATTGATTCAATAACTGCCCCAAAAAAATTCTTCAGGAAGTGTCAGTTGATCTTTACTCCGGTTCCCTCTTCCATAGTGATTCATAAGATACGGGAGACACATAAATTGTGTTTGGGAATGAAAACATTAATATTAAAAAATAAGAGATATTTTTTTTTCCTTTTTTTTGTTCACTTATCTGGCTCAATTTTTCACCCTCTCAATAGGAGATATCAGGAATTCCCCCTCTTTTTCCAATCTGTCGTGCAACAACAAGAATTAAAAAAATTCCGATAATTTCTCTGACAGAAACGGGAGACTTTTTTGGTAGTGTTGGCGCGGTGCCTGCCGGAAGAGTTGAGGTGGTCTTACCTTGCGATCGTGTTGATATTGTTGAAGGTGCCCTTTCACTTGTATTAAAAGACGTAGTTGCGTCCCGATTCTGTTCAGCTATGCGTTTATTCGCTGCCAGATTCGGGAATGTGGGATCAAGAGCCTGTACTTTATTAAAAGCCGCGATTGCTTCATCATATCTTTTCATACCGGCAAGTGAGTACCCTTTGTTGAACCATGCATCGGGACTGGAGGGATCAATAGTAATCGCAGNCTCGTACGCTTTCAGTTCCTCATCATAACGGCCGAGATTATACAGAATGTACCCACGGTTTATCCATCCTTGAGTATAATCGGGTTTGAGTATAAGTACTCGATCTGATGCTTCAAGCGCTTCGGTGAATTGTTGTGCACGGTTAAGTGCATCCGCTTTTCCATTCCAAGCTTCAAAATAATCGGGTTCAAGTGTGACTGCCTTATCATATACGTAAATTGCCTCAGAATAATTTTTAATTTTCATGAATGCATTTCCCTGCTCGAACCATTCCATTGCATCGCTCGAATATGCCAATGCAGGAATGCATATACAGGATAAAAAGATACATGCAAAAATTACTACTATAGTCACAGTCTCTGTTTTCATACTATTCAGAATATATGTGGTACAGATGTTACATAAAGAGTACTTCAGGTTTGAGGGTTGTACATTAACGCGTCAGAACGAGAATACGACGGGTAAGGCTTTTATGTACCCGCTGCTGATGTCGTTGCAGAATAGTCATAGGTGATGAAACGATGTCTGAAATATCCTTATGCGTGACTACCACAGCCCTGTGTCCGACTTTAAGTACACGATAAATCTCGTCCAGAACATCAGCGTAAAGATTTGCCATCGTATCAGTTTTTTTAATGCAGACCGATTGCCCATAGGGAAAATCCGTCACCACTGCATCAATTGTATGATTACCAAACGGCAGATGCGTTGCATCAGCAAGCATGAGTTCCGGTTGCGTTGCGTTTTGACGGCTGCCATGAACCATCATCGGATCAAAATCACTTCCTAGGGTATGCATTCCGAGCATTTCCGCCTCAATAAGAATACCCCCGGTTCCACAGAACGGATCAAGCACCACATCACCCGTGTGTGAGCAGCTTATATTGATGAGTGTTCTTGCCATCCTTGGCATCATCACACCAGGGTGAAAAAAGTCTCGTTTTCCAGGATTACGGACATCATAGGCTCCGCGATTGATAGTGAAGATTACTTTACCAAAATAACACTGGTCCTCCGAAAGGATAGCGCGGTATTCTATCACCGGTTTATCAAGTGAAACGGGACCAGAAATCATGGTCCCGATCAGCCTCTCAAATTCCTGTTGCGAACAGGGGGTTCTTTCGAGACACCCTCCATGAATTTTTCTGGCACGCCCAGCAAATGACTCACGGGTTTCAATGGCAAGTTCTTTGAGTAATTTTTGGAATGCTGGAATCGTGGGCTCACATTCACCGAGATACTCTGACACGACCTGCGTCATGGCAAGCCGGTGTGCCTCTTTTGGATCAGGCGCCTCAACAACCGCAACCTGAAGCCGGCAATCGATAACTTTCCCAATGCAATCAAGTTCGGCAAAAGGGAGTGTTGGGTTTTCACCGGACAACTCAAAGAGCAGTCTCATCTTGTTCTCATTGATCTCAGGCGCTCAAATAAGTGTGCAAAAAGGTAAAATTTTATCGCAAAAAAATAAATTTTCAAAGGGGGCCTTGTGGTTACTTTTTACCTTTCTTTTTTCCCATTATTCCGGAGAGAAATCCTCCTGAACCAGTGCTTTTTCCTTCAAGCTCGGCAAGTTTTACGTAGAGTTCCTTCTGTTCACTGCTGATGGACTTTGGTGTGACAATTTTCACCCTGACAAGCAGGTCACCGGGTTTTCCACGACGCTTTATCCCTTCACCGGCAATTTTCAATGCTGTGTTGTGCTGTATGCCGGGGGGAACTTTCAGGTCAATATGCCGTTTATCTATCGCTTCAATTTCAATCGATGTCCCCAGAACGGCCTGTACAGGACTGATCTCAATGATGATTTCGAGGTTATCTCCGTTCCGGATAAAACGGTCGTGGGGCTTAACATACACCTCAATAAACAGGTCACCATTGGGTGCACCATAATCACCTGCTTCACCATACCCCTCCATACGAAGTCGCATACCATTATCGATTCCTGCAGGTATATGCACGGATACTTTCCGTTTCACTCGTGAATGACCAGACCCCCGGCACTCTTTGCAGACTTTTTCAGGAATTTTTCCTTTTCCGCCGCACTGATTGCAGGTCATCATCCGGACGAACTGGCCGAAGGATGAATGAGTAGCTTGTCGCATCTGTCCACTGCCACCACAGCGGGAACAGGTATTCAGTCGTTTTGTTTCACTGCCCGTTCCATTACATGGCGGACATGGTTCTGTGTGCATCACTTCTATGTCCCGATCTACACCGGATACTGCTTCTTCAAGATTGATCTGGATCCGCATGAGCAGATCGGCGCCTGGCTGGGGACCCGATCGTCGCTGACCCCCGCCAAAGAAATCAAAGATATCCCCGAAACCCGAGAAATCGGCGGAGAAACCTCCACCCCCGAATCCACTCGCTCCTGTATAAGAGCCTTTGGAGGCGTTGGTAAACGTCTCATGGCCCATGTTGTCGTATTGTGCTTTTTTCTGCTCATCGGAGAGGACACTATATGCCTCGTTTATCCCCTTGAACTTCTCTTCTGCACCTTTCTCCTTGCAGACATCGGGATGGTATTTCCGGGCAAGGTTGCGGTATGCCTTCTTGATCTCCTTGTCGTCAGCACTACGGGGTATGCCGAGGGTATCGTAGTAGTCATCCGCACTCATTTTTTAGCTCACTCTTCTTTTACGTTATAATCTGCATTGACAACATTATCATCGGTATTTTTATCAGGTTGCGGTGCAGCACCGGCTCCTGCCTGTTGTTGTGATGCCTGCTCTGCCTGAATCTTCTGATAGAGTTTGGTTGTTGCGGCATAGACACTTTCAGTCAGCGCTTCCATTGTCTTCTTTATCTCATCAAGGTTGTCGTCTTCCAGCGCTTTCTTTACTGCAACAATGCCTTCCTCAACTTTTAGCTTGTCAGCTGTTTCAAGCTTGTCCCCGCTCTCTTTAAGCATCTTTTCAGCAGTGAATACGGCGGTATCCGCCTGGTTGTGCAGCTCAATCTCATCGCGCTTTTTCTTATCCTCAGCTTCGAACTGTTTGGCTGCATTCATCATCTTCTTGATGTCTTCATCAGAGAGTTTCTTATCTCCCTTGATCGAAATTGCCTGCTGGTTGCCTGACCCCAGATCCTTTGCCGATACATGAATAATGCCATTTGAGTCAATATCAAAAGTGACTTCAATCTGGGGTATGCCACGGGGTGCCGGCGGGATGCCGGTCAGCTGGAACCTGCCAAGGGTAAAGTTATCTTTCGCAAGAGCCCGCTCACCCTGTTCCACGTGGATCTCAACACTGGTCTGCCCATCGGCTGCTGTCGAGAATATCTGGCTCTTCCGTGTGGGGATGGTGGTATTGCGTTCGATCAGTTTGGTTGCGATACCACCAAGAGTCTCTATACCCAGCGTGAGCGGAGTGACATCGAGCAGGACAATATCTTTTGTCTCACCGGTCAGCACAGCACCCTGGATTCCTGCACCGAGAGCAACGCACTCATCGGGATTGATACCCTTGTCAGGCTCTTTCCCAAGAATTTTTTTTACGGTATCCTGAACAAGTGGTACACGGGTAGAACCTCCAACGAGGAGGACGTGATCGATGTCCTTTGGTTCAAGCTTTGCATCGCTCAGTGCCTGCTTCACCGGTCCGACGGTGGATTCGACGAGATCACCAATTAGTTGTTCGAGTTTTGAACGGGTAAGATCGAAGTTGAGGAATTTGGGGCCACTCGTATCCGTAGTTATGTAGGGCAGATTGATGTTGGTGGACTGGCGCTGGGAGAGCTCGATCTTTGCATTCTCTGATGCATCCCTCAGTCTCTGCATGGCATACGGATCATTGCGCAGGTCAACTCCCTCTTTTTTCTTAAACTCCTCAATAAGGTAATCTGTTACCCTTTTGTCGAAGTCATCTCCACCAAGGAGGTTATTACCGGCAGTTGATTTCACTTCAAAGACACCGTCCCCAAGGGTCAGAATTGAAACATCAAATGTACCCCCCCCAAGGTCATACACCAGTACGGTGGCATCCTGCTCTTTATCAATGCCATATGCCAGTGCGCTTGCTGTGGGCTCGTTGATGATGCGCATGACATCAAGACCGGCGATCTTTCCGGCATCCTTGGTTGCCTGCCGCTGTGCATCGTTGAAGTATGCCGGAACCGTGATAACCGCTTTTGAAATCTTCTCACTTAAGTACGCCTCAGCATCGACTTTCATCTTCTGCAGGATCATAGCCGATATTTCCTGAGGCGTAAAACTCTTATCATCGATCTTGATTTTTTCAGTCGATCCCATCTTACGCTTGATTGACTGGATTGTCCGCTGGGGATTGGTAACCGCCTGGCGTTTGGCCAGGCTGCCGACAAGTCGTTCTCCCTCTTTTGTGAATGCAACGATCGAGGCTGTTGTCCGTCCGCCTTCTGCGTTTGGGATCACGATCGGCTTTCCTGCCTCCATGATAGACATACAGGAAAAGGTTGTTCCCAGATCGATTCCCAAAACCTTCTCTTTTGCCATTTCTTTATACCTCCTGATCTTTCTGATTTCCTTTTGATACGGCAACTTTTGCGTATTTTATCACTTTATCATGCATACGATACCCGCGTGAGACTTCATCGGTCACGGTGCCCTCCGGTTCATCTGAAGTGACATAAGCGATGGCTTCATGTTCTGCAGGATTGAATTGTTTTTTTTGTGCATCTAGGGGATTGATACCATTACGCAGCAATTGGGCATTAAGAAGCTGCTGGATCTGACGAATCCCTTCACGCAGGTGAGTGTCGTCAGTCTTTAATGCCCGTTCAAGGTTATCCACCACTTCGAGGATGTCAATGGCGAATCGTTCATTTGCAAGTGAAATGACGATCTCCCTTTCACGAGCTGTACGTTTTGTAAAATTTTCGTAGTCTGCTGCAAGCCTGAGGAGCTGATCGTTTAATTCGGCAAAAGCCTTCTTTTGCGCTTCGAGCTCAGCCATAAGCGACTGATACTCCGGCAGGGGATTTTCAGCCGAACCGGAATCCTGTGCCCCGTTTTCTTCTGTACTCTGTTCTGCGTCGTGCATAGTACATTCCGTTCGATGTTCCAATATTTATTGTATTGTGGTTCTATATATAGTTTTACATAATCCCACCAAGGGAACCGCTGAATATNGCCTGTTTTTGTTAATTGGGCACAATTATTTGTATAATTCGATATTCAAGCATTTTTTACGAGATTTATTCAAAGCGATNTACAAGTNCCAGTACACCAGAGGATAGAAGGTACNGGTAATAATTCTAGAAGAGGGTGTATTATTTTTCTCATCATGAAATAACCTGCATACATTTTTCTTTCCTGTTCTGCATACACTAAACCATGAAGTGGGCACTGCTCTCGGTCTGGGACAAGACAGGTATTATCGAGCTCGCACAGGTACTTCTTAGACATAAATACAGCATTATGAGTTCGGGCGGAACCGGAAAGGCACTTGCTGATGCTGGTGTAAAATTTACTGAAGTATCCAGTTATACCGGCTTTCCCGAGATGATGGATGGACGAGTCAAAACACTGCACCCGAAAGTCCACGGGGGATTGATGGGGAGACGGCAAATCGATGATGCTGTAATGGCAAAGCACGGCATCAACCGGATCGATCTGCTGGTAGTAAACCTGTACCCGTTCGAGAAGATGTCCGGGCAGCATCTGAGTCTTGAAGCATTAATCGAATTTATCGATATCGGTGGACCGGCGATGATCCGGGCAGGGGCAAAAAATTATAAAAATGTAGTTGTCGTTGTTGACCCGGCCGATTACCCGGTAATGACCACAGCACTTCAACATGGTGAAATCTCCCCGGATCAACGTCTCGCGCTTGCAAGAAAGGCATTTGCCAGGACTGCTGCCTACGATGCAGCGATCAGCAATTACCTCTACTTACTCGATGCACCGTTTCCCTCAACGTTCACGGTACAGTTCAATCATGGCAGGACCCTGAGGTATGGAGAAAATCCGCACCAGCAGGCTGCAGTCTATGGTACTACCGGAATTGCAGGAACGGAGCCGATCCAGGGAAAGCAGATGTCGTATAATAATTATCTAGATGTTAACGCTGGTGTCGCTCTTCTCCGCGAGTTTGAGGAACCTGCTGCTGTTATCGTCAAGCACAATAATCCCTGCGGAGTTGCTATTGGCACTGGTTTGCTTGATGCCTATATCACAGCCCGTGAAGTTGATCCTGTTTCTGCCTATGGATCGGTTGTCTGCTTGAACCGGGAGATCGATAAAAACGTGGCAGAAGAGATTGCAAAGACGTTTGTTGAAGTTCTTGTTGCTCCATCATTTTCAGACAATGCCCGTGCAATTATGGCAAAAAAGGAGAACATGAGGGTACTTGTTCTCCAGCAAAAATCTGAAGGTGATGAGATCCGGACGATCGATGGCGGTGTACTCGTGCAGCGAACTCCTNTCTACCAGGAGCACTGGGAAGTGATCACCGACCGGGATCCTACTCCTGATGAGATGCGTGCAATCCAGCTTGCCTGGAAGGTGTGCAAACATACTAAAAGCAATACAATCATATTTGCTGACCAGAAACACACCCTGGGAATCGGCGCCGGGCAGATGAGCAGGGTGGATTCGGCTAGGATTGCCGTCGAGAAAGCATGTTCATCACTCAAAGGTTCTGTCGTGGCTTCAGATGCGTTCCTGCCGTTCCCGGACACGCTCGAAGTTGCTGCTCAGGCAGGAGCGACAGCCATTGTGCAGCCGGGTGGTTCTATCCGCGACAAAGACGTAATCGATGCTGCAAACCGGTTGCACATGGCAATGGTTTTTACCGGCGTACGTTACTTCAAGCACTAATTTTTGCTCTTTTTTTTCAATTTTGCGCAATTTAGCATTGATTTTCTTCTTGGGAGTTGTCACCATTCCAGTATTTATTATACTTATTGCAATCGCATATCTGAATGTGACAACTTCTGAATATTTCATATCAAATAGACGAATTTCTGTAAAATATGGATTTATTTCGCAAGCAATGAACGATATTAAGATGGAANGGGTTACCAATACTTCATTATCTCAAGATTTTTTTGGCAGAATTCTCAACTTTGGTAATGTTCTTATAGCGACCCCAGGAACAGCAACTGGAACAGAGATGATGAAGGGTATCTTGGATCCGATGCTAACTAAAGGTATGATCGAAGAACATCTCGTTAAATATAAAAAGAATGAAGAAATCCATCAATCTATTAGAAAAATTAATGATGAATATAAGATGGGACGACTTGATGAGTCACGCTATAATTCATTGAAACAAGAGTTTGAATCGGAAATTTTAAAAAATTCTTAACTTTATTTTTTATTATTGAGTTTTGTGATCACCTTAGGCAAAAACTCACATAAAATGTATATAAATGGCAGTGGGTGAGGAATATACTCCCTTTATCCGCCCTTCCAGAAGATCACCGCACGGTGACCTTATCCAGGCGTATCGATCGATACCGGTTTTTGATCTTGTCAGTAAAAAAAGTCCCGGTTGACTGAGCACTTAAAAGATTTGCATAGATGTGGGAAGGAACGTTTTGATATTGAAACACCATCCCCGAATGGAACTCAATCTCTAAATTCTTTAAATTAGTATCGTAACCTACGGTTTTCAGGTTACAGGATTGAACGGATTGTCTCTCCATCATATATCACCATAACTAATAGGTGCTGTCAACAGATAATGCTTGGTAATAATAAAAATAAAAAGATATCATACTTTCATAATCTCTCCANTCAGATGGAGTAAAACATTACTATCGCTCCCATTGATTCTCAAGGTTACTNATNTTATCAGAACCATCTTGAATAAATTCTAAATATTTTCAATACTAACATTAAGTAAAGATGTACGATTCTGTTGAGGTTTCCCGCATGCTCGACATCCTCGGGAACCGGAACCGAAGGCGGATCATTGAACTGTTACGACAGAAACCCTGTTTTGTCACCGAGATCTCTGAGACGCTGATGCTCTCACCAAAAGCGGTCATCGATCATCTCCAGATGATGGAGCGGGAAGCAATCCTTTCCTGCCAGATGGACGACAGGCGCCGGAAATATTATCACCTCGAAAATGACATTCTCATCGACATCAATCTCAAACAGGTGCGGGTGCTTGCCGGAGTAGTTGATGATGATATCAAGAACGACCATCTCAAAAACTCGGTCACCATGCTTGGGAGAATGATTAAAGCTCATGATAAGATCCTTTCTAATCTCGAACAGGTAAACCATGATATCGAAACAAAAATGAATGACCTTGCCCGAAACAATAAGGATTTATTCAGGAGCGATCGAGAGATTACTGTAATCATTGCGCTTTCGCATGACTCTCTTACATTTCAGGAACTGGAACAGGCCACGGACGTGTCACAAAAAGATCTTGGTGAAATTCTGAAACGGTTTGAGCGTAAGGGACTCGTCGGGCGGATAAAAGACCAGTATATACTCCGAGGNGTATATGCAGAATAATCCGAACAGCCCTTATGACGATGTTTTTAACAACCTCGCAAAGATAGTTGAAGACATTGTCAAAAACATGCCGGACAACCATCACGCACGCATAGTAGGATACACGATAATTACACGGCATCCTTCAAACGGAGACCCCGAGGTCTTCCGGGCTGGAGATCCCAGCGATGATGAGGAAATCCCGTACGAAGTCGTGGAATCTGGTGATATGATTTATATCACCGCAACGATGCCCGCTAATCCAAAGAACGCTCCTGTTATTGACATCCAGACAAACAACGTACATGTCTGTATTGATAACCGGGACATTACCATCATGCTTAATCAGCCCATAGACAGAATTCATAGTTATTATCGAATCCACCGCGGTTTGATGGATATTACGCTAAAAAAGGTAAAGCAATACTGATTATCTTTGACTTTTTTTTGATAAAAAATTTGATGCATTGAAAAGTTTTTGATCTAAACGAGTTTCCAGACTCTTACAGTATTTCCGTTGAATGCTACCTCAGCATACGCTTTGCCCGGAGTAAGCGAGGCAGGAACCTCAAACACAAGATACCCATCAATTGCATTGCTCTTGCCTGGATATAGGTAGGTGAGCTGCGTGCCGTGCGAGTACCCGAAATCCTCAACGTATTCAGTTCCAAATAGTTTCGGGAAATACTGGATTTCCTTTACTTCAATTTCTGTCGCCTTCCGGTCTGATGATTTATCGGGAAGATAATGGGTAGGATCCNCAGAATATTTTTGTCCATTATAGTGGACGTTGATAGTGCCGGAAGTGGGGGGCCAGACACGCGTATCACCTTTGTTAAAAACATTGATGAATAGAAACAGATATTTTTTATCCCGGTTTTGGTTTCTGCATGTAATACTTATTATCCATGTCATTATGCCAGAAGTAAGTCTCGTTCACCCATATACGATAAACAGTACCTTCGCTTGCAATATCTCCTTCACTGAAGGGAAAACATCTTTTAGGTGAAGAGCATTCGGGAAAGGATCAGGAGTCGATGTTGGTCAACGGTTGTTGGCATTGTTGTCATCGGGATTGTTGTTGTGGATATGACTGTGCCGCTCGATGAAACCCTGTCAGTAGAAATTTGATTAGATCCGGAAGACATTTTCGGAAATACTACCAAAACTATCGCCACTGCGACTATCAGAACGATAAAAATACCCGCGATTATTTTACCCGTGCCTTTCCTGCACCACGCAATGGCCTGGGAGAAAGAACGATTGGCTGTATAATAGGTTCCTGTCCAACCGATACCAAAGGCTGAAGAAACGGGGGCGGTATGTCCGGATCAACCGGTGTCCCGCAGTTATTATAGAAGTTCATCCCATCGGATATTGCGGATCGACATACTGTACAGAATTTTTGTCCCATACATCATGCTCTTCTTAAAAGTTAATAAAAAGGGGGTTTGTTTCTGTACCACCTTCATGCAATCATCAATCCGAGGTAAAAAATTAAGAACCAATTTCCCGCGTTTCCCTGCCGTTGCGTCCATTNATGGCAGCGCAATCCTGACATATATAATTTTTTTAGTCGGCGATGCCGAAACGTCATGGATGATGAATCCATCAACGGTGTTGCTCTTTCGATAAAATGGATAATGTGATGGTACAGGCAGGTATCATGACAAACCTGGGTCATCAGTTCTTGATGTCCACCAGAACAAAAATGAAAATAAAATAATGGCTCTGGAAAAATATTCACGATAAAATTGAACGCTTACGAGACTTTCAGACATCCGATTCAACTCCTCCCGAATACGATAACTCCAAAGACAGGTAATATTTCTTCTTCGTAATCAACGAAGGCACGATCAGGGGGGGGACAGGCCTGTTCTCTCCTTCAATATACAT
>Ga0031655_10001755_pt1 | contig 12823 bp, 7 predicted proteins | sample FrelakmetHBP12HB_FD_55187 | JGI IMG/M metagenome (GOLD analysis project Ga0031655, IMG submission 55187) | Freshwater lake sediment microbial communities from the University of Notre Dame, USA, for methane emissions studies -HBP12 HB | ecosystem: Environmental > Aquatic > Freshwater > Lake >... | reverse complement strand
TCTGGCCAGCCTGCGCGGTCCAGTGCAGCCCGACCGGCTGCCCGAGCGCGTAGGATCCTCCCGCCGGCAGATCGACAGTGAGCTGACTTTCTTTCGATCGGTAGGGGTTGTCGAAGTAGTGTCCATACTCGGGGAGGCTGCCGTCTGCCCAGTAGGTGAGCATCGCGGCATAGGCATCGGCGGGATCGAGGAACCACTGCCCTTCGACACCTGTCCCCTGGTACCACGCCCAGGGCGGACGCGCGCACAGGTCGGCGGGATCCCCTGCAGCATTGAAATACCGGGGCAGTCCGGTGATCGGGCACTCCGATCCACCGTAGCTGAACGGCTGAACGAACATGTCCGTTCCAGTCCGGTACGCCCAGAGCGTCGTCTCGATGGGAACAAGCTGATAGAACCAGTCCTCGATCGGGTATTCATGGGGAGGTTCGTGGGTTGGAACACCTTCCTCTCCGATGCACCGATACCGGACGCCATCCCCTCCGCGGAACGCGTAGCGCGTCTGAGTGCCATCAAAGATGAAATGCCCGTCGGGATTCACCTCCACCGCGGCATCACGAGCGCCAATCCTATGCCCCCCCGCTTCGACAAAGAGGCATGGGTGACTCGCGGTGTTGATATTGCTCCAGTGGACGAGGCTATCGGCCGTATCGACATGACTCGGGTCGCCGATGACAGCCACATCGTTGGTGACATTCTTGAAGAGGAAGAGATCACCATGGGAGATGGTCCCCATAAGGCGGAGATCTCCGTATGTTGAGGTGCCTTTCGCGACAACGAACATCGCCCCCTCTAGGTCATTCTCATGGATGGCGCAGAGGTCCCGCTTGGCGATGTAAGTCCAATCGCGCGGATGAAAGAGAGCGTATGTAATGTAGTAATGGGTGGATGTCTCGACGACCGAGTAGTAGACGCGGGCTGGAAGCTCATACGAGGGCGCGTTCTCCCAGTTATTGCTCCCATCGAGATCTCCATCGAAGTCTGCCGAGGTGACGAAATCATATCGACCCTCAGGGTTCGATACGAGATCCACGGCGACGTCCTGGTAAATGAGCGGCGCCCAGTGCCGTGCAAGAGCGGCATGCCAATCCTCCGCGTGCGCAACGGACACAGACAGAAGAACTGCGGCAAACAAAACAGCAAGACCTAGAGGCCGTCGAACTGTCGACATTGGCACTTCCTCCCTACTCGATCCATCCATGAGAGACTGCCAGTAACTCACCCAGAATAGATGCTGAGCCCGGTGCGCACTCCTGCTTTGCGCTGGCCGACGTACCCACCGACTCGGACGCCGCCTATTTCTTAGGGCGGTCGTGGGGCTTGGGCTCACAAGGCCATCGGGCAGGTCCTTTGAATCCTCATCCATACTCCCCTTCCTAGTTCCAGCTTGTCTCTGCCCCGGAAAGAATATTCACTTCTCAGCGAGAAGGCGCGTCAAGTCATGTCTGATGCCGTCCGCCGCCTCAGCGCCTACTGGGAAAGCTCGGATCCCGCCAACCGATGGGGAGGGCACTGGTCGAGTTTCGCTGCTCCGGTATCTTCTACCGCCGCCCGTGCCGCCATGGCAAATGGGGCCGCATGGCTGTATACTCTTTACGCGGAAGAAAACTCCTGTTCCCGGGGCTTCCGAGCGATCCAGCGAGGGTACGCCGATGTCGAACCTGGCCGCCGGTCTCATCCGCTCTTTCCACGCCGTACGATCCATGACGCGCAGTCGAGGTGCGACGTCGCGCGGGTTGGTCGCCGCGATCGCCTTCGCGGCCACGTCTGTACTCTTGCTTCCGCCCACTTGCTGCCCCGCCGCCGGGTGCATCGACTACGAAGGGACCATCCATCCGAGAGGAGGGGTCGGATCGCCGATTGGCGAAGGGTTCGTCGCGGTATCCGGCACCCATGCTTACGCGACGGATTGGGAGAGCGGCTTTCAGGTGTTCGACATCGCGGATCCAGACAACCCACGCCTCGTTGCCAACGTCCAGAGCCCGCTGAGGTTGTGGAACGTGGCCGCGCTCGGTTCGTACGTGTACGCGACTTCCTGGGACGGAGGGAGCCTCGCGGTCATCGACGTTTCGATTCCCGAGAGGGCCTATATCGCAAGTCGCCTGTCCATGCCCGGGGGGTCCTATGGGGTTGCGGTGTCCGGCACCTATGCGTATGTCGGGTGCGGCGGTCAGGGGCTCCAGGTGGTTGATGTCTCCAATCCATCGAATCCACGGATCGTGGGGAGCGCACCCGGCATCGCGTTCGGAGTCGCCCTGTCGGGGAGCTTCGCCTACGTCGGGGCGTGGACTGATGGCTTCACGGTGTTCGATGTCTCGGATCCTCTGCACCCGCGCCAGGTCGGGAGCGTCGATACGCCCGGGTCGCCTTGGGTCGTGGCCGTATCCGGATCTCTCGCTTACGTCGGCGACTATGACGACTACTACACACCGGGTGGATTCCATGTGATCGACGTCTCCGATCCGGCCAGCCCCCGCCTCCTGAGCACCATCGCATCCCTGGGGACCACCTACTCGATCGCGGTATGGGGCAAGCGAGCCTGCCTCACGCTCGCCCCCCCGAATGGCGACGCCGAAACGGTCGTGGTCGATGTCACGAACCCCGAGAGCCCCTCGATCGTGGATCGCCTAGCGTTCCCTTACTACTACCCGATAGGGGTGGCGTTCGTCCCGACCGCATCCGCCGAGACGCCCTGCCTCTTTCTCTCCGGTGCGATCTCCTACGATCCGCTGGGGAGTTCGGGATGGGTCCAGACCGTCGGCATCTCGGGCTCCCCCCATCCTCCGATGGAGGCCAGTCTAGACCTCCCATGCTGCGCCTGGGGCCTCGCGATCAAGGATTCGTATGCGTTCGTCGCGGACGGGAACGTGGGGCTTCAGGTGATCGACATCGCCGATCCTCTCCATCCGGCGATGGTGGGATCCGTCGACACGCCCGACTACGCCGTCGCAATAGACATTGACGGCAAGTACGCCTATGTCGGGGATTCCCGTTCGGGACTTCAGGTGATCAGCATCAAGGACCCGACTGCGCCGCGCATCGTCGGCAGCGTGGACACGCCGGGTGGGGCGAGCGCTGTCGCGGTCTCCGGGTCATACGTCTATGTCGCGGATGGCTCACCCGGCCTCCAGGTGATCGACATCTCGGATCCCGGACATCCCCGTATCGTGGCGACCGTCGACACGCCGAACGAGGCCAATGACGTGGCCCTCTCGCAGACGCACGCTTATGTGGCGGACGGCTCCTCGGGTCTCCAGGTGGTCGACATCGCGGATCCAGAGCATCCGCTGATCGTGGGCTCCGTCCCCACGTCGGGGTATGCCTGGAACGTCGGCGTTTGGGGTGATCGCGTCTACTTCGTGAGTAGCTGGCCCGATGTCGCCTTGCACGTTGTCGACGTGAGGGATCCAGAGCATCCCCGCGAGATCGGCAGAATGAACCTCATGGACTCCCCAGGGACCATGGCGGTCACCCGCAACCACATCTACCTGGCCAATTCGCTGATCAGCGTCCAGGTGGTCGACGTGACCGATCCGACGAAGCCGCGCAACGTGGGCTACATGGACACGGACCTCTTCGTTTCGGGGGTTGCGGTATCGGGCTCCCGCGTCTTCGTCGTGGATGAGGATGGGTGAGGGCACGATTCCGCCTTCCGTGTATTCGAAGGCCAATGCGAACCGACGAGCAGCACCAGAACCCTGGTGGCGGCCGCGCGACCGAGGCTGCAGCTCTCCGCCTTCCCGAACCCGATCGCGGCGGGCGGGACATCCGTGTGCGTCTCCATGCCTACCGCGGGTCCCGCCCGCATGGCCGTCTGTGACGTGACGGGGCGTCTCGTTCGGAACCTGTACAGCGGGATCCTGTCGCCGGGCACGCACGTTCTCCCGTGGGACCGGAAGGACGGCAGCGGCCGTTCCGTCCCCGCGGGGATCTACTGGATCCGCGTCACGACGGGCGTAGGGAGCCGGAGCGAGAGACTGGTCGTCTTGCGATAAGGATCCGCGTCGCTCTGCTACTTCGGTTCCTTACTACTCGGGTCTTTGCTACTCCGCCCCCTTCTTCCGTCGCCCGCGCCGCCCCGTGGTTCGGGCTGGCTCATCACCAGCCAGCGGATCAGCCAACCGCATGGGAGGCGGGCAGTCCAGAGATGACCGCGAGCATGCGGCGAGCGCCAGCAAGGAGGACGACGGGGAAGCTGTCCAGCGATCCAGTCGGTACAACGAGAAGTAGCGTGGGTCATGGCTGCAATTCGAGCGCTGAGCGGCTGAATTGCCGGGGAGGGTCTTGGCTGGGCCCACCTGGGGTGATTGCAGGGCCAGCGTGACGATCGAGCAACTCCGCAGGACTCCGGCCCTGTGCCATGGCGATTTCGCGGAAGCGCTTGCCCTCGGAAGCTGGCCGGATGCCGAACGTCACACGTCCGGGACAAGTGGGCGCAAGGCGCGTGTCGGCTTCTCACCCTCCTTGCCGCGGCACACGCACAGAACGAGATGATTCCTCTTGCCGACCTCACGATTGCCCGCGATCCGTCCAGGGAAGAGCTCCCCCACCCCCTTATCGCGGACCATTGCGAAACTGGGAATCGCTCGGCAGCGGTGAGCGCGCACCCGTGCCATGAGGAGGATGTCTATGCCGACCCGTACGGCCGTCTGTCGGAGCGGATGAAGGAGTTGGGAGAGAGGGTTCGTGGGGGGTGACGGCGACGAAGCGCCGCGGTTGGGTCAAGTCGTCGTCGTGACGCATGGCAAGTCTACCTCACAGGAACGCGTCGGGAGCGCGGCTCGTGCTGAGACCTCCTCATCCGGACATGTCCGTGGCAGGGTGCGTGCCGAGACATCTTCTTCCGGAGCTATTTGTGGCACAGCGCGTGCCGAGCACTCCTCATCCGGAATTATCCCTGGCCTGGCCCGTCCCGAGCCCGGCCGTTCGGATCCTACCTGTGTGCGTGAGCGTCCCAAGCCTGCCAGTGCGGATCCTGCATCCAAACGTGAGCGTACAGAGTTCCGGTCCTCTGTCGTCGCGATGCGCCGAGCGCGGACCGGGGTCTCTCGCCTGAACATGGAGTTCTCCGAAGCACGCCGCGAGAGCCCGTGACCTCCGCTAACTCCCTCTGCTGCAAGCACCGAGCCTTCGTCCTCCGGAAGCGCGCGATCGCACAACGCATGACGAGCCTTCATCACTCGATGCAGACGGCGAGCACAACACGTGACGAGATCCGGTTCCTCGCCTCTGAAGCCCGCCACTGCCGGTCGGTGAATTCGCTGGATCGGGTCGGAGCGTTCATGGGTCCCACATACCACTCTCCGGGGGTCACATCGGATCACGCACCGGAGCTGCCGCGCAGACAGCTACACGCGCTTGAATCGTGAACCCCCTCCGGCGTCGATATCACACAACAGTCGCGGTTCGCTTGCGGTGTGCGTGACGCGGTTCCACAGGCGCACATGGACCGTGCTCCGCACGCTTAGGCGTGGATAGCTGTAACCACGTGGACCATGGCGCGGTCGGACCGACCGATTCACTCCATCGACTCGGCGTCGTTGCCCGGCACGTTTGTTGATCCGAGGTGCGCGCTCGGATCGTGACGCGGGACGATCCAGTGGGTTCAGACGGTCGGTTCGATCCGTCCGCATGAGCGGGACATTCGATTGCGTGGCACGCCCTGGCGGTCGTGACAACCGAGATACCGAATGACATGATGAGCCCGAACTGTGATGCCGGCCAGCCGGCTAAGTGAGCAGGCGGATCCCCCCACGTCATGGAGGACGCAGGCTGATCCACCACCTGCGCGCGAATCGCCATCGGGCTGGACATGTGGAGACGCCCCGGTGGGTTGCACCTGGCAGCACCTTCGGGCGCGCCGGCTATGCGATTCCATGTGCTCGGGATCCAACGCGACACATGCAGATGCGTCATGCACACGGATCGCTAGAGGGCTCGACTCAGTCAGATTCGTCACGTGTTCGGATCGCGGGAGGACCCGAGCTAGGCAGTTCCGTCACGCGCCCAGGTCGCGTGAGGGCCCGATCCACGCAGTTCCGCTGGCTGCCCGGACCGCACGAGGGCATGATCTGGCCAGCTTCGTCACACGCTGGGACCGCACGAAGGCCCGAGCCGTGCGGCTTCGTCACGTGTTCGGATCGCGCGAAGGCTTGATCTATGCACCTTTGTCACCTGTTCGGATCGCGCAAAGGTCCGACCCGCGCCGTTCCGTCACACGTTCGGATCGGGATCGGCGCGATTCACCCGATCGCCTCACGTGTTCGGATCACGCTCGGCTTCGATCAGCTCTACCGCGGTATCTTCGGATCTGATCGCGTACCGACTTGGAGCGCGCGGGAAACGCATCCCACGGTTTTCGACCGGGATTCGCGAGCGCATCGCGCGTCCCGATTGCTCGGTACACATGGTCAATCGGGCGCATCCCTATCCGCACGGGTGCCCGTGCGTGTGGCAATCGGAGCGTGGTGAAAGTCTACTCGGACAAGCAGATCAGGGGGGCAGGCTGGCATTCCCTCAAAGAAGACTGGGCACCCCTGGCCTGAGGAGTGCCCCGCTCGCCTGACTACTCAACCTCGGGGTCTTCGCCTTCGGGGAATCCGTACTACAGGCGCATTGTCCTGGTCCTGATGGTCGCCATTATGGCTGGCAGCCTCCGATCCCTCACCGGAGGGCGATCATCTTCCGCTCCGCCACTCCCCGGCTACTCGACAGGCGCAACAAGTACATCCCCGATGCGATTCGCGGCGGAAGCGTCCACTGCAGATGCGTCCAACCGGTCTGGTATCGTCCGGAGGCAATGGTCTGGATTCTGCGACCCGCGAGATCGAGCAGCTCCAGACGAACCACGTCCGGACCGGGAAGCGAGAACGACAGCTCCGCGGAGTGGCGAATCGGGTTCGGTCGCGCATCCGGGAGAACCACCTGAGAGGGCGGTTTGCCGGGTATCCATGTGCCGAGCGGCACGACATCCCGCCGGCCCCCGGGCCAGATGATCGAGAGTCGGTAAATCACAGGACCAGCGACGGGAGGGTTCCGGTCAACGAACATGCATGTTTGTGGGGAGAGGGGAACCTCCGTCAGGCATTCAGTGACGTCGCCGACCACACGGTCGATCGAGATCCCGTCGGGTTGACAGTCGATCGGCAGCTTCCACGAGAGCCTCACACCTTGCGGGTCGTTCTCGATCTTCGAATACTCGATCAGGACAGGCGTGAGCCCGATCTGCCTCACGCCCACAGCCGTCCTGCCTGCCAAGGCGATCGCAACATAGCCCGAGTTTGGATCGGGAATATCGCGCTGTCCGTGCTGGTTGGAACCCCACATCACGATGGTCCCATCCGACTTCAGACCCATGCTGGTCTGGTACCCACCCGCGATCGCGACGAAGTTGGAGTTGGGAGAGGGCACATTGCACTCGCCACTGCTGTTGCTCCCCCATGCGACGACCGTACCGTCGGACTTCAGTCCAAGGCTGTGATAGGCACCGGCCGAAACGGCGACGAAATCCTCGTTCGGCAGGGGGACGCTGATCTGGCCGCTTTCATTGCCTCCCCATCCAACGATGGACCCATCTGACTTGAGCCCAAGGCTGTGGTCATAACCGGCCGAAACCGCCACATAGTCTTGATTTGGCGAGGGTACATTGAGCTGGCCGTGATCGTTCGTTCCTCCCCAGGCAACGACCGAACCGTCGGATCTGAGCGCCAGGTTGTGCCAGTCCTGTGTGGAGATGGCGATGAAATCACTGTTCGGAGAAGGCACATCGGTCGACCACCCCCAGGCTCTTATGCTCCCGTCGGATTTGAGGCCGAGACAACTATTCGTGCCGGCGGCCACGGCGACGAAGTCGGCATTGGGTTCCGGCACGTCGACCTCGTCTGTCATATCCCAACCCCACGCCACGATCGATCCATCGGACTTGAGCCCCAGTGTCAGGTAACCAAGCCCATCCCCGTACCACGAGTCCCCCTCCGCCAGCATCGTGAAATCCGCGTTCGTTCCCGGGACGCCACAGTCGCCAACGAGATTGCGGCCCCAGGCAACCACAGTGCCGTCGCTCTTCAGCCCAAGGCAGGAACCTTCCCCCGCGGCAATGGCGATGTAATCTGAATTCGGCTGGGGCATTTCACGGAAGTTGCCCCAGACAGCGATCGTCCCATCAGACCTCAACCCAATGGCATGGCCGTACCCGCCGTCGACGCTCACGAACCCGGTGTCGGGCTCGGGGACATTGAGTTGGCCTGTGGTGTTGTCCCCCCAGCATAGGACGGTCCCGTCGGACTTCAGGCCCATGCTGAACCAACCGCTGGCCGCGATCGCGACGAAACCGGAGTTGGGCCACGGGGGGTTGCATTGACCATATTCATGCTCACCCCATCCCACGATCGAGCCGTCCCTCTTCAGACCGAGACTGTGCCCGGTGCCCGCCGCGATCGCGATGAAGTCCGAATTGGGATAGGGAATGGTGCATTGCCCTTCGCTGTTATCCCCCCAAGCGACGATCGCCCCGTCGTACTTCAGGCCCAGGCAATGGTGATCGCCGGCCGCGATGCGGATCCATCCGATGTTCGGCGCGGGGATATTGCGCTCCCGATATGAGTTGTCACCCCAAACGGCAATGGAGCTATCCGCTTTCAGAGCCATACCGAACCCCTTGCCTGCGGAGATGGCGACAAAGTTTGCATTGGGCAGGGGAACGGTACACTCGCCGGACTGATCGCTCCCCCAGGCGGCGATGGTCCCGTCAGACTTCAAAGCAAGGCTGTGGCCGCCCCCACCGGAGAGCGCGATCACGTTTTCGAGGGCCGACGGATCGACGATGTGTTGTATGCCCCAGCCGACGATCGATCCGCTCGGCTGACCGCCTGCGGCGCATACAACCGGCAGGCCCAGGAGCGCTACGCAAATACAGACGCAGAGTCGCTCATTGGACACGGCAAACCTCCTTCACAGGAGTCCACCCCGGCCTGCTACGAATCCCCACTCTTTGGTGCATAGGAGCTTTCATCCGCGAAACAAGTCTACCACCTCGCGACCGACTCCGCCGCAGGAATGGAATTGACCTGCCCCCCTGAGATCGGTCCAGGAAGTGGGCTGGCCTTGGGGCTCCTCGAGGCTTTAACTTTGGGACTGGTACGACTGTTGGGGGCAGGTCACAAGATGGCGTCAGGGATGTATTTCATACGATTCCGGGCGGGTAAATTTCTCGCAACCAGGAAAGCTCTACTCCTGGGATGACATGGGACGACCTTGCAGCCGCAGATGATCGCACGGGTTGACAGCAGAAAAGGAAGCATACAACCAAAGATGCCTGACCATGAAATCCGCGAGCCCAGCGTACCCCGCCTTGTCCCATTCATACTGGCGGTCGTTGGAACAACGATCGGCCTCAGCATCTCTAGGCACGCCAATACCCCCTGGGTCGCTTTTGGGTTCCCAGCTCTCATGAGTGCGCTCGGCTATTCAGCGGGATTGATCGCGAGCAAGCTGTGGACACGTCGGCCATGGCCCCGTTCCTTCCTTCTGGACGTAATTCTCATGGTAGTCGCCGTCGCAATCGTCTCGGCGGTCTTCCTCACATACTTGGCATTCGTGTTGCGATATGACTAGCCCGTACCCTTCTCTATCAAGGGCGATCCACAAAGAGTTGGATTTGTGCGCTGAATCAATCTGCGAATATCAGCGTGACTCGTCGTCGAAGCGCCCGGCCTTCCTTGTCATCCTCAACGGGTACGAAGGGGCGATCCCCTCTCTTGGTAGAAAGAAGATCGCCCCACTGAATCAGTGCCTTGACTCAGCGTCGTTCCATATCATTTCAACATCAGGAGCTTCTGCATACCCCCATGCTCGCCCGCCCGGAGGCGCACGAAGTAGACCCCGCTGGCCACGCGCAGGCCCTTTTCGTTCCTGCCGTCCCAGATCAGCGAGTGCCGGCCGGCGGCGTACTTCACGCCTGAGGAAAGAACCCGGGTAAGCCGCCCGGAGAGGTCAAGAATCTCCAGAGTCACCCGCTCGGCCGTGGGAGAATCGAACGCGATGGTCGTGGTGGAACGGGCGGGATTCGGCGTGGGCGCGAGGAGCCGGGCAATGTGCGGCACGCTGCCCGGGGCCACGTCCGCAGATCCCTGACCGATGTTCAGCAGCACCGAGACCGAGTTGGTACCCCCATTCGCCACGGCCAGATCCGGCTTGGCGTCCGCGTTGAAGTGCCCGATGGCAACGGAATAGGGTTGGGGGCCCGTTCCGTAGTCCGTCTTTGTCGCGAAGGTTCCGTTCCCGTTGCCCAGCAGCACCGAAACCGTGTTGGCGAACTGGTTGGCCGTGGCCAGGTCCAGCTTACCGTCCGCGTTGAAGTCCCCGATGGCAACGGAATACGGACCGCGGTCCGTTCCATAGTCCGTGTTTGTCGCGAAGGTTCCATTCCCGTTGCCCAGCAGCACCGAAACCGCATGGGGGCCGTAGGCGGCCACGGCCAGGTCCGGCTTGCCGTCCGTGTTGAAGTCCCCGATGGCAACGGATGATGGCTGGGCGCTCGTTCCGTAGTCCACTTTCGTCGCGAAGGTTCCGTTCCCGTTACCCAGCAGCACCGAGACGGTGCCGGAAGAGGCATTCGCCACGGCCAGGTCCGGCTTGCCGTCCGCGTTGAGGTCCCCGATGGCAACGGAAATGGGCTGGGCGCCCGTTCCGTAGTCCACTTTCGTCGCGAAGGTTCCGTTCCCGTTACCCAGCAGCACCGAAACCGTAACGGAGCCCTGGTTCGCCACGGCCAGGTCAAACCTACCGTCCGCGTTGAAGTCCCCGATGGCGACGAAAACCGGACTGGTGCCCGTTCCGTAGTCGGTCTTTGTCGCGAAGGTTCCGTCTCCGTTGCCCAGCAGCACCGAGACCGAGTTGGTACCCCCGTTCGCCGCGGCCAGATCCGGCTTGCCGTCCGCGTTGAAATCTCCGATGGCAACGGAATTAGGATGGTCGCTCGTTCCGTAGTCCGTGTTGATCGCGAAGGTTCCGTTCCCATTTCCCAGCAGCACCGAAACCGTATTGGAGACGTAGTTGGCCGTGGCCAAGTCCCTCTTGCCGTCCGCGTTGAAGTCCCCGATGGCAACGGAATTTGGATAGTTGCCCGCTACGTAGTCCGTCATGGTCGCGAAGGTTCCGTTCCCGTTGCCCAGCAGCACCGAAACCGTGTTGGCGGTCTCGTCGGCCGTGGCCAGGTCCGGCTTGCCGTCAGCGTTGAAGTCCCCAATGGCAACGGACATCGGCGCGTAGCCCGCATCGTGGTCCATCTTTGTCGCGAAGGTTCCGTTCCCGTTGCCCAGCAGCACCGAAACCATTGCAAGGGCCCCACTGGCCGTGGCCAGGTCCGGCTTGCCGTCAGCGTTGAAGTCCCCGATCGCAAGGCAAACGGGATCGCCGACCACGGCGTATTCCGTTCTTGTCGCGAAGGTTCCGTTCCCGTTGCCCAGCAGCACCGAAACCGTATTGGATCCTGTGGCGGCCACCGCCAGATCCGCCCTGCCGTCCGCGTTGAAGTCACCGACGGAAACGGCAGAGGGACCGCCGCCCGTATTCCAGTCCGTTTTGGTTGCGAAGGTGCCGTCCCCGTGGCCAAGCAACACCGAAACCGTGTTGTCGAGCTCGTTGGCCACGGCCAGGTCCGGCTTGCCGTCCGCGTTGAAGTCACCGATGGCAACGGAAATGGGCTCGATGCCCGTTCCGTAGTCCATTCTTGTCGCGAAGGTTCCATTCCCGTTACCCAACAGCACCGAAACCGATTGGAAAGGGTAGTTGAAGTTGGCTACGGCCAGGTCAAGCTTGCCGTCCGCGTTGAAGTCCCCGATGGCAACGGAAACTGCGCCACTGCCCGCTTCGAAGTCCGTCTTCGTCGCGAAGGTTCCGTCCCCGTGGCCCAGCAACACCGAGACCGTGTCGGACGAGTGGTTGACCACGGCCAGGTCAAGCTTGCCGTCCGCGTTGAAGTCCCCGGTCGCAACAAAGATGGGAATGCTGCCCGTTGCGTAGTCCGTCTTCGTCGCGAAAGTTCCGTTCCCGTTGCCCAGAAGCACCGAAACCGTGTTGTCGGTAGATCCGTTCGCCACGGCCAGGTCCGGCTTGCCGTCCGCGTTGAAGTCCCCGGTCGCAACGGATTGGGGCTGGTTGCCCGTGTCAAAGGAGAGGAACGGCGCGGCGAACAAAGGGTCCGTGGACGCTGCGAACGCGTGCCCGGACATGATACCTGCGAAGAGAAGTGACAGAAAGGGGACCCGCCAGCCCGCGCAGGCTCTGGCGGCGAAACGGTATATAAGCCTATCCATATCGACCTCCATGATCGTGAAAGAGAAGAGTCACTCGTGGGACATATCATCGCACCCGTGCGTCTCTCGTTCCCGCTTTGGATGTCGACAAACCCGTGAGCATGACCGATCTCTGGGGCTAGGTCAAGGCCGATCGTCGTTGTTCGTCCTTAGCCGTCGTCCGCCTGCGCCGTCCGGCCCGTCAGTAGAATCGGGCCGTGGCCGACAGCAAACTCTGAGGCGGTGCGGTATCAGGCGGGGGAGCGCGCGAGCTCCGAGGGGTAGGCCATTTCGAAACGAACTGGAAGGCTTTCACCAAGAGCGCAATGCTGCTGCGTTGAGGCTCTGTAGAAGCGGCGTCCGTCGCTGACGCCTCTTGCCTTCGTGCGGCCGCTGACTCCGACGATCGGAAACACGGCCACTGGACGCGGCTATGTCACTCTGCCCATCTGCGCCAGCCGGCGCTCCTCCCACTCCTCAAAACTGGCGGGGACATCGAACCATTCCTCCTTGGAGACTGGTTCGAGCGC
>Ga0031655_10001753_pt1 | contig 12834 bp, 16 predicted proteins | sample FrelakmetHBP12HB_FD_55187 | JGI IMG/M metagenome (GOLD analysis project Ga0031655, IMG submission 55187) | Freshwater lake sediment microbial communities from the University of Notre Dame, USA, for methane emissions studies -HBP12 HB | ecosystem: Environmental > Aquatic > Freshwater > Lake >... | reverse complement strand
TTGAATTGGGAGCAAGAGGTTACATTCCCAAGGATAAGCTGGGAGAGATTGTCCCTTTCCTGGAAGATGTGATGCAGTATGAGAATCTACCTGGGGGGGGGATTTATGACAATCTTCGGGAGTACTTCAATGAGAGGTGGGGGAAATACTGGCAAAAACCGGAGGAGAGATTTTGGAGGGAATTTGAGGGGAAGGTTGGCCAGAAAAAGGACAGTTGAACAGACCAGCCATTTTTAGGCTCACGGATTTCATGAACAAAAAGACTAATGGCTCACGAATACTATGACACAGAAGAGGCAAATCTGAACAACCATCAGGATGGGAGTCAGGAATCAAGGATCCCTTAAAACGAAATAATGCTTTTTTAGACGGTATTTCGCAGATTTTGTAACCTTGAAGATCCGAAAGACCATTTTTTTGAAACTGACGGTGCTTTTTAATATTTCGAAGAGACGTTCCTTCCCTTTTCAACTTTTTCCTTGACATGATCGCTGCGATTTTGTAATTTATCATATTGCCAATACCTCCAACTTGCGGAGATACCATGAAACCCATTTTTCTTTCCCCTTACGAAAGACAGTCTATTGCTACCATAAGCTCACGACCAATCCGCATAGCATTTCTCATCCCAATCGCTGACATAGATATGTTCCTTCACTCCATTAGAATAAATTGTTCCCTGTGGAACGGTGCAGCCAATATCCTTCTCCCTTACGAGGACATTATTGCTAAGAACGCATTTTGGGTGGAGATCCTACGCAATTTCAGACCTGACACCCTTGTAGTTCCTGACCAAGCTCCTGAATCTGAGATACAATGGCTCCTCCAGGAATTTGACCTCTTTAGTGTAAGAAGACTTTCTTCCTCTTCTGAAAGAGGACTCTTCAACCCCCTCCACTTTGGAATTCATATTTATTCCATCTTAAGAAAGCTTCAGCATCACTTAACAAAAACCAGTCGTTTGAATATTTCACACTTTGAGTTAACCCCTGACGAGCATAAGAAAGATCTCCGCTATGCAACCACCTTCGGATCCATAAATGAAGACAAATCTACGTCTGCGTTTCACCCATTCATTCTTAATCAGTTGTCTATGGACTTCTTTGAAGTATTCCTTGAGCTTCGGAGTCCAGAGGTAGGTTCCCCTCCGAGTTACATGAGATACTTTATCGACTGGCAGAAAGCTCGTAGAATTTGTCTCTTTGATCTGACACTGATTACTGGTGACCGGTTTTCGAGGTCTGCGCAACTGGACATTAATCAGAATCTACGCAAAGCCCCCCTTGTTATTTTGGGAAGGGGTGAATTGAGCCATTATATGCTTGCATCGGCGTTAAGGGATGGGGTGCTTTGGGGGCTGACCCATTTCCCCTTTCTTCTCGATTTGACCAGAGATGGATTGCAGGAAGAGCTCCGGCTCATGTCACACTTTCTCCACGAAATCAATGCACCATTTTGCACCGCATTTTCTCTTTCCGTTCCCACCGAAGACATGAATATTCTCTCCGCAACATTAGGCATAGAATGTCGCCCGCTCGATAAACCGCAATTTCTTAGCCTTCTTCAGGTCAGGAACAACTGTTGCCACGAATCAAAAGAGCAATATGTGCTCAACAAGCACATGACCATACAATTGAGAAGACCAGAGCTATTTCATACCCTCGAACCCATTGACTCATACGCCTGTGAACTGACCTTCGACAACTACAGGTTACCTTACAGGAAAACGTTGAATAAGGAAGCATTGAGCGACAAAAGACTTTTTGCGGAGGGGTTCACCGTATTTACAAGTGGAAATCAAGATCAAGATGTCTATTTGACCCTACCAACGGTCGACGACTTTCTTCATTCACACCCTCCTTCTCAAAAAAAGCATCACGGGAAAGGATACCGATGTCAGAAGGAGAGCGAAAGCAGTGAGCTCATATTTTGAGAACTTCTGGGATCTTGATATCTTTTCATCTTCGGAGGTGTTGGATGTAATATTTGCGCTAAGAGAGAAATTATCAGAAGAGTCGAAGAACGTAGACAAGGTTGGTCTAACATTCGGTGATTTCTGCAGGATTATGAAGACCAATACATATAAGGATAAAATGCCCAATCCCGTTATCACATACTTCATCTCTGAGCTTGTAAACCGGAAGATCCTATTCAGGGGAATGGTTGTTCAATGTCCCAATTGCTATCTGAAAGGATGGAAGGCCCTTGGCCATCTGCGAAACAGAATGGCATGCGAAGGATGTGGAGAAGCCTTCTATTTTCTGGATATAGCAAAGACCAGATGGAAATACAAGCTTAACCGGCTCATAATGGAAAATTTTGATCCTACAATCTTTCTCACATTGATGAGGGAGGTCGGTTTCCTCCATCAGGATCTGGACTCCGTTGTGGGATACAATTTTGGTTTTAAGGCCGACCTGCACGGAAATGAGGAATTGGTCGCCAAGCTGAACGGGAAGGAAGAGATTGAGATTGACTTTGCCATGATTGCAAGAGGTCAATTGTGCATAGGAGAGGCCAAACAAAACCCAAAAGATCTGACCCAGGAAGTAGTCTTAAATCTCATTGAATTCGGAAGAATTATAGAATGTGACAGAGTAATCATAGCCAGTATCGAGCACCTGCATGACCTTAAAGCGCAGGCTCCCTCTCTACAGAAGACGGGGTATCCAGAAGTAGAGATATTGGACCGAGATGACCTTCTTTACATGACCTCACATTTGTATCACATGATAGAGGTGTCCCATGTTACGCTAACGGGAAGAGCAGTTGATTTAGAGAATTTGGAGAAAAGAAGGAAGGCTTATTTTGACCAATACTCTCTTATAGCCAAGAACAAGGCAAAAATTGACGACTCTTTAGGTGAGTATTTTGATATTTAGATCTTTCAGTATTTTTCTCCGTATTCAAGGGATAAGCTGTGAACTCACCCAACGTCTCTATGATATCGATTCAGAATCCCTATCGAGTTTCTTTCGACCCAACTGTTAGAACGACAAAATACTTTCTTAGCACCCCTTTTCGCAGCTTTTGTAACCTCGAACATCTGATATTTCATTTTTCGGCCGGACGAGCCTTCTTAACCCTTCGAGAAGACGTTCGTTCCAGAGCTCAGCCCATCCATGATTCAGACCGATCCAGAATCTATCTGCATTCCCAAAAGAGTAATTCTGGTCACCAGCTCCAACTCAAACTCATGTAGGAATGGAGGGTATGGATACATTCCCCATTAATCATTTTCAGCGTCGCTATAACAGTGCGTCCAATCCGCTCCCCGTCCCTCTATGCCGAAAAAGAAAACAATATCCCAACCGATCGCAAGGATAACCCCGTTTCGCTTTCTCGTATTTTCCCCCTTTTCAAAACCCTCTGCCTCCGGTAGAACTCCACCGCTCTTAGGTGTAATTCCTTCCATACCGTTAGGGCCTCTCTGAATTGTTCAAGCCCGTCTCCCTTTCCCTTCCCTCATGGATAGCCGAAGGTCGTCAAGCATCATCTCCGCTATCCGGCCTTTACGGAAATACATTGCTTTAAGGTGAGGATTTGCTACCTTGCTTTATCTTTAACTTCTTCAATTTGAGATCGAAGCAAATCCAATTCACGTTGGAGCGTTTGGACGCTGAAGCTAAGAGTTTCTATCTCCAAGTTTTTGGATCTAATTTTGTTTCTGGTTTCACCAATCCATTCTATGAGGTCCCTCATACAATGTTGCAAATTATTCTTGGAAACAGGATCATTTTGTAACAGTGGTGCTGTCGCCCAACTACAACTTCCGGGTCCCAAGATATCACTAAAGTCAGACGAATATGCCCCAGAAGGAATGACGAATGCAAAAAGCGAAACCATGCCGGCAAGAAATAAAGCTGATAAAATTGGCTTTTTCATCATATTATTCCCTCCTTTAATTCTCTCATTTATTTTCCCCCATAACCCTTTACTGTGTTTACTCAGTTTACACTTGCCAAATGAGCGTCTACTTTTCTCTCCGGGGTCTGCTCCCCCCTCTGAGGTTCGTGTTCTTCATAGGTTGGGTCCATTTTGGTTTACAGTTGACCGCTATTTGTGCATTATTCTCTGGTTTCTGGGTTCTTTAATTGTCGTTTCTGTTCTGCTTTTTTTTCGGTTGGGGGAAAAATGCGCCTTGAAAACTCAACCTCCCAACCAAGAAAAGGGGGATCAGACGAGATAGCCGATCCCCTTTAAAAGATTCTGACTATCGGATTATAAACCAATTTTGGGCTTCTTTGGTAATTCTTTTTTAGCCTGTTCTAGAGTGATTAAAGTGTAAACCAGAATGCTCTTATTAATACCGAGATAGATTTTGCGGAGAGAGATGAGAGCTGTTTGTTTATGCCACACATCAAAATACCCGTAACGTTTAACCCCAAAAGTATTTTGATACTCTTCGGTTTCTGTTTTGTCTGGTTTTCCCCATTTGTCATAGGTTGCTTCTCTAAACCCATCTTCCCTAAAAGGAATTATTTCAATTTTGACAAGTTTAGGATTAGCAAGTTTAGGATAGATGTCGTCATCCTCAAATGTCACTTTTATTCTTCCGACGGCGCAATATCGGTTCAAAACAGATTCAATTTCTGAATCAAAGCACTCTTTAGTAAGACGCTCCGAATATTTTTCAGCACTTTCTTTCGTAAAACCAAACTCTGCCCTCCGTTTACATTCTTCGACAAGACTTTGTTTTGATTGCAGGAAAGTAGCCGTGTTCTTATTGCTTAAAAGCAATTCTTCATATGCACCTTTGCTCATTCCAAGGTAAAGGTCTTTATACCCAATAGTTTCCCCGAAGCTCATGAACGGAAAGAGTATTAAAAAGACAAAAACCAATAAAGCTAATCCCGAGTTTTTCACCTTTCTCATGATGTTAGCCTCCTTTCAACCGTAATGATACAGGAAAGCCGGTTAAAAGTTAAGGAAAATCCATCGAGAAATAAAAAGGAAAATTGGCCTGTAAACGTCAGATCTTGTCAGCTTTTGCAGAGGCGGTCAAAAAATGACCCACTGAAATCCCTGAACAACCAAAAGAGTGGGCTCAATTCTGCTTTCAGACCATTGACGGCAGGTAGATCAGAGGCCGCATACGGTAAAAGACTATCAGATTGGCCAGAAAAATCAACAGGAATTTTAGGGATTGCTCCGGCTCCACGGACAGCCATACCGATCCATGTCAAACACTTTCTTAAATTTCGCCTCATTTGGTGACATGAAGGCCCAAAATGATTTCCTATTGGGGAATCTCCCGTGAAATGTCATCGTTGCTCCAGTCCCATGGTCTATGAAAGATTCTACGGCTCCAATTCTGATTCCCATGAGCCCTTTTGGGGATGGAGGTGCATCGGGTGCGGAGAGATCGTCGATGAGGTGATCCTGGAGAATTGTCAGTATCAGAATCAGGAGTGGAGGAGGAGGAAAGGTATAGGAAATAGAAGGGAGGATGTCCGGGAAGAACAGGCTTGGAATCGAATCGAAACATATGCAAAAAAGGTTGGGGAAACCCAGAAAGAGTGGAACAGATGAAATGGAGATGTTGGGAATGGCGCTTGGGATGTAAATCGTGAAGGAATAATGAAGAGGCTACGAATCTCGGACCAATTTATACCGATCTTCATGGAGTGAGTAAAGGATCGATTTAACAGGAGTTGCCTGCGGAAATGTCGTATTAGCGAGTGATACTGAGTTAAATCGTTTTAGAAGCCGGATAATCACCGTGTGGGCACCGGGATCAGGAGACCTTTTTACTTCTCCTTCCACCATGAAGTTCTGTGTTTGACCTGTGCTCGTTCAGGTCTTGCCGGATCTCCCTAATATCCCCTTTCATATCTCGGACGTCTTTCTTCATATCCAGAATTTCCGTTTCGATCCGGTCAAACCTCTCCTCTTCGGCCTGCTCGTGGCGGTCGAGTCTTTCTTTTACCATGTTAAAGGCCCCGATGACCGTGTCAAACTTCTCTTTGACATCCTCCAGGACGATCTTCAGTTCATCCGACATGGTGGCCCCTCCTGCCTGAACGGGTATTCTACGTTAAACCCTTTTGACCCTCCTGTTAACTCCAAACTGCTCAAAAAAAGTTGAATCGGGTTCCAGATGGCAATTCCGTGGTCACCGTCCGCCGAGAATAGAAGGATTCAAGTTATTGAAATCATTTGGTGGTCCCAACGGGACTCGAACCCGTGTTACCGACGTGAGAGGCCGGTGTCCTAGGCCACTAGACGATGGGACCGTTCGAGGTTCCTTGAGGATAGAATTATTTAACCTAAAGCTTACTAAAAAGCAAAGAGAAAATCAAGTCCCAAGGTAACCGTTCGGTTACGAGCAGGTAAAGAGATGAATTTGAGGCCTCAGACGGGCGGGTTTAAAACCCGCCCCCACATTTTCCTATAAATAAACGGTTGAGAAGAAAACGCGAAAGGACAGGTTTTCCCCTTGTGACTGAATGGGTACGGTAAAGGAATCCATTTTTCTTGTAATCCTGCGAGATTAGAATTATATTTCGCTTAACATGATCCCGATTCGTGATACTGTCCGCTCGACCCATTTCCCGGCGGTAAACTTTCTCATCATCGCCGTCAATGCCCTCGTATTCGTCTGGCAACTGAGCTTAGGGTCTCGTTTGAACGATGCCATTGCCCTCTATGGTATCGTCCCCATCCGCTATTCCGATCTATCGGTCGCCTCCCACTTCACCGCAATTCAGCAACTGCTTCCTTTCCTGACCTCCATGTTTCTCCACGGAGGGATCCTCCATATCCTCGGCAATATGTGGTTCCTCTATATCTTCGGGGATAATATTGAAGATCGAATCGGCCACATCCGTTATCTCCTGTTCTACCTCTTGTGCGGCATCGCTGCAGGTCTCATCCACCTGGCCACCAACTGGCATTCCCACATGCCCACCATCGGGGCAAGCGGAGCCATTGCGGGTGTCATGGGAGCTTACATCCTTCTCTACCCCCGTGCCCGGATCCTGACGTTAATCCCCATCTTTTTCTTTTTCCAGTTCTTCGAGATCCCGGCCTTCGTCTTCCTCGGCTACTGGTTTCTCCTTCAAATTGTGTCAGCAGGCCTCACTCCGAGCGATCTCGGTGGCGTCGCATGGTGGGCGCACATCGGCGGGTTCGTCACCGGAGCTATTTTCGTCAAGGTTTTCGATTGGATTCCACGCACAGGACTTTCCGGAAGTGTGAGCCGATACACGGAAAGGCATACGACTCCACGACTCCATTCCATTTCTCCCTGGGATTCTCCCGACGAGCTCCATTCATACGGAGTAATTACCATCACTCCGAGAGAAGCCGAATACGGAGCAAGGAAGCTTGTCACCATCCCTCAGGGGTCCAGGAAGAAGACGATTCTCGTCCATGTCCCCCCGGGAATTCAGGAGGGCAAGTTTCTCCGCCTGGAAGGTCAGGGCCAGAGAGATGCAGATGGAAATCGGGGGGACCTGTTTCTTGACGTGAGGATTACATAGAAGATAGCATAGCGTAAAGGGCATGGGGCATAGGGTGAGTGCGAAAAAACATAACCGTTTTCATGTCGTGCCTACAAGACGAGGTGTATCTCAGGGAACCGGATAGATTTTCCGGCCTTAGATCACCCTCACCCACACCCTCTCCCATCGAGGGAGAGGGCAAAGATTTTTGCGGTTTCACTTGAATCATCCGTTTAGCGTAAACCTCCACTTGCAGAAAAGGTCTTTGGGATGGGGATCCGGTGGGCCCAGGAGGCACTCGACCTTGATCCGCGGGTCAATCTCATGGGCAAAGCTCGTAAACTCTCCTCGATGCATCTCTTTACAAACAAATTCGTCCAATCCTCTGCGGAGCCGAGCCTCCTGAACAGGACAGTTCGGTACGGTGATCATCACCTCATCTTCCTTTTCTTCGATCTGATAGCCTACCAAGATGCACCACGGGAAAAACCTCAGGGCTTTGACGAAGCCCTTTAGCCCGTTCTCCTGAATGTCGAAACGCTTTATCAAATCTTTGCCTGCCATCTGGGACACCCGCGCCCACACCTGTTCGTTTAACCTCTCTGCAGTGGGCTGGTCGAACTTCTCCGCCACGTTAAGAAACCAGAACGCATCGATGACCCGGTAATGCCAGAGCAAAAACTCGATATAGCTTCTCAGCTCGGGAGCCTCCATCTTTTCAAAGACTTTTAGGTCCATCCCCTCCCCTTTTTTCTGAAGACCGTCGGAAGATCAGAACAATTCTCCATTCTTCCCTTTATTATTCAGCGGATGAATTCGAGTACCTGGTCTACCGGTTTTCTGCCCTTCTGAGGCGACTCATCAGGATGCCCTACGGCAACCAACCCTGTCACATCCAACCCTGCCGGCGCCTTCAGGATCGTCTCAATCTCCCTCTTGGCCATTAACGGTGCTCCGAGCCAGACCGCCCCGAGTCCCATCTGATGGAACACGAGGAGCAGGGTCGTCACGGCAGCGGATATGCTCTGGATCGACGTTGGCGCCGTCCTTCGAAAAGTCAGTATCCTGTTAGCATCCTGATCGGAAGCCCCCCGGGCCAGGAGTGCCTTATCCATTACGCTTTGATATTGGCCGACGAATGTCGCAATCACGACCGGTGCATTCCTGAAAAAGGAGGTATTCTTCCGATACCGTTCCATCTCCTCCAATGCCGCCGACTCAGGCCATGAGGCGATCTTATCCGCAACGGACTGAACAGCATTCGCCATTTTTTCGATCACTTCCCGATTCTTAACAACGACAAAACGCCATCCCTGGAAGTTACCCCCATTAGGGGCCCACGTGGCCAGTTCAATGGCCTTCTTCAGTAAATCGTCTGAAACCTCCTGTTTCTTCCACTGCCGAACCGAACGCCTTCCTTTGATCAGTTTCTCCAAATCTTGAATATTCATCTTTTCCTCCCTTTCTTTATCTTCAATCCACTTTGTTGATATTCCTGGCTGGGGGGCAAGGATTCGAACCTCAGTTGATGGAGCCAGAGTCCATAGTCCTACCGTTAGACGACCCCCCAAGGAAAAGTGGGATAAGCGCTGAAGCACCAATCTCCAGGCACCAAATCCCAAATAGATTCCAATGACCAAAATTCGCGAAATAATTACACAGATTATCAAAAAAGATTACACAGATTTTGGAAGAATCGGTGTAATCTCGCTTTATGAATCGGTGTAATCAGTGTTGCTCTGATTTGGGATTTCATCAGAAGAGTCTGAAGGCCAGCATTTAAATTGTATATCGTTTTAAAGGGCCCTATTCTTCAGGAGATCCACGATGTCCTGCAGTGGAATCTCTTCCTGTGATTTATCTGCCATGTTCCGGAGAACTGCCCGGCCCCGCTTCAGCTCCTCTTCCCCGAGGATCAGTACATATTGGGCCTTCAGTTTGTCCGCCCTTCGCATCTGGCTCTTCAGGCTCTTCCCTTCATAGTCCAATTCGGCTCGAACTCCCTCCAGGTGAAGCTTATTGGCCAATTCATAAGCCTGCTTTTGAGGATCTGCCCCCAAGGCTGCGAGGAAGATGTACGGATATCGCACAAAATCCTTCTCCTTCGGTATCAGGGAGATCAATCTCTCGATTCCAATTGCAAACCCGATCCCCGGAATATCAAGACCTCCTATCTCTTGAAAGAGGTTGTCATATCGCCCTCCCCCTGTTACCGCATTCTGAGATCCGAGCTGGTACGAAACCACTTCAAAAGCAGTCCTCGTATAGTAGTCCAGCCCTCTCACCATCCTCGGATTCAGGATGAAGGTAAGGCCTGCCATCCCGAGGTATTCCTTCACCTTATCGAAATGGGCCTGGCAATCCGGGCAGATGAAATCCGTCACCTTCGGAGCCTCTGAAATAGCCTCCTTGCAGGTTTCAACCTTGCAATCGAAGATGCGGAGTGGATTCGTCTGAACCCTCCTCTGGCAATCCCCACAGAGCTGGAAAGCCTTACCTGTCAGAAACTTCTTCAGCTCCTCCCGATATCGGGGCCGGCACTCGCGGCAGCCCAGTGAGTTGATCTCAAGTTCCAGGTTTTCGAGCCCCACCCTCTCCAGAAAATGAATGAGCATGAGGATCACTTCGGCGTCTACCACGGGATTCCCTACGCCGAAGACCTCGGCATCGATCTGATTGAATTGCCGGTAGCGTCCCTTCTGGGGCCGTTCGTAGCGGAACATGGGACCCATGCAGTAAAGCTTTGCCACCGGATCGAAGGAGTAAATCTTATGTTCTAAGTAGGCCCTGGCCATGGAAGCAGTCGCTTCGGGACGAAGGGTCAGCGAGCCTCCGCTCCGATCGGTGAAGGTATACATCTCTTTCTCGACGATATCCGTTGCTTCGCCGATTCCCCGGGAGAAAAGCTCGGTCCGTTCGAGGATGGGAATACGAATCTCCGAAAAACCAAACCCCTCAAAGACCTCCCGGGCCGTCTTTTCCACAAATTGCCATTTCCCGATTTCATCGGGAAGGACATCATTGAAACCGCGAATCGCCTTGATCTCCACGTTTTTCCCCTCGAATTTTATCTTTTTAGGATATCCCATCCAAACCCAAAAGTCAAAACGCGGACCGGCCTATCTTTTCTCTCTCAGAGTGCAGACGAACCATGAAAATCATTGCAGGTTACGGTTAGGGTTAGGAAGCCGGTTCAGGTCAGGTCTTGAGGTAAGGGCTAACTTCCTTATGACCAGCAACTTACCCATTGACCAAACTGGCATCCTTACCCTAACCCTTACCCGGGACTTGCTATTTTCTAACTAATGCCCCATGCCCAGAGGGCACCCTCGAACCATGAAAATGGTTTTACCCTCTCCCTTGATGGGAGAGGGCGGGGGTGAGGGTGAATCAAAGCCTTTGCCCCCTCACCTCAATCCTCTCCCACGGGGGGAGAGGAGGTATTTGTGTTGCCATTTTCCACATAATTCGAAAAGGTTGATTCCTGACAGGTTTTGAGATAACCTGATTCTGTAACATGATCATGGCGGAGGTTTTATGAAGATTAACCCACAGATTTACAGAGAGTATGACATACGGGGTGTTGTTGACAGGGATCTGACATTGGAGGTCGTGAGAAGGCTGGGCCAGGGCTTTGGAACCCATATGGTAAATGCCGGCCGAAAGGAGCTGATCGTAGGCCGCGACGGAAGGCTCAGTTCAAAATCCTTCAGCGAAGCCCTGATTGAGGGAATTCTCTCGACAGGGTGTAACGTTGTCGACATCGGCCTCTGCCCAACACCGGTGTACTATTTTTCCCTTTTCCATTTCGATAAGGATGGCGGTGTGATGGTCACAGGGAGTCATAATCCCCCTGAGTTCAACGGGTTTAAGGTCTCTGTGGGAAAGAGCACCATCTTCGGAGAAGAGATTCAGGCTCTTGGAAGATTGGTCGAAAAGGGAGAATTTGCCATCGGCAAAGGAAGCCTTTCGCAAGCGGAGATCATTCAGTCCTACCAGGACTACATCAAGAACAACATTGAGATTCGAAAGAGGAGACGGGTGGTGATTGATGCCGGCAACGGAACCGCAGGACCTGTGGCAGGGCCCTTGCTCCGGGACCTCGGATGCGAGGTGGACGGACTCTACTGCGAGATCGACGGCCGATTCCCTCATCATTTCCCTGACCCGACGATTCCCGAGAACCTGAAGGATTTGATAGAAAGGGTGAAAAAAACTGGAGCCCATGCAGGAATTGGATATGACGGCGATGCGGACCGGATCGGGGTTGTGGACGACGCCGGAAACATCATCTGGGGCGATCAACTGATGATCCTCTTTGCCCGTGAGATCCTGAAGGAAAAGAAAGGTGCTACCTTCGTCGGAGAGGTTAAATGCTCCCAGAACCTTTTCACCGACATTGAGCGGCATGGAGGGAAAGCTATCATGTGGAGGACAGGCCATTCCTTGATCAAGGAGAAGATGAAGGAGGAGAAGGCTGTCCTCGGTGGAGAGATGAGCGGCCATATCTTTTTTGCCGACCGCTATCTTGGCTTCGATGACGCCATCTATGCTTCGTGTCGCCTCATCGAGATCCTTTCGAGGACGGAAAAGAGACTGTCTCAGCTACTCGAAGACCTCCCGAAGACATTCATCACTCCTGAAATCCGAGTGGCGTGTGCCGATGAGATCAAGTTCAGCGTTGTGGAAAAGGTGAAAGAGGACTTGAGAAGGGATTATGCGATCATCGACGTCGATGGCGTGAGGGTAAAGTTTGAAGACGGATGGGGATTGGTAAGGGCCTCGAACACCCAACCGGTACTAGTCCTCCGTTTCGAAGCTCTATCTGAAAAAAGACTTCAGGAGATCAGGAGGTTAGTAGAGGAAAAAGTCAAAGCTGCAACATCCTTTTTTTAGACATTTCGAAGCCTCAGACGGGCGGGCGTAAAACCCGCCCCTACATCTCCGATAAATAAACGGCTGAGGAGAGAATACGAAAGGACAGGTTTTTCCTACCTGTAACTGAAGCGTTACCAGGGTGGGAATTTTGTCCAGGTCGTAATTTTCTCCTTGAAGTTTCCGATGAGAATTATTAACATAGAAGGAGAGTGTTTTTGCACCGCTGCTGGGGGACGGGAGATCTTAAGGTTCTTCTTTCTCTATTTGTCAATCGGTGTAATCGTTATTTGAATCTGCGTAATCATTTTCTAAGAGGAGGGAATGCCGATGAGAATCAAAGATGTCATGACAAAGAATCCGATCACCGTTGAAAGCGAAACACTGGTCCTGGATGCCCAAAAGATCATGAGAGAGAATAGCATCCGGAGGTTACCGGTCGTCGACAAGGGTAAACTGGTAGGAATTGTGACCCACCATGACCTCCTGCAGGCTTCTCCCTCGCCTGCCACCT
>Ga0031655_10001742_pt1 | contig 12869 bp, 14 predicted proteins | sample FrelakmetHBP12HB_FD_55187 | JGI IMG/M metagenome (GOLD analysis project Ga0031655, IMG submission 55187) | Freshwater lake sediment microbial communities from the University of Notre Dame, USA, for methane emissions studies -HBP12 HB | ecosystem: Environmental > Aquatic > Freshwater > Lake >... | reverse complement strand
TCATCGATATAATCGAACTGAATTTGAGTGGCAAAATAATTGTAATCCATCCCGGAGGGATGACCAGATCTCATTCTATGCTCCCGTCTGACTTCCCCGTTGTCTATTATTGCTTGTAATATAGACCATTTTGGGAAGAAAGGAAAATGAATATTTCAGGAAGTACTCTACCCCTTTTGCGCACGACGTGTCAAGCATTCTCTTCAAAGGCGGCCCTTCACTTCGCATTACCCCCCCTTTGCTATCGAATATCCTCCCCCCAATGGGTATCTTCAAAGCAAGAAGTGAACTGGCTCCCTGAACCCAGATCATGGTATTTACCCAGAACCGCCAATTTGTCGCCAGAATGTCTGAACCCACATTAGGATATTATTGGCGGCCCTTATATCACGAATCAGGGGAACTTAAGAAGGTGACTGGCATGGATCGGAATGGGTTTCCGGGATCGAACAGAATCGGTGACTGGAATGAGTGGGACCGGGTATCCGGGATGCTTTGGAATGGCCATCCTGGGCCATAACTCGAAAAATCTTGTTGATTTTTCCTGCCAATCTGATAATCTTGTACCAAAGCGGGGTGTCCTTTTGGGGTCTCCCGGTCGATTCTTTCAGAGGGAGCACTCATGAATTAAGCCGATCTGATGACGAAACTGGCAGCGAAAGAGAACATCCAGATGCGGGTAGTCAAACTTATTGCAGAGCTTCTCATCGATGGGACGTAAAGAGGATGAAAAGACTAAATGGTATTTGAGACGAATCAGTGTGATTCTTCTCCTATTTTTTGTACTGGGGCCTTTTGGTTTACCGTTGCTTTATAAGAGTCGTGAATTTGGCAGAACATCAAAAATAGCGTTAACCATTGTCGTGATCATTTACACATCGTATCTGATCCTCGCATCTTTAGAAATTGCGAGAGAGCTTTATAAAGGGATGGAAGAATTACGGGGTATACTGGAACAAATGTGAGGTTGCCTTGAATCAACATTGATTTGGCTTTGTACCAGGTGATGTTAAGGCTCTCGAATAGGAACAAAGGGTAAGGGAGGTAAAATAAGGCCTAAGATCTCAATTCAAAGGAGGAGGAATATGGGCAAAATGCAGTCTATCATCACGTCGGAGGTCGTTCGCTTGTCGACAGGGGAGATGCGGAAGGTTTGGGTTCCTCTGCGCCGGGAGGTGCGGCAGCTAAAAGGAATGGTTTCGCAACTTCGGAAGTCAGTTTCAGAGCTGCAACGCTTTATGGTTCAACAAGAAAAGCTGAAACCAAAACAGGAGAACCCCCTGGTGGTCAGTCGGGAAGAGATTGAGAAGTCCCGTTTTTCTCCTCGACTGCTCAGTATCCTTCGCAAGAACCTGAGGATTACCCAAAAGGAGCTTGCGATTCTGACTGGGGTCACGGTTGGGGCTGCCCATCTTTGGGAGAAGGGGAAGTTCAGGCCCAAAGATGACAAGATGGCTGTGCTTGTGGGGCTGAGAAAGCTTGGTCCTGGCGGTGTTCGGAAACTTCTTGAGAAGCGATCGAATAGATAGGTAACAGGGCACTTGTTTACAGGGGTACTGAATGGAATAGTCTCTAACCAAATTTAAAATTTCCTCTTGTTCGTTCGGTCTCTCTGGATTGCGCACGTAGGGGCGGGTCTCGCGCCCGGCATAGGGCAGGCGTAAAGCCTGCCCCTACAAAGCGCCTTGAAAGGCGGGAGCATGGCTCCCGCACTCCAAGGTTATACCCTACGGAGGTTCGCGTGCCTTTTTCGAGGCTTGGGATTTGGGGATGGGCTGTAAGTTTTCATTGGAGATACTGGAAAGAACTCTTGCCGATCTTTCCTTTGCTGTGCATTCCGGTCATAAGCTACAAAAAAAGAGTGAGCATCTTATCCTTTCGATGGAAGGGCAGACGACCAGGATGATCTCCTTAATGACAATGCTCACTCACTCATAGAGGGGCGAGGGGTGACCGAAAGCTTAACGCTTACCTTATCGCAGGGGGAACCTTTGACTCAGGTATCAGTTTAGCTGTAATGACGATTTCTCCTGCTTGATATTCATCAGTAAAGTTATCTTTCTCCCAGAAAAAACCACCCAGAGATTTAATTGTTCCACTCTTCAATTCTCCCTTTGACATCTTTCCCTGGATTCGCCACACTATCCCTGAAAAGCCATATTCGCCATCATCAAAATAGCCCCAGCATAAAAAATCAAGACTGTTTCCAGCCATGACAGTAATAGAGATCTCTTTCGGTTCATAATCATCAGTGGGATAGCTGAGGATCTTTAATTGTTTATTTAGGCTATCCCATTCCGTAACTTTAGCATAATAAGTTCCTGTATTGGTGTATTTACTCATCCGTGATTCATAAAAACTGACACCAAGGTTCTTTTGGGTGCTCTGAAACCATTTTCCAACCCAAATACTCAGATCAGGAACTTGAGCCTCGGCAGTGGAGAAAGCAAAACCAACCAGAAACACCGGAACGATTAAGCTGCTCAGCCATGCTTTTGAAATTCTCATGGGTCACCTCCGTTACGAATTAGAGTCCGTTTATGAATTGTCGCTTCAATCAGAATCGTCACACGGCGAAAGCCGGAATCCAGTCCTTTCAAGACCTTCTGGATGCCGGATCAGGTCCGGCATGACGGAAAAGGCTGTTTATGGACAGACACGAATTAGTGATAAAAATGCTTAAAGGAGAACGAGTCCTTCAAATGAACGAATTACATCTATGTTGATAGTCGCAAAATGAGTGCCAAAAAGTAATGTCTATTGAGGAGTCTTAAAGGATACTCAACTGTCCGTTCTTTAATGAAAAATGAATCTCTCCTTGTCTCTTGGAATCAAAAGTGGTTCGTGTATATAGTAATTATGCTGGGGGAGTTTCCGCAATGTTGAGGAATTTTACCCATTCGAGAGGTCTTTCTACAAGAGGAGTTACACCGCTGACTCATTGCTCTGAACCATCTGTCCCGCGCTTCGCGGGACTGTCTGGCCGCCTCAGGGTCTCGCCGGCGTGGCAGAAAAACCGGACCTTTACTTCTTAGATAAGATAGAAAAGTTCCCTGCGTGACGCAATTGCGGTCTGAACAGGCAAAGCCCATCTGAACGGACCGGCTCAAATCCTAATAGTTCAATAGCTGGATCAAGAATTTCCTTGTAGTTTCCGTCGAGCATCCTGATTTAAAATATGGTCGGGAATTTGCCCGAGATTCAACCCTTCAAAGGGGGCAACACAGGGCAACAGTTTGGTGTTGACAGGAGGGTCAAAAAGGTTTAGGGTAATTTACCAACTCGGTTACGAGAGGGTGTCATGTTGGACGAACTGAAGGTGACGAAAAAAGTCAAAGTAAATGATCAAAATGGATAGAGAAAAAGGAGGGAGCCGATGATTCCACAGATTAAGACGATTCTTTATGTCACTGATCTCAGTAAAAACTCTTCCTATGCCTTCCTATATGCTATTGATATGGCACAAAGACATGACGCAAAGATTATTGTCTTGCACGCCGTTGAACCCCTTCCTAAAGAAGTTAGGTTTGTAGATGTGCTGGAGAGAATCGAAAACAAGGAAAGTAAGGAGATGGTTGAACAGGTCCAAAAACTGCTGCAGCAATTTTGTAAAGAGACCGAGGCCCAAATTGGCTCTCCATGCGTTGAGCTTGTATCCAAAATTCTCATTCCTCGTGGCTATCCCCCAGAGGAAATCTTGAATGCTGCAGATAAAGAGGATTGCGATGTGATTGTCCTTGGAACTCACGGAAAGGGATTTTTGGCCCACACCTTTCTTGGGAGTGTTTCCAGATCGGTATTGGATCGAACCCGAAAACCAGTTTTTATCATCCCGTTGCCATCTGGAAAAACTGCTATCGACTCGGTTGAAATCTGATGGAACTATATTTAATGGTCAAAGAGCGAAAGTGGCGTCAGAACTGGCTTGCCCTTCTTTATCTAACGGTCGTTACAGGGTCAAACCTTTACAGGCTGACGGGGGATAGCCTTTCTGGTAATCGAACGCATCAATATGATGAACGAGCAGATGGACCGTCACGAGAAGGCGGAAGAGGAGAGGTTTGAGCGGCTCGGAAACGAGATCCTGGATATGAAGAAAGACACCCGGGAGATCCGGCAAGACCTTAACGAGCACCGATCTAACACAGAGCTTCATGGTGGAAGCAGAGGGAAAAAGGTCTCCTGATTCCGGTGCCCACGCGGTGACTATCCGGTTTCTAAAACCGTGTAGCTCAGTATCACTTAGAAAAGTTCCTTCAAAGGTGAGTTCCCTTCAAAATCAATCTCCTGCTTACTGAATACGAATTGGTTTCAATCTGTCGAAAAAGGCTCAAAAGGCAATCTCACGTCGGGAACACGTATTCGACTTCCGTTGGGATCACCAAATGATTTGAACAAAGTTCCATTTCCCCCAAATTTGTCATGACGGGTTCGTCACCCGTGAACCATGAAAATTCGGAACAGGGCAGGTCGGGAGATCTTCGTCAGGCGATGGAGCGCGCCGGGGTCGCAGATCAACCGGACCTTTATTTCTTAGATGAGATAGAAAAGTTCAACGCATGACAAAGCGATCGGGTGGGTAAGAGAGAGAACTTCTATTTTGAAGGCGTGATGACGATGTCGGCGTAATCTCCGACAGCGCGGGAATGGGTATTGTCAGAGTCCGTCAGGATCGCTATCCCATGAGCCACAGGATGGTTGTCGCCCTTTCCGAAGGACCGTTCGTAATCGGAAAGCATGTCGCGTTCCTCTGTGACCCATGTGCCAGCGAGCGCACGCCCGCTGCGGATCACTATAATCTTCGTTCCGCTCGAATGGGGTGAATTGAACGCGGTGCCGATGGGCAATGTCTCACTCCATATATATTTTATCGCCGTGATGAATGGCAATCCGCTCAACAAAACGTATATTCCAAGTACGCTGTCATTCGCGCTTTTTATTTGCTCGTTTGAACCGGCAGGGAAGATGACGGCCCGCCAACGCCAACAAAGTTTCGGATAATCCCTTATGTCCCACTTTCTGTCATAGGTGATCTGTACGCTCGCGTCTTGTGCGTCAGCATGCAGGAATTTCTTTTCTCCGTCGGCCTGAACCGAGTAAACCCTAATGCTATTTTTGCGGTCCCTCGAACTCCAGCCTGAAGGAAATCTGCCGATTTCGTCGTTCTCGAAAGTGATCTGGATAGTTGATTGGGCGCAGAGACCCTGGGCGCAAAAGATGAGAATGACAATAAGCAATCGTTTCATGAAATCAACGGTGTCTCAAGTGGAGAGAGGTAATAAAAACAATAACCTACGTACGACAGAAGGTGCAAGAGATATCAACGGAGATCCCAATGCCAAGTACCTACGCCTAATAAACACAAGATCCGAAAGGATAAGTCAATCGGTAACATGGGTTTGATTCAAGTTAAATTCACATAATGATTTCAATGTGTTATAACATTTTCCACCTCCTTCGAATCTAATCGGTGTCGTCAAGTTCTATCCCTGAGTTGACCGGCCCGCGTGAATTTGGTATATTATGGTACAAGAGGGTCATTCAGAGTCCCTGATGAATCGAAAAGGAGACCATTCATCCCTATGATGGGTAGCTTAAAATCGAACCAGAGGAGGGGGAAGATTATGAAGACAGTGAAGAAAGGGACAAAGAAAGCGACGAAGAAGCCGGTGAAGAAAGAGAAGAAAGATGAGAAGGCTGAACTGAAGCGAGAGGTGGGCAAACTAAAAAGGGAATTGAGCGCCACGACCAAAAAGTTAGAATCACAGATCAAGAGCAGTGCCGCCGAAATCGAGAGCAGAGAAAGAGAGCTGGAGAAATCGAGCCGGGATCTCAAGAAGGCGAAAGAGACCCTGTCACGGGTGAAAAAGGAAAATGCTGCCAGGCTCAACGAGGTGGAACTGAAGCACCGGGAGACGAGCGCACTTCTCAAGGGCAAAGACGATGATCTTTCAGCAATGAAGTCGACTCTTGATTCGAAGGATGTTGAGCTGAATAAGCTGAAAGAAGAACTCCAATACAAAAATAAGCAACTGGCTTCTAAAGATATGGAAATGGAGCACTATAAAAAGGTGAGCGAAGAGAGAATCTTCGAGCTTCAAGCTAAGGTAAAGGAGTTGGAAGCTATGACCGCAGGGCCTGCTACGTCCCAATAAATAGGAGATGGGGTCAGACCAGCGGGGCTGGCCCCGTTCTCATTTTACTTAGGTTCACATTGCGGCAGTTTCGTAACTGCTCCTCTATCCCTGTCTCCTGCTTCGAAGTCCTAAATAGATCCCGCTGCCGAGAATCATTGCCGTTCCCACAGAAAAAGCAAGGGTCAAGGGTTCACGAAAAATAACGACTCCAACCAAAGTGGTGAGAACTGCTTCGGTCATCATCAACGTCGCTCCCTCAGCCGCTTTGATGAACCGGAAGCCTTAATTCATAATGACCTGGGCAAGAAGTCCGAAGACGGCAAGAATAAGAAGTAGCGTTCCCTCGGCCATTCCAGGGAAGCGCACTTCTCGGGCGACGAACGGGATACTGAATAACGTCCCAACGAAACACTGAAAGGCATAGATGGTTCGTGAATCCTGGCGGGCCCGTAGGTGCCTTGTAACAACAGTTGCGAGACCAGCCGCCATCCCGGCTGCGAGACCATAACTCTTAAGATTCGCGGAAAAGCGCGGGCTACGACCAATAATACACACAGATCGACAAGTGGAAATTATTGGTGCCACAGATTTGCAATGAATTGTAGGGGCAGGTTTTAAACCCGCTCTACGGCCTGGAGTGCGTGGGCGGGTTTGAAACCCGCCCCTACATTGGCAATGAACATTTCCCATAGAAATCTTCTGTACTTTGAATCTTCCCCAACCCATTAGTAGTAGGTGCTATCTTCACCGGGCACAGGATTCCCCGGTGCCTTTTTTGATGAATAGCCTGGTTGTCCCACTCGTTGATTTCGGTGAATAGAATTGGAATTTTTTTCCTTTTCGTGATATACTTCTTTTGGAATAAGGAGGGTATTTTGCCAAAACATGCTGGAGCTTATAAAAGCGAAAAGCGGCGGAAAGAATTGTCCCGCCAGAAAAAACAGGGAGAAAGAATAGATCGGCGATTTCATAAAGGAGATCGCGCCTCTTCAGACGCCGGGAAGGTCGAGCAAGAAGAGACAAAGCCAACCAGTCCTTAAGTCGATACCCCCTTTCCCGGGGAAAAGACTTCCCATTCTCCTTTACCACGAGCACTGCAGAGCCACCCCTCCGGTAAGGGAGGACGTGGTTTCATCAGGAATGGGCAAGGCTGAAGCAATCGGTTGAAAGTGACTCGTGTGTGAGGACTCACACCCATAGATTGCTGAGGCGGAGCGGGATGGAATGAGGGAAATTGCTTGTCCATCCTCCCAAACGATTCGGGCTTTCAACAAAAGTGAGGAAACGTAGCGAACGCTGAATGGCGGGCGCTACGCATCAAAGGTCGTCGCCCAAGGCGACGCAGAAAAGGAGCGTGAGAAAGTATGGCTAAGAAACTATTTGTAGGGGGTCTGAGCTGGGACACGACGGACGAAGGCCTGCGCAAAGCGTTCGCGTCTCATGGGGAAATCACCGAAGCCAAGGTCATCACAGACCGCGATACGGGGCGCTCCCGTGGGTTTGGATTCGTGACTTTTGCTCGCGATGAGGATGCCAAAACGGCGATATCCAAGGTGGATGGCACGAGCCTTGACGGCAAGGCCATTAAGGTTAACGAAGCGCAGGAAAAGAGCCCTCGCGGAGGTCGTCGATCCGGCGGTGGTTTTGGGGGCGGTCGTGGCAGCGGAGGCAATCGCTGGTAATTCCGGCTACGCTCATCTGTGAACATACTCTCCGAGCCGCCTCATCTTTCAGGGGGGGCGGCTCCTGTTCATAAAGCCGGAGAGCCTTTTCGGAGACAACCGTTTGCCATGACCCCGGGAGAATTGGGGCGGGCAGGCCTTGAGGAGCTCGGGGAAAAGCGGTCCCGAGACCGACCTAACCGCTCCCCAATGCGGGGGTTCGCGTAGGTCATCCTGTGCGTTAGATCCGCAAGGAAGAACACGGGATGAGGGCCAGAGGATTTAACCCCGTCGAGAAAAGGAGGAGAATATGATCCCACAAATGAACAAAATTCTTTATGCTACAGACCTCAGTAAAAACTCAACTTATGCCTTTTTTTATGCTGTTGATATGGCAAAAAAATATAACGCAAGAATTGTCATTTTACACTCTATTGAACCTTTTCGTCATTTTTACGCTGAGGGAATGTCTGACAGGGCTGAAGCGATTATGGGAAGAGCCAAAAAACAGGAACAGGAGATGGACCTTGGCGAAATGAAAAAAGGACTCCAGGAGTTTTGTAAGAGAACGGAGACTCAAGTCGGCGCTCCATGCGTTGAGCTTGTTTCCAAAATCCTCGTTCCCTTGGGTCATCCCGTAGAAGAGATTCTTAAGGCAGCGGATGAAGAAGGTTGCGACGCGATCGTCCTTGGAACTCATGGAAAAGGATTTTTGCGACAAACCTTTCTTGGGAGCGTGGCGGGTTCGGTATTGGAACGGACTCGAAAACCGGTTTTCATTGTACCGTTGCCCTCTGAAAAAACCGATATTGATTGGGATAAAATCTAACAGGTTCCTATATTCAATTAATAAGGGCAGGATCAGGAATGGTCCTGCCCTTATTTTCTAGAAGCCTTCCCCAGGCTTGCTTTCCGCCCATAATTGACAGCAACAGCCCCGCAGGGTACAACCAGGTGCCTTTATCAGCCTGTTTATTTGCCTGTTTATTTGCTTGACAAGACAAACGTTTTTTGATAAAAGGTGGCCAGACACGGCACAGGGCACGGCATAGGACATCACGACTCAGGGGGGACACCATGGAAAGGAAGAAGAGCTTTGTTCTGGTGGTGTCAATCCTTCCCCTACGGGCCATGGCAAGCGATTCACGGTGTTTCGGGTTTCCGGAGCACTGCACGACGATCCTTCAAGAACGTTCTGCGGTCTTCCCTGCGGTGGCAGACGGCCTGCCGCGATGGGATTCGACCCCTTTTCGCACCTCTTTCTCATTTAAGAAAATCGTGATCAACAATCCCGCCAGAAAGATGAAGACACAAATCAGGAACACGTCCAGGATAGAAACTGCCAGTGCGCTCTTGGCCTGCATCATGATGCTATCCAACTGATCTGTGGATGATCGCGGCAAGAGACTCTTAATCCTTTCGATGGCGCTTGGATTTCTCAGCGTCTTCGTGTCTTTGAGGAGCCTCTGAACCTCAACCGGCATCGAGGCGAGAGAGAGGGACTTCAACCTTCCCTCATAGGATGCAAGCATGACCGATCCAAGGATTGCGGAGGACACGGTGCCTCCCATATTTCGAAAAAACTGGAGGGCAGAGGTGACCGCGCCGAGCTGGCGGAGGGGAAAGGCATTCTGAACCGAGACGTTGAATATGGGGATCGTCATTCCGATCCCCAGCCCTACGAGGACGACATTCAACATCAGCAGTCCACGCGAAGTACTGGAGCCCATACGGGCAAGGAGCACCATTCCCGCAAAGGCACAGGCAAATCCCACAAGCCCGATGGACCGAAATCTTCGAAGTCTGCCTGAAACGATTCCTGTCACAATCGCTGCCACGATCATACCGAGCATCATCGGCGTGGTGATGACTCCCGAACCTGTTGCACTCGCTCCCATTATGGCCTGAGCAAAGAGGGGGATGAAGATCACTGCACCGAACAACCCCGCAGAGGCAAGAAAAGAAGCGGCAACGGATATAGAGAAAATGCCGTTTCTGAAAAGGCTGAGCGGGAGAAGGGGCTCTCTGGACCGTCTTTCCAGGCTGATGAAAACGAAAAACATAAGGCCGGAGAATGTGAAAAGCCCGATGATCACCGGGGAAAGCCAGGGATACTCTTTCCCACCCGCGGAAAAGGCCAGAAGGAGAGGAAAAACTGCGAGAAGGAATGCTGTCACGCCCGCGAGATCAATTCGCCTTTCCTCCTCGTGATGTTTCAGAAGCGGGAGACCGATGAGAAGGACAAAGAATGCAAAGAACCCGAGAGGCAGATTGACGTAGAAGACCCAGCGCCAGGAAAGCCTGTCGGTGATGAAACCGCCGACGGTCGGACCGAGGACGCTGGCGACTCCAAACATGGACGCTACAAATCCCATGTATTTTCCCCGCTCTCTCGGAGAGAAGAGTTCTCCCACAATGATAAAGGCGCTCGAAACCAAAACGCCGCCGCCAAGGCCCTGAAAACCCCTGAAGATGATCAGTTGAATCATATTCGCCGAGAGCCCGCATAACGCCGAAGCGACGATGAAAATGATCATTCCTATGAGATCGATCAGCTTTCTCCCATAGATATCTGACAGTTTTCCCGCAATCGGTATAATCGAGGCAGAGAAGAGCATGTAGGCGGTAAACGGCCAGGAATAGTACTCCATTCCTTTGAGGTCACGGATGATCCTGGGCATTGCGGTACCCACGACCGTATTGTCGAGCGCTGCCAGGAGCAGGCTCAACATGACCCCTGACATGATGAACCCTATTCTTCTCGGTGATAATCTCTGCTCCATCATAGGCTTCCCGCCCCAATAAGAATCTATGGGAACTTTACACCTCATCCTTTTCGAGCTACTCGTTTCTTTTTCGGCGGCTTTCCGCTTTCTTTCATGTCCCGGCTTTCCATCTCCACCTTGACCATCACTCCTTTGAGGGCTGTAGCGGCATCGAGCGCCTTTTCCAGTTCTTCATCGGAGAGGGCGGCAAATATCCTCCACGCCTTCTCTTTCATCATGTCCTTCAGTCTTTTTACGAACTCTTTGCCCCTATTTGTCAACTGTACGGCGACCAGCCTCCGATCTCCGGGGTCGTAAAGCCGCTCCATCAAATCTTCTTGAACGAGCTTGTCCACCTGGATAGTCATATGAGACTTGGAGAGGCCGAGCCTTCTGGCTGCTTCGGTCATGGTCAGCGCTCCGCGAGCATAGAGCATGACAAGAAGTGGGAAATGCGCTTTTGTCACACCCCCATATTCGAGCCCCTCGTATCCTGAAAGGAGATGCTTCCTGATGAGGTGAGCCAAAGAATAGAGTGTGTCAAAAAAAAGCTCAAATTGTTTATTTTTCATCGGTGACCGCGTTACTGTTCAAATATTTAATAGTACAAAAACTTAACTATTGAAATATAGAACCATAGAATCCATTTGTCAAGCCCTTTGCGGAGAAAGGAAGATGGGCACATTCATCCGAAATCATCACGTCTGCGCCAATATCAAGGGTGGACAGGTTATGTGGAATTCTCGGCCAGCACGGTTCGTGCTTTTCTTTACAAAGGGAGACTTTCAATTCCCCTGTTTGGTCTTTTTCCCTTGATAATCAACTCCGCTTTTCGTATGTTCAGCTCATTCCCAGGTGAGCTTCTCCCGTGTCACGCTACAGAAACAGGAGGTCGAATATGAAAGAGCACACCAAAAAAGTTTTCTGTGCGTTTCTCTCTATTTTCATTGCCATTGCCTTGGTTGTTTCGGCTGGCACTGCTCGGGCAGCTTCTTTCCGGCCCGAGAAGAGCACGGACGGCGCTGTCATTGCCACCAGCAAGGTAGCTACGGAAGCGGGGAGGCGGGTTTTGCGGGAAGGAGGAAATGCCGTTGATGCTGCCGTAGCGGTGGGTTACACCATGGCGGTGACTCACCCCGTTGCTGGCAATCTCGGCGGCGGTGGTTTTGCGATCATCCGCACGGCAGACGGGAAGATCTACAGCCTGGACTTTCGGGAGATGGCGCCCGGCAAGGCGACCCGGACGATGTACCTGGATGCGGCCGGAAACGTGATTCCCAGGCTCAGTTTAGACGGCTACCTGGCCGCAGGTGTGCCCGGGACGGTTGCAGGGATGAGCGCAATGCTCGACAGATTCGGCACGAAGAAGCTTTCTGACCTGATTCAGCCGGGAGTCGGCTACGCAGAAAAGGGTTTTGTCATCAGCGCCAGAAATGGCGAGACCTTTGCGGAGCACAAAAACCGGCTCTCCAAGTATGCATCCAGCCGCAAGTATTTCCTGAAGCCTGGCGGTTCTGCCTACAAAGAGGGTGATGTGCTGGTCCAAAAAGACCTGGCAAGGACCTTGCGGCTGATTGCAAAACAGGGGTCCAAGGCTTTCTATGAGGGGCCCATAGCGGAGTTGATCGAGAAGGACATGAAGGCCAATGGCGGCATCATGACCAAGGAGGACCTGAAGGGCTACAAGCCGATCTGGCGTGAGCCGGTTCGAGGCACCTACCGGGGCTGCGAGATCATTTCCATGGGGCCTCCAAGCTCCGGAGGCACCCACATCATTCAAATGCTTAATACTCTGGAGAGTTATGACGTTAAGGCGATGGGACATAACTCAGCTGCAGCCGTAAACGTCATGGCCGAGGCCATGCGCTTTGCCTATGCGGACCGAAGCGAGTACATGGGGGATCCGGACTTTGTGAAGGTGCCGGTGGATATCCTGACTTCCAAGAGTTACGCCCAAAGGCTGCGCAGCCGGATTCGTCAAGGGACGGCCACCCCTTCCGATCAGGTCCGACCGGGTACATCCTTCGCAGAGGGGACAAACACCACTCACTACTCTGTTGTGGACCGCTCGGGCAATGCGGTTGTCGTGACGTACACCATCAATGATTACTATGGGAGTGCAGCGGCAGTTGATGGCGCAGGCTTCTTGCTCAACAATGAGATGGACGACTTCGCCATCAAGCCTGGAGTGCCCAATCTGTACGGGCTCCTTGGCGGTGATGCGAACGCAGTCGAGCCGTATAAACGTCCGTTGAGCTCCATGTCGCCCACCATCGTTTTGAAGGACGGCCAGGTGTATTTTGTTC
>Ga0031655_10001737_pt1 | contig 12903 bp, 9 predicted proteins | sample FrelakmetHBP12HB_FD_55187 | JGI IMG/M metagenome (GOLD analysis project Ga0031655, IMG submission 55187) | Freshwater lake sediment microbial communities from the University of Notre Dame, USA, for methane emissions studies -HBP12 HB | ecosystem: Environmental > Aquatic > Freshwater > Lake >... | reverse complement strand
ATGTTCATTGTGGCCGTCAGCCTGGCAATCGCCGCTGTGCCGGAGGGGCTGCCCGCCGTGGTTACCATCAGCCTGGCGCTGGGCATGCGAGAGATGATCCACCGGCACGCCCTCATCCGTCGTCTGTCGTCGGTTGAGACTCTTGGTTCGGCCACGGTTATCTGCTCAGATAAGACCGGCACACTTACCCAAAACGAAATGACTGTTACCCGAATGTGGGTGGATGGGCAGTTCTTTAATATTACTGGTACGGGTTATTCCCGCAGCGGAGAATTCCAGGTGCAGGGTAAGGCGATCGACTTGCATAATTATCCCGGCCTTCAATCCGCCCTGTGGGTAAGTGCCTTGAACAACGATGCTCAATTGGAAGCAGTGGATGGCGATGACCAGTCCTACCGTATTATCGGTGACCCAACCGAAGGGTCTTTGCTGATAGCTGCCGCCAAGGCAGATGTTTACCATACCGAACTGCACCAGGCGTATCCACGACAGGACGAAGTGCCTTTTGATTCAGAACGCAAGCGCATGGTTACTATCCATGATATTAAAAAACCCAGAACCAGTGATGCTTCACCTTTCTACGACGGACAGCTTCTGGGCTCGGATGTCATCGCTGTCAAAGGAGCACCCGATGTGGTGCTAAAACTTTGCAAATCCTACCAAACCGTTGACGATAAATCCCTGCCGCTGGACAACAGCACACGCCAACGCATTCTGGATGCCAACAATAGTATGACTGCAGATGCTTTGCGTGTGTTGGGAATGGCATATCGCGTGGTGCCGGAAGCGCCCGCCGCTGACACGGTTCCGGTGGACGAACTGGAGAAGGATCTGGTCTTCGTCGGTCTGGCCGGTATGATCGACCCGCCGCGGGATGAGGTCAGGCAGGCAATGCTGAAAGCAGAACACGCAGGCATCCGCACGGTGATGATCACTGGCGATTATCCCAATACGGCGCAGGCAGTAGCAGAGACCATCGGGCTTTTACGCCCCGGTCACGAAGTGCTGACCGGGGCCGACCTGGATCAGATGAGTGATGACAGGTTAAAGGATGAAATCGAGAGGGTGGATGTCTTTGCCCGGGTCTCCCCTGAACACAAGATGCGCATCGTGGACGCGCTGCAGGCCAACGGTGAGGTGGTGGCCATGACCGGCGACGGGGTTAACGATGCACCGGCCATCAAGCGATCCAATATCGGTATTGCCATGGGCATCACCGGCACCGATGTGGCCAAGGAAACCGCCGATATGGTGCTGACCGACGACAACTATGCCAGTATTGTAGATGCAGTGGAGCAAGGACGCGTCATTTACAGCAACATCCGCAAGTTCGTTTACTACCTGCTCTCCTGCAACCTGGCAGAGATTGCCAGCATCTTCATTGGCATGCTGGTCACCAAAAATTCGCCGCTGACGGCCATCCAACTCCTCTGGTTGAACCTGATCACCGACGGCGCGCCGGCCCTGGCACTTGGCACCGAGAAAGGTGATCCGGATATCATGTCCCAGCCACCGCGGCCCCCCACAGAACCGATCATCAACCGCTTCATGCAAGTTGGCATTCTCACCCAGACGATCGCTATCACCGGCGTGACCCTGGCGGCTTATTTCATGGGCTTGAAGCTGCATCCCGGGCAAACCGAGTTTGCGGAGACGATGGCCTTCATCACACTCTCGTCTTCAGAGTTGTTCCGGGCTTACACCTCCCGCTCGGAACGCTATCCGTTGTTAATGACCAAGGTGTTTGGAAACAAGAATATGAACTACGCCTTTCTCTCGTCCATGGCATTGCTGATGGCTGTGGTATATATCCCCTTCCTGAACACCATTTTTAACACCGTGCCTCTTGGGTGGAAACAATGGGAAGTGATGCTGCCGCTGCTACTGATCCCCTCGGTTATTGCGGAACTGGTCAAATACTTTTACTTTATTGCAAGGCGGAAAAAAAGCGCAGAAAAGGCAACTGCCTGATCTATTCCGGAGGGCGACCCAGACGAGCCACCCTTTTTTATCGATTACCTTAAGCGGCCTTCAAACCGACGACCTGGTGAACGATGGCGAGCAGTACGCGCAGATTGGGGATCGCCGAGGCTGCCGCCCCGGCTCCACTGAACCAGCCGCCTTCCTTTTTTGATACCTTTAAGGTGCCACGGCGGATGGAAACCTCTTTCACATCCGTCCAGGGATAAGTCCTTTTCCCGATGGCAATTCCCTGTTTGCTGATCGCCACTGGCCCAAAGGCAAGCGCCTCACCGGCGTTGTACATGTCCGCCGCGCGGGGATACAGGAGCGGGAAGATGTTCGTATCAATGGCATTCGCCAAATTCTCCACCTTGAGGATGGAATCGGCAAGCTTCAATTTTTGGTTCTGACGGTTGAGCAGGGTGTAGATATGCGTTGTGCCAGTGTAGATGCCATTGTAATAATGGCGGGTGATGGCAGAAGTCATCGTGAGGATATCTTCCCAACGCCAGGTCTGGAGACCTTTGCGATCCCGATAAGCAAAGCCACGCTCATATACCACCACTCCTTTCTTCCAGTTGACATATGCCCCCCAACCCGCCAGCAACCCAACCACGATCAAGAGAAAGGCAATCAACGCCGGAGCGGTCATTTTGTCATCAATCATCGCCGGACCATGCAATTGATAAGCAAGGTAGGTAATATAAATCCCATAAATGAACACCAGCACGGCACCCCCCAGCAGAACCAGGCAGGCCACCAAGTCTCCCCAGCGGGTGACTTTCCTGACCGGGTAGTAGCCAACCGAGGCACCCAGGCCAAGCGCGGAATTGAACATTTCAGGAATTTGCGGATCGCCCATTCAGATCGCTCCCAACAAAAGACCGGGCAAGAATAGCCCGGTCAGGTTTATTTAGACAGGNGGCAGGTTGCGCTTCAAGGTGGCGTACATCCCTAACGCTTTGACCGCTCCCTCCACCGTGCAGGTGGACGGGTTGTCCACAAGGTAGGCGGGGATGCCGAGGGCTTTTGTCAGCAACTTATCGGCGCCACGCAGCATTGCGCCGCCACCGCACAAAGCCAATCCCCGGTCAATGATATCCGAGACAAGTTCGGGCGGGGTTTTTTCGAGGACACGGCGACAGGTTTCAATGACCTGCTTGAGCGGGTCCTCGAGGGCTTCCACGATCTCGCCCGTGGTCAGGGTGACCGGGCGTGGCAAACCGGTAACCTGGTCCTGCCCNTGGACTTCCAATCCTTCTTCCTTGTCCTGGGGGATGGCGGCGCCGATCTTGATCTTCAACTGTTCGGCTGTCGACGGGCCGATGATGATACCGTACTTCTTTCGGACATAAGCGACGATGGCTTCATCCATCTGGTTGCCGCCGGAGCGCATGGTTTCCGCGCAAACGATGCCGTACATCGAAACGACCGCAACCTGTGTGGCTCCACCACCCAGGCAGATGATCATATTTCCNGAGGGNGAGCCAATCGGCAAGTCCACGCCGAGGGCNGCGGCAAGAGGCTGCTGGATGAGATAGGCATCGCGGCTGCCAGCCTGGAGCACAGCTTCGTGGACGGCACGTGATTCAACGCTGGTCACNCCGTAAGGTANGGTGATCATCACGCGGGGACGGAAAAAACTCAAGGTTCCGCTGACCCGCCGGAGCAGGTAATGCAGGAGAGCCTCGGTGATCTCGTAATCAGCCACGACACCGTTCTGCAACGGGTGGGCTACTTCAAGCGTCTCGGTCGAGACACGCCCGGACATGCCCTGGGCCTCCTTGCCGAGGGCTACGATCTTCTGCTCGGCAACGACAATGGCGACCAAGGTCGGCTCATCCGCGAGAACGCCGCTGGCATTGGCAATGCGGGTCTGGATGGTGCCGAGGTCTATACCAAGGTCTCTAGAGAGGGAAGGTATGAGAGGCATAAATTATCTCGATTCGTCGGAAAACCGGGAGGGCTTGGCAGGCCCTCTGCGGAAACGCTTGACCGCATCCAGACGCAGGTTGGATCTGTGCAGGGCGGCTTCCACGCTCAAGTAAGCATCCGAATCTTTCACCGGAATGTTTTTAACCAGGGCTGCCTCGGCACGCTTGCGGGCGTCTTCGGCGCGCGCCACGTCAATCTCTTGGACGTTTTCGGCAGCATCGGCCAAAACCGTGACAATATCGGGCTGGACTTCGGCAACACCACCCGCGACCGTGAAGATCTCTTCCTTGCCGTGTGAGCGCACTTTAATGATGCCTATTTTGAGGGTGGTCAGCAGAGGCGCGTGATTAGGCAGGATGCCCATCTCCCCCTCCGTCCCGGGGAGGACCACGATATCGGCATCACCCTGATAAACCATTCGGTCTTGAGAAACAATCTCACAACGGATTGTCATTGGTCTTCCCTGACTCCTAGACGCTGCCCGCCAGCTTCCCGGCCTTCTCGCGCACGTCTTCAATTGTCCCGGCCGTCATGAAAGCCTGTTCAGGAAGATCGTCGCATTTGCCATCCAGGATCTCGCGGAATCCGCGTATGGTCTCTTTGATGGAAACGTATTTGCCGCCAGTTCCGGTAAACACTTCGGCCACGAAGAACGGCTGGGAGAAGAAACGCTCGATCTTCCGTGCGCGCGAGACGACCTGCTTGTCATCTTCGCTCAATTCGTCAAGTCCAAGGATGGCGATGATATCCTGCAAGTCCTTATAGCGCTGAAGGATGCGCTGGCATTCTCGAGCGGTATTGTAATGCTCCGCGCCGACGATGTTCGGGTCGAGGATGCGGCTGGTGGAGGCCAGCGGGTCCACGGCGGGGTAGATGCCTTTTTCGGCGATGGAGCGTTCCAATGCAATCGTAGCATCCAGATGGGTGAAGGTGGCGACCGGTGCCGGGTCGGAATAATCATCGGCAGGGACATAGACGGCCTGCATGGAGGTGATCGAGCCATGACGGGTGGAGGTGATGCGTTCCTGCAGTTCGCCCATCTCGGTGGACAGCGTAGGCTGGTAGCCCACAGCAGAGGGCATGCGGCCCAGCAGGGCAGACACTTCCGAACCAGACATGGTAAAACGGAAGATATTATCAATGAAGAGCAGCACGTCACGACCCTGGTCACGGAAGTACTCAGCCATGGAGAGGGCGGTCAAGGCAACGCGCAGGCGCACGCCGGGCGGCTCGTTCATCTGGCCGAAGACCATGACGGTATCCTTCATCACGCCCGACTCCAGCATTTCACGGTAAAGCTGTGTACCTTCGCGGCTACGCTCGCCCACCCCGGCGAAAACCGAGTTGCCCTGGTGCACCGCGGCAACCGAGCGGATTAGTTCCTGGATGACGATGGTCTTGCCAACGCCGGCGCCGCCAAAGATGCCGGTTTTGCCGCCTTTGGTGAAGGGGGCAATCAGGTCAATGACCTTGATGCCAGTCTCGAAGATTTCGGTGCGGGTGGATTGTTCGGAGAAGAGCGGAGCCGGGCGATGGATGGGGTAACACTGATCCGCCACAACGGACCCTTTTTCATCAATCGGGAGGCCCAGGACATTGAAAATGCGACCTAGGGTTTTAGGCCCAACCGGTACCATGATGGGCGCACCGGTGGCCGTGACCGGGAGGCCACGTTGCAGCCCGTCCGTGGTGTCCATCGAAACACAACGGACCCAGTTCCGGCCGAGGTGTTTTTCCACTTCCAGAACCACGTTCCCGCCATTCTGACGCGGGATCTCGAGGGCTTCATATATACCAGGAAGTTCGCCTTCAGGGAACTCCACATCCACGACACTTCCCAGAATCTGGATTACTCGGCCAGTTGCTTTCGCCATTTATTTCCTCCGGTCATAAATATCCTTCAAACCAACAGCTGGTAACGACTGCATTCAAGGGTACTTCGTAAAAGCCGTTATCCGTTTTTTAATCCTGAACCAAAGCCCTGGACAATGCTTCCGCCCCACCGGCGATATCCAGAAGATCATTGGTGATCGTCTGCTGGCGGGCCTTGTTGTACTGGAGTTGCAGTTCACCAACAAGTTCGATGGCATTGTCGGTGGCATTGCGCATGGCCACCATACGTGCAGCATGTTCGGAGGCCAGCGACTCCAGGATGGCTTGATAAACCTGAAGAGCCGTAAAGCGCGGGATGATCTCATCCAAAATCTCGCGTTCTGCAGGTTCGTAAATATAGGCGGCGGTTAGATGCTGGTGGGAAAAGTTCTGTACCCGCCCGGCCTCGTCAGCCACTTCCAGCGGCAGAAGTTTTTTGACAACCGTTTTCTGCCTGACCATATTGATGAAGTCGGTATAGACCAGATAGACCTCGTCCGCCTCCGCTTTGAGAAACTCATCCACAGCCAGGCGGCCGATGGCTGAAACATCCATGAAGGAGGGGGCAGCAGGCAGACCGCTGAACTCGGCAATCACCTGCTGGCGGCGGCGCAGGAGCAGGTCGCGGCCTTTGCGCCCCACGGTGATATAGCGCACAGGGACCGCGGAGCGGCTGAAACGCTGGGTGACGGTGCGGATGACATTGGCTGTATAGGCACCTGCCAGACCGCGATCACCAGTGACCACCAGCACAAGTGTACCGCGAACCTGCGGGCGAAGGGTGAGGAGCGGATGCAAATTTTCACGCCCCGGCTGGCGGGCGATATGTGCCAGCACCTGCCAGGCCTTGGTGGAATAGGCACGGGTGGCGGCTACCGCAGCCATGGCCTTGCGGACCTTGCTGGCTGAGACCGCCTCGAGAGCGCGGGTCACCTGCGAAATGTTCTTTACGCTGCGGATGCGCGTCCGCATTTCACGGGCAGAAGCCATACGGGGGTATCGATCCTTTTAGCGGTTAATTCCAAGTAGCCTGGAAATCAGACAGGGCGGAACGGAGAGCCTTTTCGGTCTCTTCGGTGATACGCTTGTTGATGGTGACATCCCGGCCAAGTTCTGGGTGGGAAGTGGAGAGATAACGCAACAGGTCGGTCTCCCATTTCTTCATCTTTTCAACCGGGACGGTATCGGCAAAACCCTGGGTGCCGGCAAACAGCACCATGACCTGGTTTTCCAGGGACATCGGCTCGTATTGGGGTTGCTTGAGAATCTCCTGCATGCGCTGGCCGCGGGTCAACTGGTCCTGGGTGGCCTTATCCAGATCGGAGGACATGAGGGCAAAGGCCGCCAGCTCGCGGTAGGCAGCCATGTCTATGCGAAGCTTTCCAGCCACCTGGCGCATGCCACGAACCTGTGCCGAGCCACCCACGCGGGAAACGGAAATGCCCACGTCCACGGCAGGGCGGATGCCGGCGTTGAAGAGGTTGCCCAGTAGGTAGATCTGGCCGTCGGTGATGGAGATGACGTTGGTGGGGATGTAGGCTGAAACATCGCCGAGCAGGGTCTCGATGATGGGCAGGGCAGTCAGGGAGCCACCGGAGCCAGCCAGTTTAACCACCTTATGACCGTCAGCCTCCTGGAGGGTTTTGCGAGTCTCTTCAGCATCATAGTGGGACCTCGGCCCGGTAAAGATGCGGCCGTTGAGGGCATCTTTTTCAGAGGCAAGGTCGCCCTTGAAATCACGTTTAACAATGACATATTTATTGGCCAGACGGGAGGCGCGCTCGAGCAGGCGGGAATGGAGGTAGAAGATGTCACCCGGATAGGCTTCACGGCCGGGNGGGCGGCGGAGGAGCAACGAAACCTGGCGATAGGCCCAGGCGTGCTTGGATAAGTCGTCATAGATGACCAGGGCATCGCGACCNGTCTCCATGAATTCNTCGCCCATGGCGCACCCGGCGTAGGGGGCGATGTACTGCATGGCGGCGGACTCATCCGCGGCGGCAATGACCACGATGGTGTGGGCCATGGCACCGTTGCGCTCCAGCAGAGCCACGGTACGAGCCACGGCAGCTTTCTTCTGCCCGATGGCGACGTATATGCAAACCAAATCCTTGCCCTTTTGATTAATGATCGTGTCAATGGCGATGGCCGTCTTGCCGGTCTGGCGGTCACCAATAATGAGTTCGCGCTGGCCGCGGCCGATGGGGATCATGGCATCGATGGACTTGATGCCGGTCTGGACGGGAGTATCCACATCTTGGCGCTGCACCACACCGGCGGCGATGCGTTCGATGGGACGGAAACCAGCGGCCTGAACGGGACCCTTGGCATCCACAGGCGCGCCCAGGGCGTTGACCACCCGCCCAATCAGCCCATCGCCGACCGGGACTGAAGCGATGCGCCCGGTGGCACGGGCGGTCATGCCCTCAACGATACCGGAATACTCACCCATGATGATGACGCCGACGGTGTCCTTTTCCAAGTTGAAGGCAATGCCCATGACGCCATTTTCGAACTGCACCAATTCCTGCGACCTGACCTTCGAGAGGCCGGTGAGGCGGGCAATGCCATCGCCCGCCTCGAGCACGGTACCCAGGTCGGCAATACCGATCTCGGGCTGGTAGGATTCGATCTGTTTCTGCAGGTCACTGGTGATCTGTTTTACGAGGTCTGCCATTTCGCCTCCGGGCTACGAAGATAATCATTTACGAACAACTGCCCGGATCGAGATTCCGCATCCGGGCATGCCGTTGGTTTAGTTCAAATTTTGAGTGGTCGTTCCAGCGGGTCCATTTGAAAGAGGTACGCTACAGGGATCCTGTTTATTCGAAGAGAATGGGCACGCGGCACAATGATACCTGAAAGCCCTGCCATTGTCCAGTTTGACATCCCGGATATGGGGAAAATTCCAGCTCGGGATGGAAGAACGCCGAAAAAGAAGAGGGAGGCTTCGGCGACTCGTGTCCCACAGGGATCCCCTTCGCGGACGATGCCCCCATTCGGGGATAATTTGCTGGGCAAAAGCCTCACCGTCCAGGAAAATGGGGTTCGTCGAAAAGAAAACGAGTGAGGAACGAATATCCTATGAATGTTCTTTTATATTTTTAAGTACCATGCTGGTGACCTCTTTTGAGGAACGAATGAGGAACGAGTAGGGATATGTTCATTTTTCACTTAAGGGCCGAGGGTGTTGATAATTACGGTGGCAAAACGGGAGAATGGGAGGAAGCGGGGGAGGTGAAAAGCGTGACGAGAACACAGGTAGCATAACAAGGATAAAGTGAAATTGCTCACCTGCACTGCACCGGATGCAGTGCGGAACAAGTGTGCCCCGGGGGTACGCTGCGCGGTCGTTGGGATGAGCTCTCCTCGCAATGACAAAAGGAATAAGCAAGGGACGACCTCGGTGGTCGTCCCTTGCCTGGAATTATTATAGAACATTTGTACTAAGACGTCAAGGGCTTGTGAGAGGCAGGAGAACCCACCCGAGTCAGGAAACGGGCGCGTCACGCCTCGCCCTGACGGGTTGGTGTGGGGAGAAACGTCCTGTTCGACCCATCCCCTGCCACCTCGCCATGTCCAGTCATTCGTAGTGGCGCTGTTCTTGACAGCTCAGAAAAGAATTCTATACTATACCCATTGTGTATGGAATTGCACTATGATCTACAGAACCATCATCGGGCAGTTGCGAACAAAGAACATTTTCATGTTTAATATAAGAGAAAAGTATGAATGACGTTCCCAGGCTAGAGACCATCGCAAAGATGATCGACCACTCTTTACTGCATCCCACGCTCACGGATGAAGCGATCGTGAACGGATGCCGGGTGGCCGCAAAGTATGGCGTGGCAACTGCCTGTGTGAAACCCTATGCAGTTCAAACAGCCCGGGAAGTCCTTATTGGCTCGGGGGTGGGGGTTTGTGCGGTCATCGCCTTCTCGCACGGCAACAGCACCACTTCCATTAAAGTGAGGGAAGCAGAAGAAACCATCCAGAACGGGGCAGTTGAAATTGATATGGTAGTGAACATAGGGAAAGTTCTGGGACAGGACTGGGAGTATGCTACCAGGGAAATAAAGGCTGTGAATGAGGTGGTGACGGGGCACCAGGCGATCCTCAAGGTGATATTTGAGAACGATTATTTAGGGGATGAACACATTATCAGGCTGTGTGAGATCTGCGCGGCGAATGCAGTGGCGTTTGTCAAGACATCCACCGGATACGGATTTGTGAAGCAGGAAAATGGGATGTACGCTTATGCTGGGGCGACCGATCATCATTTGCGCCTCATGCGGGAGCACACTCCTGCCGGGATGGGGGTGAAGGCAGCAGGCGGGGTTCGAACCCTGGATGATCTCCTGCGGGTGCGCCGCCTGGGGGTGACACGGATCGGTGCCACCGCAACAGCAGATATTCTTGAAGAAGCAAAAAGACGCGGTTATCAATAATATGAACAAGACCAACATTTCAACCCTCCGGCTAATCAGCCAGCAAATTGCCTCGACAAAATTCAACACCGTAAAAAATCTGGTGGCCTGGATGGGTGTCATGCAAGCGCAAGATTATGACATGGCNAAATGGGCCATCGGGGNCCGGCTTCCAAACACGACAGACCAGGCAGTAGAAACTGCAATAACCAACAGTGAAATTCTCCGAACCCATTTACTAAGGCCCACCTGGCATTTCGTCTCAGCAGATGATATTTATTGGATGCTTGAACTGACTGCGCGACGGGTCAAAGCTTCCATGAAATCGAGACACGAACAACTTGAACTTTCCAATGCCATTTTAAATAAAAGCAATGCGATCATGGAAAAAGCATTGAGAGGCGGCCACCACCTGACCCGTGAAGAGATACTGACCGAACTCACGAAAGCCGGAATTGACAACTACAATAACCGGTTATCTCATCTCCTGGCATGGGCAGAATTGGATGGACTGATATGCAGCGGCGCAACGAAAGCGGGAAAACCAACCTATGCCCTGCTTGAAGAAAGAGTCCTGAAAACAAAACCCCTGACCCAAGAGGAAGCGCTGGCCGCGCTTGCCAAAAAATATTTTAGCAGCCACGGCCCTGCCACCCTGCAGGATTTTGCCTGGTGGTCGGGTTTATCTGCCGGGGAGGCAATTCTCGCTCTGAAATTGGTAAAGCCTGATCTCATTTCAGAAGAAATCGATTCGCAAACTTACTGGTCAACCAAATCCTTTTCCATTCCCAAGAACGACAAGGAAGCTGTTTATTTATTACCTGCCTACGATGAATTTATCATCAGCTATAAAGACCGTAGCGCAGCACTTCTTTTTGAAAATCACGCCAAGACTGTTTCGAGCAACGGCATATTCAGGCCAGTCATCGTTGTAAACGGAAAGGTTACAGGAATATGGAAACGGACGATAAAAAAAGACAAGGTAATTGTGGAAACAGAATTCTTTAAACAACCCAATCAAATTCAAAATAGCTTAATTGAAAAAGCAGCCAACCAATTTGGCCATTTCATAGAATTGAAAACGGAAATAAACCAGCATTTTAACCAACCCGATTGACCAAGTTAAAGCGTGTGCCTGCGTAATTCAAACAAACGGGACGACAGGAATCGGGTCAGGCAGTGGCTGCTCCAGCGACCAACCCCTCCCCCAATGTTGTGAAAGCCGTGATTGCTTGTCCGATTGGCATATTTGGGATGTCAGTATTACAATCCCCCGATAAATAAAGAGCCTGTATTCCAGACCGCACATCCCGGCGGTGCCCCCATTCCCGGTCTTCCGCCCCCTGCTGGGAGACTTTCGGTAATTTTAACTTCGGGTTGGGAGAATGAACCGGCTGCAAGCAAATACCTGCCGTTCGCGGCAAGAGGAGAACCTTATGCGTCCACTTGAAATCCTGATCCCCTGCATCCTTGCCACCTATCTCCTTTGGCCACTGATCATCGGCAAAAGCCGGCCAAGGCTGGCAAACTATCTGCCCCTTGCAGCTCTTCTGGCGACCATCCTTCACTTAATATTGGAGAAATATCGCTGGGAGATGATTCCGATCTATGTGCTCGTTGTGGTGTGTTGCGTGACAGGGATCCTCAGCCTGAGGCAGCCCCGGCAGGGGAAATTCAAGCGGGTGTCGTGGCCCGGCGGGGGATTGGTGGGAAGCTTGCTGGTACTGCTGGTAGCCACTGCACTGCCCGTCCTGCTACCCGTTCCAACTGTCCCCGCACCCACCGGGAAATACCCGATCGGGACAACCACCCTGGTTCTGGTGGACAATAGTCGCAAAGAAATCTACTCCAGCAATCCCAATGACCCGCGCAAGTTCATGGTGCAAATCTGGTATCCCGCGCGGATAACGACAGCCTCCGTACGCGCTCCGTGGATGCCAGACGCCCAAATCGTTGCCCCAGCCATTGCCGATTACCTGCACCTGCCGCATTTCTTCCTCGACCAACTGGCCCTGGTCAAAACAAATTCATACCTCAACGCCCTGCCTGACGGTTCCGGTGGGCCGTACCCGGTGCTGCTCTTCTCGCACGGCTGGAACGGGTTCCGGGCGCAGAACACGGATCAGATCCAGGAGCTCGTCAGCCACGGGTACGTAGTGGCTTCCATCGAGTACACCTACGCGGATAGCGTCAGCGTCTTCCCGGATGGAGAGGTCATCCCCAACAACCCAAACATTTTGCCAAAAGGGGTATCAGATGAAATGTACACCGCCGCAGCACAACTCCTGCTTGACCAGTGGACCGGGGACCTGGCCTACACGCTGAACCAACTCACCGCCCTGAATTCGAACGACCCAAATGGCATTTTTACGGGCCTGCTGGACCTTTCCCGGGTGGGGGCATTCGGTCACTCCACCGGCGGTGCAGCGACCATCCAATTCTGTACTGAAGACCCACGCTGCACGGCCGGATTCGCCATGGACGCGTGGATGACGCCNGTGTCGGACGAAGTACTGGACAACGGCACCAACCGCCCGCTGATGTTCCTGTTCAGCGAGACCTTCCCGACCCCAACCAACTGGCAGTTGTTCGACAGGTTGGCTGCGAATCTGAGCGGACCCGTAACCGTGGCTACCATCAAGGGGACATCCCACTACGATTTCAGCGACCTGCCTTTCCTTTCACCGCTGGCCGCCCAGATGGGGTT
>Ga0031655_10001728_pt1 | contig 12936 bp, 12 predicted proteins | sample FrelakmetHBP12HB_FD_55187 | JGI IMG/M metagenome (GOLD analysis project Ga0031655, IMG submission 55187) | Freshwater lake sediment microbial communities from the University of Notre Dame, USA, for methane emissions studies -HBP12 HB | ecosystem: Environmental > Aquatic > Freshwater > Lake >... | reverse complement strand
GAATTGTGGCTTACGACTTCATGCCGATTTAAACGCTGCTAGAAACATTAGAGTTCGGGGTATATCCTCGACTAATGGGTTGCCAGAGACTACAGCCCTACTCAGCAGTTGAAATATTGGGTATTAACCGAAGCCCCGTCCTTCAGGTCGGGGAGGATGTCACTCCTTTTTTAATTCTATTTTTTCTAATGTAGGTGAAATTAAATAACTTTCCCGTATATCATTCGTTATAGTCCGTACCCATATTCCGCGACATATGTTAACTCTGCCAAACACAGAAGCTTCTCCGCAGATATGAGCATTTCCAGATACATGTGCCCAATTCCATACCGTAGCCTTGTCATATATCCGAGCTCTCCCATATACATGAGAAGTTCCCCATATTGCAGAATGTCCGAACATACAAGCAAAGTCATATACTTGAGAATGTCCGCCGGCATCAGAATCTTCACGCATCAAAGAATTTCCAGATACCTTAGCTGCCTGATGTACCCATACATTATCAAATATTTTAGCATTATCATATATCTGAGCGCCATCAAATATCTGAGCATGATTATAAACTTGAGCATTACAAAATACTCGAGCATTATCATATACCCAGCACGCACCATCATGGCTTAAGTTATGTTCAGATTCTATAAATCCACCCAGATCCCCCACGTTAACATCTCTAAAAGATCTAGTAGCGCGAATTCTATATAATATATGACTATCTACACTAATCGACTCTTCTGTTAACTCATACTTTTTCATTAGATGCGTAATCTGTTTTGTACCACCCAGATCCCTTTAAATGAAAAGTATTTCTAGACATTACTTTTTTTAGATGTTTACAATTACACCCCGGACATAGATCTGGACCGGTTTCATCAAATTTGTGTGTTGCTTCGATAATTTTACCACAATCTACACATTTGTATTCATAGATCGGCATATTAGACTCCTTTTGATATTGACTAAAAAATTGAGTAGAAATGCCAAAGACATTTCCACTCAATTAATTTTTTAAAACTTTTGAAGATAAAGTATATCTACTTCCTACAACTCCGTTTTCAAAACCATATCACATATTGGTCCACGCGAATGTGATCCCTTTAAAACTATATGTGCATAATTTTTATGTCCTTTAAACTTTTTAACAATCCAATTAAGACCATTATTGATGCTGTTGAGGTGAGGAGAATCTATCTGTGAACAGTCTCCAAGAACAAAACATTTAACATTTTCACCCATTCTACTGAGAATTGTTCTACATTCCAGTCTTCCCCAATTCTGAGCTTCATCTAAAATTACAACCGCATTATCAATATTCCGACCTCTCATAAAATTGACACTAGATAATTCAATTCTATATGGATCCAATTCTAAAACTTTAGCTTTAGCATCTGCAAATATTCCATTCGCAGGTCGTAACTTATGAAGCTTCATGATAAGATCAACAATATTTTTCATATATGGGGATAATTTATCCTGTTCGCTTCCAGGAAGGTATCCCATTTTTTCACCAAGTTCAATCAATGGTTTAATTACAATAATCTTATCATACTTTTTTGGTTTTTGCAAAACTAATTGTAATGCAGCAGCTAAACTGACATAACTTTTTCCATATCCAGCACCTGATTGGATGGACATGATATTAATTCTATCATCTAACATTAGATGCATTGCACAATTTTGAAATACATTTTTAGGAGTTACTCCCCATATAGTATGTTCAAAATTCATTTCAAGTTCATCGGTTGAATAAATTAATTTACCGGTATCATTCCAATAGAAACAATTTGATACTCGCTCTTCATCTTTAGCTACAATACCGCTATATTGTTGACTATCAGATTTAAGAATTTTGGATCCTTTAAACTCCTGACTTTTCACACCGATGATCTTTAACCTAACCCGCAACAAATTGTCATTCGTTGCTACTATAAACTCTCTACCCTGATTATTATCCTTGAACCATTTGATCTCTTCAATGATATCATTATCATCTACTTTCGAATGATATCTTTTTTCGGGAATCTTGATAACTTCTAGATTGTCATCAATTTCTAGATTTGTAGATACCATAGAAACGAGATGAGATATATCAGATCTTGATTTTAAACGATCCAATTCTAAGATTACAGAATATGGTATGATGACATTATTTTCTCCATCATTTCTAAATAGTGCGATAGCATTTGGTGCATCAATTAGAACATTTGTATCAAGAATATACGTCTTTCCCATTCTGCTAATCCTCCAAGAGATTTATATTTTGTTCATCGTGATTTGAATTTTCACCACGAAATATCTAGGATGATGTAGTTTAAATTTGGAGCAAAAACTTTCTTAAAAATATTTAAATCTTCGACATATTGCTTATCGTAAAACTGTTTTGTGGCATCATCGATGAAATGCAATTTTTGAAAAGTATCATTCGTTATTTCCAATTCAGCTGATAACCTACCAAACAAACCAATGTGCCCAAGAGACTCTAAATATTGACACGCATCACGAAAATCAATTATTTTTTCTGAACAGATAATCGGTGTCTTACATTTTGGACAGTGGCTCAATCGCACAATCGAATCGATTGTTCCATTGCACGTTGGACAAAAATATTCCTTAGTCATGGCGATACCCCTCAGACATTATGGTATGCCCACCGACCCATGCACTTCCGTGTATATATGCAACCCCCTTGACAAGAGCATACCCACATATACATGCATTTTCACATACAACCGTAAATCCAAATACCTTAGCATATGCGCATATATGTACATCGTTAAATATAACAGCATTTCCATATACCTTGGCATCTCCATAGACGTTTGATCTACCACTTATCGCAGCACAGTCATCTATTTTGGCATTATCAAAAATTTGTGCATGACCATATATACTGGCTCTCGATCTAATCCGAGCATTTCCATATATTTTAGCATATTCATGAACAGCAGATCGTCCACCCACTACAGCATTCCCATATACCCAAGCATACTCGATTACTCTAGCATCTTCACACACCCAACCATCATCAAAAACTTTAGCATCGTCACCTACCCAACAACTACCTTCATGACTGAGGTTATTTTCAGATTCGATAAATCCCCCAAGATCTCCAGATCTAATATTTCCAAAAGATCTAATAGCTATGATCCTATAGAGGATGTGTCCATCTACAACTATCGTTTCATTTGTTAATCCATATTTTTTTGTAAGTTCATATGTATATGTCGTAGTTTTCCATTCCATAGGGCTACGCCTTTCGAAAGTATTCTTGTTGATAAAATTGTTTATATTATCTGTAGTCTTTAATTTTAACATGATTCCTCCGTCTTTATTTTTGTTAAATTTCACATCTGGTAAAAGTTAATGTTGACCATCAATCCGTGGCAATCTACTTAAAAAACTGTGGTTTTTCCTTCCAAGTTAGGGGATGTTCCTCATCGGATGCTAAAAATCTAATATGAATATACTCACCCTTTATTTCAACATCATCAAAAAGATACTGATCTGTTTGATTGGGAGTATAAAATTTAATAAGCCATTTCCAAAAAGTTCCAGCTGGTAAAACTTGATTAACTCCACGGGCAAGCTTAAAATGTATCTCACCAGCTGTGTTAAGATGTTCAAAGTTAATTTCATAATGATTACCCGGATATGATAAAAATTGGGACATATAATCCATAAAATTATCTTTTAGAATACAAATTTCTCCACAATATCGTCTCACTAGGAACTCCTTCGGGCTTTTGATATTTCCAACCCTCTTAAAATTTTTAGTTCGTGTTTAAAAGATTCGCCTTGAGGAATCGGATTTCCCCACATTGTAAACATATCGATCACATCTTTCCCAGATCTTCTTTTGTAAGCTAAAACAAGTGAATTAACTTCTTCTAAGGTAAATGGAAATTCACAGTCTTTATCTCTTCCGATTTTGTCGATAATAGAGCATGACATTACTTTTTCTATTATGACATTTGTATGATCAACCTTACATTTATCAAATAGATCCGCAATTTTAAAAGATTTCATTATCTTTAACTTTGAAGCTCTCATATGCTGTTCACAGAATAATTTGCACAGTATAGTTTGAGAATTAGTTAATCGCAATCTCTTACAGAAGGCTTCAACAATTGGAATACCATCTGTTTCATGTTTCAGATGTTGAATAGAATCTTTAGTTGTGACCTTACCAAAATCATGAGTTAATACCACCCACATACAATCTACATCTAAATTCAGTTCTTTAGCTTTTTTAAGAGCTATCATGATATGATCAAATGTATTTCCTTCAGGATGATGTACCAAATTTTCTCTGATATATTTAAGATCAGATATCTCGGACGCAATTAATTTCAAAACACCAAGATCATCTAGAGTACGAAAGTATATAGACGGATCCAAACACTGTTTCCACATTTTTTCAAATTCTAGATTAATCCTTTCAGCACAAATACTTCCAAATTCTAAATCTTTACTATCCATATTTAAAATAGTTTCTCTAGTCTCTGGATCTATAGTAAAGTCTGAAAACCTAGAATTGAAACGTGCTAATCTTATGATCCTTACAGGATCTTCTATGAATGATCTAGAGTTAGACATTCTTAAAATTTTATTCTTAAGATCCTCAATCCCATTTAAAGGATCGATTAGCTCAGACGTTTCGAAATCATAACATATAGAATTTATTGTAAGATCTCTTCTTTTAAGATCTTCTTCTAATGTAACGCCTTCAACACTTGTTGTAAAATTATTATACCCATAACCAGATTTTTTCTCAGTTCTGGCCAATGCATATTCATAGCCCTCATCATCTAAATATACCGGAAAATCCTTACCAACTTTATTATATCCGCATAAGTCCATATCATGTTCAGTAGCACCGACTATTAGATAATCTATATCATTTTCTGGTAGACCCAAAACAAAGTCCCTTACACATCCACCAACTGCATATATTTTACAATTTGTAATTTTAATTTTTGGCTTTCGCATTACATCTACTCCTCTAGTACAATTTTTTGTAAAGTGGTTGAAAGTAAATACCACGGCACATCTATTTTTATTGTTGTAATCCATATACCAGAATCCAATTTAATTTTTCCAAATACTCCAACACATCCACACATCAAAGTATTTCCACCAATTTGAGCTTCTCCAAATACCTCAGCTTCTCCAAATACCTTAGCATCTCCATACACCTCAGCATCTTCATATACCTGAGCTTCTCCAAATACTTGAGCTCTACCATATATTTGAGCATCATCATACACCCGAGCCCAACCAAATACACATGCGTTTTCACGTATCCGAACAGTATCATATACCCGAGCTCGCCCGTATATTCGAGCATCTTCATATACCCAACAACCACCAATATGACTAAGATTAGCTTCAGATTCTATAAATCCTCCAAGAGCACCCGATTTAACATCTCCAAAAGATCTAAGTGCACGAATCCTATAAAGAATATGTCCAGATATATCGATTGTTTCATTTGTTAATTCGTATTTGTTACCCATTTGTAGTCACCCTCACAATTTTAATTTGTAAAACTCTTCACATATTTCATAATATAGAAGCTGTATACCTTTTCTGTCTGGAGCATTTTTAAGAGATGATTGGGCATACAAAGTTTCTAATTCGATTTCAGATTCTAAAGCGAATTGTTCAATTTGATCGAACGACCATTTTCCGTTTCGAATATCCATTAAAATATCTCTATCAGGACGGTAAACTGACAGAGTATTTTCTGTAAGTATCTGTTTACACATATTAATAAGACGTACTAAATGCATAGCATGCTTCGTATCAAATCCTGTGACATCTTCCATTGCTTGTCTTTTTGGATTTCTATTTTTTCTCCATAGCATATACGAATTGTAATCATTCATGTCTTGACTATATTGTTTTTCTTTTTTAACAAGTTCTCGAACTTCATCAGAAAACCATTCATTTTTTAATAAGTTAATCGCAGAATATATTTCTTTCGGAATTTTAGAATCTATGGGTAAACCATAATCACGTCTTTCGGGTTTTTTCGTTGGAGGATTGAGTAAATATCCTCTGTGTGATTTAATTCTTTTTAATTGAGCAATCGCATATCCAGAGAATGTAAATCTGGCTTTTTTAGATAAAAATAAATCTCGGTTAGATCTAATCTTTTCCCAAATATCAGATGTATGGAATATAAGTCGGTCCACATATAGAAATTCGAGAATATTGGGATTGCAATCAGCTGCCAATTTTAAAAATTTTCTTAACTCATGTAGTTCCGCATCGATCTCAGAACTCCTAACTGTTTGGTTTCCCCCATTTTCTTCTGCACAATAGATAGAAAAGAATTCCTTCAATGGGTTAATATATACACCTCGAATATCTTGGTCACTTTCAGGAGTGTTGGTTCCATACGCATGACTTCCAGAGATATATTTAAAAATACAGTATTTCTGTGCTTCTTCGTAATTCATAATTGATCCCTCCATATATTTGATTTCATTAATTAATATATATAGAATTCCTGCTTTAAATTCGAGCCAGCGATTACTATATTCATGTGTGGAATGATAGCACAATAATCGCAAATGTTGAGAACAAAATTAAAAGAATCTATGTAGTCTAAATATAGGAGCAATCTAATGGAAGCCACAATATTATCTAAAAATGTAACATTCACATTACCGCCAGTTATTACCGTGAGATATCAAGATACTGTTGGTATAGGAGTTGGAGAAACGTATACAGAATTATTAGCACTGCCATTATTTGCACTTGATCCTAGTAACCAGCTATCAGTTTCTGATAGTACTGATTTGACATGGAAGGCATATGTTATTGATCTAATTTCTGCATCAGTATCATGTTCATCTGATAAATTTACAGCAAAACTTATAGATAAGAATGACATATCTTTAATAGATACAATAGACGAAGTATATTCTGTAGCAGATATTTCAAAATCTGATGATAGATCATTTATACGATATAGTGTTCAGAATTTTGATACTGTAATGACTAACAAATTATATTTGCATATTAAGAATGATGGAGCTGTTGCAACTGGTCCTATTAGCTTCGAAATTATTTATACCCCACAGAAGGTTAGTGCGTAGGCGGTTGGAGTAAAAACATGTCTGTAATGTCTGGATATTCTGGTCACGAAGGTTATTCTGGACTATCTGGCTATTCCGGTGGATGGGGATTTTCTGGCTATTCCGGAGTAGAAGGTGGTTCTGGATTTGGAGACTCTGGTTATTCTGGAAAATCTGGATATTCTGGAATTTTTGGTCCACTTGGAACTTCTGGTTACAGTGGAATTTCTGGTATATCTTCATACTCTGGTAACGAGGGTTATTCGGGGTTATCTGGATATAGTGGTCATTTTGGATTTTCTGGTTATTCTGGAGTAGAGGGTGCTTATTCTGCATCGGGTTATTCTGGTGCCAGGGGTGCAACTAGCACCAGTGGATACTCTGGAAGGATTGGTCATGATGGCATATCTGGTTATTCTGGACTAGGATTATCTGGATATTCTGGATATTCCGGACTGGGATTATCTGGTTATTCTGGATTAATTGGATCATCTGGATATTCTGGACGAACAGGTTCTTTTAATGGAGATGCAAGTCAAATCCAATTAGGACATCCAAGTTCTGGAGATTGGTCTACCGGTATAGGTGGATTTTCAGATCAAACCAGCGTAACAGATTCTATACACATTATTGATGATATAGTTGCTTTAATTTCTCCAGAAAAACCCGGTATGTTGAATAGTCGGGATATTGTATATAGCGGGACGACAAAATTCACGGTTAAGCTATCAGATGGTCTTACTTCTTCATGGTATTCCGATGGAGCTTTACCCGGACAAGTTATTACCGATTATGTATTAGATAATCTATTTAGATTAGTAACCCCTGATATTTCGTCTAGATTTTATTGTGGATTTTATAATGACCCAACTGGAATATTATCATTATATCGTGATAATTTAGTTATAGATTCATATGATATATCTCATGGAGTTGGTTCATCATCTATTATTACAGTTAACGATATCTCAATATATAATAATCTATGGAAAAAAGCAAATGCATATGCCGATATCGAACAATTATTAGATGGATATCGTTCTTATTATTTTTCACATACATTGTCTGGACATACAAATATCATTTCATTTAGGTATGATAGTTCTAATCCAGCACAATCTTTTGCTTCAACTCCAACAGTATCTGAAAATAGTCTTGTGTCTAAATACCTGTCAGGAGTCATCTATTATGGAATAGGTACAATTTTAAATGTATCTTTCACAGCAAATAATCTTTATAATAAAACATATAATAATATACACCTTGCAACTATAGCTGTGAATCCTGCAGCAGCCCCTGTGTTTTCTATACCCTCACCGGCGCTTGCTCCAAATTATACAGATCAATTAGTGGTAACAGATCAACCAATAACGTTGAGTATTGCTAATATATCTTCTAACTCTCCGTATATAAGAACTACGATTTTCAAATCTAATGGAGCATCTATTAACTCCGATGTTACATTAGCCAGAAGAATCTGCACATACGGTAATGTTTCTACTCAAACTTCAGAATTATTTTACGATGAGGCATATAGATTGGTGCTAGGTAGTTCTGCTCTTTGGAACTCACATCTCGCATTAATAAATGGAAATGCTCAAGTTAGAAATGGTGTATTGATGTATCCCGACTCAGGAGATTATCCTGGTTTTACAAATACTCAGTCATATGAACGATGGTTTTATAAAACATCTGCAAGTACGGGCACTATTGTTTTTTCTGGAATAACTTATACAGATATCTCTCCGGATGGAAGTGGTAGTCTTAATGTTACGCTTACACTGGATTCCGATGGTGTTACCTTTGACCTCGGTAGAGTTGTTGGCGATGGTAATGGGTGCCGTGTTAGTGGAAGTGGTGGATCGACAGTCTTTAGTTTTGGAACGTACAGTACTGCAAATAATAATAATCGTTATAGAATTCATATCACGTTTAGGGATAGAACCCACACAATAACAAACATAACAACATCTTAAAATAGGATATATATCAATGTGGAACGAACAAGATCTTAGCTTTAAGACATTAATCAATAAAGAAACTACGGACTCATCGGGTAAATATTGGTTTAATGAAGCCAGCACTCAAACTATTAACACACACACCAATGAGATTTGGGCAGATGATATTAATATAGATCCTGCACAAGCTATATTGGATGGCGTTATTGAACTGCGAACATTATTTGAGCTAACTTGGGATAATTCTGTTCCAAATAATCAATGTTATTATTCGTATGATCTGGGAGTACGACTTAGGGATTGGGCTTCTCCAAAATATGGAGACCTATATACCGTTCATCTATATGATAATAATAATAATGAAATTTTTCCAACCGATGCATCGCAGTGGTTCTTTAACTACCAAATAGGAATTTTAATCTTCAATGGCTCCACAGGTTCTTTCTCCAAACCATTCAAAGTAACCGGATATAGGTATATCGGAACCAAAGGAGTTGGTACTGGTTCATCGGGATATAGTGGTATGTCTGGAATATCTGGATATAGTGCCTTAGGTGAAAGTGGATATTCTGGTATATCGGGTTGGAGAGGAGAAACTGGATATTCTGGTATTGATGGACGTAGTGGATATTCTGGACGATCTGGTTATAGCGGACGATCTGGAATTACTGGATATTCTGGGTATAGTGGTAGCACGGGAACATCTGGATTGTCTGGATATAGTGGTTCAGACGGTCAGTATGGATCATCTGGATTTTCTGGAGTCGTTGGGACATCTGGATGGTCTGGGTATTCAGGATACTCATCATACTCGGGTCATTCGGGATACTCATCATACTCTGGAATCAATGGTTATAGTGGAAAATCTGGATTCAGCGGCATGGCAGGCGCATATACAGCATCTGGATATTCTGGGTATTCTGGATATTCTGGACTGTCTGGTGTTGCTGGATCATTTATAAGTTCGGGATACTCTGGATTAACTGGGTATAGCGGTATTTCTGGAAATAGTGGATATAGTGGATTATCTGGAAATAGTGGATATTCCGGAGTCCGAGGTGATACTGCAGCGTCGGGATATTCTGGAGTTTGGGGAGATTCTGGATATTCCGGTATGAGCGGATTTTCTGGTATGAGTGGTTTTTCTGGTATAAGTGGTATTTCTGGGTACAGTTCATATTCTGGTATAAGTGGATTTTCTGGTTTTAGCGGTAGATCTGGGTTCTCCGGAATCTCAGGACACTCTGGTTTCTCAGGAGATTCAGGATTTTCTTCATATTCTGGAATAGACGGGACATCTGGAATAGATGGTTCATCTGGATATTCTGGACTAAATGGTACATCTGGTTTTTCTGGAATGGAGGGTGCATACTCGGCATCTGGATATAGCGGAATATCGGGAGTTTCTGGAAAATCTGGTTATAGTTCATACTCTGGATTTTCAGGAGTGAGCGGTTATAGTGGGCCTTCTGGTCCCAGTGGTCCTGGTGGTCCGGAGGGTCCACGTGGACTTTCAGGATATTCTGGAGATACTGGTGAATATGGTGGCTCTGGATATTCTGGACTAATCGGCGAATCGGGATATTCTGGAATGTCTGGATACTCTGGAAGAAAAAGTTCTTCTGGATACTCTGGTTATTCTGGATACTCTAGTTATTCTGGTATTTCTGGGAGATCTGGGTATAGTGGAGTCTCTGGGATATCTGGATATTCTGGAATAGCTGGATCATTTATAAGTTCGGGATATTCCGGCTTAGAAGGCATCAGTGGTTATAGTTCATACTCCGGTATGTCCGGTTATAGTTCATACTCTGGATTTAGCGGATTAAATGGTGATAGAGGTGACTCTGGTTATTCTGGAATGGGTGGTGCATATTCTGCATCTGGATATTCTGGAGTTTGGGGAGATTCTGGATATTCTGGAATGAGTTCTTATTCAGGGATATCTGGTTATAGTGGTTTCTCTGGTCACTCGGGTATATCTGGATTTTCTGGAGCAACAGGACGATCTGGGTTTTCTGGTACGAGTGGCTTTTCGGGAGAGTCTGGTTTTTCTGGAATAGAAGGAGCTTACTCTGCATCTGGTTATTCTGGCATGAGTGGTACTTCTGGATATTCGAGTTATTCTGGGATTAGTGGATTATCAGGAGCGTCCGGAATTAGTGGAATTAGTGGATTCTCTGGAATAAGTGGATTATCTGGATATTCTGGAATGGAAGGTGCTTACTCTGCATCTGGATATTCTGGTATGAGTGGTACTTCTGGGTATTCGAGTTATTCTGGAATAAGTGGATTCTCTGGAGTAAGTGGATTCTCTGGGATAAGCGGAATTTCTGGTTTTTCTGGAAAATCTGGTTATAGTTCATACTCTGGATTTAGTGGAATATCATCATATTCTGGATTTTCTGGTATGTCAGGAATTAGTGGAGATCAGGGAGATGTGGGTGATCCAGGTCCTCCAGGCCCAGATGGATCATCTGGTTATTCTGGGATTATTGGGAATTCTGGTTACTCTGGAGTATCTGGATACTCCGGATATTCTGGAAAGGATGGTGCATTCGCCAGTTCTGGTTATTCTGGAATTAGTGGATTATCGGGATATTCTGGCATTATTGGCATCTCTGGTTATTCTGGAATGTTCGGCTATTCGGGAATCTCTGGCTATAGTTCGTATTCCGGAATCTCTGGATATAGTTCATATTCCGGAATCTCTGGTATAAGTGGATATAGCGGATCTTCATCATATTCCGGTCTTAGTGGTTATTCCGGTATTTCCGGAGCTTCTTTAACAATGGTAAATTCCTTTTCTACACCACTAACAACAAATCCTTATAGCCTTTCATCTAATAATGCATATGGTTCTGTAATTTATTACGGAGCTTCGGGAACAATTAATTTACCATCTTTATCTTCAGGAATGAATATTGTCATATATAATACAGGAGCGTTTACTATAACAGTATCACCACAGAGTGGTAAGGTTATTGTTGTTAATGGAACTGCAAAATCTCCAAGTAGCAGTTTTACATTATCATCTGGAGCTGGTAATTTTGTATCGTTAGTAAGCGATGGAACATATTGGATTACTATAGGTTATGCCGGAGTATTAATGTAAGATATGCATATAACTCTTATCTCATCAACAAAACCCAAGATATCCGCAAGTGGTGGTGCCATAACAAATATACCAGGATATAAAGTACATACATTTACGGATAATGGAACCTTCACTATTTTATCCGGTTCTGGATCTGTAAAGTACTTAATTGTTGGTGGTGGCGGAGGCGGTGGGGCAGTATTGCACGGAGGTGGTGGCGGAGGAGGAGGAGTTTTAACCGACTCTGAGATGCTAACACCTGGAAGTTATAATGTTCTGGTTGGTGCTGGAGGTGCTGGCGGATCTCTTAATAGGGGTGTTAAAGGTGGAGATTCTACATTTAACACACATATTGCTCATGGTGGTGGCGGTGGCGGTGGACACGTTACTGGATATGATAATGGGGCAAATGGCGGCTGTGGTGGCGGCGGTGCCCAAGTGGGGACGGGTGGAAGCGGATCAGAAGGGTATGGTGGAGGATCGGGCTATAATGGGGGCGCATCAGATTCAAAAAGTGGTGGTGGTGGTGGTGGCGCCTCTCATGTAGGCGTGTACGGATCAGATTCTAATGGTGGAAATGGTGGAAATGGAGTTCTATCTGTTATAGATGGAACATCAACATATTATGGCGGTGGTGGTGGTGGCTGTGGTTGGGAGCAGTCCTCCGGTTTAGGCGGTACTGGTGGTGGTGGTCGCGGATCATATTATAGTTATGGTAAAGGTGACTATAGTGGAACAGGACAGGCCGGTACAGATAATCTCGGCGGCGGTGGTGGTGGTGGCGGTTCACTCT
>Ga0031655_10001727_pt1 | contig 12940 bp, 8 predicted proteins | sample FrelakmetHBP12HB_FD_55187 | JGI IMG/M metagenome (GOLD analysis project Ga0031655, IMG submission 55187) | Freshwater lake sediment microbial communities from the University of Notre Dame, USA, for methane emissions studies -HBP12 HB | ecosystem: Environmental > Aquatic > Freshwater > Lake >... | reverse complement strand
GCTGGGTTGCCTGAGGTCAAGGTACCAGCACAGCATCACTTCATGTGCCACAGTCGGAACACCTGCATAACCGAAGCGGCGAATCTCTCCCAACTGGCACCCCATGCGCTGGTAGAAACGGCAGGCTGGCAGGTTGATGTTTTGCGTCTCCACCTTCATCTGCGTGCAGCCGCGCTTGCAGGACCATTCGGCCGCGTATCGGAAAAGGGATATCCCCGTCCCGCGCCCCCCCGCGCTCACGCGGATATCCCACAGGACCGACAGGTTCCGTCGTGCTTCCAACATGAAAACACCCGTGGTGTCGAATGCCACCGCGGCTGCGCCCACAGGTCCATTCCCGTTCATTGCCAAGAAAAAACCCCATCGGTTTACGTCGAATTGCTTCGGCCAATCGCTGGGTAGTTCTCCATACACATCGTAATCCTTTATATACGGCATTTCCACCTTTTCTTCGCACAGTAGCATTCCACCCAGGCCTCCATTGACCAGGTCAACCCGTAGCCTTGAGCGGACTTCGAACCGGCTGGGGACAAGGCAGTACTCCCCCAGTCGGTCAGATCCGATTTCAACGATTTGAACAGGCATGGATAACCTCCTTATAAAAAATGCGATGGTTTCCCATCGCATTTTACATCATATGGACTTACGGTGTTCTGGATANAGATGCCATCGGGATTTCCCCCACGTTTACTCGTAGCGTAGCGCTTCAACCGGCTCCANGCTGGCTGCCCGGTTGGCCGGGTATATCCCGAAGAACAAACCTACCGCCGCAGAGAAGAGGGTCGCCAGCAGGATCGAACTGAGGTTAACCGTCGGATTGAATGGGTTGCCGCTCGCAGCGGCAATGCGTCCTACCAACAACGCCAGTAACCAGCCCAGAACGATCCCGATTAAACCTCCAAACAAGCTGAGCAGCGAAGACTCGGTCAGGAACTGCACCAGGATGTCTCGCTTGCGCGCTCCCAGTGCCTTGCGCAGGCCAATCTCGCGTGTCCGTTCAGTAACCGAGACCAGCATGATATTCATAATTCCAATCCCGCCGACCAGCAGGGAGATCCCAGCAATGCCACCTATGAAAATGGTGAACACACCNGTGACNGTTGTCGCAATAGAGAGGATNTCTTTTTGAGAAAAGATGGTGAAATCGTCGATGCCGATCGGTGTATGGTGGCGCTGGCGCAGCACCTGCGAAACCTCGTCAGTGGCCTGGCTTACCGAATCGGCGCTGGTTGCCTGGACATAGATCAAATCAACTTCATTGACCAAGGCACGGTGGATCAACCGTGCCTGTGCAGTGCTGATCGGAACGAAAAATGTTGCTGTCCTGGCTGCCGAACGAACCGCCACCTTTCGAGGCCGTTATTCCGATGATGTGGAAGGGTTGCCCATTCAGCCTGATTGTCTCGCCGATCAAACCATCATGCCGGTCAAATAATTTGTCTGCAATGCTGGGGCCGATCACTGCCACTGAAGCATCGCCAAGCACCTGGTCTTGTGTAATAACCGCGCCTTCGGTCACGGTGTAATTCTGCATCGAAAAGTAATCTGGTGTAACACCGGTGATGGTATTGGTCGTCTGCTTTCCATTTGTTGCAGCGACATCGGCGCTGCCGCTAATACTCGGAGCAACCGCAGCAACATCCGGCGAAACCAGCGGATCAGCAATCGCCTGCGCATCCTCCATGGTAATGGGGCGTGGATTTCGAACATCCTGGGTCCTATTACCGGAAGTGACAAACAATAAATTTGTGCCGATCCCGCTGATCGCGCCGGTGATGGTCGACTGTGCACCTTGGCCAACCGACAGCATGGCAATTACCGCTCCCACTCCGATGATGATGCCCAGCATGGTTAACCCCGAGCGCAAGCGATTGGCATTCAGGCTTTCCAGAGCCTCGATGATGGATTGTGCTATATTCATAATTCCTCTATCAATCCATCGCGCAAGTGAATAACCCGCTGTGTCTGTTGTGCCACGGTCGGATCGTGGGTGATGATGATCAGTGTCGTGCCTTTTTGACGGTTCAGTTCGAGCAGCAATGCTATGATCTCTTTGCCCACCTTTGAGTCGAGGTTACCGGTCGGTTCATCAGCCATAATGATGGCAGGGTTGTTGACCAGGGCGCGTGCAATGGCAACACGTTGTTGTTGGCCGCCAGAGAGTTCCGTCGGCCGGTGCATCACCCGGTCCTTGAGCCCAACCGCTTCAAGTGCTTCAAGAGCCTGTTGTCTCCTGCCGGTCGTTATTCCTGCATAGCGAAGTGGCAATTCAACATTAGCAATCGCGGTGGTTCGATTAAGTAGATTAAAACTCTGGAAGACGAACCCGACCTTACGGTTGCGGATATCAGCCAGTTGGTCATCTTTTAACGTTGAAACTTCCTCGCCGTCCAGGGTGTACTCACCCGAAGTAGGCAGGTCCAGGCAGCCCAGAATGTTCATCATGGTNGATTTTCCCGATCCNGATGGACCCATGATGGAAACCACCTCGCCGCGCTCAATCTTTAACGAAACACCACATAATGCGCAGACTTCCAGTACTCCCATTTTATAAACTTTGGTAAGATTATCAGCAACGATTACAGGCGTTCCCATTTATCCGCCTCCTCCGAAAGGTGATCCACCACTGGCGCCACTCGGGTTATTTCCCGGGCTGAAAAGGTTTGACGGAGGGTTCAGAATGACCAGGTCACCTTCCTTCAGATCGCCAGAAACTACTTCACTCATCGTATCCGAAGAGGCGCCCAGAGTGATATTTACCTCTACGGCCTGTCCGTTGCGCAAAACGTACACCACCCGCTGGTCGTTCACCAGGCGCACGGCCCGATTCGGCACCAGCAGCACATTATTGACCTGTTTCACCGTGATGGTCACTGCTGCGGTCATACCTGGCTTGACGCTTGCATCCGGATCCGATAGCCCCACGGTAACGGTAAAGTTAACTGCACCCTGGATAGTATCGCCCGTCCGCGCCACCTCCAGAACTTTACCGTTATATCCTTTACCAGTAATTGCATCAAAAGTGAGGGTCACCGGCTGGCCTACCTGAACACTGTTGATATCCACCTCCGAAACTTGCACATCCACCTTCATCTGTGACAGATCATCGATGCGGAAAGCAGTTGTTCCGGGGATTACCTGATCGCCTACCATCCCACTGACTTCGGTAACCGTCCCCGTGAACGGAGCGGTTAGCTTGGCGGCATCCAGGTTCGCCTGTGCAGTCTGGATCGCCAGTTTCGCCTGTTCAAGCTGGAGTAACGCTGTCCCTGTGGCGTCAGCAGGCACATCCCCGCCGGTCAGCGCCGCCAGGTATATTTGGGCGTTTTTCAATGTGGCATTGGCCAGGTCCAGTTTCGCCTGGGCTTCATCCATTTGTCGCTGGGTCGGTTTCTGCGAATAGAGACTGAAATAATACTGGGCATTGTTGTAGGCTTGCTGAGCATTGTAAAGATTCTGGTAAGCCTCTGCCTCATTGGAGTTGTTAATATATTGCCCGACATGCGCATTGTCTGCGGCAGTCTGTGCCTTATCCAGGTTGGCCTTGGCAATCACAAATTTGGCATAGTAATCCTGGATCAGTGCATCGTTTTTCCAATACTGCGTGTTGTTTAATCCTGTTTGAGCATTGGTTACATCAGTCTGTGCCGTGGTGATGGCCAGTCTGGCATTCGCTATCGCTTCAGGGGATGTCAGCTCAGCCAGGTTCTCCTGTGCAGTGACAAGGTTGGATTCCAGAGTACTCTGGGTCAAGGGTGATAGGAGCAGGTTGGCCAGGACATCCCCTGCTTTGACCTGGATTCCAGGCTTGACATTCACAATGCCAATGGTACCGGTGTTTTGCCATGTCAGAATGGCAGTTTGGTTGGAACGGACGGTTCCCGTCGCACCGATCGTGGCTGTCAGGGTATCCTTCGCCGCTTGAANTGTCTGGTATTGAGTTGCTGTAGTGCTGCTGTTGCGGTTTCTTACTACCAAAACCCCAATCGTGGCGATTACGATGATTGCGATGACAACGAATATCCAGGTTCTTTTCCTAGTATTCTTCGATCCTTTAGATTGCTTTGTCATTTGTGGCTTCCTCCATCAAAGAAATAAGATTCCAATATCCGCCTGAATTAAAATTAGATACAAATATTGCATCCACTCCTGGCTAGGCAATTGAGCGCGATCGTAACCAGTTTTTCGATTTTACTCTGTGTTATTCAAAGAAGATAGCGCTACAACATGCCTATTTAAATATCTCTCGAAAACATCGAAACGAAAATCGAAGGCCAGTAAACAGCCTTCTTTAAGCAATCCTGAATCCAGTATATAAATCAATTGTGAACTGAATATGAAGGCTGGAAGAAGAATATGTGAATATCGCTTGCGTCAAAACAGGTGACATAAGAGGGTTTTTTACACAAATGACATTGTGATTATCGTCGCAAGCAATGATGACATATAAACCTATGTTCCGGGCTTGAGATTGAGTATTATACATATCAAATTAGTAGGTTTTCATGGTATTGGTAGGAGGTTCGTATGCAAACCATCCCAAGTGAGTTTTTAGAAATAGACCGCAGGGCCCGTGTTTATATGCCTTATCAGGACCTGTCGTTGCGGCCGCCCACGGAGCGCGTTTGCGATTTCGGCGACGTCGTAGTCCCGCTCGATTCCGACCGGGCCATGCAGGAGGCCTCCCGTTGCATCCACTGCCCGGATCCCGCCCCATGTATGCTGGCCTGCCCGTGCCATAACGATATTCCATCTGCCATGTGGCTGATCGAGCAGGGCCGCTATATAGAAGCGGCTCAACTTTATCGCCAGACCTCCTCCCTTCCCGAGATTTGCTCACGCGTTTGCCCTCATGAACAACTCTGCCAAGGTTCTTGCGTGTTGAATAAAACCCATGAGCCGGTCCTTTGCGGTCCATTGGAAACCTTCGTTACCTGCTACGAACGGAAGACAGCCGGAGTAGCCATCCCTGTCAGCCGACCTACCGGACATAAAGTGGCCATTGTCGGTTCTGGACCTGCCGGGTTGGGTTGTGCTGAGATCCTCTTGCAAAAGGGGCATTCCGTTACAATCTTCGATTCAAAGCCCGCCCCTGGCGGCCTGCTGGTGTACGGGATCCCCAATTTCAAACTTGCCAAGGAAGTATTGTTCTGCCGTTGGGCTGACTTTGAAAAAGCCGGTGCAAAATTCGTCGGCAATACTTGTATTGGGAAAGACCAGACGATCGATGACCTGTTCAAAGAGGGTTTCGAATCCGTCTTTGTCGGTATTGGAACTGGTATTGATGCAAAAATGGACGTACCCGGTGAAGACCTTCCCGGCGTCTACGAAGGCACCGATTTCCTGATGCGCGCTAATACCGAACTTAACCTGCTGCCTGAGAGCAAACGCCAGCGGCCTGTGCTGGGTAAACGAGTGGTGGTCATCGGTGGTGGAGATACGGCCTCTGACTGCCTCCGTTCTGCCTTGCGCCTGGGCGCAGAAGAAGTAACTTGCCTCTACCGCCGAACCGAAAAGGAAATGCCTGGCGGACGAAAAGACCGTAAAATGGCCAAGGAAGAAGGTGCCAAGTACCATTTTCTTACTCAACCAGTCAAGTTCATCGCTGGAGAGGATGGTCATCTGACCGCCATCGAGTGCATTGAAATGAGACTCGGTGAGCCAGATGCCAAAGGCCGCCGCAAACCAGTCCCGGTTGAAGGCTCCAATTTTTCCATTGCTGTTGACACTGCCATCAAAGCCCTTGGCTACTGGCCCGACCCCGTGATTGGCAAATCTACCCCTGGTCTTGATGTTCACGATTATGGTCTCATTACCGTTACCAATAAAGAAACCGGCCTCACCACCCGCCCGGGTGTTTATGCCGGCGGTGATGGTGTCACCGGTCCCGATCTGGTGGTCACCGCCATGATTGCCGGACGCAAGGCTGCCCTGGCGATGGATGAATACCTGGGTGCCAGCCACCAAGCCTAGAGCTAGGGATCACCTNCAATGGAGTTTGCTACCGCTCCAGACCCTTGCCTGGGTTGTACATGCCAATTCACAATTTAATTCTCACCCCGAAGACAACTTCGGGGTGAGCTTTTTGAAGCCTGCAGCTTCCTGTCTTTTCATGGAATGCAACCCCAAAAATGAGCTGCGGGNTAGGGCATGTACACCCAAGGGCCTTACGGGCTAGTCATAAAGTTCCACCAGATCCCATTGTCCGCAAAAAGGGCTCCTGACGGCTTGATCACCAGCACCTGCCAGTAATAGGTCATTCCCCGGCTTAGGNTGTTGATAGTCACGCTGTTTTGGGTGCTGCTTATCCAGGAGGCATCACACGTGTTGTTATTGACCGTGTCATAACAATACAGGTAATAACTCGCACCGGAAACTGCTCCCCAACTCAATACTGGGTTGACCGGGTTCCCTGTCGATCCGGTCGGGGGAGACAACTTTGTAAACCCGCCGGGAGACCCACCCGCGGTTGCCGTCGGGGAGGGAGTGGAGGTATCTCCAGGGATTGTCTGGGTTGCAGTGGGCACCAGGGTTGCGGTCGGCGGGATCGGCGTTTGCGTGGGTGCATTACCCGATACCGAGAAACTCCACCAGCCGCCATTATCTGCGAAGATCGCTCCACTAGATTTAACTGCCACCACCTGCCAGTAGTAGGTCGCACCGGGTGTGAGCCCGCTTACCGTCGCATTCGTTGAACCGCTCATTGACCATGAAGTGTCACAGGCGTTGTTATTTACCGTATCCAGGCAGTAGATATAATAAAGCGCTCCACTAACACTTCCCCAGTTCAACCTCAACACGCTGGGGTTGCCTGCACTCTTGTTGGCTGGATCGATCTTGCCAAATGACCCAACCGCAGTGGTGCTGGTCGAAGTCGGAGTGGGAGAGAAGGGTGGCGCAACGACTGTCTGGGTCGCCGTTGGGATCAGGGTTGTGGTAGGCGGGACCGCTGTAGGGGTCAGACTCGACACTGGAGTGACCGTGGGTGGGTTACCGCTCAATGAAAATTTCCACCAGGCTCCATTATCCAGGAAGACTGTCCCCGATGGTTTCACCGCCACGACCTCCCAGTAATAGGTCAGGCCGGGCTCGAGTCCGCTGATGTTCGCGCTGGTCGAATAGGTCGCCGTCCAGAAACGGTCACAATTATTATTGTTGATCAAATCGTAGCAATACAGGTAGTAAGAGACGTCACTGGCGCCTCCCCAGTTTAGTGACAGACTGGTGGGTACGCCGGTCGCATTATTTGCAGGGCTGATCTTGGCGAGCCCGCCAGGGACGATAGTGCTGGTGGGTGTCGCTGTCAAAGTTCGTACAGCAGTTGCTGTTGGGGGAGGCGTAGTTGGTGTTCCTCCGGTGCAACTGCCCGTTGTAGTCGTGACGGTATTGCTGTTTATCGATTGAACGTTTTGCCGGTTGGACCGAAGGAAGATGACATAAACTGTATTGCATGACAAACCGGAGATCGAAGCGCTTACAGTTCCCTTGGGCAGACTGCCGATAAAGACGTTATTAAAGTAAACGTCATACTCATCCAGATTAGCAGGGTCGTCGGCGGATAAAGTCCAGCCTACATCGATCCGAGAGCTCGTAACCGTACCAAGCCTCAAACCGGTCGGGGCATAGGGCTGGATGTTAAAATGCCACACCGGTCCGATCGCAGAACCACTGGCATTGGTTGCAGTCACCTGCCAAGAATAAGCACCGGGAGCTTGCTGGCCTATATGCAGGCTCGCACAATTTCCTGAACGGGTTGTGTCAATATTACCGCCCCAAAGGTGAATGGTGCATGAACCACCATTCGTGCTCCAGTACAGCCAGTTATCATTGGTTCGGGGAAGGGTGCTTCCATTTACGGGTTTGGGGTTGACCGGAAGGCTGGGGGCATTATTGGTGCCACCTTGATAGGGAACCGCCACTGGGCTGTCCAGGACGTTATCATCAACATTAATGGTGATGCCGCCCCAGGTTTCATCGTGACTGCCGGTATACTGGTGGATGCGCTGGTGATTGGCCCAGTATGTGTTGGTAATACAAGTTACTCCAAATACCGAGGCATTAGCATTATAGGTTGTGTAATTCCACCATGCCAGCCAGATTGCATCCGGCACGTGGCTGATAGTCGTAAAATCGGTCAGTCCCGAGGCGCATACACTTCCATAGACACCCGATTTATTCCCATTTTCTGCCATCTCCTGGTCCCAACCGTCCATAAAGGATTTCATTGCATTTCGACAACTGGTATCGTCGGTGTTGTAAGCTTCCAGGTCATAATAAATGACCGTGTTGGAACCATCCAGGTTGGTCAACCCCAAAGTGGTCGCCGCTATTGTGGCGGCATCTGCTTCATTTACGCCCTGGTTGTAGGCCGTCGTCGGGTCGAGGCTGACCCGCACCCGGAACGATGTGCAGGGTGCCTGGGGGCCCACCCAGGTCGGGATGAATTTCCAGCCTTGTTGGAATAACTGGGCTACCAGGGACGAGTTAAGCAGGGCATTCCGACAACCACGCAGGGATCCCCCGATGTAAAGATTGACCGCTCCATACGGGCTGTTTGCCCACCAGGCTTGCATTTGGCTTGTGGCAGGGATATCGCATATGTCAACGCCTTGGCCCGTCAACACGTCATAACTGTTATTCTGGTTTAAAAGCGGGCTGGCAATTTTAATCAGACCATTTGCAACCGAGAGCTTGTCTCCTCCGGGTTGGGTGGTGGAGGCCATTCCGGGTAACGGGATCACATTCCAGGTTTCCCCACCNTCCTCTGTTTTGAGCAGTTGATTCGACTGCAAGCAGGACAAATTACCCTTGGATTCTGTATCAGGGACATTGGCAGCGGAAGGCTGGGCATAACAGCCCCCTGCCATATATAATCCCAATCCCACATTCATGTTGACCATATCCACCCTGGTCAGGTTGGCTGAATATCCATCCTGGTTATATTTCGTAATAACTTGTTGTGGTCCCTGTTCTGTCACAATCCTGNCACTGTGTGGCACNACCATGAAAAAACGGCTGGCGTCAAAAACGGTCAATGGAGGCCGGATGCTCAGGTCAATATATCCATCCAACGGTGTGCTGTTATCCAGACCCCAGGACAGACCTCCATTACTCGTCAAATAAAAATCCATTCGGGCATAATTTCCATCGGTGAATAAGACGGGCAGGAGCCCATTACTGACATCCTGGAACTTGGGTAAATAATAGGCAAACTGCTGGGTGGCACTTCCTGTGGATTGTACAAAGGCCTGGGAAACCCATGTCGCCCCGCCATCTGCAGTCCGGTACAGTTCATCTCCGGCAGCTCCGCCGGCCAGCCAACCGATCTGTGGTGTGATGAAAGCAACCTGTTCTCCAATGGGAATGGTCAGTTTGGTCCAGGTCAGGCCGCCATCGTCCGTTCTGAATAAGCTTCCAATGGAAAAATTGATGCCCGTGGCTCGTTTGATGACCAGCCAGCCGGTTTGGGAGTCCAACCATTGCATATATATTTCATTGGAGAGGGCATTGACATCTCCCGGCGAGAACAATGTCAGGGTCAACGTCTCCCAGGTTATGCCCCCATCATGAGTGCGCTCCAGGTTGTACACCGGATCGTCTCCACCCAAAGAGACCATCAAAACACGCCCTTCATTATTATCAATAAAATCCACTGCGGCTATGNTGGACTGCCCGGAAATGGATGCACTGATCAAATTCCATGAATTCCCACCATTCGAAGTCCAGTACAACTGGTTGTTTAATACCACCCAGCCTTGATTCTCAGAGAGCAGGTGGAACTCTCCCAAATCGGAGGAGGTACTCTGGACTGCTGGTTTCAGGCTGGTTCCCTGTGCCTCGACCGGAGAGATGGAACCTGATCCGAAGGAGGCAAACAGCATTCCCAGAATAATAAGAATATACAAAATTTGATTATTTTGTCGCTTCATATTGTGTGAATATTCCGAAAATAGTTTGGATGCGCGAATATTGATCTTATATGAGGCTGTTCTTGGATTATCTACCCGTCCATTTACTATGTATTATGATTATAGCGTACATACTTGAATTTCGGTCTTTCCATTAAACCTCCCCGCCAACCTGTAAAGATATTCCCGCTGCCGGACTGGTAGCGGGAATTTACCAAATCCCATTCCGGTTATTGCGGTGGACCTCCCCAATCTGATCCCAAGGCAACCACAATATCCTCGGGGGCGCTCGGGTTGAAATCCACGATGATCTGGCTTGAACTGTTAAATTTCATNAGGGCCATTAAATACTGAATGGCATACGGTTTCCCGGCATGGACAATAAGAATTGTCCGGTAGGAAAACGGGGGAATGTACTTGTCGGGGTAATCGCTGGTATTGCCTACACCAATTACGTTCATCCCCTGGCCCTTCAGGTAATCCGCGGTTGTTTGGGCCATCCCGGTCACCCCGGTGCCATTGATGACCACCACCTTCGCCGCCTCGGCTTGCATATTTTGACTCAGATCGCCGCTCGCCATTGGCTGCATCGTCCCGCCGCCGAATATCTTGGAAACTAATTCTCTGATCTTGTCTGGATAGGGCCTCAGGATGTCTGCGGTGGCACCATTAAGAGTAGTGGTACCGTCTTGCATCATGGTGTAATCGATCAGGCCTTGTTGGATGCTTTCCAGCGGAATATCCTTGGCCAGCACAGCCAGTTTTCGGAGATCGTCCAGGGAAAGATTTGTGTTTACGCCACCTGAAAGTTCCTTATAAAGGGTNAGGGACTGGGACATCAGGTTCAAGAAATTTCCCGGGGCCAACACTTTATCGCGGATCGCCAGGATGACTTGCTGCTGGTGGGCGGACCGTTCCACGTCGCCCCCTGATACCCCCTGGCTGACATCCCGGGCACGCGCATAAGCCAGTGCCACGGGACCCTGCATATGGATAATACCCGGCTCAAGCGTGGTGGTGTTGTGCGGACCAAGCGGATCAACAATGATCTCTGAAGTGACATTGATATCGATTCCACCGATGGTATCGATCATCTGCTGAAAGGCGTCAAAACTTACTTGAGCAAAATATTGGATTGGAATTCCCACGAAGTTTTCAACTGTTTTTATCGTTAAGCCAGGTCCCCCACCGGGTAGATGATATGATTCCCCTAAGGTATACGCACTATTGATTTTACCGTATCCAAAGCCAGGTATATTGACCCACATATCGCGCGGGATTGAAAGCATACCTGCAGTCTTGGTGACTGGGTCTATCGTTAATAAAATCAATGTATCGGTGCATAGCGGACAGCCTTCACCGGCGACTTCCCCTCCGCGCAGCCCAATGACGAGGATGGTCACCCGACTGGCACCATCCCATGGGGACGGAAGTTCGACTGCTGGTGCGCTGATGGTCGCGGTCGCGGTTGCTCCCGCAATAGGTGTCCCTTCCGGGTTCGTTACCACGACAGGGCTGCCTTTACAAGTGACTGGTGGGACGCCCGGTAGCGCTGTCAGCTGCCAACATGTAACAAAACCGCTTAGAAATATAAACGCCATAATGCCAATTAACAGGCCTGCCCCCATCCAGGCGAATTGACCGATCGTTGGACGTTTGAGCGTTCGGATCTTATTTAGCAAATCAAATTTCTTGGGAACCATTTTACTTGATAGGTGGGGGTGGTACTGGAAGGTCTGGCTCGGCCACCTTGGCCCACTTGTCTCCTTCTTCGATGAGCATGACCGGGATGTCTTCCACGATCGGATATTTCCGCCCGCAGTCCTGGCATACAAGCCAGGTATCTTGATGGAGCTTAAGCATCCCCTCTTTTTCCCGTACACAGGCCGGGCAGCGCAGGATTTCGAGCAAATCTTGATTGATCATCCCATTCTCCTCTTCCAGGAGCAACAAACCGCAATTTTACCACGTCTAAGGACACAATCCCTGGGCCACCATGGCTTGCGGGTTTTGCGTACCGGGGCCATAATCATACACTGCCTGCCATGGCTCATAATGTGTGAAGATGGTATCGCTGAATAGCGTCGATCCGCCCCGGCTGACCACCCGCTGAACCGTGACATCGGCACCGTCGGCGGAGTAATCCACCTTTTTGCAGATCCCCGGGGCGAGATCCGGATCCTCTACAAAGCTCGGTTCCGGTGCAGGGACAATATTCTGCAGGCCCTGGTTCGTCACTTCGGTCGTGCGGCCGTCATCGCCGGAATAAAATTTCCATTCCAAAGAGGATGTTTCAGGGTGAAAATATGTTTCCATCAGCAGCCAATAGGGCCGATCATTTTTAAATCTTAGATCCACCAGCGGAACGTACACGGTTGCATCCAATCCAGCCAACTTGGGATCTGTGCCCCTGGCTGTCTGTTCATAATACATCACGCGATAGGCATGTTCGTGTCGCTCGACGATTGGGTAGCCGCCGTAAAGAGCCGTGCGGTATAAGGTGGTGCTCACTTGGCATACCCCGCCACCCACGCCGGTGATCGTCCGCCCGTTATAGATGATGAGCGCCTCGGCGTAACCGTTCTCCAGGCTCACATCACCCAACGCATCCGCCATCGAAAATGTGCTGTTGGGCGGCACAAGCAAACCGTAAAATTGTTTGGCGGCTGTTTGGATATTCTGCATGCGATCCGATGCCGAACCGCGGAAATAACTCGTATAGGATTGCACCAGCCCGGTAATCCCAAGACTAGCTGCCGTCGCGTCCGTCCCAACAGCAGGTTGGTTCAAAGTTAACACGAGCGGGACGGTGTGCTCACCCTGCATAAGTTTTTGCATAATCGCATCCCTGCTGGCAGGCAAATCAAGGGACCTGCCTGTTGCCGCTGGTTGGACCAGTACCAGTTGGCGAGTATTATCATCAAAATAGAACCGGGCATTTTGGGAAGCGTGGTTTACCAGGGGGGCGATCTTTCCGAGGATTTTTTCCAGCGCCTGGGTATCGAACGAGATCTGGAATTGACCGCCCGAGG
>Ga0031655_10001723_pt1 | contig 12944 bp, 16 predicted proteins | sample FrelakmetHBP12HB_FD_55187 | JGI IMG/M metagenome (GOLD analysis project Ga0031655, IMG submission 55187) | Freshwater lake sediment microbial communities from the University of Notre Dame, USA, for methane emissions studies -HBP12 HB | ecosystem: Environmental > Aquatic > Freshwater > Lake >... | reverse complement strand
GGGTAGACACCTGCCTTAACCTGCGCCGGATACAGGTACACGTACATCCCCTCGCGCTCCGCCGGGAGGACAGCGATATTGTATGGGCGACCCCTTGCGCCGAAGTCTCTTAGAGCGGTCTCGATTCCTTTTGCGGCCGCGAGATTCCAGCCCGTATCTCCTCTCGCTGGATCGAAGCTCCTGACCTCGAAATGCACCACGTTGCCCTTTTGAACCGCCTCGTAGGCTACTAAGAATTTGTCTTGAGCCTGATTGAGCCGACCGAAATCTACCACCCATCCCGAGTCTGTTTTTCGTCCGATGTAGCGGCCAACACGTCCCTTTACTGGACGAGCGGCTTGCACAGCATCGGTTGCCTGCCATGCTGCAGTGTCGTACCCGGCGAGGAAGACTCCCCGTTTCGTAATCGCGGCCAGCTCTGCATCGGACGGCCTAGTTGACCCAGCGATGGCAGGGAGGAGGAGAAACAACGCACTCACTAAAGCCAAGGGGTGGGATCGAACAATCCCGCGTCCCGCCATCACAACCTTTGTCGGCAAACCCGGGCGCACTTTTGAGAAAGAACCAGACCAAAGGGCTGCCACAGATTCACCCCCGTCCCCTGACGTTATTTGGTCTCTGGCACCACCGGAGTATACGGGAGCCAACCGCTAACATCTTGAATATCTACGATTCTTCCGCTGAACAAGCTTAGGCTCACTCCCTCGCTTGCGCTCTCGCTCACGGGCGCGTGCGCACGTACGGTACCCTCAATCATGACGTATGTAAGGCTTAGGGGCTTGAACCGATTTCGCTGCTCTTCGGAAAAACGCAGTCCAAATGCGTTCTCATCGAGGGGGATTCGTGCATCCTCTTCGTGTAGCCACAGACTATCATCCTCAGGGTGCGAACCAATGTGGAGAAATCCGATCGTACGAATAACCTTGCCATTGAAGCTCTGCGGCGAAGCAAGCAAGGGGATCATGCCGATCCTGATCGGACCGCGGTGCTTCGGCGCGGCGATATGAGCCCCTGCGGCCGAAACAAACAGCGTCAGCCCAACCACCAACCCTGCCGTTGCTGGCCGTGACCAAGAGCGAATAAAGCGTTTGTCAATGATGGCTTTCATAACATTCCTCCCCCGTCGTCATCTACGCTAATCCTCTGGCGGGATGTTGCCGATCCTAGTTCCTAGAGTTGCAGGGTCAAACCGGCCTTTAACTGGTTCCCACTGCGTGTATCGGTAGACTTCTCCCGAAAGTTGGTTCCCCACGTATCCAATCAGGTCTACACCAACGCTCTTGTCCAGACTGCGGATTCCGTATACGTCACCTGGCGAAGCCCCCTCACCTTCCGCGCGGTCCGTATACGGATGGGTGTGATAAATGCCGATTGGGGTGTAGCCTTTGGGCACCGGGCCAAGGTTTCCCCAGCCTTCGCCCCCGGGTATTGGGGGAGTGTAGGTTACCGAGCCGTCGCTCTTACTTCGTACCATCCACCCCAAATACTCGACTCGCTTATGGTGCTTCTTGAGCTCACGACGTGTGGAGCGAAGAGCTTTCTTCTCTGCTGCCATCCCCACCTTGTCGGGGTCATTCTTTTCTTGTGCCATGGCTGCCATCAGCTTTGCAACATACTTCGCCTCCCCCGCGGCAGACGCCTCCTGCTCGATGAACGAGGGGGTGCAAGAGTTGCTGAGGCCTGTCGGCGAACAACCTTCCATCCACAGCCCGCTAGGGTCCGTGAGCGTGGTGGGGTTGTTGCGGGCATACTCGTACATATTCCAGGTCTGCGGATCTTCAATCCGAACTGCCTTCTCACCAGCCGGGTCGGGGGTGAGCCAGCGGCCCAAGTTGGAAGGGTACTGGCGGTTGAGGGTGTGGTCGAGCCCGTCTGTGCCGTTGGGGACTGAAGCCGTTTCGCTATCTCGTTCCAGGCCCGTAAAGTGGTTAGGGCTGGGGTCAGGGCCGGAGCAGCTCATCCCGTCGCCAAAGGGGAGACTCGTGCAGGTTTCGTAGGTCGATCCAGAAGCGGTTGTGCGCACGCGCTCGGTCCCCAGCCAATCGGCGTGATTGAAATACGAGGTCCCGCCGGCTGCGGGATTCCAGGTTGCCAAGTGGCGGCTCCCGGCATAAATCTCGGCCCGCAGCGTGTTGCCGCCCGCGTCTGCGTCGGTAATCATATGGCCGTCTGCGTCATAGTAATACTGCTCCGAGATCGATCCGTTTTGCAACTTCGCAACCCTTCGGCCCTCTGGGTCGTAGAGGTAGCTTCTGGCGGTGGTCGCGCCGGGCGGCCGGGTCGATGGAGCGTATCGTCGACTGCAGAAACCGCACGCCCGGTTTCACAATGTCGCGGTAGGAATGACGCACGTCGGCCGGCATCCGCCGTCCGAACATCACGTCGAGTTTCGAAAAGCCGAAGACAAACGCCTCGCTTTTGTCGATGAGCACGATGTCAATCGCATCGCCGAAGGCGTCCGAGAGAATCGTCGTCAGCTCGAGGCCCCCGAAGCCTGCGCCGAGCACTACCACGCGCGATCGCACAGCCATTTGGATTTCCCTCCTTGCTGGATTTTCCTATCCTCTGCCTTCCGAGTAGCATTCCTGATCAGGAGCGCGGTCGCCTGCATCAGACCCTGCCGCGAGTCTGGCCCCCCTCCTCGAGGACGCGTTCGAGGAGGTCTGCAACCCCCACTTCAGGCGCCCACTTGCGGAGGTAGGCGAGGTCCAGGCGGGCGCCCTGGGCCTTGAGGATACCGATCACATCGCGCCATTGATTCTCCGACACGCCATCGCCCAGCTTGTAGCAGATGAGCTTCGAGAGGATAGTGTCCTCGGGGCTTTCCAAATGGGCGCGGAAGTCTGAGCCGCGTTCGAGTTGCTCCGGACGCCTCCGCGAAAAACTCTCCTGCCCGAACGCGTCTTGTTTCAGGACAAAAAAATCCACCTTGAACATGGACTTAAGATGAATGATGTTGAATGATGCGCCCGCCCTCAGAGCCCGCTCGATCGTGCCACGATCGAGGTAGAAGTCGCGCTGGAAGGCTTCAACGAATCTGCCCACGTGGTCTTGGCTCATAGCGACCACCACGTCAGCATCTCGCGTCGAGCGGTCAACCCCGTAAAACGAACTCGCGAACGAGCCTCCGACCATATACGGGATATTGAGGTCTTCCAGCCTTGACAGCACGAGTTTCAGAACATCAATGGGGTCCATGGTCTATCGCACGGTGGGAGGGTCGGGCTCGGGGCCGTAGACCTTCGTCGCGAGTTCCGGCCCCAGCAGCATGGTCGCAAGGCGTCGGTTCAACTCATCAGGCGTCGCCTGGGGGAAGCGTTGGTGCAGGCCGGCCAACGCGAGTTTCCGGGTGGTAAGGATCATTTCATTTATCATTTGAAACTTGCGCCAGGACGGCAAGGCGCGAAGAAGTTCAATTTGGACCCGTTCGATCTCCGGACTGGTGTCAGAAAGCCGCTGAGGCATCTTAGGGCTTACTATACCACGGGCTTGGCTGACGGAGCAGCCGACGGATTAGCTCATAGTCCGGCCGATTGGGGTTGAGAGAATGGGCTTGACAAGGGCGGGAAACTACTACATATTGTGGCGACGGCGTTTCGGACCACAAGGTGTGGTCCTCGCGGGACATCGCAGTTTCCCTGATATTCAACGGGGGAGAAGGGCGATGCCGGCGAGGAGAAAGGCCGTGAAAGCGACACTCTTGAGCCTGCCCGCCTTGGGCAGGCCGTTCCAGGTTTCCTCCTTTCCCCAGGCCCGCTCCCCCAAGCGGGCCTTTTTTTCTTCTTAGGTGAAGCTCACCTTGACGTCCTCCCGGTCTGCTTCTAGAACCTGGAAGAGCGCGTGGGGTTGGAGGCCCATGAAGCCCGCCACGAAGTTCGCAGGGACCTGAGCGATGCGGATGTTGTAAGCATTGACGTCTTCGTTGTAGCCGCTGCGCATCCCGGCGATCTTGGTCTCCAATTCCGTGATGCGCCCCTGGAGCTGCATGAAGTTGGTGTCGGCTTTCAGGTCGGGATACTTTTCGGCGACCGCGAAGAGGGATTTCAGCGCGCTCGAGACCATGTTATCCGCTTGCGCCTTTTCCACGGGCGTATTGGCTTTCATAAACGCCGTGCGCGCTTCGGTGACCGCGAGCAAGGTCTTCTGTTCGTACTGCATATAGCCTTTGCAAGTCTCGATGAGCTTGGGCAGCTCGTCGTGCCGCTGCTTCAACAGCACGTCGATATTCGCAAACGACCGGTCAATGTCGTTTTTCAGCGTCACCAGGTTGTTGTAGATACCCACGAAGTAGGCAATGAGCGCGATCACGATCACGCCGAGGATCAGCAGCACGGCGAGGGTAATGATCAATACCATCTCAGGCTCCTTTCACTTCCAATCCGCAAGGCTCCGCAGGTTTCCGCAACCTACCACCTAAGCCACACCCTAGACCCCCTGATTCGCGATCGGGATTCATCCGGCGAAGCAGCAAAAGCTCACGCCAGCTTCACCTCCACATCGCGGCGGTCCTCCTCGGTGACCTTGAAGAGATCCCTGCGTTGCAAACTCAGCAGGCGCGCGATAAAGACATCGGGCAACTGCTGGATGCGGATGTTGAAGGTGTTGACGTCGTCGTTGAAGAATTCGCGGCGGTCGGCGATCTTTTCCTCCAGCTCGGAGATGCGACCCTGAAGCTGCATGAAATTGTTGTTGGCCTTCAGTTCCGGATAATTCTCCGCCACCGCGAACAACGACTTCAGGGCCCCGCTGAGCAGGTTATCCGCCTGGGCTTTTTCCGGCACGCTGGAGGCTTTCATAAAGGCGGTGCGGGCTTCCGTGACGGCCAGGAAGGTCTTCTGTTCGTACTGCATATAGCCTTTGCAGGTTTCGATGAGCTTGGGCAGCTCGTCGTGCCGCTGCTTCAGGAGCACGTCGATATTCGCCCAGGCCTTATCGTTGTCGTTTCGCAGGCGAACCAGGCTGTTGTAGATGGTGATGAGATAAACGAAGATCCCCACCGCCACCAGAATGACCACGAGTCCGATCAGTATCGCGACTCCCATAAGGTGTGTACCTCCGACCTGCGCGTGTCCGTCAGCGGACGGGCACGCCAGGCAGGTTACTTGAACAGGCCGAGTTTCGCCAGGATGGCTGCCGTAAATCCAACCATCATGAGAGCGCCGATCAGGATCATCAGAAAGGCTTTTCGCCGCACGCTTTTTTCCAGTTCCTTTTCGCTTCGGGAGGAGATCAGAAACGTCGGCTCGTTCTGGCCTTTCTTGATCATATTCCGATCGTGCTCGTCTTTGGGGCTGGGGTTCTCCGCGCAGGTACCGATAATGTTGCATTCCCGATCGGCGATCAGGGCATGCTCGGTGAAACGATACCTGTGTCCTCCCCCGAAGGTGAAGCCGCCCACGGAAACCGCGGCGCTCAAGGATTCGATTGTCCGCTCGACTGCCAGAACCTTGCCCATCACCTTCGCCTGCTCAGGGGAAAGCGCGCCGAGGGCTTGGGCAACTTGCCCGGGGGGCGTGGAGAGGTAGCCCTGAAGCTCTTCATCGCCGGGCCCCGCAACGCCCAAGGTGGGATGTACGAACGGCTTCTTGCGGGGCCATGAACCGATCTCCGCCTGGAAAGTCCTAGGCACGTCAAATTCCGCTTTAGCGGGATCCACTTGCACCTTGCCGGTAGTGTCATCCATATGGAACGGGCTCATATCTTTATCGGTGCGGACGGTTTCCCATCCCTCGTGATCCTTGTCCCGCTTCACCCACTTCTCGACTTCCACCTTGAAGTAGTAGCACGGCGTATGCGTCAGCGGGCTACTCAGCCGATTCTCACCCACCGTCTTGCCATAGATGTGCACCAATCCCATGGGGATGCTGCGGATGGGCGCGATGGGCGTATCCTCCAAAATTCGGTACTCGCGGTAGGCCCTGAACCCGGCGATAAACAATACCAGGCCGATGAGCGCAAAAACAGCCATGATCAAGACAAACTTCGCGTTGTCGGAGGTGCCAACAATCCAAAACGAAAGACAGATTCGGCCGGACAGAAGTGCGAGGCTGATGGATGACATGGCTCGGAAACCTGTGCGGACTCTATCTCAAGGGGCGATGAAGATGCAAGCCCCTTAGCGCAGTCGAAAGTCGAAGGTCAAAGGTCCAAAGGAGCGTCATGGTGCCTCCGACTTTGAACCTTCGACTGTACGGAGAGCAAGAGCAAAGGTCGAGTTTCATGCCGGGGAGCTATTTCCCCAGGTGGGCTTCATCTTCACCGACCTGGAGCTTCCCAGCCGGGAGGTCGTACATTTCCAAGGACGCAAGAGACGGAGTGGTGTCTGAGGTAGCGGCTGCAGGAGGGACAGATCCGGGTTCCGACGTGCGTTCCCGCCAAAGTGAGCACTTTTGGATAGACACGACGACCCCGAGGAGGGTTATAATGTTAGGCAGGGCTTAGCAGTGAAAACCCTGCGTGTGCACTCAGCCACTCGGGGACCCAAAATGCAAATCCCGATAGAAATTTCGGCGTGGCTCCCCCCCTTGGCGCTTCGGATTGCAGGGCTGGTTCATTTCTCGGCGGGGCGGGTCTTCTCCGCTGTGGGATCGGCTGCGCGAGCCGCACTCTGGTTAGCGTTGCTTTTGGCGCTGTTCACATGGGGATCGATCTTCGCCCAGGACATGCAACCGGGAGAGGCAGAAGGAAGCGTTGTGGCGCGCATGGAAAAAGCCAACGCGGAGCGTCAGGCGGCGCTCCAATCCTACTGGAGCCGTCGCCGCTACGTTGCGAAGAACCCGCGCCTGCGCCGCGAAGCCAGCATTGTGGTCGAGGCGCACTTTACAGCGCCAGACGAAAAGCACTTCGAGGTAATCGAAAGCTCGGGCTCGCGCGTCGTCGAGAACCGTGTCTTCACACCCCTGCTGGAGAACGAGCGTGCGAACGCTCGTGCGCCGGCGCGCGACGGGGTCGAGATCTGTCGCCGCAACTATGTCTTCAGCTCTGCCGGGTACGATCCCGAGGCTCAAGCATACGTTTTCAATGTCGAACCGCGCACCCCCAACAAATACTTGTTTCGCGGAAAGATCTGGGTTACGGCCGGGGATTATGCCATTCAACGCCTCGAAGGAGAACCTGCGCAACGCCCCTCCTTTTGGGTCCGCAATACGCATTTCGTGCACGAGTATGCCAAGTTCGGGGACTTCTGGTTTCCTGTTCGCAATAGGACGGAAGTCCAATTACGTCTGTTCGGGCGTTCGACCCTTGAAATCGATTACATGGATTACCGCTGGCAGCCGCGGCCCGACTCCGCGCGCATTGTGTTGCCATCTCCGGCCGAGACTCTGCCGGTGCCGGTCCGAGCGCGCACTGAAGTCTCTCCCTGATGCTGGCCTTCCGATCCTAGTCAGACCCCGTTTTCTGTAAGTGTCTGGTGAACCAATGGCAGGGGTCGCTTGGGCGCGGTAGATATGGGGTCAACGGAACGAGCAAAATGGGCCGCGATGCGACTCGAGGGCGGCTATGGCGATCTGAATTCGACGCGAGAGGGCAGCAAGGCATATGGTTTTGCGCAGAAATAGAGTTGAAATCGGAAATTCCGCTTAATTGAAGAGAGGGAGTCGCGCAATGACTGAGGTATCAACGTTCCGCCTGTATCTCATGAGGGCCATGTACCTGCTTATATTCGTGGGGCTCGGATCCGAAATATGGCCCGCCATAATCCACCACGCAAAACCATGGGACCTCATGCATGGTGTTGCCTGCAGCCTGCTGGCGGCATTGTCGGCTATGGCGGCTTTGGGAATTCGATATCCGCTACAGATGTTGCCGTTGCTTCTCTTCGAGCTGCTCTGGAAGGCGATATGGTTAACAGCAGTTGCGCTCCCGCTTTGGTCCGCGCATCAATTGGACCCGAACACAATGGAGACGGTCAAAGCTTGCCTAATGGGAATCGTGTTATGTCCTATCGTTATTCCTTGGCCCTATGTTTTAGCAAATTACGTAAAGAAGCCTGGAGATAGATGGAGGCGAGTTGCGCAGGGGACGGCGGTAATTAGCCTGTAGTGCACCCCTCAAAACTGGACACTAGGGCCTGGTTTTTTAGGTCACCTCTGAACCCCGGAAAGGCCTCCCGAGGAGTGCAATCCTGAAGTCCTCGATGCGGTCGGTCGTGATTGCACAACCGACGGGCTAAACACCCCTAAAACCGAATTAAAGGTTTAGACCTTTGACGTTCGACTTTTGAATCCTTAAAACATATGGAACCGGTAAAGAATATAGGCCAAGCAGGCAACGGAGACGCCTGCGCCGCCGAAAATCTGCCCGGCAGCGCGCCGCCTCAGGAGGCGCTCGACTTCTTTGGCGGCGCGATAGGAAATCAGGAAGGTCGGTTCGTTTTGCCCCTTCATAATCAGGTTACGGTCGTGCTCATCCTGGGGGCTGGGGTTTTCCGTGCAAGTACCCGTCACGTCAAACCAGTGTTCAGGCATGATGCAATATTCCGTGAAGCGGAATCGCCCGGAAGCCGCGGGGAGGCTGGAGTAGGATACCCCACCGCTAACTCGGAGCCGCGACGTCACGGCCGCACTAAGAGGGCCTGCCTGGCCCCCAGGCCCACCCCCGGCCGCGATGACGCGCTGCATGTTCTCGCGAAACTGCGGGCTGCCCGCGGGGTATTTCGATGCCTCGAGCATGGCGATCCTGGCCTGTTCCTTTTGAGGATCGCTCTGGGGCCCCATGTCCGTCAGGTGCTGCTGGAGTCTCGGCCCCTGGGCGGCCAGAACCTGCTCGAGAAATTCCGCGCTGCCCACAGGGTGCTTGAACATCTCCAGGGCCGCCTGGCGTGCCTTTTCGTGGTCCGCGTCAAGGCCAGGCCGCTGAGCGTTAAACCGGCGCTCGACGAACGCGCTGATTTTCTTGGTTGTGACCCCCGTGATGTAACCCCGCAGTTCCGTTTCGTTCGCCCCGCTGGACAGCCCCAGGAAACCACCCTTTCCGATTTCCAGCCGTGCGCCCTGGACCAGGTCGTACTCGGCGTGGTGCGCGTCAAGCAGAACTTTCCCGGAAGGGTCTTGGAGGTAGAACCTCACCCCATCCGTATCGGTCCGATAATTGGACCAGTGGCCGCCGTGTTTGTCGGTCTGCCACCTCTCGATGTCAACCTTGTAGAAAAAGCAGGACGTGTGGCTAACGGGGCTGGAAATGAGTTCAACGCCTTGGGCCTTGCCGTGGACGCGCACCAGCCCCATGGGAATGCTGCGGATGGGCATCTCAGGGGTGTCCTCGACCACTCGGTATTCCCGGAAGGTCTTGAAGCCTTTGTAGAAATAATAGAGCCCACCGCCGAATCCGATAACCGCGTAGATGAAAGGGTCGTTGTTCGAAGACATGGTTGTCTCTCAAAATCTTCGGGCTTGGCCTGCCGCAGCCAGGTGCAGGGGTTGGAGTCCGGAGGGTTGTTATTTCAGCGTTGCGCGCGCCTCTAGTCCTTCGCCTCTCCGCCCACCGCGGTGTTTTCAACCATTCGATAAAAACGATGACTTTGCCAAAAAGGAAGTATGTCGACGGCCTGATGTTAATTCGCAAAGCAGGAAAAGTCCAGCATGCACACCGAGCCGCGTCCAATGAAACCGGCTTGGTGCCCTCGGGACATTTAAGCGCCAATAAACCGTTTGACCGGCGATTTGCATGCTTCAGCGGCGGGTCGCCTTGTTAGGCGTCGTTACTATGCTCAACGGTTATCACGACTTTTCCTCGCGCATGCCCTTCTTCAAGATAACGGATAGCTTCAGCCGTCTGGCTTAACGGGTATCGTCGATCGATGACGGGTACCACTTTTCCGGCTTCAAGAAGATCTTTCAGAAAAACCAAATCCTTCTGGTTCAGATTCGCTATAAAGAAACACGTCTTCTTGCTCCCAGTCCGTGACAGCAATGGTCCCAGTAAAATACCTTGGAGAATTCGAACCAAACCACCTCCGACTAAGACAAAAATTCCGTCCTGACTCAGCGCACGCCTGTAATCGAAAATCGAATGATGGGCATTCGCACCTAAAATCAGATCGTAACGTTTCCCGCAGTGCGTGAAATCTTCTCGAGTGTAATCAATGACATGGTCCGCGCCAAGCGAGTGCGCCGTGTCCACATTCCTCGTGCTGCACACGGCAGTGACTTCAGCCCCGAACGATTTAGCGATCTGCACCGCAAACGTACCCACACCACCCGACGCGCCATCAACCAGAACCTTGTGGCCTGGCTGGATGCGTCCCTTATCACGAAGACCCTGAAGGGCGGTGATCGCCGCCACGGGTACGGCGGCTGCGTCCTCAAACGACAGGTTGGCTGGCTTCAGAGTCAAATTATCTTCAGCACCACACACATACTCGGCAAAAGCCCCGCGGGCAACCCCGAACACTTCGTCGCCTGGTTTGAACTGGGTTGCGTTCCTGCCAACAGCCTCAACCCGCCCTGCTATATCAACTCCAAGTATCTTTCTTTTTGGAGTGCGCAACCCCGGGATCTGGCGGATCAACGGCATACCTCTCATGGTGTACCGGTCCAGGGGATTGACCGATGCCGCATAAACCTTTATCAAAACCTCAATGTCCGCGGGCGCAGGTTTTGCTACCTCCGTGAACTGCAACACATCCGGTGGTCCGTATTGTGTGCGTACAATCGCTTTCATAAAGAGCTCCTCAAGAGTGCTTCGGTCGGATCGTGCTGCGTTGTTGTAGCGCGCGGCAAGCGAGCCTCAGCGCCCTGGAATGACGCCCCTTCGATTGCGCAGGCCGAATCTACATCATCTGGTGTCTGGTACATCAACCGGATAGTCCCCGAGGCTTCCAGCTCATTCTTAGGCTTCTTGGAACGCATTTGTCAACGGGACGCGAAACAGCCGGAGTCCCGTAAATGCAGAATTCGCTCTGTGGCGCTCAGACTTTTTTGAGCCCGCGCCTGCTCGCCGCAGACCGAGCCCTTTCGGTGCATTTCTCCTTTCCGGGATGGACGGACCCGCTCCCCGGAGTCCCCTCGCTACCCAAGCGCTGGTAGCTTGAGTATGATAATTCCCGAATGGAGCCCTTTCGCGTTCTCGAGCATACGGCTGATATCGGCTTCGAGGCCTTCGGAGCGACGCGTGAAGAAGTCTTTGCGAACGCCGCTCGCGCCCTGATGAATCTGGTCGTCGATCTCCAAACCATCGTTCCCCGGGAGCAGGTATCCGTTGAAATCCAGGGTACAGACCCCGCCAGCTTGCTGGTAAACTGGCTGAGCGAGGTCCTGTTTCTTCACGACGCCGAGGGCTGGCTGTTTCGCGATTATGAGATACGCTCGCTTCACGACACCTCGCTGCTCGCCACGGCGCGGGGGGAGAAATTCGAGCGGGGGCGGCACCAGGCAAAACTTTTGCTGAAGGCCATCACGTACCACCAATTGGCGCTGGAGGAGACGGCGAGAGGTTGGCGCGCGCAGGTGTATGTGGATATTTGAGAACCGTCGAAGGTCAAACGTCGAAGGGTCAAAAGGCTCATTGGGCATGAGTCCGCCGAGTTGTGCTCCGTTTGGCGCCCCGAAAGCCTCTCGACGCCTTCCTCGATGCTTAACATTTGACTTTTGCCTTTTGCCTTTTGATTTGCTCTTGGGTTTCGTACTCTTGCTCGCTGCATACTGCCTTCTGCCTTCTGCTTACTACGTTTTCGCTGCCAGCGGTCTTTACCAGGTCCGCGAAATCAAGCCCAACGTCTTCGTGTGGATCTCCGACGACGTGATCGACCAGGAGGGCGATCCGGAATTCACCCGGGCAGGAAACGCCGGATTCCTCGTCACCCCGGAGGGTGTGGTGGTGGTGGACACCACCAACAGTCCGTTCCACGCCCGCGAACTGCTCTACGAGATTCGCCGGCGCGCGGATATGCCCGTAAGGTACGTGATCGACACGAGCGCCGCCGGCGACGAGATGCTCGGGAACGAAGTCTTCGTGGACCAGCAAGCCACTCTAATCTCCACCTCAGCGGCGCGGGACCGGATGCGCCGGTACCGGCAGGAACTGGCGCGGCGCATGAAACTCGAAGAAGAGGCGTGGCACCTCGCGGTTCGCATGCGGGGTTTCCACATCGCGCCCGCGACCCAGACTTTCGACAGCCAAATGACCTTGCGGCCCGGCGGCCAGGAAATCAAGCTCGCCAGCCTGCTTCCGGACGGCGAGGCCGCGGTCTATCTGCCCGGCCCCAGGATCGTTTTCCTTGGCAGCCTGTTTCAGAACAAGTATTTCCCTATTATCGAGTCCCGGGACGTCCATCGCTGGGTCGAAGCGCTTCGCAAGGTTGAATCGTGGGACGCGGATACCTACATCCCCGCGCACGGCGAACCGGGTAGCAAGAAGGACGTGGCCGAATTTCGCGGATTCCTCGAGTGGCTGATCGCGCAGGTGGAGGAAAGGATCAAGCAGGGGAAGTCTTTGACCGAGGTGAAGAAAGAACTCCAGCTTCCCGAAACCTTTCACTGGCACGCTCCCGACATTGCCCCGGACGCCGTCGAGGCTGTCTACAAGCAGGTGATGGAGTCGGCGCCGGCGCGAGCGGGCGCGCCAAAACTGCCCGAGCCTCCGCACGCCAATCCGCCTGCCCAGCAGTGAGTCGCCGCCCCGCCCACGCATTGGAGTCTCGGGCGGGGGAGGCCGCGCACCACGAGTTTCAGCACTGGGAACGACACACGAGGAGCTTAGGACGCTCACATCGACGGAAGGGGTGCTTATGGCATGGACGAGGCGTGATTTGTTGTGGTTGCTGCCGGCGCTGGCGGGGTCGGCGGGATTCGGTGAGGAGAAAAGGGCGTTGGGTTCCAGGGTGTACCGCTTTGAGGACCTGCGCGCAAACGCGACTGGCAAAAACCGCTTCCGTCCGGTGCTCGAGGGGCGGATGCACGCCGGTTGCGCCTTGGAGGTTCATGAGACCGACCTCGCTCCGGGCG
>Ga0031655_10001719_pt1 | contig 12955 bp, 12 predicted proteins | sample FrelakmetHBP12HB_FD_55187 | JGI IMG/M metagenome (GOLD analysis project Ga0031655, IMG submission 55187) | Freshwater lake sediment microbial communities from the University of Notre Dame, USA, for methane emissions studies -HBP12 HB | ecosystem: Environmental > Aquatic > Freshwater > Lake >... | reverse complement strand
AGTTCTGGTGCGCCGCCGGTGATGTCCACGGTTTTTACTGGTGTCTTGGGGAGGAAGGTGAGGATGGCGTCCATGGTGGTTTTGGTCATGGTTTCGTGGCGGTCTGGGCCGGCTTGGTGGTGGCAGTGGCGGCAGGAGTGGTTGCAGCGTCTGCCGAGGTTGACTTGGAGGGTGTCGAGGCTGCGGCAGGTGAGGGGTTCACAAAGGAAGGGTGCGATGGCTTGGCAGAAGGTGGACTGGGAAAGCGGGTTGGATGTGGTCTCCGGGGATGGTGCGGTGGTCTCCATGTTTCTAGAGGTGGAACCTGCTTGGTTTACTTAAACCTTGGTTCATTGGTACCATGCCTGGAGGAGGTGTGGTGGGACGCCGAGGTAGTAGAAGATGCGCAGGGTCCAGTTGCGTAGTGTGTTGAGGAGGATGCCGTCGCGGTTCCAGCGACGTGGGGAGGTGAGGACGGGAGTGGGGAGGAAGGTGATGTGGTGGTTGGTACTACGCAGTTTGCGCATGAGGTCGACGTCTTCCATGAGCGGGATGTCGCGGTAGCCGCCCAGAGAATCGAAGACGGTTTTGCGGATGAAGATGGCTTGGTCGCCGAACGGGATTCTGGTGAGTCGTGAGCGGAGGGTAGTGAGAGTTGCGATGAGGTGGAGTCGTGGGTCGGGGGTGTCGATGGCGAGGTGGAAGGCTCCTGCGCTGATGCGCGGGTCGTGAAGGGCGTGGAGGATGAGGGGGATCGCGTTGCGTGGCAGGGTGGTGTCGGCGTGCAGGAAGAGGAGGATGTCGCTGGTGGCGTGGTCGGCGCCGAAGTTCATTTGGTGGCCGCGGCCGGTGTACGTCCTGAGTTTGTGTACAGATTCACCGTGGAGGGCGTCAATGGTGTCGTGGGTCGGGCTGCCGTCGACAATGATGATTTCGCATGAGGAGATTTTTTCTAACTTCTGGAGTGACTGGATGAATCCTTTGATGCTGGTTGGTTCGTGGAGGACGGGGACGATGATGGATAGGCGAGGATGAAGGATGGTCACGTGTGCTTCGGAACCTTGTCGTGGTTTGTTATCTTTTCTCTTAAAAAGGAGGATAGGAGGTGTTTGCTTGGAGAAAGATATATATATGGTCCGGGGGGCTGTATGTGTTAGGGGTTTTTCCATGGCGTTCGTCCAGACCCACAGGCTACTTTGCTTCATGCTAGCATTGCTTATGTTCGCTGGCGGGAGCCTGCCGGTCCGATACGCATCAAACCCCGAATCTTCTTCTGCTGGATTGCGCCTGAACGTCGGCGGCAGCGGACCAGGAAACTATACCACGATCCAGGCGGCCCTCGACGCGGCACAGACCGGCGACACCGTGTTCGTGTACGATGATTCCTCTCCGTTCTACGAGCATCTGTGGATGAGGACCCCGGGCGTCACGTTGCAGGGAGAAAAGAACACAACGACGCTGATCGACGGCAGCCCGTCCGGCAGCGTCATTTTCGTCTATGGCGCTAACTGCACGATCCTTAATTTGTCAATCCGAGCGTATGGGACAAAGACACTGGACCCTGCCGTCTTCCTCGTCAAAGCACGAGACGTCACCGTCCACGGCGTGATCGTCACCAACCCCACCGTCGGCATCTACATCAGCGAAGACTGCGACCGGGCGACGGTGACCAGCTGCACGTTTTCGGACAGCCAAACAGGGATCATGGCCGATTATTCCTCATCGCTGAACATCACCGGAAACATCCTGTCCAATGACTACGTCGGCGTCTACTGCTCCTTCGGTAAACATTGTATCATCGCATGGAACACCTTCGATTGTAAATCAACCAGCCTGCAACTCGACCGTCTCACAAACTCCTCCGCCATCAAAAACACCATCCACGGTAGCAACAACGGCCTCGTCGCCATCCTCTGCACAAGCCTCCTCCTCATGGACAACACCGTGACCAGTACCCGATGGATGAACGTCCGGATCTCCGGCTGCGACGACACCCAGTTCCTCGGTAACACCATTATAAATTCCGACGGCATCGGCCTGTACCTCTCCAGATCCAACCGAAGCGTCATCACCCAATGCCTCTTCCAAGGAAACGACGACGGCATCCTCTTAGAATACACCAACCAAACCCAGGTCGTCGGCAACACCATCCTAAGCCTGAAAAACGACGCGTACGTCATCACCAACAACCTCAGCCACCACGGCAACCGCTGGTCACACAACTACTACACACGCGCCCACACCCTCCCCTACCTCATCCCCGGCCGACTCAAACACAACGGCCACAACCTCCCGTTCATCTCATGGGACCTCCGCCCACTCGCCGACCCCCCTGTCCCACTCCAACCCACTATACTGCACATGTTTTCTCCTGACACCCTTTACGTTGGCGGCAGCGGCCCAGGGAACTACACGACCATCCAGGCGGCCGTCGACAACGCCTCAGACGGCGACACGATCTACGTGTACCCCGGCCAGTACAACGGCGGCATCATCCTCTCTAAGGCACTCACCATCCAAGGAGCAGACCCCCAGACCACGATCATCGACAGCGGCGGCTACTACGATGGCATCACCATCCTGCACGACGACTGCACCATCCAAGGCTTCTCCATCATCGACGGCCACTTCGCCATCACCGCCCGCAACGCCTCTCACATCGTCATCACCAGCAACATTCTGCATGACAACTTCCACGGCATCGACCTGCGCAACACCACCACGACCACCGTTAGCCACGACCTCATCGAAAACAACCAATACGGCATCCGACTCTACGACGCCCAAGGAACCACGGTCACCCACAACACCCTCAAGAACCTCAAACTCGACGCCTACTTCATCGGCACCACCCAGACCAGCATCCACAACACCTGGGACCGCAACTACTGGGGCAGACCCCGTTTCATCGCTATCATCCATGGGAAATACTTCCCTCCAAGCCAGCCGGCTACACCAACCCGCAACCTCGACCGCCACCCCCTCCTCCGCCCCGACACCCCTGTTTTTTTAGGAAAAATTAATAAGCAACAAGGAGGATGGTTACCCGACCAATAATAGGGAGAGGTTATACCATGAACCACCACAAAATACCGGCCATCACAATAAGCATGTTTTGTCTCATCGCCGCCATCAGCGCCATTGGCATGGCTCAGACCACGAGCCAAAAAAACAACCAGCCCCTCGGGCTGCTCATGTACGACCCCACGCACTACGAGTTCGGCAACGTCTGCACCGGCTCAAACCTCGAAACCGTGTTCGTCATCTGGAACGGCGGCGGCTGCTGCAGCCTCACCTTCAGCATTGCTGAGAACTACGACTACGTCACCGTCTTCCCAATGAGCGGCACCTCCAACGGCGAACCCATCAACATCACCGTCGACATCAACACCTCCGGACTACCCCTTGGCACCTACCCCTGCGCCATCAACATCACCTCCGACGGCGGCAACGGCATCTTCTGGGCCAACTTCAGTCTCGTCCAATATCCTAACCCCACCCTTCAAGTCACCCCAGCCGTCATCGACTTCGGCTTCGTCCCCAACGGCGAAAACGCCACCAGCACCCTCTATATCCAAAACATCGGCTGCGGAGACCTCACCTACACCGTCTCCAAAGATGCCGACGCCACCTGGCTCACCGTTACCCCAATCGACGGCGACTCCATAGGAGAGACAGACGNCATCACCCTCACCGCTCACACCCAAGGACTCACACCACAACAATACGACACCATCCTCACCGTCAACAGTAACGGCGGCAGTGCGACCATCCCTGTCACGATGAACCTCACCGGCGTCAAGATCGAAGGCATCACCGGCAGCAAAGGCAAGATCAGCGCCGTCCTCACCAACATCGGCCACACCCAGATCAACGAAGTACGCTACAACATCCACGTCAAAGGCGGCATCTTCGGATTCCTCGACACCTCCACCAGCGGCGTCATCCACAGACTCTACGCCAACAGCCAGGCCGCCTTCGCCACCGCCAGACCCTTCAAAGGCCTCGGACTCATCACCATCACCATCAAAGCCGACTACGCCAAAACCGTAGTCCTACACGGGAGGCTCTTCTTCAACGTCGTCCAACTCGTCGTCTAAACCCAGAGGCACCCAGAAGCACCACGACTTCACCCCCCATATCGTGAGCACCCTGCTCACCCTTCTCCTTTTTTCTTCCCTCTCCCCCACTCCTAACACCATCCAAGCTGCACCAACAGGCCACACCCTCTACGCCGGAGGCACCGGACCGGGCAACTACACCACCATCCAAGACGCCATCAACGCGGCCACGCCAGGCGACACCGTCTACGTCTACGACGACCACGCACCCTACACCGAACACCTCCACATCACCACCCCCCTCACACTCCAAGGAGAAAACCCCGCCACCACTATCGTCGACGGCAACAACACCGCAAGCGTCATCACAGTGCTTGCCGACCACTGCACCATCACCGGCCTCCTCGTCCAACACAGCGGCCACCACTCCATGATCGACGCCAACATCTACCTCCAAACCCACAACTCCACTGTCCACGACACCATCATCCGAGACAGCGGCCAGTTCGCCTGCGGCATCTTCTACAACAACTCCCAAGACTCCACCGTCTACAACAACACCATCTACAGCAACGGCAACGAAGGCGTCTACCTGCGCAACACCACCCACATCCTCATCACCGACAACACCATCACCGACAACCGCCACTGCTCCGTCGTCATCTCCATGGCAGCCCACAACCGCGTCACCCGCAACTTCTTCTCCCACAACCAAGCCGCCGGTGTCAGCATCTGGCCCAACGCTACATATAACATGGTCGACAATAACACCATCACCAACTGCCCCTACAGCGGCATCGGCCTCTGGACTCACGCCACCAACAACACCATCCGCGACAACCACCTCGTCAACGAGACCGGCTACGGCATCGTCCTCACCCACGCAGACAACAACCTCATCACCCACAACGAGATCAACGGCAGCAGCAACCCCGGCGTCATCCTTCGCTACTCCAACAGAACGATGATTACCGCCAACGACTTCATCGACAACATCAAGGACGCTTCGTTTGAGAACTCATCCAGAAACCACTGGAAGGCCAACTACTACAGTGATCATCCTTTCGGCCTCCCTGTCTTCATCTTCGGAACCAGCATTTTCCCGAAATGGAAACCGACCCCAGTCCACTGGATCAACGTCGACTGGCAGCCGGCGACAACACCCTACCGCTCTTGATTAGAGATTCTGCAGGATTTTCAGAACGTAATCGTAGGTTTTACCAACCGTGCTGATTACGAGGTACTCATCCGGTGAGTGCGGGTTCTTCAACGTCGGCCCAATCGAAATCATATCCATCCCGGGGAACTTCTCACCGATGATGCCGGTCTCCAGACCCGCATGGATCGCCTCGATCTTCGGCTCCACCTTATACATATCCTTGAAGATTTTCGTCGACAGTTTCAGTAACTTGGACCCCATGTTCGGCTTCCACCCCGGATACGGCGTACCCTCGGTGACGCGTGCACCCGCAAGGTCCGCAACCGCATGGATCCTATTACGCATGTCCTGCAGCTCTGATTTCACCGAGCTGCGGCTGCTGGTGGAAATCGTCGCCGTCTTCCCCATGATAGACACGGTGGCGACATTATTGGAGGTTTCGACAAGCGTCGGGATGTCATAGCTGCGCTTGTCCACCCCGTGTGGCAGCCCACACAGGAGATTCAACAGCGTCATGGAAGAGGATTTTGTGAGAGACTTCGCCGACAACTTCTGCTCAGTGACTTCGAGTTTCAGACCGGCGTCAACCGACCTGACCTCCTCGAGGATCGCCTGGCATTCCTGCTTCAACAGCGCAATGACCGTGGCTTTCTCCGCCTTAGGGACATCGATGACCGCGTGGGCCTCACGGGGGATCGCGTTGTGCTTATCTCCTCCCTTGATATCCGCGATGGCTATGGCGTGCTTCATCCCCACCTTCCACAGGAGCCGGGCGAGGATCTTGACCGCGTTGCCACGCTGTTCATGGATGTCGACTCCGGAGTGCCCACCGCGCAGCCCGGAGACGGTCACGGACAGGCCGACTATGTCCTTTGGGGTCGGCTCGATGGTGAGGGGCAGCTCAAGTTTCGAGTCGCCGCCGCCCGCGCAGCCGACGGTGAGGACGCCGAAGTCTTCACTATCGAGGTTTAGCATGATTCGGCCTTTTAGCATGCTCTGTTCCAGGGCAAACGCACCTGTCAGTCCGGTCTCCTCATCGACTGTGAACAGGGCTTCGATGGGACCGAGCTTCAGCGTCTTGTCTTCAAGGATAGCCAGGCTCATCGCGAGGCCGATGCCGTTGTCGCCCCCAAGTGTGGTTCCTTTGGCTTTGACTATGTCTTTGTTGATGGTGATTTGAATAGGGTCTTTGGAGAAGTCAAAGGTGACGTCGCTGTTCTTTTCACAGACCATGTCCATGTGACCCTGCAGGATCGCGATGGGTTTCTTCTCCATGCCTTTGGTTGCGGGTTTCATGACGACGACGTTGCCGACCTTGTCTGTGCGCGACTGCAGCCCTTGTCGTTTGGCGAAATCAAGGATGTACTTTCGGATTTTCTCCTCGTGTTTTGAGCAGCGGGGGATTTGTCGGATCTGGTTAAAATGATTCCAAACAAGCGTGGGTTTGAGTTTTTCAAGTCCTGCCATAGGTTGCCTCTCCCAAGTCTACCCTCCGGTAACAGGCGAAAGGATAAAAAAGGTTTGGGAGTGAAGGCGTTGTGCCGTTCACTCTAGGAGGCTGGAATCACGCGGATGGAGCGGACATTGCGCCACCACAGCGATGCCGTGCTAATCTGTGGGGTCGTAAGTCCGGGGCGCCCGAGGAATCCAATCATGTAGGGGCCTTGGCTTGCGTTCAAGAGTTGGCCATCCTTTTTATAGACAAGGGCCATGATCAGACCCCGTTGTTCGGTTTTGTTCCCGTTCAGGGCGTAGATAGGGACATTCCCCATAATCGTACTGAAATTGTAGAGCTCATAGCTGTTGTCCGATGCCGTGACATTAAGCGTGATGTTTAATCTCGACATGTTGGGGGAAAAAAAGTTGAGAAGAATCGGTATGGGAACGCCGGTGTAGTTCCCAATACTCTTGACGACCCCGGCTTTATTTATTTGGCCTGCTGAGCTTGTGATGTTTTTCAGCGTCTGAATATCACTGAGGGAAAAAGTCTGTTGCAGTCCGTCCTTCAAGATAGTAATTGAGGTTCCTGACGTCCCAGGGGATCCTCCCATGGGTAGATAGAGGTACACAAGGAGGGCGACAACCACGATGAGGGCGATCGCGACGATGGCGACCAGGGTTTTATTGGTACGTGACATTGGTGACATGCGAGTCTGTAAAAAAGAAAGTGTTAATTAATCCTTTGTTCACGAACATTGGCCAATTATGTTTATAAGTCCTGAGGGGTTTGCAGGACTCGGAATCGGAGGCGTCTTGCCTATGGATTGGGGACAGAAGAATCGGTTGTCGAAGATCATTCGCCCAAAAGACGGGCATACCGTGATGTTGGCGGTCGACCATGGTTATTTCATGGGGCCGACAAGCGGCTTGGAGCAACTGGGGACCATGTGTGCGCCCTTGTTTCGGTATGCGGATACCCTGATGTTGACGCGCGGAGCCCTCAGGAATTACATTGACCCGGAGGTCGATATCCCGATTGTCTTACGGGTCTCCGGTGGGACAAGCATCATCGGCAAAGAACTGCTACATGAAGGCACCGTCTGCTCAGTTGAAGACGCCATCCGCCTGAACGCCTCAGGCGTCGCGTACTCCATCATGATCGGAGCAGAGTTCGAACGGGACACGATTCTGGGATTCACCCAGTACATCGACGAGGCCGCACGGTACGGTATCCCAGTCGTCGCCGTCACTGCCGTCGGCAAGGAAATGGTCCGAGACGCCCGCTATATGAGTTTGGCATCGCGTATGGCCGCGGAGCTCGGCGCGGACATCGTCAAGACGTACTTCGTCAAGGACTTCGAAAAAGTTATTGAAAGCTGTCCAGTCCCAGTTGTCATTGCTGGCGGCAAGAAACTGCCAGAGGATGAAGCGTTGAAGATGGCATATGATGCAATCCAGGCGGGCGCCGCAGGCGTCGACATGGGCCGCAACATCTTCCAAAGCGACAAACCCGTCGGCATGATGCAAGCCATCAACGCCATCGTCCACAAGAAAGCCACACCCAAAGAGGCCTACCAGGTCTACAAGACCTCCAAGTAACCCTCCGAGAAGGACACGTTTTAAATAGAAGCATGTATTTCTCCTCAAACCAACCACACCATGTGTGAACAGTGAAAAAACAAAGGAGAGGCTAAGAAACTATGGACTGGTTATTAATCATCGAAATTATCATCCTACTGATCATCGTCGGCATCGTCCTGTGGATCGTCAGCTACTACAACCGCATCATCGTCTACGAAAACCGCATCGACAACGCCTGGGGACAAATCGACGTCCAACTCCGCAGGAGAGCAGACCTCATCCCCAACCTCATGGAGACCGTCCGCGGCTACATGCAACACGAACGCGGCACCATGGAGGCCGTCACCAACGCCCGCGCCGCACTCATGGGCGCCAAGACACCCCAAGAAAGCATCGACGCCAACAACATGCTCACCGGCACCCTCAAAACACTGTTCGCCGTCGCCGAGAACTACCCCGACCTCAAAGCCAACACCAACTTCCTCCAACTCCAAGACGAACTCACCCACACCGAAGACAAAATCAGCTACAGCCGACAGCACTACAACGACAGCGTCCTGCTCTTCAACAACACCATCGAGACCTTCCCCGGCGTCATCTTCGCCACCCGCATGGGCAAAAAAGAAAAACCCATGCTCCAAATCCCAGAGACGGCACGGGAAGTCCCCAAAGTCAAATTCTAACACACCCTCTCTTCTTTCTCCCCCCTTTCTCTTTCCCTCTTCTCATCTTTAACCCTACCACCAAAACCGGGAGGCTCCCCCCCAATGCCTAAAAGCATGCTCCTCGAAGACCAAATACGCCACAACAAACTCATCACCGTCCTCATCTGCCTCTTCATGCTCCTCCTCCTCTTCGGAGTCATCTTCGCCATCGGCTACATCCTCGGCGCACCACCCCTCTTCACCTTTCCCCTCGCCCTTATAATCGCCGTCGTCTACGTCCTCATCACCTACAGCTTCAGCGTCCAAAGCGTCATCGCCGCCGCCCACGCCCGCCCCGCCAACCCCAACATACGCGAAGAAAAACTCCTCACGTTCAAAGTCGAAGAAATGGCCATCGCTGCGGGACTGCCCAAACCCACCGTCTACGTCCAAGACTCCCGCGACATCAACGCGTTCGCCACCGGCCGACATCCTGACGAAGCCATCATCTGCGCCACCACCGGCGCCCTCACCCAGCTCAACTCCGAAGAACTCGAAGGCGTCATCGGCCATGAGATGAGCCACATCCTCGACCACGACATCCTCGTCATGACCGTCACCGTCGGCGTCGTCGGTGCCATCGCCCTCATCGCCGAAATCGTCATCCGCATGGTCTTCTGGGGCGGCGTCGGCCGTAGCCGAGACGACCGCGGTGGAGGCGGTATCATCCTCATCGTCCTCGCCGTCGTCTTCATCGTCCTCGCACCACTCTTCTCCCGTCTCACCTACCTTGCGATATCCAGGAGAAGGGAATACCTCGCTGACGCCCAAGGCGCACGCCTCACCCGCAACCCCGAAGGACTCGCCAGCGCCCTTGAAAAAATCAAAGCAGACCTCCCCGACGACCCCAAAGGATCAAAGACAGTCGCCCCGCTCTACATCTCCAACCCCTTCAAACGAGCCCTGCGCGACTCCATCTGGAGCACCCATCCGCCACTCGACGAACGCATCCGCAGACTACGCGCCATGTAAACAACAAAAAAAAGAATTTACTTCTTCNACGGCAACACCGAAGCAAGAAACNCATCCACCGACGTGCTCTGACTCCGGATACCACTCGGTCCCATCTGCACTTCAAGCACCGGCTCACGAAGACTGAACCCCTTCCCCACAACCAACTCTCGTATACTCGAGATGGCGCGGTCATGCGTTCCCGCCTTGCCGCCGCCATTCAAAAAACACGCAGCAGGAATCCCTTGACTCCCAGAAACCTTCCCTAAAAACGACTTCAACATCGGAGACGGATTCCCCGCCCACACCGGAACACCCATAAACACACACTCATACTTCCCCAAATCAACAGACTCATTCTTGATAGGCAACTCCTCCTGCTTCATACTCGCACGACCCGCAGCAAAAAACCCAGGACGACGCTCCGCCTCAATCTCCACAAACTCCACCACATGACCCTTCGCCTTAATCTTCTCACCAAGCATCTCCGCAACCTTCCGAGTATTCCCCGTCCGTGAATAATAGACAATCCCGATAGCCATACGTCTCACACCTCTATTAAAACAGGCAACCTACTGACATTATTTAAAACCACCAGATACCAAGGCCACCAGGTCGAAAAGTAAATAAACAAAAACGGTATCGTAGCGCCGACTCCTATGAGGAAACCCCTCGTCCCCCTCCTGACAACACTCCTCCTCCTCAGCATCATCGCCATCCCCACCACCGCACTCTCCGACACCGGCATCACCACCGACACCCACACCATCACCATCACATCCGCCACCAACGGACTCCACGTCGAAGAAACACTCACCATCACCAACCACGGCACCGACAACGCCNCCCTCCTCCGCTTCTGGATACAAAGCGACGTCACCACCGACGTCACCATCACCGCCACCAAAACCGGCACCACCCTCCACGCACTCGTCAACGGCAACATCCGCGACTGCAACCTCACCGAAACCAACACCATCCTCAACCCAACGACATCCATCGACATCACCCTCACCTACACCATCCCCGCCAGCAGCACCCGGTTCACCAAAGACTTCCTCTACAACACCACCCAAATAGCCGTCACCTACAACGACCAACCGCTGTTCTCCGGCAGCAACTTCATCAAATCCACACCCGCCTACGAAATCACCGTCCAACTATACAACCCCACAGAGGCGCCCTTAGGGATCTCCACCCTCGTCATCATCTTCCTCATCGTCGTCATCATCCTCACCTTACTGTTACTGGTGCTACGCCGCCAGCGCCGCCGCAAACGCGTCGGCACCGTCGACACCGCAGAAGCCCTCGCGACAAAAAAAGACCTGCTCCTAGAACTGCTCAAAGAACTGGAAAAACGCTACAGGGCAAAAGACATCTCCGATGAGACCTACACCAAACTCAAAGAGGAATACAAGGCACAAGCCGTAGACGCGATGCGACGACTCGAAGACATCAACACACCCAAGCCTTAAAAATCCATCAAACTCGGCTGCCTCTTCTCCTCAACATCCTTCTTCTCAGGCTGAGAAGCCTCATGAGGCCGCTGCTTTGAAGGCGTCTCCGGCTCCTTCAGGATCTCCGCCAGGAGATGCTCCTTGTATTTCCCAAGCAGGAACCGCGCCTCCGCCTCCGTCAAATCCAGGCTTGCGGTCATGCGACGGGCGAACGCGACATCCGCCTGATAGAGCCGCTGGAAGAACGGCAGGAGCTGATCACGCACCTTCCGCTTCGAGGCATGCGTACACTTTGACAGTTTCGTGGCGATAGCATCGCGCAACGCCCGAGGCGGCTGACTGCCCTTCATCTCACGAATCCAACTCGGGTACGCATACGAAGTGTTCCCATACTGATGCGTCTTCGCAGACGTGACGCCCGCACTCAACAGGTCGCCGGCATACGCCCAGAGGTCATAGTCCTGCCGCCGCTGGACCCGGCCGAGGAACACATCCGCTAAAGCGACGACATCGAACGCGGCCGCCAGATCACGAGGATCAAGATACTCTCGCGGGATGTTCTCAGCGACCCACTGCAGCAGCGTCTCAGGGTCAATGTCCGCGTTACGCAGGCTCATGCGGCTCGTCTGCGTGTCACGAGCCTTGAAGATATCCCGCAGGGCGTCGAACACGATCGTCTCACGGTCCCGATATCCAATGACATCCAACGCCGTGATATCCAGGGTACTGCGGTTAAGAGCTGCCGCCTGCAAGTCGTTGACCGCGGACCTGACGTCTCCTTTCGAACGCGCAGCGATCGCGGTCAGGATCTTGCCGTCCGTCGTGATGTCTTCGGCATGACAGATACGTTTCAACAATTCAGTAATCTGGTTTGTGGTGACCAGTGTGAACGGGAGATGCAGGCACAGCGTTTTCAGTGGCTCGCCACCCGCTCTGGTAAGAGCATAATAATCATTGGCGATGAGGATGAGCGGCTGCCGGGTGGTTTTCGTTATGGTGATGATGGTTTTCTTGGCGCCACGGTCGCTATAGTCGGTGCCGTCCTGGACGGTCTGTTCGCCGCGTTCCACGAGGCTGTCTGCCTCATCCAGGATGATGAGCTTGTGACCACCTTTATTTGAGGGAGTGTAACGGCCAGCGTCATCGAAGGTCTCATTAGCTGAGCCTTGTCCTGCGATCCTTCGGAGGACGGGTTCGTTACGGGCGTCGGAGGCGTTGAGTTCGATGATAGTCCAGCCGAGGTCATGGGCGATGGCATGCGCTGCACTAGTCTTGCCGATGCCGGGTTTGCCGGAAAGGATGACGGCGCGTTTCTTGGGAGTGCCAATGGTCCAGTCGGTGGCCCAGCGGCGCAACTGGGAGATGGTCTGGTCGTTGCCGATGAGGTCGCGAAGAGCGGCGGGCCGGTATTTTTCTGTCCAGTCGTGCATGAGCGGTTGGGGTGTTGTAGGGCTGGTGGGTTATTTTAACGTTATCAGAGGGTATGGGTGTGAAGATAAGCTTTTTATGAGGAGGGCTTATACTCCGGGGTATCCGGGTTGCGGGGATGGCCCAGCCTGGTAAGGCGCAGGATTGCTAATCCTGTGGTCTCTGACCTCGGGAGTTCGAATCTCCCTCCCCGCG
>Ga0031655_10001717_pt1 | contig 12963 bp, 16 predicted proteins | sample FrelakmetHBP12HB_FD_55187 | JGI IMG/M metagenome (GOLD analysis project Ga0031655, IMG submission 55187) | Freshwater lake sediment microbial communities from the University of Notre Dame, USA, for methane emissions studies -HBP12 HB | ecosystem: Environmental > Aquatic > Freshwater > Lake >... | reverse complement strand
TCACCGGGCAGGGCAACCTGAAAAATTCCCCGGCTCTCAGACTCGAAAATCTGGACGGCTTCAAGGTCTATGATGACAAGCCATCATTCGAGCCGCAGGTTNCGGATGGNCGCATCGGCGGTAAACTGATCATAAAAAAAGCNCTGGTGCCCTTGAAGGAGGGAACGCTCCAGGTTCCCCCGGTTGCAGTTGCCTATTTTAATCCCCACTCAGGCGCTTATGAAACAACGCGGACCGAGGCGCAGNTTCTGGAAGTTTTACCGGCAAAGGAGAAGGAAAAGCTCCCCATTGCTGAAGCTGAAAAGCACGCTGCAGGAAAACAGGAGATTAAAATACTGGGGAAGGATATACTGCCCATTCACACCGCACTGAACGTGCTGTCACCCGAGCCGCTTAATCCTCTCTCATGGCCGGCGGCAGCTCTGCTCTTGGTTCCCCTGCTAGGCTTCTCTGCCTGCCTTCTGGTTAAACAGCGCAGGCTTCGATACAGCGACGGCACCGGTCTGGCCCGCGGCAAAAACGCTCACAAGAATTTCAGTAAAAAACTGACGCTGGTGAAAAAGCTGCATCATCAGGACGAGGAAGCCTTTTACCGTGATGCTTCAAAAGCACTAAAAGATTTTATCGGCGATAAGCTGAACATTGTCGGCAGCGCTTTGACCGCGGCGGAAATTGAAAGAAGGCTTTCAGCGCTGAACCTTGGAGAGTCCTGTATCCGGGAATTGGTAAGAATAATAGAGCTGCTGGAGGCAGGACAGTTTGCTTCCCAAAAATATACGCCTGAAGAACGCGAAGCTATGGTTGACGCCATGAAGAAAGCGGCCCGGGAGATCGACCGAAAGATTAAATAGTAGGGTTCAAGGGGCTGCGGGCCAAAGGGCACATTGCGGAATGCAATCCGAATTCTGAAATCCGCATTATAAAAAATCCTTGAATCCTGTATACCGGCTTATGAAAAAAGCATTTATTATAATTATATCGCTTGCCCTGATGATGTCGGTGCAAATCCCTTCACTGTTTGCCCAGGACAAAAACAGTGAAGAGGCCGACACCTCTCATATGTTTCTGCAGGCGGCCCAGGCATACAAGGACGGCGCTTTTGACAAGGCAGCCGCTCTGTATGAAAAGCTCCTGGCACAGGGCATTGTCAATGGCAGCATGTTCTACAATCTGGGCAACGCCTACCTGAAAGCCGGAAAAATCGGGAAAGCGCTCGTCAACTACCGGCGTGCCGAGATGTTTATGCCCCGCAATGAGGACCTGCAGGCAAACATCCAGTACACCCTGCAGCTCACAACCGATAAAATTGAAGGCCGCGAGCCGTACGCGTATGCAAAAAAATTCTGCTTCTGGTACTCAAAGCTCAACGTCAGGGAGCTGGCCATCCTGTTTCTGATTTTCAATCTTATACTGTGGGGCCTCGCCATAGCGCGGCTCTTTTATAGCTGGGAATATCTCTGGCTTGCTCTCTATGTCTCCATAGCCTGCGCCGTTCTGCTCGGCATATCCTCCTGTATTAAGATGTATTCATTTTATTACAGCCCCGCCGGGGTTGTCACGGCAAAGGAGATCACGGTCCGGTCCGGAGGAAGCCGTAATGACACCGCCCTCTTCCAACTCCATGAGGGAGCAGAGTTTGACTGGCTGGATGAAAGCAGCGGCTGGGTTAAAATCAAGCTGCGCGATGGCAAGAAAGGCTGGGTGCAGAAGGAGACGGTGGAAAAGGCTTCGGTGGATTAAACGCAAGAAAAAAGCTCTTCAACAACAGACTCAATTTTTCTGCTCATCATCAAATACAGAAGGGGTAACGCCACGGAAAACGTTGCCCCTTCTGTATTATACTATATTGTCAATGGTATGTGCGGCGCCGGTGATTCATGCTTGCCCAGCAAAGTATCCGCGTAACATCATGAATTGTTGTTGTTAAATAATTTATCCCACTGTAGATTAAATAAAGCGTTCGGGCAGTACCCATAGGTGAGCCCATAGAACACATAAAAAAGAGCGGCAAGCAGTCGCATTGTTGTCCGGTCGGTTTCATATTTTGTAATAAGAGACTGGTCGGGGGCTGCTTTGCCGTTTTCTGCGCAGATATAGTACGTATCGTATATCGCGAGTGACGTGAATAAAGACGCCAACCACCACTCGAAATACATTAACCCGCAATCCGGCTCACTGGTGTTATAAACCAGCTGATCCACACAAAAGATAAACGATACCGGCGCAACAGCCCAAAATTCAAGCGACGCAAATATGTACTCCGGCTGGCAGCCGGGCACAGCTGGATCGACGGCAGTTACCAGCTTCTGCAGATTGTCCCGTATCATTTGCTTGATGTCCGCTGCAGGCTTGATGACTTTTGCCTGATCAAGCAGCAGGGATAATGCTCCGTCATTTTCGTTTAACAGGACTAAAAGCTCCTGTGCCGATTGCTGCACAGCCTGCGCATTAAGGGCCTGAATTTTTCTCAATGCCGGCATGTCAAACGGGGAATTTGCAATAAGCTTCTCAATAAGTTTTTTCTCATCCAGGGCCGGCTTATTATTTCCCTGTGCAGCCAGGGCCGTACTGAAGGGAATTAACACCATTAATAATGAAATATAGGCAGCGATACATTTTTTAAACATGGTTCTTTCCTTTCAATCAAAAATAGTTACCTTCAAGAATTTTATTTATTTTTAATGGCACAATAAAGCCGGCTTCTCAGCATACCTCCTTTCAATCTCTATTGCTTCCATTTATCAGTATTGTTATACCCATGGAAAAGTCTGTTTTATGACTTATCTATATATCATGAGATTGGCTGTTGTTCAATTAATTTTAAAGCATTATTTTAAAGTCAGTTTCACGGAGCACCGGATATGCTGCTTGCCGGCATCAGCGGCAGCGCTGACGCGCGGGCACTGGTAAGAAGGCTGACCGCGGCAGGTTAATCCTTTGCCCCCGTCAGATACCTGTTCACATCCTCAATCCACTTCCATTCTGTTCCCTCACCGCTTTCGGTCACCACGGTAAAGTCAAGCTGCGCAGGATGCTTGGCATCAATGACCAGGGTGTTCGTTGACGGCCGCAGTACGGGAAGCAGATGGGGAAAGTCCGAGGCTGAGATGCTTATGCGCACCCGGTGCCCGGCCCTAAACACACAGTCCATGGGCCAGAGCTCAATCACATACGGGTAAAGCTCTCCGGCTTTTATGGGCCTGGGGTTTTTGTCAGGCATGTCATAGAACGGGTCAAAGGGCGTATAGGACGGATCAATGCGGTGCTCGACCGCACCGGGAAGTTCATCCGGGTCATAGGGCCGGTGCCAGGCACTGAGCCACCCGGAGGTGATATTTTTTGCCCGGCCGTCCGGGAATACATCGTTTACTTCTATCACCCACTGCACATCCTCCCGGTCCATGAGATCAAGAAGGAGGTTGGTATCGACATTGAATATTTTTTTTATCAGCTCGATGGTCTTCTGCACCGCCTCCTGCTTGAGCGGCCGGTCAAACGCAGTGCGCGCCCAGAACGAGAGCAGCAGCGGGCCGGCTATTTCAAGGTCCTGCTGCAGCGGCTCGGTGGTGAAGGTAAGAACTCCTGTTTCATCCCGGCGCTCATCGATCAGGGAATCCCACCATGCCGTGGACATGCGGCCGCCCCATCGCACCTGCGAGCGTGATTTTTTGCCGTGAAGCCGGTCAGGATTATGAATCAGCACGGGCGTACCTTCGCCTGTATCAAGACCCGAGACATTGTCGGTCAGTGAATAATTAAACTCCCTGTTTATGACCGAAAACCAGTCGCCGCGAATTGCGGAAGGCTTCTGTCTGCTCAGATAAAAGGTCTCCTGCCTGAGACGCGAGGATGGAAGCGGCCAGGACTTTTCCGCGCGCCACTTCTCCGCTCCCATCACGTACAGCAGCACCGGGAACTCCTGCATGAACGGGTCGGCAGCCCCCTTTATCTTCCAGTCAAACCAGCGCGCCTGAATATCTCCCGCCATAAACCCGTCGATGCCGCTCCAGAGCGCGCCGTCTTCATGATACCACTGGCCGACCAGAAGCGACTTGTCTGCTGCCGCGTGCTGTGACAGCCCGTAAGAATAGTTGTTGAGCGTGCCGCGCAGGAACAGGTCAAACCAGCCGGTGGAAAGAAATACCGGGAGCTTTTCCGGTATAACAAAATCCCCCTGCAGAAAATCCCAGCCTGTTGCCGGCTTTTCCGGCCAGTAAATCATCGGTGACTTTGTTTCATAAAAAAGACCGTCATGCGCGTGTTCGTAATCCATGATCCAGCCAAGGGTCGTTGCTATCTGCTCGCGGTGGCTCTGCTCAATGGCCGCCGCTTCTTCAAGCACGTCCTCGTCCGGAAACAGCCCCGCGTCTTCAAGCAGCAGCGGGGTCTTGAGCGCGTCCATGTCAATCCCGAATATCCAGATGGGGATAAACCCGAGATCAAGATTTCCGCCCTGCATCACAATGTCCCGGTACGCGTCACTCAGGGTCTCTATGGGCATGATGGCTTTCAGGTGCAGCGGCACGCCGCTCTCATCCCGTGCGACACGTCCGGCTGCCAGCATCTGGATAATGCCGCAGTAGGACGGCCCGATCATGCCCACCCTGCCGTCAGACCAGCTCTGCAGAGGAATCCACTCATCGATAATGTGAACAATATCATTCTGCTCAACAAAATCAAAAGATACCCACTGACCTTCTGAAGACCCGGTCCCGCGGATGTCTACGACCATTACGGCATAGTCATGGCTGAGGAGGTTTTCAACATAGGGCAGAAAATTTTCCCTGCGGTAGGGAGTGGCAAGCAGTATGACCGGCAGCTTTTTGTCCGGGACAGGGCGGATAATGGTTGCCCACAGATCAACTGCGGGTGCGCCGTTAAACCCGGGAACAGGTATGCGCACGTTCAGGTCCAGGACATAATTTACCAGCCCGCGCTCATTGAGCCGGTCCCGTATCTTTCGCTCAACTCCGGATGAGAGTGTCAGTGAAGAAGCAGGGGCAGCAGTTGCTCCCGTTATGATGATGGCGATGAGATAAAAATACAATTTGCGCATGGACGTATTATACGCAACAGGTTTAATGAACAGTACAGGATGGGTACAGTATGAATTGATACGTGCGGCATGTCAACAAAGAACAAGCCGCCCGCCCCTTGTGAGGCAGGCGGCATAATATATAGTATGACTGCTATTCAACCACTTCCTGCTTGTGGGCCGGGAAATCAAGCAGGACTACTTTTTTCGGCACGACCTTTATGAGCACATAGGCCGGGTCTGTGGGCCCGGTCTTCCAGAAGGCCGACCATTTTTCCTTCCAGTACTGTTTTCGTATCGCATCATCGGTCACGATTTCAGCCTTACCCAGGGCGTTTATGCTGCTGTGGTCAGCGGGGCGGTAGACAAACACGCTGGCGCTGGGATTTTTCTTGATTTCCTTCAGCTTGTTTGACTGGGCACCGGTGGCAAAGTAGAACACCAGGTCCTCTTTGAGCGGCAGGTTTTCCATCATCCTGCCCTTGGGTATCCCGTTCTCGTCAATGGTGATAAGATTTGAGTACTGATAGGTTCCCACGAATTCCACAATCTGTTTACGCAATCCTTCCTGAGCCATACAAAAACCTCCTTGTTGTTGGTAGATTATACTGAACGCTTTTTAAGCTTCTGCTGGAGAAATACCTTTACCGACTGAATAAACTTTTCTGCCTCAGTGATAAGCGGTACAACCTGATCATAATTCAGATCACAATACTCCCGGTAATCACTTCGTTGCCTGAGTTCGAAGGCCTTTGTTATAGCGCGGCCCAGGTTTTCATGAAATATCTTCTCCTTTATGAACCGTTTATTGAAATAACTTAACACACCACTATGTTTTGAAGAAGAATACGGTTCGTAAACCAGTAATGCCAATACAGAATAGAACATAGCGTAGTAGGCCCTGTTGATCATTGACCGGGCGCTCTTCTTCCCTTCTAAAAGAAATCGTGCCTCCTCAAGGCTTTCTTCTGCCTGCTGCAGCCTGTATTGTGCAAGATTATCTTGTTTATCATCCGAGGTCAAATTTCAACCCCTTCCTTTTCTATGCGCTTGTATATAGGTGATTCTCCGAGAGGCCCTTCCTCGAGTTCTTTTTTGCTGAAGATAATCGTTGATATAAAACAGTCATGGGCAAGATTTATGTCAAACACCAGATCATCAATAGCAGACTCTATTGCAGGCGTGAACTCGTCTAATTCGATCATTATATCTATATCAGAGTCAGGGGTGGCGTCACCGCGTGCCTTTGAACCATATATTCGGAAATCAAGAAGACGGTATTTCTTTTTAAGCGTTTCTTTCAGCTCGACTACTGCTTTATTCTCAAGGCTGGTAAGTTGAAGATGTCCCATATATTTTATATACCCTTCCAAGCACTAATCATAATCAAAGCTTACCACAACTCAGAAAGAAAATTAAGCAAATTTAACGTTCATCGAGCCCATGTAACACCACGGGCAGTGACCATTTAAGACCGCTGCCCGGCAAATGCGATCACAAAACAGATTATAATTGCCTGACCATAGTCTTCCTCTTAAATGCCTTGGCTATCGGACTCCATGCGAACTCTATCTTGAGGATCGTACTGGTGCACTTGCTACTTGAATTCACTTAAAAAAAATGGTTGTAAAAAAACTGTCAAGAGATTATGTGTTATTTTAGAATTACTTAGAAAAGGCTAGGGGAAGCCGGTAGTCCGCGAGTGCAAAGACAACAGATAAATGGTCATTGCATAGAGCCCTGAAGATTCCCGTGGGGCGTGGAGTAATCCGGAAACTTTAGAATAACTTGTTGGGTGACAAAGAGATGAATACGAAACTCGCGACAATAATATTCCTTGTTCTTCTCGTCGCAGTTCTGTCGTATCCACCGTTTTTTTGGAATAGTTACCACACAAGTATCGACCGCTCTGTAAGAGACCAACTCCCGATCAAAAAACACGCAATGATTTTTAGGCCATCAGTTCAGAAGTTTCAATTGAAGCACTTTCCGAAGAATGCGGACGCTAAGGAGACTCCCCAGGCAAGCGCCGAACTTCAAGAGCGGCTGAAGAACTATTCAGACGAAGAACTGGAAAGCATGGTGGGCATTGTCCCGCTGCAGCGATCTCTCGCTTTGGCCGATCTCGCCATCGAAATCGTCATCGGGTTTGCCATTTCTGCATTGTTGGGATTGATTCTGGCAAGGAAGAAGTGATAGAACGAGCAAGCCTAAACCCAACAAGCCGTTCCACCGGATCGCCCGGAAATCGGGCTCCCGGTGAACTTCATGTTAGGCGGATAGAAGGATCAGGGTCAGTGATGGACACCAAAACGAACCCGGTTATATTAACTCCGGACAACGAGCCGTATCTCGGGCAAACCCTCTTATTCCACTTCGATCAGATAATCAGCTCCGCGATGGAGCAGAATGCAGTCACAGCGCCCACCTCCCATGGTAGCGTGCTCACCGATCACCAGCGAATGGCGTGCCAGGTAATCCCTCAGGCGCTCAGTATCATGCTGTCGATTCGGGAGCTCATTCGGCAAGGGTATCTTTTTGGTGCACACGTACTCGTGAGAGCTTTGGTGGAGCGTGCGGCTATCCTGCTCTATCTCCACCTTTACCCAGAGGACATCGAGCGCTGGAACCGGGGCTGGCACCAGCAGGATGCGTCTGGACTTGCGAAGATGTTTGACGCTATTCAAGCGAAGCAACAACGCGACCCAGCAGTTCGCGGTCGCGACCTGACAGCGTCCATGAACAGCCTATTGCACGCGAAACCGGACTCTGCTCCCTGGAACTTGGTCTCGATAGGCGAAAAAGGACTCGGGCATGCGGTCTCAAAGATCCTTAACCGCCCTGAGCTCTGCGACAATCTATGCGCAAACGTGATTCCGTGGGTCGCAGTGGTTCAGGCAATGATGGCGGCGTACTTTCCCCATGAACCAGCTGCCTAACAATCGGTTCCATCGGGGAGGCAATGAGAGAAAATGCAGGGACACTTCCCGCATTAAATATCCTTTTAAATCTGCATTTCTGGCGGCTTTTTCGCAGCACGGCGATATGACAGGCTTCGCTCAATACACTGCATTTCATCTTCATGCTGGCGGCAGGTGCGGGGGAAAAAGGACAGATATGCTTCCTCATTCCTGCAGGAAAGCCGCCGTCCGGAAAGCGCTTCAAATGCAAGAATCGGATCGCTGGCGTTCAGTACGACAATATCAGAATACAGAAACCAGAAAAAAGCGATCAGCCTTCAGACCTATCCGTGTCATTCATTTCGCAGGGCTGAAAATTTCAGGCGCTGCGGTCTCAAGCCATTGCTTTACCCTGTCTGCAGCTTCCCGTGCTTCCCGCGCATCCAGCTACAACGACGAATGGGGTGTTGAAAAAGTACCATCTGATCAAAGTTAAGGATATCAACATTATGTCAAACGAGGAATAACGACCAGTTAGAGATTCTTCGCTAACGCTCTGAATGACAGTTCGAGGTTTTTCAACAGCCCCACAGCGCCCTATTTTTTATAGAAACTATTAATTTTATCAGTCTGATACATACACCCCTCTGTTCGTGGCTATTGATCAGCGGCCCTTGGCCAGGGTTTCGTGACTCGGGGCGAGGGAAGCAGAAAATTAAGAAGGAAGCATAGCATTAAGAATTGTTTTTGATATATGCTGCGATATCTTTCAGGAAATTTTTTGTCTGTAAAAGCCACTCTTTTACAATGTGTTCCTCTATTTTAAAGAGGTCTTCATAATCGGACTGTTGTCTATATTTAAACAGGAGGTTGTATAATTGACCGTGATGTTTTTCAATTTTACCGGTTGCAATAAAATGGCTGTTGAAAAGAGAACGAACACCCGTATGTTTTGCCGAAACAAGATCAAATTTTAGAAGCAATGCATTTACGGCATAGAAACATGCATAATAGAGGCGGTTTATACATGTCTCACCGTGATGCATGTCCGCCATTACACCGGCTTCTTCCAGGGCAGATTCTGCACGCTGCAGCCGGTATTTTATCAACTCCTCTTTCGGGTGAGTCATACCGTAATCCCTTCTTTCACAACATTCTGGAAAAAGGGGGTTGACTTCATGAGCGGATCATTCCATTCCTGTCGTGTATGAATTATTGCGTTTATAATCTCTCCGCATGCCAATTCAATTTCAAATATTTTATTATGAAGCTCTATTTTTTCTTTTTCACTGATAATCTCATTAATGATAATGAGAACATCCCAGTCCGAATACTGGATTGCAGTTCCCCGTGAGCGGGAACCGAACAAAATAATTTTAGCTGATGGGAAGTCATTAATGACAGTACTTTTAATTTTATTTAATACTGCATCATGATTCATAAAGTGCCATCCTGTCACGATCAATTGATTTCTTTACATAGGGATTTTTCAGTGCCGTACTCTGAATAACATCTACCCTCCTGCCAAAACACTGCTCCAACTGCTGCTTCAAATCAAAGTACCGTGCAAGCTCAAGCTCCTCGGACATACAGGGTTTTCCCCTCCTGTAATACTGAAGATATGAATGATACCGGCGTTTGTCTGCCGCGTTCTATTTCCTCGGGGGTATAAACAACGATGTCCATGCCGAAAGGATGCGGGCGCAAAAGCTTATAAAGCTCCCGGCTGCGTTTAAATCTCGGCAATGTGCTTTCAGCGATGATCATATAATCAACATCACTATGTTCACGTGCATCACCGCGAGCATATGAACCAAATAAAATAACGCGTTCGGCTTTGGCTGCAACGCCGAGACTGACAGCAGTTTGTTCTATATCGTGAAAATTAATCATATATTCACTGGGGAAATAGCACCTACATCACTACTTATTAGGGAAATGCAGGGACATCCCGTATAAAAATTCTTTCTAACCCTGCATTATCTGCGGCTCTTTCGCAGCACGGCGATATGACAGGCTTCGCTCAATACGCAGCATTTCATCTTCATACTGGCGGCATGTGAGTGAAAAAAAGGACAGGTATGCTTCCTCATTCCTGCAGGCAAGCCGCCGTCCGGAAAGCGCTTCAAATGCAAGAATCGGATCACTGGTGTTCAGCACGACAATATCAATATTATCATACTGAAGCGCGCCCTGGCACAGCCCGACAATCTCAGCCAGCATATCCGGTGTTGGCCGCTCGGAGAGGTGCACCGCAATATCTATGTCAGCAGTATCCCTGATAAGAAAGCCCTCCTGAGACGAACCGAACAGCAGTGCAAAGTCTATCTTACTATGCTGCTGCAGAGCATTTCCCAGCGCTGCGATACTAAATTCCTTCATACTTTTTTATCTCGTCAATAAATTTTTTAAAATCATCCAGGTTATTCTGCACAATGGTATACAATATCCCCAGCTCTATGGAATCATACTGGTGAACCACAATATTTCTGAAGCGCACCATTTTACTGTACGCATCGTCGCTCTGTGTGATTCCCAGCTCCCGGAGTTTTTTCAGAGTATCGGCTGCTGTTTTTTGAGGTGTTATGCCTTTTTGTGCAATAATTCTTTCCGCAATGTCAATCATGACTTCGATCATCACCTGCAACGAACGCTCTACAATTTTCTGCAGCCCCCAGTCAGACTTGAATTGCTCCAATGAAACAGGGAAATATTCCTGCAGTTTCTTTAAATACTCTTCAATGATTGCAAGTTTTGCTACGATAACCCCGTTCCCTACCACTATGCCCTCATAAAATAAGTGCTCTTTACCATGCTTTTCACTGAGGCGTTATAATTGCAGATGATTATAGGATATCAGATCGAAAAAAGTAAACATAATTTTAGGGGTTAGGGGGCAGGCGCTCTGCGGAGCGTGGACGAGCCGCGATTCCGTGAAGCGGGGGCTCTCACTGCGGGCGGCCGGGTGCACAGTCATTGCTCATCCCTGGCCCCCTTGTGTTCATAACAGAGTGGCACTGTTTGTCAAGAACCCGGACATGCCCCCGCGGTTTCACGGCCTGGAAATTAGGGGCACACATCCCGTTAAATTTTAACAATAGAATTCAGCCAAGGAGATCGATTGTGAGGGGCCAGGGAAGTGCTGTCGGGCTTTTGCTTTTGACCGGCACCGCTAAACGTGCCGGTGTTTGCAAGCAATATTTCAAAAAATTTAATATTTGCATGTTTTTATCAAAAAAATTTGTTGCCTGTAAATAATAAAATGGCAGGAGACATACAAAGTCTTTAGCTGTCAGGCATAAGCCATATAGAATCAAGTCTGTTATGCAGGGCAGAGGGCCTCCAGGCGTGCCGGCTTACATTAAGCCAGTAATACAGGGTAATTGAACGCTGCGGCATTCCTTTTTTTTACCCCTTTTACCTTGACTAAAAAGAAAAGTTACGATAGTGTGAAATCCTTTAATTTCTATCAGGTCTGCAGCCATATTCCCCTATGGAAGAAAAGAAAGAATTTCTCAAGCAGAGAATAAAGAAGCTCCAGGATCTGCGGGATCAGGGCATCAACCCCTACCCCAATGATTTCCGGGTGCAGCACACCACTCAGGAACTGATCGACCGGTTCGCCGGCAAAATCCCCGAGGAGGTGCAGGAGTCAGGCGCGGTCTTTGTGATCGCCGGCCGCGTCATGTCAATGCGCGACTTTGGAAAATCAACCTTCATCCATCTCCAGGACCGCAAGGGCCGCATCCAGGTATATCTGCGCAAAGACAAGCTGGGCGCAGACACCTACCAGATGGTAAAAAAGATGGTTGATATGGGCGATTTTCTGGGGATAACCGGCACGGCGTTTGTAACCCACTCTGGGGAGCTGACCATTTTAGCGGATGCATGCACGCTCCTGAGCAAATCCCTGCAGCCGCTTCCCGAGAAATGGCACGGGCTTCAGGACATTGAGCTGCGCTATCGGCAGCGCTACCTTGACCTGATCGTGAATCCCCAGGCGCGCGCAACCTTCCAGGTGCGCAGCCGCGTTATCACGCTTATCAGAGAATTTCTCTGCCAGCGCGACTTTGTGGAAGTGGAAACCCCGATGATGCAGTCAATCCCCGGCGGCGCAACCGCGCGGCCGTTTAAAACCCATCATAATGCTCTGGACATGGACCTGTACCTGCGTATCGCCCCGGAGCTCTATCTGAAGCGGCTGGTGGTGGGGGGCTTTGAGCGCGTCTTTGAGATAAACCGCAATTTCCGCAACGAGGGGATTTCCACCCAGCACAACCCTGAGTTTACCATGCTTGAGTTCTATCAGGCCTATGCTACCTACGAAGACCTGATGGCGCTCACCGAGGAGCTGTTCTTGTTTATCAGCCTGCAGCTTTTTGGAACCGGCAAAATTACCTGCCAGGGGACCGAGATAGATTTCACCCCGCCCTGGACCAGGATGACGCTCAAGGAGGCAGCCGCACGCTACGGCTCCATAGACGCTCGTGATCTTGATGACCGGGACCAGGCCTATGCCCACGCAAAAAGGCTCGGCGTCCCGCTCACCGGGGATGAGCCGCTGGGAGAAATCGTGACCGGAATTTTTGAGCAGGTGGCAGAGGAAAAGCTGGTGCAGCCGACCTTTATCACCCAGTATCCGCTTGAGGTATCGCCGCTGGCACGAAAGAACGAGGCCAACCCGAAGGTGACCGACCGCTTTGAGCTCTATATCATGGGGCGGGAAATCGCCAATGCCTTCTCCGAGCTGAACGACCCGGAAGACCAGCGTCGGCGTTTCACGGAGCAGGCGCAGGCCAAGCAGAAGGTGGAGGGACAGGTCACTGAAATCGACGAGGACTATATCTGCGCGCTGGAGCACGGCATGCCGCCGGCTGCCGGTGAAGGCATAGGCATTGACCGGCTGGTGATGCTCTTTACCGATTCGCCGTCAATCCGGGATGTGATACTGTTCCCGCTGCTGCGCGCTGAAAAGCAACAGGAAACTATAAAAGATGCGCTATGAACTGTATATCGGCCTGCGCTACC
>Ga0031655_10001714_pt1 | contig 12974 bp, 13 predicted proteins | sample FrelakmetHBP12HB_FD_55187 | JGI IMG/M metagenome (GOLD analysis project Ga0031655, IMG submission 55187) | Freshwater lake sediment microbial communities from the University of Notre Dame, USA, for methane emissions studies -HBP12 HB | ecosystem: Environmental > Aquatic > Freshwater > Lake >... | reverse complement strand
TAGGATGGCCAGGCTACCCTATGGCCCCGCTCTCTTACTATTGGATCATTGCATTTAATTATCTTGTTATGGCAAAAAAGAATTATCCATGTCCGGGAATTGAAGGTACATTTTTTTTATGTCTGACCGATCCAATCCTCTTTCAGGAGATCTTTCCTTTCGGCATTCTTATCCGATTTTACCTTTCCGCTATCTCATTAATCGACGCAAAAAAAAAGATATGTATATATGTTTCAATCAGGTATTATGAATCATAAGGGTAGTGCAGCGGGTGGGACATGTTAAAAGAGAAAATTACTGCATTTATTGTTAAGATTCGATCGATAGAAGGGGTTGCAGCATGTGCCCTTGTATCCCGGGAAGGTATAGTAGCCGGAAAATATTTTGACCGCGATCTCAACGGGCCATGGCTGGGAGCTCTCCTGGCAACTATCCTATCGTCAGCTGAGTCAATTGGAGGTATAATTAAGATGAAATCTCTTGAATCGATTGCAATCCGAGCGCAGGACTCCTCAGTTATGGTAGCAGGTGCAGGGGAAAATTTTCTTATCGCCGCAATCATAAATGACAGAGTGGATCCGATAAATGTCCATAGCCAGATGCTCGCGGTTGCAAAGACGATTGGGGAGTCGATGTGATGTATACTATTCTTGTTGTCGATGACAGTCCATTCATCGTTGATGTATTTGTTACCATGCTGGAGCGGGGAGGTTACAGAACTGTTGCTGCCTATGGCGGGGAGGAATGTCTTGAGATCCTAAAGACGGTGACTCCCGATCTGATCCTGCTGGATATTATGATGGAACCGGTTGATGGATGGGAAACCCTCGAGCGGATTAAGGAAAATTCCAAGACAAAGGAGATTCCGGTGCTCATGCTCACAGCAAAACAGCTTACTCCAACAGAAGCACAGGAATATGGGATATACATAGAAGATTATGTATTGAAACCAATTACTCATCGTGAACTGTACGATGCAATTGAGCATGTCCTTAAAAGGCAGCAGTCAATAAAATCTGATATTGACCTGGCAAAACAGTCCGGATTTGATACAGAAATCATCGCTGAATACGCCCGCCTCAGTAAAAGTATTGACGTGAACAAGCGGCTCATGAAGATTCTCGAAACCACGTACAATTTTGATGATGCAAAAGTAAGGGTCAGTGAAGAGATCTCAAATGCGATCAAGGGCATGGAGATGAATATAAAGTTTCAGGAAGATCGGCTTCGGCAGATAAAAGGGAACCTGTCGGGAACAACCTNATCCTGATGGCTCCTTACTTTTCTGCGNAAATTCATATCTTTTAAATCTTATAAAAAAAATCGGGGAATATCCCAGACTACATTTTATCGCTGCTCTTATATCTGTTGTTACTTCATCGGANTACNNNTAGCCGGATAAATTTGTGCGAAGAATTAACGGGAAGCAAATAATCGTGATCATAGATGACAGTCTGTTATTCGTAGAAGTCACCTGTCACATNAAATTTACGAAGGGAGAGTATTAAACCGGTTTCCTTCCAGAAAAGAAGGAACAGGAATNATAACAAAAAACGGTCCGGAAATTCATTAAACCGATAGCAATACACTACCGGTGAAGAGATTCAAATAGGTTCTATCGGACAAAATGATTCTTACGAAAAAGTCCAGAATTGACGAAAAAAACAGCATCTGCCAAAGATCATATATTCATGAAACCTGGAGAAGATTTTAAGAATAAAACTGTCATTAGAAGAGAGAAAACGTTTATATAGTTTTTTGGCATTGTTATAATGCTGTACATCTTAGTTAGTATTGGGTTCGTAGCTCAGTTCGGTAGAGCGCCTGGCTTTTAACCAGGTGGTCGGGGGTTCAAATCCCTCCGGGCCCGTTGCCACGAGAAATCGTGGGTTTTTTGCGGTGATGCATCTGAGAGGAAAGCTATTCATCTGTGAGGGGGTTTTTCATTGAGCACCAAACTGAATGTGTTGAAGCACGTGATGGTGCCAGACCATAAAATCATGAGTGAGGAGGAGGTATCTGCGCTCCTCTCCCACTACAACATAACTACGGAACAATTACCTAAAATTTTCCATGACGATCCAGCGGTCAAGACGATTGGCGCAAACGTGGACGATGTTATACGAATTGTCCGAATGAGTCATACGGCCGGCAGGGCCGAGGCATATCGTCTTGTAATCAAGAGACCAAAAAAATAATTTTTGGGGTGGTCAGTCTGATCGACAGAAGTATTTTATCGAAGGCGTATTTTTCACGGGAGCATGTTGCGCGCCACCAACTTGATTCCTTTAATTATTTCTTGAAGCATAATCTTCAGAAAGTGGTTAATGAGCAGAAGGTTATCGAGACGGATATCGAGAACCGGGGAAAGAATAACGATCCGGTGTGGGTGGAACTGGGTTCGATTACGGTCAAACGACCGCTCGTGAGGGAAGCAGATGGATCTCAGGGAGAACTATATCCCTGCGAGGCGCGGTTGCGCAACCTTACCTATGCAGCGCCGATCCAATTAGGGCTCACCCTTGTGCATGGCGAAGAGCGCCAGGAACCGATAATCACTACTATTGGGCAGTTACCCATAATGGTGGGTTCACTTGCCTGTAACCTGTATGGCATGGATGATGCGCAGCGCGTTTCCCATGGGGAGGACGCATTTGATCCGGGGGGATATTTCATTGTCAACGGTACTGAACGCGTACTTATGACACTTGAGGACCTTGCGTCCAACAAGATCATGACCGAGTTTACCGAGCGATACAACGAGCGTATCTACGTTGCAAAAGTCTTTTCGCAGTTCCGCGGATATCGTGCTCTTGTTGTCGTCGAGCGCAATAAGAAGAACCTGCTTGAAGTCTCTTTCCCATCTGTTGCCGGGCATCTCAAGTTTGTAGACCTGATGCGTGCACTCGGCATGACGAACGATCAGGAAGTCGTGAACGCGGTTTCTCCCGATGAGGACATCCTCACGTTCATGATGCAGAACTTAGAAGAGAGCGAGTGTGATTCAGTTGATGGAGGTATCATGTATGTGGGCAAGAAGCTTGCTCCCAATCAGACAAAGGATTATCAGCGGAAGCGTGCTGAATTCGTTCTGGACAATTACCTTCTGCCGCATCTCAACTACTCAATGCCTGCAAACTTGAAGGANGGCGATGACGGCTACCAGGAAGCCGTACTATCCGTCCGGCTCGCAAAGGGTCANTTNCTGGGTCGAATGGCAGAGGCTTGTTTCGATCTCGTGTTGAACAAACGCAGGATTGATGACAAGGANCATTATTCCAATAAGCGGCTTAAACTTGCCGGAGATCTGATGGAGGATCTCTTCCGTATTTCGTTAAACCGGCTTACCCGGGATATCAAATACCAGCTCGAACGTGCCAGTATGCGTCACCGTGACCTGTCGATTGCAACCGCAGTGCGTGCAGATGTGCTTACCGAGCGTCTCTTACATCCGCTTGCAACCGGTAACTGGGTTGGTGGCAGAACCGGTGTATCCCAGCTGCTCGATCGTGTGGATCANATGGCGGTACTCTCTCATCTGCGTCGCGTTATCTCNCCGCTTTCACGTTCACAGCCTCACTTCGAAGCTCGTGATCTCCACCCGACCCAGTGGGGACGGATCTGTCCGAGCGAAACACCTGAAGGTCCGAATTGTGGTCTNGTCAAGAACTTTGCCCAAATGGTAGAGATCTCTAAAGGTGTTGATGATGAAGCCGAAGTTATGCGGCTCCTGTATAATCTTGGCGTTGAGCAGATCCGGGGTGAAGTACGATGAAGAAGTCCCGCGTGTTTGTTGATGGGGCCCTCATCGGGCTTGACGACGATGCAAAAGCCCTTGTGGCCAGCATTCGGGCTATGCGCCGGCAGGGCGCCATCTCNCCCGAAGTGAACGTATCACACAAGGAATATAACGGGGATGTGGTGATTCTCACTGACCGCGGCCGTGCCCGGCGTCCCCTCATTGTCCTGAAAAATGGTGTACCGCTCATCACGAGTGAGGATCTTGCGAAACTGGCAAAGAGAGAAGTCGATATTAACTCATTTGTCCAAAGGGGGCTGATTGAGTTTATTGACGCTGAAGAGGAAGAAGATCTCCTCATCGCAATGAATCCCGAGGATGTGACTCCTGATCATACCCACCTTGAGATTGACCCCTCCTTAATTCTGGGAATAGGTGCTGCGCACGTCCCGTTCCCGGAACATAACGCAAGCCCGCGTGTAACGATGGGTGCAGGGATGGTCAAGCAGGCTCTCGGNTTTGGTGCAGCCAATATGAAACTGCGCCCGGATACCCGGGGTCACCTGCTCCACTACGTGCAGAAACCCCTTACCCATACCCAGACCTCAGAATTGATAGGTTCAGACGATCGTCCTGCCGGGCAGAATTTTGTTGTTGCTATCCTTTCCTATGAGGGGTACAACATTGAAGATGCGCTCATCTTCAACAAGGCATCGATAGAACGGGGTCTTGGGCGCTCCCATTTCTTCCGAACCTATGAAGGNGAAGAACGCCGTTACCCAGGGGGCCANATCGACAGGATTGAAGTTCCTGAAGAGGATGTCGCCGGAGCACACGGTGCCGAATCATACAAGAACCTGGACGAAGACGGTGTGATTAATCCTGAAACCGTTGTAGGGGAAAAAGATGTCCTGATCGGTAAGACCTCNCCGCCGCGGTTCCTTGAAGAACCGTCCGGAGAACTCATTGCCGTTGAGAAACGCCGCGATACTTCGGTCACCATGCGCAGTAACGAGCACGGAATTGTCGATACCGTGATCATTACTGAAGGGGAGAACAGTTCCCGGCTTGTCAAGGTACGGACCCGTGACCTCCGTATCCCCGAAGTTGGCGACAAATTTGCATCCCGGCATGGCCAGAAAGGTGTTGTTGGTTTAATCGCTCACCAGGAAGATATGCCCTTCACNGAGAGCGGTCTCTCTCCTGATCTTGTTATCAACCCCCATGCGATCCCCAGCCGTATGACAGTCGGGCATATGCTTGAAATGATCGGCGGCAAAGTCGGGGCACTTGAAGGGCGTCGGATTAATGGTACCGCATTCCGCGGAGAGAGTGAAGCTGATATCCGTTCATCTTTAAAGAAACTGGGTTTCTCCCATAACGGACGTGAAATTATGTATGATGGCCTCACCGGCAAGCAATTCAAGGCCGATGTGTACATGGGTGTCATCTACTACCAGAAGCTCTATCATATGGTCTCTTCGAAGATGCACGCACGGTCACGCGGACCGGTGCAGGTGCTCACCCGTCAGCCAACAGAAGGCAGGGCACGGGAAGGAGGGCTCCGGTTTGGTGAGATGGAACGGGATGTNATGATCGGCCATGGTGCCGCAATGGCNCTTAAAGAGCGTTTACTTGATGAATCCGATAAGGTTCAGGAATATGTGTGTGCACACTGTGGTATGGTCGCGATGCTGGACCGTAAACGCAATATGACGCGCTGCCTTGCCTGCGGAAATGAGACAGATATCTATTCTGTCGAGATGAGTTATGCGTTTAAACTCCTGCTGGATGAGATGAAGAGTATGGGGATTGCCCCAAGATTGAGACTGCAAGACGTGGTCTAAAGAGGTGCACCATGCCAAGCCCAAAACGAATTGGACAAATTGAATTCGGATTATTATCCCCAAAAGAGATCCGCGAGATGAGTGTAAGGAAGATCATCTGGGCGGATACCTACGATGATGACGGATTCCCGTACCCTCAAGGTTTGATGGACCTGAACCTNGGCGTTATCGATCCTGGCCTCAGGTGCAAGACCTGTGACCAGAAGGCAAGCGAATGCCCGGGGCATTTCGGGCATATAGAACTCGCAAAACCAGTAATCCATGTCGGTTATACNCGCCTTATCAGAAAACTGCTTCGTGTCACCTGCCGGTCATGTGGACGTGTTTTACTCAGTCCTGATGAAATCGAAAAGGTGGTTGGAACTGAGGATGATCAGACTGGTGACCTGCTTTCAGAAAAGGATGTGAAAAAAGAGCGAATATGCCCGCATTGCGGTGACCAGCAGCTCAAGATAAACTTCGAGAAACCAACTACGTTTTCCGAAGTTATTGTGGAAGGAGGTAAGAAAGTTGAGCATAAACTCACTCCGGCGGACATACGGGCACGTATGGAAAAGATCCCCAATGAGGATCTGATCCCNCTTGGTATCAATCCGGATGTTGCCCGCCCAGAATGGACGATCCTTACCGTGCTGCCAGTTCCACCGGTTACGATGCGTCCGTCAATTATTCTTGAGAACGGGCAGCGTTCTGAAGATGATCTCACTCACAAACTCGTGGATATTATCCGAATCAACCAGAGATTTAAAGAAAACCAGGATGCAGGAGCCCCCCAGTTGATTATCGAAGATCTCTGGGAACTCTTACAGTACCATGTAACCACCTACCTTGATAATGAAGTGGCGGGCTGCCCCCCTGCACGCCACCGCAGTGGCAGACCCTTAAAGACTCTTTCCCAGCGCCTGAAAGGTAAAGATGGGCGGTTCCGCGGTTCGCTCTCCGGTAAGCGGGTGAATTTCTCATCCCGTACCGTTATTTCGCCGGACCCGAATCTCTCGGTNTCGCAGGTGGGTGTCCCGCGTGCAGTTGCAAATGAGATGACCATTCCTGTNCGGGTTACTGTTCATAATATNGATGAGCTCAGGCAGATCGTGCGAAACGGCCCCCTTCGTCCGGACGTCAACGCACCCTGCGGTGCCAACTACGTGATCCGTCCTGACAACCGGAAACTCCGGCTCGCCGACGGTAATCTTGATACCGTAGCTGACATGATCGAACCCGGCTACACCGTAGAACGCCAGCTCCGTGACGGGGATGTAGTACTCTTCAACCGTCAGCCATCTCTGCACCGGATGAGCATCATGGCCCATCGGGTCAAAGTCATGGAAGGCAGGACTTTCCGGCTCAACCCTGCCGTCTGCCCTCCGTATAACGCAGATTTTGATGGTGATGAGATGAACATGCACGTGCCTCAGACTGAAGAAGCACGGGCCGAGGCAACAATCCTTCTCTCTGTCCACGAAAATATCCTGTCACCCCGCTTTGGCGGCCCGATCATTGGTGGCATCCATGACCATGTATCCGGCATATTCATGCTCACGCATGGTGTCCGATGGTTTACCAAAGAAGAAGCACTCTATATGCTCCGATATACTCATGTAGAACACATGCCTCCTGCCGGCAATGAAGAGAGGGGTGTCCAGTACTGGAGCAATAAGCAGATATTTTCCACGATCCTGCCAGACCAGTTGAACATGGTCTTCCGTGCAAGTTCATGCCAGAACTGCGATATCTGTAAAAAAGAGATGTGTGAGCGTGATGCATATGTTCGGATCATTGATGGAATCCTGGAAGCAGGNACCATTGATAAGAAGGCAATCGGGGCATTCGATGGCCAGATTGTTAACCGTATCATCCGTCACTACGGCATGCGCCGTGCGGCAGATTTCATCGATGACCTGACAAAACTCTCGATCCGTGCTATCATGTTTGACGGGTTCTCGTTTGGTATTGATGACGAAGACCTGTCCAAGACCGAATATGGCCAGATCGATGAAGTACTTAAGAGTGCGGCAACTGATGTCACACGACGCATCAAAATATATGAAGACGGGCAGCTTGAACCCATGCCCGGGCGTACTGTTGAAGAGACGCTCGAGATGCAGATTATGCAGGTGCTGGGAAAAGCCCGTGACCAGACCGGTCAGATAGCCGGGCGACACCTAGGCCTTGCCAACAGCGCTGTCGTGATGGCTGTATCCGGTGCCCGGGGGTCGATGCTGAACCTTACNCAGATGGCAGGNTGTATCGGCCAGCAGTCGGTTCGTGGTGAGCGAATTGTCCGTGGGTATGATGACCGCACGCTCCCGCACTTCAAGAAAGGGGACCGCGGTTCTGATGCCCACGGGTTCATCGCTCACAGTTACAAGGGTGGGCTTAACCCGACCGAGTTCTTCTTCCATGCCATTGGAGGGCGTGAAGGNCTTGTAGATACAGCAGTCCGGACTTCACAGAGCGGGTACCTGCAGCGAAGAATGATCAACGCATTGCAGGATCTCAAAGTCGCCTATGATGGTACGGTGAGATCAACCGGGGGTAGAATCATCCAGTTCCAATATGGCGAGGACAGTACTGATCCAACCAAGAGTGCGTTTGGTGACCCGGTCGATGTCAAAGGTATTGTCGAGAGTATTCTCAAGGAGGAAGTCTGATGCCGCTTGCAGAAAAGTTCGATAAGAAGATAGAAGCAGCAGACCTCCCGAAGAAGACCAAAGATCAGTTGCACAAATTTCTTGACGACAAAGAGATCACGGATTCCCAGTTCCGGTTGATTCTCGAGCGGGTGCTCAAAGAATACCTTTCAACAAGAATTGAGGCGTGCGAGGCNGTGGGAGTCATTGCAGCCCAGTCAATCGGTGAACCCGGTACGCAGATGACCATGCGTACGTTCCACTATGCCGGNGTTGCTGAAATTAACGTTACCCTGGGTCTCCCCAGGCTCATTGAGATCATGGATGCAAGGAAAGAGCCCAGCACTCCGACAATGACCGTCTATCTGGAGGAAGAGTACTGCAATGACCGTGACCGGGCACGTGAAGTCAGTTGGCAGATTGAAGCAGCTCCTCTCCATGAATTCGGGGATATCACAACTGACATGGAGAACATGCACGTGATCGTGCATCTGAACACGAAAGTCTGCGATAAACGAAAGATCGCGCCTGCGGAAATAATGGAAACAGCTCCGCGGAAGATCCGCGATCGTCGGCATTACCGNGACTTTGAACATGANGTTAATGAAGAGACGGCGACCATAATCTTNTCGCCAAAAAACAAGGAGAGTTACCAGAACCTCTTCCAGCTCGCCGAGCATGTAAGAAACGTCATCGTACAGGGTATCGATGATATCCTGCGTGTTGTCGTCAGAAAAGAGACCGGAGAGTATATACTTTATACTGAAGGTTCCAACATAAAAGATGTATTTGATGTTGTTGGGGTAGACACCACGCGGACCCGTACCAACAACATCAGTGAAATTGCGTCAGTGCTCGGTATCGAGGCAGCACGGAATGCTATCATCCATGAAGCGGTATCCACGCTCAATGAACAGGGTATCCTTGTTGATGTCCGCCATATCATGCTCGTTTCCGACATGATGTGTATGGAAGGCGAAGTCAAGCAGATCGGGCGGCACGGCATTGCCGGTGAGAAGGAAAGTGTTCTTTCGCGGGCGGCGTTTGAAGTCACAGTCAATCACCTGCTTGATGCTGCCGTGGCAAATGAAGTCGATGAACTGAGCGGTGTTACCGAAAATGTAATTGTCGGTCAGCCGATCCAGCTCGGTACCGGTGATGTGAAACTCATCGCAGTCAGGCAGCACGATAATTAGAATATAAAACCTGAAAAACCAGAGGAATTGTACATGGATTTTAATGCTTCACTCAGAAGAGCCATCAAAACAGGAAATGTAATTCTTGGCCAGAACAACACGGAAAAATGCATAAAAGAGGGCAAAGCCCAGATGATTGTCGTTGCTGGTAATTGTCCGGCGACCTTCAAATCCAAACTTTCGGGCTATGAGAATCTTTTTATCCACACCTTTGAGGGTTCAAGCGTTGCACTCGGCAAAGCATGCGGTAAACCCTTCATGGTAAGCACGCTTGCTATTGTGACCCCGGGCGAATCAGACATTCTCTCGCTTAAGAGGGTATGATATGGTTGAAGTTAAACTGACTGAAGACTGTATGCGTCTAATCTCCCAGTTCGAAAGCCTTACCGGTGCGGGGAGCCGTGACTGTGTTGTTGACGAGCGCAACTCACGCCTTATCTTTGTGATAAATCCTGGTGATATGGGATTAGCTATCGGGAAGAAAGGGGCCTCAATCAAAAAAGCTTCAGAAATAATGGGCAAGAAAATTGAGGTTGTGGAATACAACAGTAACCCTGAACAGTTCATTAAAAATTGTTTTTTACCGGCACAGGTTACTTCAATTTTATTTGAAGGTGAGTCTGAGGAGCAGACNGTCCAGGTCGAGGTCCGGGATGAAGACCGTGGTATTGCGATTGGCAAGGACGGGAAGAATATCTTCAAAGCAAAAAAACTTGCCCAGCGCCAACATAATATCATGGATGTCCAGATCCTGCAAAAACCCATAGACATAAACGACGCGGAGCCGGCAGCTGAGTAATTTTTCTTTTCTTCTCGCTGGTTTTATTATCTATTGTTCCTGCATGAAGATCCCGCTGGTGGCNTTGGATCAAATCTTCTGTCACGATTTAACATTTTTGTTNTTCATCGAACTACTACACATTTGCGAAGCGTGATNGTATCCAAATAGCAGGCGGAGATAGTCTGGCTCAAATTTAAGAGNCTGTATTGTGACATATNAACGCGGCATCTTTCCTTCCGGATAAATTAGCGAGAGGTAATTGCCTTTCATAATCACCTCATGCCCGAATCAGCCCGGATACGCGGATTNAACAGGTCTGTTCATTCGGTCTTGTTGTTCCATTAGCAAAATCATCAGAGGTTTGNTTTACAAACGGGAATGAAAAATGCATCATCCANTTAATGATCCAATCTAAAAAAATACATTTTATTAAAAAACGGGCTTGGGGGGATTCGAACCCCCGACATCCGGGTTAGAAGCCCGGCGCTATGTCCGAGCTAAGCCACAAGCCCATCTGACGCCAATAACATTCGCGCTCCGGTATATTTAATCTGTGTCATGCATCATGAGAAGATACCACAAAGCAACAATAAATTAGAAAAAATATATCTGATGACGGTTGCAAGTTCTTTTTACTGGATTGGATGACCGGGGTAGATAATGAATAAAAAAATGTGGCTTTTGGCATATATGGTCCTGACAATGGTGCTGGCGTTTTCGTCTGCTGCATCTGCCATTGGAAATATTACCGTGAGTTCCGTACCAGCCGGGGCAACAATCCTTGTCGACGGTATAAGTACCGGTACGACTACACCAGCTATTATTGAAAGTGTCAGCAGCGGATCCCATTACGTTTTATTACGGTTGACTGGATATCAGGATTACACCCAGAATGTGATAATAACTGATAATGCAACCAGTACAGTTTCTGTCACCCTGATTGCTACTGAGACAACAACCCAGCAAATCACCAATGGCAGTATCAAAGTGGAGTCAAACCCTTCGAATGCAGCTGTATTTTTAAATACGGAGTATCAGGGAAAAACACCTTTAACACTCTATAACATTACTCACGGTACTTACCGGGTCCTGGTACAAAAGATCGGTTATCTGGATTGGTCAGACCGCATTTCCGTAACTTCCGGTACGCGAACCGATGTGTATGCAACACTCCAGGTTGAGGCAACTGATACGACAATCGTGACTGCAATACCGACGGCAACAACAGTAAAACCCACGATCTCTAAAACATCCACCGTAAAAGTGCCAACCCCATGGCCGAGCGCCACACCGACTCCTTCATCCTCAATGAGTTCGCTGGCAATTATTGGAGCAGTGGGTTTTGGGTTTGTTGTGCTCAGGAAATAATATTTTTATCTGATGGAATACTGAAAACGGGAAAGATATATTGAATAATCCTCTATTGATTACCAGTGGAACTGCTCTTCTGGAAAAATCCTGAATTTCAAATGATATAAAAAAATGGGGGTCGTTTATCCTGCATGATAACAGCATGATTTGAGCACTTCAACAGATGTCGGCCCGAATACTCCCTCGCGATAGACCTCCCTGACGACAGATGACGCACAATATTTCACTTGTATGCGGGCAGACATCCGCTCCCGCTCCTCATAATATGCACCATGCGCGAATTCCACCATCCGCTTCATCGAAACCGAAGTCGCAAGAACAATGACACATATGCCATGATCACCCGGGTCTAAGTCTTCGATATCTACCGAGGTCATGAAGATATGGGAATCAGGACCCGGTTTTACACCAGCAATACTCATGATATTGTGCGTGCTCTGCAGCTCGATGGTGCGGGGCTTTCCAGCTCTGAGATCCTTGATCACTTCAGGGGAGATTCCAGTTAACGCAGCGCATTTCATGTTCCCTCACCCGTACATGGGAAGATCTTTTCTCGGTGATTGCTCTGCGGATTGCTGTACTTCATCGGATATTTTTTGCATGCTCTGCTCAATCTCCACCGCCTGTTCGATCAAAGGCTGGACATCAAGTCCGAGATTATACATCTTGTTGAGCACTTCAATTGTCGCAGCTGATGATCGTGGATCAGGAGCATTGATGGTCTCACCAAGAAGGCCATATCCGGGGATACCCCGGATCCTGCATTCCGTGAGAATGCTGGACGCAATACCCGAGATGCTGCCGATCGGGAGGATCTGGGTATACTCCTGGATTCTCTGGAGTGCATCAGCAGTTGTTGCGACGCCAAAGACCCGCTTCTCNGGTTCATTGGTGATGATTCCAGCGATTGTTACCACTTCTTTAGGCTTGAACTGTGCGACCCAGTCNATAATGTCGCGTGAGGTCTCGTAGCAGATCATGGGATGGATCGGAATATCAGCGACTATGGCCGCGATATCGTTTTTAATATAGATCCTGACCGGGTCATTGATCACGCCTTTGTTCATCATCGCCAGCGGGGGNAAAAACTTCGAAGTCATGGTGCCGATNTGTTCAAACTCCAGCCGATCGACCATATACTGCAGTGCGATGGTACCGACAAGTCCGCTCCCCGGAAANCCAATCAGCACCGAAGCCCCATTCATGGGAAGCGGTTTTGAGATGACATTGATGTCTTTTTTCGGTTTTATTTCAACCATGTCGTTGTGTACAGTATCGAGCCGCGTAAGAATTTTATTACAACACTCTGGAGATTCAGCCGTCATTAGATTAACATACACCCACTACTAAAAAAGTATTATGCAAGAGTATCCCATCAAAAGAGGGTTGACAAAAGATCTTGATGCACGT
>Ga0031655_10001711_pt1 | contig 12996 bp, 12 predicted proteins | sample FrelakmetHBP12HB_FD_55187 | JGI IMG/M metagenome (GOLD analysis project Ga0031655, IMG submission 55187) | Freshwater lake sediment microbial communities from the University of Notre Dame, USA, for methane emissions studies -HBP12 HB | ecosystem: Environmental > Aquatic > Freshwater > Lake >... | reverse complement strand
TACACAACTTTAGTCTTCTGTGGAATTCAACTTTATAAGCCCTCACCTTTCTGCAAGTTGTAAGAACCTCCGAGAAATGGGCCAGAGATACATTTTCGGTGTCTGGTTATAACCTTGTTCTCATACGGGCAGAGCATGATAGGTTTCCCGTAATAACCGCACTGACAGGCATTCCTCCTCATAATACAACATAAAACGCTCGCCTTATTAGTGGCTCAACAGCTTATGAGGCAGGTTAGGTTATGGCAAGACTACAAAGACTTTGCCAGAACTCCGCACACTAGTTTCAAATACAAAAACCAGTAAGAGGGGAATGTTTGGCTACGATGCCAGAAATTCCTTGACCACTGTAATAAATTTTTCGGGCTCTTCAGCAGAGGCCATATGGCCGGAATTTTCCATGATGACCATTTTGCTATTGGGAACGAGATCGGCAATTTCTTGACCAAACTCCAATGGATTTATGCCATCATAACGAGCCGAGATGGCCAGTGTGGAACATGTGACATTCTTCAATCCGGGACGCAAATCGAAGCCGATCAGTGCCGTGTTTACCGCGGCTGTCTGCTTTGGAGTAAGAACAACTGCATGGGGGTGACTCAGCACTTTGGCCTGCTGTGACATGATTTCATCACGGCGCTCCTTCGAGGTGGTGGGAGCCCACAGCGCGTCATTGAGCAAGACGAGCATCTCTTCCTGTGTTACTTCGGACATCTTGAGACCTTTTTTCTTGAGCAGTCCGGCAACCGAGGAACCTGTTCCGTCATCATACGCCTTTGCCATGCCAAGAATTAAATGGTTAATCCTACTGGAATCGATGACTGCCGCCTGACCAACAACATAGGAACCCATGGAAAGGCCGCACAAATCGGCCTTATCGTAACCGAACAAATCGATCAGAGCGAGCAGGTCATGGCCGTGATCTATTAACTTATACGATTCGGGCTTATCAGTCTGGCCGTGTCCGCGGCAATCATAGACGATAACAAACCTGTCATCGGTAAGCGCTTGAGCCATATCAAACATAGCAATACGGTTGCTGGTGAGTCCGTGAACAAGAAAAAGAGGGGGCTTGGTCATATCTCCAAAAGTGTCGTATGCTATTTTTATCCCGTTCGTACGAATGTATGGCATTTTTATTCTCCTTAATAATGGTTTTTGAGGGTTTGCATTTTAGCGATTAATTATTAGATTGCAATGAGATATATTAATTTATGCTTAGCCTGACATTATTTAACTGGACTTTGGTTCTGCCTGACATCTTTGTTTTGACTCTTGGCGGGGGAGAGTGGCCAGGGAAGGGTGGAAAGAATGATCTCAACCCAACAAGATACGGCCTTCAGCCAATCAAGTTCTATGCATATTTCAAGACAAAGTCCTTTAGTCGTTGGGGGATGGTCTTGAATTCCTCATATCCTTGTGCAATGAAGAGATCTGATTTTGGAAGGAGCCGGTGGAGTTCTTCTGCAGTCGATGTGGGATGTGTGGGATCTCCTACCCAGGCCAAAATGATGGTTGGAATATCCACCAGGGCTTTGAACTCCTCCCTCGGTGGCATATCCGTAACGGCTGCACCTCGCATAACATTCCACATTGTTTTTCGTTTGAGCGCGTTCATTCCTTCCACCATTCCAGTGAACATTTCTGGTTTTGATTCAACCATCCAAGCGGGTAACATGCGCGCCATGTTTCCACTCATCATTTTTGCAAGCCCCTTGCCGCCCAACAAGCCACCGATCATGGCGAACTGTTTATAAAGTTTCCCCTGGGCAGCGCGCGTTTCCCATCCTGTTGGCGGGGTGACAAGGAGGATGGCTTTCATCCTTTCCGGTGCTTGCAACGCAGCATAAATGGTGGTGGCACAGCCCATCGAGGTACCCCCGGCAATGAACTGTTTTGCCCCGACCGCCTCACCCACTGCAAGCATATCCTTGCCCAGGTTGCGCCAGTGATAATCTTCCGGTTTTTCAGACCCCTGGCTTTTCCCGTGTCCGCGTGCATCGTAGCGGATCAGCTTGATATTCTTGGGAAAGTTTTGCCAATCGAACCAATCCAGCATATCCTCCCCCTCCATACTGCTCATTAGTCCATGTGCCCAGATGAAGGGTGTGCCCTCTCCGCTGATCTGCATATTGAAATCCAGGTTATTAATTTTCATACGCTTCTCCTGCTAATGGTTTGATATTTCTGGTACGTTTTTCTTTGTTTATTAAGGAAGAAATGTACCTGGCGACATGGATGTTCAGGTTTATGCAAATTTCGAAACGAAATCCCTTATTCGCTTGGGGAAGGTCCTGGATTCTTCGTATCCATTGGCAATGAACAATTCAGATTTCGGCAGGATGCGGTGCAGCTCTTTTGAGGTTGAGGCCGGGTGAACGCTGTCATCAACCCAGCCCAAAATAATTGTAGGTATATCCACCAGGGTGGCGATCTCTTCCCGCGATGGAATATCAGATCCAGGACCGGCTCGCATAAGACAGGAAGCTGTCTTTTGATTGAACGATCCCATTCCAACTGCCATCTTCTCAAGCAGCTCCGGGTGAGCCTGGGTCATCCATTTTGGAAGCAGCGTATCCTTGTTGCGTTTCATCATATTTGTCATTATCATTCCAGCGAACGGAGCCAGCAAGTTGGCAAATGCGGATGTCACCTTGACGTTCTTCATTTGTGAGGGACTGGTCTCCCATGCGTTTGGCGCGAGGGTGAGCACCAACGCCTCGATCCGTTCAGGTGCCTGCACTGCAGCAAATAAGGTCGAGGCACATCCCATTGAAGCACCCCCGGCGATGAACTTTTGCGCCCCGACTGCATCGGCCACAGCCAGTTGGTCCACGCCCAGGTTCTTCCAGTAATAATCGACCGGTTTATTGGAACCCTGGCTTTTCCCGTGCCCGCGTGCATCGTAGCGGATCAGCTTAATATTCTTGGGAAAACTTTGCCACCCAAACCAGTCCAGCATATCCTCCCCTTCAACGCTTGCCATCAATGCATGTGCCCAGATAAATGGTGTGCCTTCTCCGGTGATTTGAATGTTCAAATCTAAATCCCTGATTTTCATATTTGGCTCCTTAATATGGTTATGGAGGGATTGTCGGAAGTGTTGGGCGCTTCGGACAATCCCCGGTTCTAAAGATTGCTTGTGAATCGATCAACCCTTTGAGAGGAATCTGGCGGTGAGCTCGCCCCAGGTTTGGAGTTCGTCCCGTGTATGAGCAATCTCTAGTTGAGCGCCGGGTATAAGCGAGGCGAGCTTCTCAGCCGTGGATAGGGGATGGCCCGGATCGCCGGCCCATGCCAAAATAAGAACGGGCAAGCGCAGTTCGCTTATGCTAGTTTCATCCGGGAGGTCCGACAGTGCGGCACCGCGCATCACGAACGGGAGTAGATCCTCTGTTACGTCGGGTTTCATCGCTTCGGCAGGTACGTCGGCAAGAATTTCTGGGCGTGGCGCCTGGCTAGACATCTCCTCGAAGGCGCCAAGACTCTTTTGTTCGATAAGCTTTGCCCCTGCTTGGTACATTCTGACCTGTGGTTCTCGTGTCTCCCAAGCAGTTGGTGGCGTGCTGAGCACTAGTCGATTGAACCGGTCCGGTGCACGGATCGCGGCGTGCAGGACGGTTCCGGTTCCCATCGAGGAACCAATGCCATTGACTGGGGAAACGGCACCGAAGTAATCGAGGAGCATGAGCAGGTCCGTAGCGAGATTCGACCAGGTATAATCCGTGTCGACAGGCCGCCCCCCTGAGCGGCCGTGCCCTCTGGCATCATAGGTTACTAGACGTCTCCCCGACTCCACGATGAATGACCAGTTATACAGGTTCATCCGCGCATCAGCAGCCCGACTGGAAGTCAGACCGTGCGCGTAAATAGCTAATGGTCCTTCTCCGCGGTCGGAGTAGGCGATCTCAGCTCCATTGATCAGTACTCTTTGCGTGTCGTCTATAACATGAGAGTTGTCTTTCATTTCAGCCTCTACCAGGCTTTACGCTCAGTGCCAGCAGGATCGTAAGCCAAAGTGGATGGCATATTGAACAATATCGTCGCTCGATCAGTAAGCGTATATTGAGGCCACGCGATACCGGTAGGCAATTTGGGTTTACCATCCTGTGCAAAACTCACCCAAGCATCGCACATCTCCTTGGCGAACGCGAACCGAGTATCAGCTTGACCGGTAGCATACGCGGAGTCCGGGGTATCGAACACGAACGGGAGATCGAGGCCATGGGCGGCACGCAATGAAGGGTCAAGAGGGCTTTCCCAGTCAAATCGGTACATGAACACCTCTCCGCCCGCGGCCAATTGCGCCTCAGCAAGGCGTATCGCGGGAATGCGGACGAATCCATCCGTTGCGACCGAAACCAGGATATCATCGAGTTTGGTATTCGGGCGAGCCGCTTTGTAATTCTCTATGATCGCGTTCACGGTATCCCCAAAGACACTCCGAAGACATGTTATTGCGTCCTGTCTGGTAGCTTGCATCATAAAAGGCAGAAACATGCTGTATTCGTCCCGGGTGGTTCCGACGATGAGCGGTTTCGCAGCAATGACGCCACTTCGGACTGCAGCAATTGGCTGGGCTGTGATGAACGTACCATCGACAACCGGATTCAAACCAGAGTCGATGCCTCCCATGGTGGTACTTGCATCGACTAGTCTTTCCACTGGCATCGTTAATACCTTTGCCGCGTCCTCAGGGACCACACCGAGCAGGCCAAACGCGCGTTCAGTGACTAATTTCGCCTGCTCCGGTTGCTTGCACTCGAGGCTGTACCAACCGCTCATTACTATTGCCTTATGGAACAGACTTCTAGCCGAAGGCATGGCGAATAACGTGGCGACTTTTGAACCACCACCGGACTGGCCAAAGATAGTTACATTGCCCGGGTCACCACCAAATGCAGCAATATTGTCATGCACCCACTGGAGAGCAAGAACTATATCCAGCATTCCATTGACACCTGAGGTGGCATAATCCTTACCTAAGAGATGTCCGAGTTCGAGGTAACCGAGGATGCCCAGGCGATGATTGATTGAGACCACTACCTTGTTACGCTCTGCCATCGCGGCGCCGTCGTATACGGGCCAAGTTGCGGATCCCGTCACATGACCACCGCCATGAAGGTAGACCATCACCGGAAGAGCGGAATGGTCAGTACTTGGCGTCCACACATTGAGAACCAGACAGTCTTCGGACATCGAGGGCTCAGGGATTCCACCGAATACTCGCAGCAACTCGGGTGTCCCGGCTACCAACTGTGGCGCCGATGGCCCAAACGCGAACTCGTCTAGAACTCCTGACCAAGGTTTAACAGGCGTTGGTGGGCGGAATCGGTTTTTTCCGCTAGTCGGGCCCCCGTAGGGGATACCGAGAAAGGCATGAACACCTTCTCGCACAGTTCGTCCGCGCACATTCCCTGCCGTTGTCTTTACGATCATTGGATTGTCTCCTTTGGTTTTCTAACAGTCTTATCTTATCCATTCACTTTGACTTCAGTGGTTCAAGAATTTCGCGACGATCGCTTCGAGATGGTATTTCTTTTCAAAATTAGTTGAAAGCTTTTTTTTCATCTCCTTTTGCACATGAATTATTGCTAATGGAAAGTGATTACTATGGATGCCAAAGCATTTGACCCAGCAGCAAGTTCAGGCCTTCAGGAAACGGAGAACTGTCTCTGGGCGTGGAAAATGCTGGCGCATATCCTCATGTTTATCCGCATCGGTCCACCTGTCGGCCAAACCCTGGATGACCGAGTTAAATACAATCACCAACTCGACCGGATCACTATCGATCACTTCGCCAGCCGCCTGGCCCTGCCGGACCAGTTCAACCTGTAGGTCCAGGCAGTTTTTTTCATAGCCGCTAATTTGAGCCCTGGTCGCATCAGGAATGACCCGATTTTTTTTACTCTGGGCCACCAGGAGGATATAATCCGGCGCATCAGGCAATCCTGGGATTCTGGATAACAACTCGGTGCAGGTAAAAAGGAGACGCTCCCAGGGGGAGCCGGGCATGGTCAGAGCGCCTTCAAATAGATCCATTGCACACAGATATGCCTTTGAGATCACTGCGGTGTAAAGCTCTTCTTTCCTCCCAAAATAGTGATCCACCAGTCCGTAGCTTACCCCGGCGGTTGCGGCAATGTCGGTGATTTTCGCGGCTGCGAACCCCTGGCTGGCAAAAACTTTGAGCGCGGCCATAAGGATCTGTTCCTTGCGGTCGTCGCGAATTACCTGGTACGCTTCTTTCGTACGTGGTGACATATTTAACTTCTTTTTGATTGATGAATAAATCAATCATAAACATTATAGGTCTAATTGTCAATCCCCTTTTTCTTCCCTTCAGCGATTCTTACTTTCTCCACTCCCAACACAACTTTTATATCGGGAGCTAATTATTATTCATGTTGTGCCTATAGTAGAGATTATTTACAGGATGATCCGAAAATAAGCCAACTCCCAGAGTGATGTGTAGTAATTATCATGACGAAATTATTTGATAAATTGCTACATTAAAGGGTAGCAAGTACATTGGTCGTCTAAGTGTTGACTGGACTTTAAAATAGGTAACCAAAGGCAACCAAGAGACTTTCTATTTCACCCGTCCAATGGATTGGCATAAAACGACAAGCCCTTGGTTGCCAATAGCGTTTTTTACAAGTTGTCCTTTTAAGTCGTTGGTTGAGAGTTCAAGCCTCTCCACGCTCACTTTTCGTTGAGAGCCCCCAGGAGGGGATGTTATTCGAGCCTTCGCGAGCACCCCCGGAGCGGAGTGCAGGGGGCTTCACGCTCATACAATAAAAATCCTCTCTTTCAAGAGGATTTTTTGCGGCATCGACGGCATGAGTCGTCGATATGGCGTGCGGGCGAGTCCGCCGCGCATTCGAGCCTTCGCAAGCACCCCCGGAGCGGAGTGCAGGGGACTCCACGCTCCCTAGATTTGTTCGCTGATATTGAAAGAACGGCGGATATCCCCCACATTCTGCCCCTGACCGAGAAGCACTCCTGCTTCACGCAACTTGCTGATGATCTATTCGATGGTGTAGCTCTTTCGTGGCTTTTTGACCTGTCTCCTTGTCTGAATCCTAACATGAAAGTTGGATCAGTTTTTGGGGGGCAGGTCACTCCCCGGACAGGAAGTGCTGAAAAGTGTTACCACCCTCCCGTTTTCAGCCGGTTCCTTAATTCATCCTGCAAAGCCGATAACATTTCCTTGAAAGTTTCTATGTTCGCGGGATTCCTGTGGGTGGCCTGTTCCTCCAGGCGCTCCAGCAAATAGGCCATCCATGATAACCACGAGCGGGGGTTGTCATACATCCGCGATATCTCCTTCGCAGTTTCAGTCAGTACTTCACGGAGTTCGTCTTCATTACTCTTACTCATTTTCCACTCTCCTGTATCCAATCGGCAATTCGAGCAATATCGTCACTCTCCTGGCCGGTCACCATGCGATGCCTTTACTATTGTACTCTTCATTGGCAAAATATCGCACACCTGCGGAGGTCCAGGATGGGCACTTTTTGTTCCATTCTTTGATTTATATAATACAGTGCAGTGGGAGAAAAAAAGGGCGCAATCTATTGCGCCCAACCAAGAATCACCCGATCAAATTTCAAAAAAGTGCGGAGCGGAGATTTAAGGAACGGGCGGAGGGAATTTTGTTTAATTTCCGGCGTTATAAAAGACTGCGGAAATCCAATGAGACCCTGTCTGCTATCGCCCCCACCATGCGGTTTCCCGCTTTCATCACTTCAACGACAGGGCGTCCGCCAGAGGTTTGTCATTGATGAAGATGTCTGCCTCCGTGACGGTCGCGAACTGAAGCACGGTTTTTTCGAGCTGAGCCTGGACGCGGGGGTTGTCACATTCCCCGCCCAACTTCAGGGTACCGGTCAGGTAGACACTGGCCTTGCCAGATGAGTCGATGCCGATCCTATCCACCTTCAGGCTGGACTGGTAGAGGGCGTTGTACAGGCCGGATTGGCCGTAGTACTGGTCCTTGAGCGAGAGCATTTTTTCAAGAGCAGCCTTCAATACAGCCTGGGTGGGCGGAATCTCCACCTGGACCGGGACGACACTGTCGCCACACCCCACCAGCGGGCCGCTCTTGCCGTTATCCTCCACTGCAATCAGGAAGATCTGGAGGGTATAAACAGTCGGTGATCCGGTCCCCACCGGAGTAGCGGTACGAACCTCGAGCGTCGGTGAGGGCTGTGGGCTGGGCGAGGCGGGCATGATACTGAGGGTGGTCGGAAGCGGTACAACTATGGGCAGGGTAGTCGCGGAGGCAGGGTCAGCGGGGGAATGCTCCAGGCCGACCTCAAAGGTGCCGTTGCAGGCTGTAGCAAAAAGGACGATAAGTACAATTGATAAGATTCGGGATTTCATGGAATCTCCGAATTACGAATAGGTCGGACTCCTATTTTACTACGCAGGTGTTACACCGGTATGTCAGGGAAGTTACGATATCGCGACAAGGGTGGGTCCAACCTGTAAATGCGAGGGCCGGGCGACTCAACCCGCCGGCAGACGCAGGGTGAAAACCGTCCCCTGGCCGAGACGGCTGCGCAACCCAACCCGGCCTTTGTGTCGTTCGGCGATGGCATGTACGAGGGCCAGTCCCAACCCGCTGCCCGGGACACCGCGGCCAGCCTCGCCACGATATAGCTCCTCCCAGACATGGGGTTGCTCTTCGTCAGGGATCCCCGGACCCGTGTCCGCCACTTCGATGACGATGTCCAGCCCGTCTTCAAAGGCACGCAACTCCAGCGTGTCACCCGGACGGCTGAACTTGAGGGCATTTTCCAAAAGGTTGTGGATGGCCAACAACAGCAGGTCCGTGTCGCCCCGGACATTTGGCAAAGGCCAGGGGGCCTGGGGAATACTCAGGTTAAGATGGCGTTCGGCCGCTCCAGGCAGCTCGTGTGCCAGGTTGAAAGCGTCGCGCAGGAGGGTGGGGACATCCACCGGCGAATGCTCCACCAGGCGCACCTCCAGCTCAGCCAGCTTGCGCAAGTCGGAGGACAGGCGGCTCAGGCGCAGGGCCTGGGCTTCGACACTGGCCAGCGCCTCCCGGCGGGTCTCACCCGAGGGCGATTCGGCCAAGTTGGCCAGCCCGGCCCGGATGGCGGTAAGGGGGTTTTTTAGCTCGTGATCCAGACGGCGCAGGAAGCGCCGGCGTTCCTCTGCCGCGGTGATGCTGGCCCGCAGACGGATCCGCTCCGCCCAGGCCAATACGGCAAAGACGAGGGCGGCGATCCCGGAGAGTCCCAGTCCAATCAGGAGCGATAAAGTGCCCAGGTCGGCGCGCAGGTAAACAATGTGGTCGTGACGCAGATCAAACGAGAGGAAAAAAGAAAGCGCCAGGCCGATGCCCAGGAGTCCAGGTGCCAAAATGACGATCCAGCGCCAGGTTTTCATGGGGTCACTTCCACCGCGCCGACGAAACGGTAGCCCTGACCGGGGATGGTCTCGATGTAGCAAGGCTGGGAAGGATCGTCGTCCAAAGCCTTGCGCAACTCGGCGACGCGGGTATCCACGGCACGTGTGCCCACCGGGTAGTCCCAGCCCCAGACGACGTCGAGCAACCGCTCACGGGTGACCAGTTCGTCGGGGTGAGTCATCATATATTCGAGCAGCATGACGGATTTGGGCGTGAGGGAAAGTTCCGCCTGCTCCAGCCAGACGCGGTGGGAGGTCCGGTCGAGGGACAGCCTGCCGCAAGCCAGGCGGGCTGCGGCGGAGAGAGGCGGCTTACCCGGGCGGGCGCGGCGCAGCACGGTCCGGATGCGGGCGACCAATTCGTGCGGGTCGAAGGGCTTGTTCAGGTAATCGTCAGCGCCCTCTTCAAGCGCCATGGCGCGCTCACTGGCTTCACCGACCTGGGTGAGCAGGATAATCGGGGTCCAGTTACCGGCCTGACGGAGCTGGCGCAGAACTTCGCGGCCATCCAGGCGGGGCATCAAGACATCAAGGACGAGGAGGTCCGGGGGCTGATCGGCGATCTTTTGCAGAGCCTCCTCACCATTGGAGGCGACGGTCACGGAAAAGCCCGAACGACCCAGGAACGGCACCAGGTTATCGGTGATGGCGGTCTCGTCGTCAACAAGCAGGATGGAGGGTTTAATGGTCATGGAGTATGGATCTGCTGGATTCCGGGTTATTGAAATTTGTTAATCATAAGGTCGTTGATATATTGTAACTTCTATTCAGATAGCACCCGTTGATGGGATCAGGGCCAATATATTAATATAAAAAGCGGTGAGGTTCTTTTCATTAATTTTCTGACGGAGGTATATCATTATTCTCTGTCTGGATAACCTTTAGAAATGCATCCACCACTTTTGGGTCATACATTTTCCCGGAATTTTGTTCCAATTCCTCAATAATCCTGCCAATACTGTATGGTTGTTTATAAGGGCGTTTGTCGCGCATTGCTGAATACGAGTCAACCACACTGATAATCCGGGCTCCAAGAGGAATCTCCGTTCCTTTTTTGCCGTGCGGATATCCCAAACCATCGTAGCGTTCATGGCTATTCTCGATCATTGGAGAAACACCCGCTAATTTTTTAATTGGAGAAATGAGTTCAGCTCCGAGGGCCGGATGTGTTCGAACAATTTTCCATTCCTCTTCGGTTAATTTGGTTGGTTTTTGCAAGATGTCATCGGGAATCCCGATTTTACCAATATCATGGAGCAAACCCCCCAAATAGATTTCATTTACTTCATCAGATGTACAGCCCATCTGACGTGCAGTTTTAGCTGCCCAGTTAGCGATCTGCTGGCTATGGGTGATGGTGTAGGTATCACGAATATCGATCGCGTTCGCCAAGGCAGTCACAGATTGAACAAACGACGCCCTGAGTTCATCATACAGACGTGCATTTTCAATGGCGACAGCAGTCTGGTTGGCCAGGGTTGAAAAGATCAATTCCTCATTCTGAGTATACGGTTGAGAAGATAATTTTTTACCCAAGGCAAGTATTCCAATTAATTCCTCATTGGAATTTAGCGGAAGGAATATCTCGGCATTGAACTTTTCCAATTCCTCATTCTCTTCCTTCCACATAGATTTAAATACAGGGACAAGTGATAAATCGCGATTCAATAGCGCTTTATTATTCTTGATCATCCAAGAGACAATAGGATGATCAGCGCGGAATCCTGATGGAAAATGCTTTTTTTCACCATCTTCTGCAATGACCTGAAAATCGCCACTTTCACCATGTTTAATAAGAATTGCTCCATGCTCAATATGCAAAGTATCACTGATTTCGGACAAGATCAAGTGAGACAATTTCTCAATATCTACAAATGAAGTCGTCGTGTGGCTGAGCCGCTGGAGCATTAATTCGGCATTATATTTNTCCCGATAGAAAATCCGGTCAATCCAGGATTGGGCCAAATTACGCAGGGGGGAAAGNAGTATGGCGCTCAAAGTTCCCACGAGGATTGAAACAAGAAGGACCGTTTTTCCAGTTAATAATTGGAAGGCATTTAACGCCAGTGAAATGATCAAAAAATATATGGCACTGAAAAGGGCTGTGGTAATTGAATAGAGCAACCCCAAACGAATAACAACCCGAATATCCAGTAATTGATAGCGGAGTATTGCATAGGCGATCAGGAGTGCAGTTACACCGTTTGAGGCGATATCAATGGGGTACTTCCCTAACGCCGTGTAATTGGACAGGGATGCAATTACTGTGATGGAAAATCCAATAATAAGATATCGAATCCTGTTACGCTGTTGGGCGTCTTGAGTCCTGTTATATCCCCGGATCAGGTCACTCAAACAAATTAAAATCAAAGAATATCCTGGGNCAGCCAATATAGGAAAGAATGGACCAAACTCATATTGAAGGCCCAATGACGGATCCAGGGNAGCAGATNTAACCATTACGTTGGTAAAGAGCATAAGGAAGATCACAAGAACNATATAAATGAGNGCATATATTGCCCACTTGCGTCGATAACCAAACAAGGTTTGAACAAAGAAGAATATTGCCAGAACCATTAATAACGGTCCGGTACTCATCAACCTGAACCAGGTTAATACTTCTCCAAAACCTGCAATCGTAATGAAACCGCTTACTGACCAAAAAGNCATGGCCAGCAGGTAGAAAGCAAAGTTTTTCCTCAAAGGGTTNAGCGGTTTGGTAACCAACACCAACGTAAAAATACCCCCATAAAGTATCGTGGCAAGGATCGTTATCAGCGTACTTACATTCCAATACATTTATAGATTTGACCCATTCGGATCTGTTACCAGTTTCGTCAGAATAGAATCGGAGGGTTTCATGTGCTGCGGTTTCAAGTGAGCCAGGTCAGCCCCGGCCTCTTCTTGTGATTTCATATAGGCAGCAAATGAACCTCCTGGCAGCAGCGAGACAACAACCGGTTCAACACCGAGCATTTCCTTCATATCGTTATAATCTGAAAACCGGGTAGAAAAAGATTGACGAATCATCTCCTGCGCTTTTTCTTCAGGAATACTTCCAGTTTTTGATAATTCAATAAAAAGGTGAAGGGCAGGATATCTCTCATTCATCTGTTTTTTTGCAACCCAGTCAACATACTTCAAGCCGGATGCCTCGATCGTTTTCCAGATACTCCTTTCCGTGAGTCTGAGAAAATTATCAAGGTCAATGATGTCGTCCGAGCGTGAGTAAAACTTCATTTGAGGAAGTTGTGAGCCAATCTCCTTGTCTTCATTGGCAATCACTTCGAATAAATCACCTATCCGATAGCGAACCAGCACCCCACCATTAAAATTGGACAACACCAATTCATAGTAGCCCACATCCAACTCATCGTAAAGAACGGTTTTAGGTTGATAGGAAGGATCATCTTTATTTTTTTGGTACTCTTCCAGAGGAATGAATTCCAAGAAGGCTGTAGCAGGGAAGAACACCATCCCTTTGAGATTCCATGCCTGCAACGCCATAAAGCCTGCTTCTGTGCAAACAAAAGCTTCAAGCGGTTTTTTCCCCCA
>Ga0031655_10001710_pt1 | contig 13006 bp, 9 predicted proteins | sample FrelakmetHBP12HB_FD_55187 | JGI IMG/M metagenome (GOLD analysis project Ga0031655, IMG submission 55187) | Freshwater lake sediment microbial communities from the University of Notre Dame, USA, for methane emissions studies -HBP12 HB | ecosystem: Environmental > Aquatic > Freshwater > Lake >... | reverse complement strand
CCGCCGTATTTCTGGATGGTCAGGCTGGCGGCTTTTTTCATCGCATGCCAATGGGCCAACAGTTCATCCGGATCGGACGGTCGTCGGAAGAGGAATGTGGTATAGATGCTGGCTCCATCACGGTAAACGTGTGACAGGTGTGCAAACGCCAGCACCTTATCACCGAGAGTTTCCATAGCTGTCACTATCGCCGCCGGGATGGCCGTTGAAGCCGCCATGACATTTCGCCAGGGAATGGCAGTCTCGAGTGTATCAATTGCCACACCGATTTCCCAGAGTGTGTTGCGCAGGTAGGGCGAATAGAAACGGGACTTTTCCCAGGTATGACCAACCACCGTCCCGACGAAAAGGCCACCATGCCTGCTGCAAATGGAAGAAGCCTGTGCCCGGGTTCGACGGACGTGCGCAGCTGCCCCGGTTACACCGAAGACCAACAGGCAGCGATTATCGCCGTAGCCGATCAACCGCAGGCCCTTGTCAGCTGCGCCAACCCACGATTTACCAGATAGAATCAGGGTGGTCTCTGTCTCCTGTGGGTTGGAAAGCCTCACCATCGAGACTGGGATTTCCCCCTGGGCAATCAGGCGAACCGCCTGCGTAGCCGCTTCCCACGCTGGAAAGAAGACGCCATAAAATTCCTCGACCGCTGGAACACGGCGCACCTTGACGGTGGCCTGGGTGATGACTCCCATACGGCCTTCCGATCCGAGGATCATCTCCTTAATATCCGGTCCGGCAGCCGAAGCCGGGAAATGCGGCAGCTCGATCAACCCGCGCGGAGTTTCCAGGCGGCCACCGGCAAACAACTGTTCAATGCGCCCATATTTGTAAGACTGCTGCCCCGATGAACGGGTTGCAACCCAGCCGCCCAGGGTGGAATACTCGTGCGATTGTGGGAAATGCCCAAGGGTGTAGCCGCGCTTCGCCAGGGTTTGTTCCAGGGCAGGTCCGGTGACTCCAGCTTCGAAAGTTGCTGTGTTCCCGAACTCGTCCAAGTCAATAAGGTTGGTCATGTGCTCCAATGAAATTGTCAGCACCGGTAGGTCGGATTTGGAAGGATTAATGTGCCCAACAACGCTTGTCCCTCCGCCGTAAGGAATTACCTTTGCGCCTGATACCCTGGCGAATGCGAGCAGGGTGCGTACATCCTCCCCGGTCTGCGGATAGGCTACACCATCCGGAAAAGCACCAATCCGCCCGGAACGCAGCGCCACCCAATCGGGTAGGGACTGGCCGCGCGCATGCGTAAGGCGCGTCTCAGCAGTCACATCTACAAGCGGATGGCCGGGGAGTCTGGAACTAGGCACAGACTTGAGAACAGTCTCGTAATCTGCGTCTGGTTGCGGATCCAGCTTGCCGAACAAATTAGCGAGATAAGACCGAGCGGAAGCTGGGACCGGGTAATCCGTGTTGATATTGCCCCACCCATTCCAGCGTTTCATAGGTTCTCCTTCTGCATTTTTTGCCATAACGCCAGACTCTCTTCCATGATCCTCCGGGTGAGAGTCTCTGCATCAAAAGCCGCGCCCGAACGGGCACAGTTCAACAATTCAGAATAGAAATGGCGTGAATGTTGTCGACATTCAGGGAAAGCAAAGTATTGCTCACCAACCGGGATGGATAATTTCTGGAAGCCATTGAAAAGAAAACGAAATATCGGGTTGGATGCCAACTGTGTCAACCGGATGTGCAATGCCCAATCCACACGGGCGAATTCAGAAGGATTATCCTCGAGGCGGAGATAGTTTTCGAGCAAGGCCACCACCTCCCCTGATGCGGACTCAAGCGCCTGACGGGCATAAGCCGGAGCCAGCAAGACACGCAGCTCGAGCAAATATGTGACAAAATCCGGAGACTGCCCGGCGGGGGTTTGCGCCAGCTCTGCCAGGACTGCTAGCCCGCCCTCGTGCCAATAGTCACATACTCGGGTCGGTTTACCGTGCTGGATATCTAGCCAGCCGTCCCGGGCGAGACGTTGGAGAACCTCCCGCAGGGTTGGGCGGGTAACCCCTATCTGTTCAGAAAGTTCCCGTTCACCGGGAAGGTTGCTGTTAATTGGAAAATGCCCGGTTAGGATGGCTTCGAGCAGGCGGCTTTCAGCCATTTCTGCGGGCCTTTGGATGGGTTTCCAATCCATAATTTCTCCTGTGGTTCGGTAATAACAGCTTTCAGTGTTAAAAGCACCCAAAGCGTTCCTACTCTTGCCTTAACTGGTATGTGGTCTGACCAGTTAAAGTATATCATTTTGATGATTGGAAATTCTAGTGACGATTGTCATTTATTTCTGTCGTCCCACTTGCACTGCATTATCTGCATTTGCTTTCCGCATACCCCCGCCATAAGGCCATTCTGCTGGGCACTTCGTCACAATTCTTTAGTCCACTACCTGGGTGCTCACCAAGATCGGGTTGCGCGCCAGTCTACCAGCCAGCATATTCGCCGGGTTGCGTTATACACTGGCACTTCTCTGCCTGCTCTATTTGTTCTCTTCAACCCATCCCAGCGCTAGGCGTTGTTACAAATGAACCACAAAGAGTGGGGAAATTCAGCCCTCCTGGGATGGGTTTATTACACGATCACCTAGAACGCCATGTTTCTGGCCTTGGCTTATTACCCTGCCAATATCGTCAGCTTGCTGCTTAACCTGACCTCGGTCTTGGTCGGGGTCGCAGGATCTCCCTGCTGAAAGAATACCCGTCCCCGCTACAGTTGACCGGGATCGGATTGGCAGCATTGCCCGTAGGGATTTACCTTATCCTCGCATCCATGCCGCAGGCTCAAATTGTCGGTGTCGGGATCGGAATATTTTGCATGACGATGAATGTGGCATCCTCGCTATTTAGCCTGAAAGTGAATCGGGATGCGAAGCTCTCGCCGCTGGTCGTGACTTCGTCAGCATGGGAATTGGGTCGGTGCTGATGCTCATCACCGGGTCGGTAGTCCAAGTGTTCGCCACGATCACAGGTATGGATTGGTTCATCATCGGCTCGATGGTCGTCGCTACCACGGCACTTCGCATTTACACTCTGGAACTGGTCCTTACAGGCACTGATGGCAGTCGAATCTTCCATTTTTAATAGTTTGATGCTTCCGTAGATTACCATCCTGGCTGTAGTATTTCTTAGCCAGGGGTCGACTACTTAATACATTGCCGGTTTGGTACTGGTGGTAATTGGGACGATTGTCGTTCAACTCAAAACGCACAAAAACATGTAAAATAAGGAAATGGGCTCCCCCACCTTGCTTCCCGGTTTTTCCTTCTCCCAGACCTCGCTACAAGATTTCAGCGACTGCCCGCGACGTTTCCAATTGCGCTATATCGAACAGTTGCAGTGGCCCGCGGTTGAGACGGAACCGGTTCTGGAAAACGAACGCCGCCAGCAGGAAGGCCAGCTTTTCCACCGACGGGTACAGCAGCACTTGATCGGCCTGCCTGCTGAAAAACTGACCAGGTTGGCAAATTCACCTGACCTATCCCGCTGGTGGGAAAATTATCTGGGCACCAAATTCAAATATTCTGGCTACGCGCAGCACGTGGAAATTACTCTTGCCGCTCCCGTCGGGACCTTTCGCCTGCTTGCAAAATACGACCTGATTGCCGTCAAACTGGGAGCACGGGCCTCCATCTATGACTGGAAAACAACCGGCAAGCGCCCGCGGGATGAATGGATGGGCGCCAGGTGGCAGACGCGCGTCTACCGGGCAGTGCTCGTCCAGGCTGGCGCGCACCTGAACCGTGGGAATCCCTTTTCTCCCGAGCAAATCGAAATGATCTATTGGTATGCTGAATATCCATCCGAACCAGCATGCTACCCATACAATACCACCCAGTACAAACGCGACTGGGATGCCCTGACCAGTCTCATCAACGAAATCAGCAACCACCATCATTTTCCATTAACCGAAGACGAAAAGAAATGTGCCTTCTGTCCTTACCGCTCATATTGCAACCGGGGCGGGAAGGCAGGAACAATGATGGATGAAATGGTAGAAACCGAACTGACCGGCGACGAGATAAACTTCGAGCAAATCGCTGAAATCGAATTCTAAAATGCCATGCACTGGTTAGAACCGACTCATCTCCCTGTAGAAGCCTCTCTGCCCGACCTGCACCCACTCGTAGCAGAGACGCTCGTCCGCCGTGGATTTACCACACCTGAGGCTGCCAGGGCTTTTCTGGATCCTGAGTTATATTCCCCAACCCCTGCCCTGGACCTGCCAGGGCTGATTGCTGCCGTTGAGCGCATCGAAGGTGCCATCCATTCCCATGAGCCCATCTGCGTTTGGGGTGATTTTGACGTGGACGGGCAAACTTCCACAACCGTGCTCGTCCAGACTCTGCTCGCCTTGGGTGCGGAAGTCACTTTTCACATACCGGTGCGCGGGGTCGAAAGTCATGGCGTCAATGTCATCCACTTGAAAGAAATCATAGACCGCGGCGCAAAGCTCATCCTGACCTGTGATACCGGTGTTACCGCTCACGAGGCAGTGGAATTCGCCCGGATGCGGCATGTTGACATGATCATTACAGACCATCATGACATTTCTGAAAGCCTGCCGCAAGCTGTCGCGATTGTCAATCCAAAATTGTTACCGCCAGAACATCCGTTGGCAACCCTTGCAGGGGTGGGTGTGGCTTATAAACTGGCGGAAGAACTCATCTCCCGCTTCCCGACTGCATCCATTTCGCCGGCTTCGCTACTCGATCTGGTGGCGTTGGGATTGGTTGCAGACCTGGCTATTCTTAGAAGGGATGCCCGTTTCCTGGTTCAAAAAGGACTGGCGGTCCTCCGCTGCACTCAACGGCTCGGGCTGCAAATTATGATGGAAATGGCCGACCTTGAGCATGCCAACCTGACGGAGGAGCACATCGGCTTTGTGCTGGGACCGCGCCTTAACGCCCTGGGACGCCTTGGGGACGCCAATCCAGCGGTGGAACTGTTGACCACCGCAGACTCTGGCCGAGCCCGTTTGCTGGCGACACAATTGGAGAACTATAATGCCCAACGCCAACTCCTTTGTAACCAGGTAACCCGTGCAGCTGAAGCCCAACTAAACGCCGACCCGACGCTGCTTGCAAATCCCGTAATCGTGCTGGGACATCCAGCTTGGCCCAGCGGGGTGGTTGGGATTGTTGCCAGCCGCCTGGTCGAACGTTATAACAAGCCCGCCATTCTTTTCTCCACACCAGCCAACGAACCAGCGCACGGTTCCGCCCGTTCGGTGGAAGGACTCAACATCACCGCTGCCATCGCCGCCCAGCAAGACCTGCTACTTAGTTTCGGCGGTCACCCAATGGCTGCCGGTCTCGCCCTGGAACAAGATTTACTACCCGAATTTCTCCGCAGGTTAAACAAAACTGTTGGGTTGATGCTTGGCAAAAATAAAAATAAAGAGCCGGAACTCAGGATCGATGCCTGGCTCGACCTGCCCGAAATAAGTCTTAACCTGGCCGCCACACTTGAAAGTCTTGCTCCTTTCGGTCCTGGCAATAACAAAATAACCCTAGCCACCCACAACCTGGCTTTGTTATCAGCCACAAAAATTGGGAGGAATGAGGAACACCTGAAACTGGCTGTGGCTGATGAAATGGGGAACAAACAGAAAGTCCTATGGTGGGGTGGCGCAGGAGAAACCCTCCCCGAAGGGAAATTTGACCTGGCTTATACCATCCGCGCCTCGGATTGGCGCGGCAGTCGGCAGGTCCAGATGGAATTTGTGGACTTCCAGGCCATCGGGACCCCGCCAGTCGAATTAAGAAGCCTTAAACATGAAATCCTTGATTATCGGAACGTCAAAGACCCATTGACCCTGTTGTCGGGCTTTGATCAACCGTCAACCCTGGTGTGGGCAGAGGCGGAGGCGAAGAAAGAGGTCAACGGGAAGGACAGGAACGACCTGGAGCAGGCTGACAACCTAGTCATCTGGACCATACCACCTTCACCGGATGAACTGCAAGATGCGCTTGGGATCGTCAAACCGCACTTCATCACATTGGTATGCGCACATCCTTTTCTGGAAATCACTGATGCGTTTATAGCACGCCTGAGCGGTCTCCTGAAATATGCCATCACTCACCACGCAGGCAAAGTAACTTATGCCGAACTGGCTGCATCATCTGCCCAGCGACAAATCACAGTTGAGACAGGCTTGAACTGGTTGGTTTCACGGGGGAGTATTGCCCTATTGCACCAGGAAAACGATCAACTCTGGCTGGCTCCTGGAAAGACCATCAACGACCTGGGCGGTGCAGCGCGCCTGTGGGTGGAAATCCAGTCTCTGCTTGCCGAGACAGCCGCTTACCGTGCACATTTTAAACGGGCGGACAAAGATTCGCTACTTCCATAAATACGATTACAAATCAATCAAGTCTTATGAAGAACTCCCCCACACCGCATATTGGTCTTTACGCGTCTGGGCTGCGGACCTGGCCCCTATGTTTATAGAGTCTGCAAAAGGGATGAATGCATTGGCAGGTATCAATCTGGTTGATAGGCCGCACATCAAGCATACAATCTCCACGTCCGAAGTTGATGCTGTAAGCTTGCTGGTATCCTTCCTCTCGGAACTTGTCTACGATACCGATCATAACCGTCTGGCATTCGATCAATTCGAGATCCAGGTCGAAGGTCGAACATTGAAAGTCGAAATGGGCGGGCCGCCTCTGATATCATATAACAAGACCATCAAAGCGGTAACTTATCATGATCTTAAAATCCCGAAGACCACGCAAGGATTTGAAGCCGAGATCGTTTTCGATGTGTAAAGAAGAAAAAGCAGAGAAACCAGGAAAGTAAATATTCTCCTAGTGAGGAAATAATAAAGTATTGGCCTCGTTGATTTAACCAAGTTATCCGACTACGAATGGGAGATCCCACAATCGTTCCGCGTCGATATGCACGGTCCTGTACGAATATTCTCCACACGCGAACTGCTCGAGCAAATCCTCGGAGATAAATCCCTCGAACAGGGGGTCAATGCCCTCACATAAATCCAATCATTCAACTTGAATAAGAAAAAGAGCCGGAGCAATTGCTCCGGCTCTTACTTTTCACAAAAACACGATCACTTTTCCAAGATCTGCGACAGGAATAGCTTCGTCCGATCTTCCTGGGGATTCGTGAATATATCTTTCGGAGTACCGGTTTCGACGATCAAACCCTGGTCAAAAAAATACATCCGGTCGGCCACAGCCTTGGCAAAGCCCATTTCGTGGGTCACTACCAACATGGTCATCCCGGATTTCGCCAGTCCGACCATCACATCCAGAACTTCCTTGATCATCTCCGGGTCAAGCGCCGATGTGGGTTCGTCAAAAAGCATGATCTTCGGCTCCATTGCAAGTGCCCGGGCGATTGCAACACGCTGTTGCTGGCCACCAGATAGTTGCCCGGGAAATTTATTGACTTGCTCCGGTATGCCCACCCGTTCAAGCAATTCTTTCGCCTTTGTTTCAGCCTTTTCTCTCGACCATTTGCGTACCTGGATCAGGGACAGGGTAATATTCTGCAAAACATTCAAGTGCGGGAACAGGTTGAATTGCTGGAAGACCATGCCCGTTTCCATGCGGATCTTTTCGATATTATGCATGTCCTTGGTCAGTTCAATCCCATCGACTATGATCAGTCCCTTCTGGTGGTCCTCAAGGTGATTGATACAGCGGATGAACGTGGATTTTCCCGACCCCGACGGGCCAAAAATGACAATAACCTCCCCTCGCTTGACTTCCATGCTGACACCCTTTAAAGCCCGAAAATGACCATACCATTTCTGTACGTCGCGGGCAATAATGATCGGATCATTTGCGGTCATTTCACTCATCATCTGCTCCCAAAATCCATTTGTTATATTATAGAACAAATCCAACAGACCGCAACCTTGATTCTTCAGGAGTTCTCCGGATCTTGGACGCTTATGACAGCAAACCGGGCATGGGTTAATTCCACCAGGGATTTAACCGGTAGGCGGATATTTAACCCACGCTGTCCGCCACTCACGTGGATCTCGGTCCGGATCTGGGCATCTCGGGCTATAACTACTTGAAAGCCTTTGTTGACCAACGCCAGAGGCGAGATTCCGCCAGCCTGCAAGCCGGTCAATTCTTCAGCCTCATGCTCGGTCGGCAAGCCAACTTTTTTCTCACTCAGCGCGGCCGCCAGCAGTTTCAGATCCACACGGTGGGGGCCAGGGACGACCGCCAGGATCGGTTTGCCTTTCGCGCGAGTTACGACAATGGTCTTAAAGACCAGATAAGGATCCACGCCAAGCAACCGGGCGGTAATTTCAGCGCCGAGTTTTTCAGCTGGAAGTTCAAAGGCTTTATAAGGAATTCTCTTCGAATCCAGCAAGCGGGTAACGTTATTGATAATTGGCATAGAAAACTTCCTGTGTCGGGTGAACATGCTATACTTACATCGAATTTTACACGATAATGAAGACAAACTCGAAATTACCTAAATTCCTGCGTATCGCCGCATTGGCTGCCCTGGCTTTCTGGGCGGCAATCTCCCTGGGCCGCATCCTCCAACAAACTTTATCATCGTCGGGCGGAAACGACCTTTATACCTATTGGTACGCGGGGCATTTCCTGAGAGAGGGCAAGGATTTCTACAAAGCGTTCATCAATAACGAGTTACCCACTGTACCAGTCCAATACCTGGACCAGAAGGTGGACACACTTAATGAAATTCTTTTCGCCGGTCTCTCACCAGCTCCAGCCAGTACCGCCCCGGTCTTTTTCTTACTGGCGCCGTTGGCGTTTCTCTCCTGGTCGTTGGCAAAAACGGTCTGGCTGGTGCTCAATCTGGCCCTGCTCGGAGCTATTCCCTTCCTTATCGTACAGCTCTTTCCGAAAAAGAATTGGCTCAACCGCTGGGAACTTTTGGCACTTATCCTTGCCATGATTGGGTTGACTTCCACCCGTTTTGCTGCTGCCAGTGGACAGATAACCTTTCTCATCCTGGATTTGATGTTGGCCGCGATATTACTGGCTGACCGTATACCGTGGGTCGCAGGGCTATTCCTGGGAATGGCGCTTTCCAAATATTCGCTGGCACTGGGGATTTTAATCCTGTTCACTTTCATCGATCCGAAGCCGCGTCTTGTCTTCGCTGCCGGGATCGTTCAGGTAGCCGGGATCGTTGGCCTGATGCTTCTAAGCGGTTCGGGTTTCCTGGAAATCTTTGGGGAATACATCCATATGGCTCTCTGGCACGCTGGGCGGGAAGGGATACACCTGGCTGCAGCCCTGCATGCAGAACAGTATCTGCTTTTGATTGCTCTGACGCTAACTTTGGCAGTCGGGATTCCACTGGCACTCTGGCGCTGGAAGAAAGCTGGACGGCCTTTGAACCAATCGCTTGAATCGCTTAGCCTTTATCATCTGACCGTCATTCTCATCCTTTGGGTCTTGTTGGTTGGTTATCACCGCGCCTACGATGTGATGGTGGTGATCGTCTTCTTCGGGCTGATAGCATACCTCGCCAAAATGCCCGACTCTTGGGATTTGAGTCGGGGAATCCTAACCGCTCTGAAAGCCTTCGCCGCCATCGCGTTACTCCTGCTGATGGTCCCCTCTGGGAGCGTGGTGCGTGGCCTGCTCCCTCTGTCGCTGGAAACCCTCTGGGGAGAAGCTGCCAATCTGACTGCAACCTTCCTGATCACCATCTTTCTCGTTCTGACGATCATCATCCTTTTTCGCGTGAGAGATGTAAAATAGAGAGCAAATGAAAACATCCTCTCCGCTAAGCTTGGCAGATCTCTTGAACCAACTCCCAGATTATTACACTCTCACCGACCGGGAGTTGATCCAGCGCGCCTACCGGCTGGCCGAAAAAGCACATGCCGGTCAGAAACGCGCTTCCGGTGAGCCTTATGTTTACCATTGTCTAGCTGTCGCTGCAATCCTGGCTGAGTATTCCATGCCCGCGGATATCATCGCGGCGGGTTTGCTGCATGACACCGTCGAAGATACTTCCATTAAATTCGAGGACTTGCGTCGTGATTTTGGTGAGGCGCTAGCCAATCTCGTCCAGGGGGTAACCAAGCTGACCCAGTTGCCGCGCGTCTCGCGCGGCGAACATCAGGAGGAGGCCCTGCGCAAATCGGACGAGGCCAGCAATCAGATCGAGGATGAAGCCGCCAGACGCAACCGCAAACGCGACCTCGCTGCAGAAACCCTTCGGAAGACTTTCCTGGCCATGGATAGTGATGTTCGCGTTGTGCTAATAAAACTAGCCGACCGTTTACACAATATGCGCACGTTAGGAGCGTTCCCGCAGGCTAAACGCCGCCGCATCGCCCAGGAAACGTTGGATATTTTTGCCCCGCTGGCCAACCGGCTCGGTATCTGGCAAATCAAGTGGGAACTCGAAGACCTTGGCTTCCGTTATACCAACCCGGAGAAGTATAAGGAGATCGCTGCGCAACTGGCGGAGCGCCGGGAATCACGCGAAGCTGAGATCCAGCAGATTTCCGAAGCCATTTCCAGGATCCTGGCCTCTTCGGGGATCAAGGCTGAAATTTCGGGTCGGTCAAAACACATCTACTCCATCTACCACAAGATGATTGAGAAAGGTAAGTCGTTCGACCTCGTTCGCGATGTGCGCGGTATCCGGCTCATCGTCCCGGACGTGGCTGCATGTTACGCCGTCCTGGGACTGATCCACACTCACTGGAGGCCCATGCCTGGTGAATTCGACGACTACATCGCCGCTCCCAAGGACAACTTTTATCAATCACTGCACACAGTTATCATTTATGATGATGGCAAACCGGTGGAGGTCCAGATCCGCACGCCCGAGATGAATGAGAATGCCGAGATAGGTATCGCCGCGCATTGGCGATACAAGGAAGGCGGTGAGCGGGGCAAGTACGACGAACGCATCAACTGGCTACGGCGGGTGATGGAGTGGAAACAGGATGTAGATGACGCCCAGGAATTCGTAGACAGCATGAAGACAGATGTCTTCAAAGACCGCGTCTATGTCTTTACTCCCCATGGTGACATCATTGACCTGCCAGCCGGTTCCACGCCGATCGATTTTGCCTACCATGTTCATACCACAGTCGGTGACCGCTGCCGTGGGGCCAAAGTTAATAATAAACTCGTTCCACTGGACTACACGCTAAAGACTGGCGAGCAGGTCGAAATCCTAACCGCCAAACAAGGCGGTCCCAGCCGGGATTGGCTTAACACGAACTTGGGCCTGGTACACACTCAGCGTGCCCGTTCAAAGATCAAGGCCTGGTTCAAAAAGCAGAACCGCGAACAAAACATTGCCCAGGGTAAAGAAATCCTGGAGCACGAAATTCAACGACTTGGCCTGGCCGAATTGGATGAGGATGGGCTTAGAGCCCTTGCCCAGAATTACGGACGTAATCCCGAAGAACTCTTCGATGCCCTCGGTTGCGGGGATCTGACCGTCGGACGTGTCGTCAACAAACTTCTGGAAGCAAAAGAAAGCGACGATCTCCTGGTCGCTGTCCCTCCATCCAGTGAAGCAATTTCCAGCGAGGCCGTTACGGTGCTCGGTTTGAAAGGTCTGCTGACTGCCATGGCAAGATGCTGCAACCCGACTCCCGGAGATGAGATCATCGGCTATATTACCCGCGGACACGGGGCAACAATTCACCGCCAGGATTGTCCCAATATATTACGCATCAAGGATCGCGAGCGGCTGGTAAAGGTTTCTTGGGGTGAAAATGTCCGTACTTACCCGGTTCCCATCCGCATCCGCGCCTATGACCGCCAGGGGTTGATGGGCGACATCACCACCCTTCTCAACAGCGAAAATGTAAATATCGTGGATGTACAAGTGGGTATCAATAAGAATCTGGCAGACCTGCGCCTTTCTATTGAAGTCCGGGATATCGCCCAATTGAGTCGTATGTTAGCCCGCATCGAAAATCTACCGAACGTGTTAGCAGCCCAGCGCGTTAGAGGTGGGTAACTTGGAAAGGATATTGCAAACATCCCAGTTTTACATACCGCAGGGCTTTATCGACCTGGGCCTCGGTGATCCGCAATTTTCGCTCCTGCCACTGGAGATGATGCATAAAGCCGCCGATGAGCGTTTCTGCCAGAATGACCCCGAATTCCTTCAATATGGAGCCAGGCAAGGTGATGGCGTCTTCCGGCANTCCCTGGCAGAATTCTTGAGTCGCGGCTATGCTTTTCCGGTTGAACCCAACAGCCTGTTCATCACCTCCGGGGCATCGATGGGGTTGCATCTCATCTGTACGTTCTTTACCCGACCCGGCGACATCATTTTCGTCGAAGAACCGACCTATTTCTTCGCCTTACGCATCTTCGCAGACCATGACTTGCATCTGGTCCCCATCCGTACCGATGAAAACGGGTTGGTGATCGAAGCCTTGGAAGAAAAGCTCGCCGAATCCCGCCCAAAATTTCTCTACATCATTCCCACCTACCAAAACCCAACTGGACACACCTTGTCTGCAGAGCGCCGTGAACAGCTGGTGAGCCTGAGCCACAAACACGATTTCCTCGTGGTGGCAGACGAGGTCTATCATTTCCTGAGCTATGCTGGTCAACCGCCGAAACCATTGGCCGCTAATATTGAATCCGGGAACATTATTTCGCTGGGTTCCTTCTCGAAAATATTGGCCCCTGGCCTTCGGCTGGGGTGGATGCAGGCGAACGCAGAGATAATTCAGCGATTCGTAAACAGTGGCTTGCTTAACAGCGGCGGCGGGATGAACCCCTTCACATCCGCGATCGTAAGCCGCGTTTTGGAGACCGGAAAACTGGACGAGAATATCTCCAAATTGATCACCACCTACCGGTCCCGCATCACGGTCATGGATGCCTCACTGCGCCGGAACTTACCACGTTGTAAATATACCCTTCCTCAGGGGGGATACTTCTTTTGGATCCATCTTCCCAATGGGATTAACGCCACTCAGTTTCAACGGCAGGCGGAGATTTTCAAAGTTGGCTTCCGGTCTGGAGCGCTCTTCTCTAGCCAGGGTGGAATGCAGGATT
>Ga0031655_10001695_pt1 | contig 13068 bp, 15 predicted proteins | sample FrelakmetHBP12HB_FD_55187 | JGI IMG/M metagenome (GOLD analysis project Ga0031655, IMG submission 55187) | Freshwater lake sediment microbial communities from the University of Notre Dame, USA, for methane emissions studies -HBP12 HB | ecosystem: Environmental > Aquatic > Freshwater > Lake >... | reverse complement strand
TGGCTGGATGTATAGAAGATAAAGATTTCGTGATTGGACGTGGTTTGAGAGATTGCGGAAAAGGAATTTTAACACAATTATTCACTCAATCATTCGGAGGATATGCAACAGAAGCAAATGCTAATAATTTGATTTTAACAAAACGAATAGGTCAATCCGATGAGGCTAAAAATAGAATGTGGTTAATACCTCATATGAATTCCCNTTTAGTATTTATGAATGAGGGTGATNNGGATAACGGAAATGAAAAATCAGTTATAAATGGCGTATTAATNAAATCTCTATTATCAGGAGGTGATAAACAAAAATCAAGAGCCCTATATAAATNGGAAATAGAATTCATATTTGGTGGTCGTATTATGATTTTTATGAATGATATACCAGAAATTAGACCGATAGATACTTGTCAACATATGACTTTATTTGAATTTCCTAATAAATTTATTAACCCGTCAGAATATGACCAAAAGGAAAAAATAAACGATTTACAACCATATGAGAAAAAAGCAGATCCAAATCTAAAAGAGAAATTAAAAGATAAAAAATATGTTGACGCTTTTATTCAATTAGTTATCGAAAATTATATAAACCACCCAGTTAAGAATACCGATGATGTTATTAATTCAATAAAAGAATATAGAATGGAAGCAGGAGATGAATTATTGTATTACAAAGAACATTTTAATTATTCAAATCCTAATTCTTTTACTCAATCACAAGAAATTTATGAAGAAGTAAATAAAAAATACCCAGAAATGTCAGCCCCAAAAATTAAATCTTTCTTGACAAAAAATATGAAACTAAAACTAATAAAAAAACAAATTGATAATGAAAGACATTGGGGTTTCTTAGGTATTACTATTAAAAATTCAGATTAATTTAATATAAATATATACTATTTATATTATGTGATTAAAAATAAGCAATATATGAGATTGAAATTAAATGATCGACATTATCATTATTTTTAATTTCAATACAAATTGAATTATCTGAATACTCTACAACATGAGTATCATATTTGATGTGATCTTTGCATACAATACCATAACACATATACATTATAGGATTAGGATTTGCGGTGGTGATAGTGTAATAATAACCTGTATTTGCTTCTATGATACCCGTTTCGATAGTTTTTGATTCAATTGTATAGGTTGGTGCTACAATTTTTTCAAGTGTAGGTTCAGTAGGATAGTCTTTTATTAAAACTTTTTTTAATCCTGTTTGAATAGGTTCAATTGGTTCAATTGGTTGAACAATAGGATCCACAGTTTGAACAACTGTATCAGTAGGTTTTTCATCTACCATTTTAAAAGAATTCTGATCATTAAAATCATTGATGGCTACTTTAAGACTTTCATTAATAGCATCACCTATTGTTTGTTTCCCTAATGTTTTTAATTGCGCAAGATTTGCGATTTCTTTCATTCTCAGTTGAACTCTATTTGAAGACATTTTATATTATTACAAAAGATATTTTTATAAATGTAATATATATATGTCTGTTTTAAAAACCCCAATTAAGAATACAATCTCATCAGAAATTAGTCAAGATGTCTTGAGATTATTAGAGATTTTAGATAATGTAATTAAAGGAATAGAAACCTCTGGATTATTTGATATGTCAAAAGTTAGTTATTCATCTCTTATTATCAGAGACCCAACTGAATACTCATGTGTTGAAGCATTAAGAGAAAATAAAAAAAAAGCAATGAAGAAAGATGTTAAGAAAAATTTAAAGGATACTTTAGGTAGTTTATTTAATTAAAATAAATACTATATATATACACAATGGTTTTCACTGGATTTCATCTTTATGCTTATTATGTATTACAAATACCCACATTTGTAGATTANGTGGAAGACTATAATAAAAAAATATCTGATCTTCCAACATTAAATAAAATTATAGTTAAATGTTATGATTTATTAAGTATTCAAAATAAAAAAAAATTAGATGCAATGGCTCATTTTTTAATAACTAATAATAAAATGAGACGATTATTTAATAGTAGAGCGAATTATCAATTGGATGATGAAACTCTAGATCATACTGAAGATATTCAAACTTATATGAAATATGGACACGGTATGACTCTAGATGATGCTGAGTTCATGATAGAAGATGATACTATTTTTCAATTGTTGTATAAAAATATATCAAATAATTTTTCTAAAAAAGATTATGAGACGTTCAAGATTGAAATATTTTATATACCAATAAATAAAATATTAAATAAATAAAAAATAATATATACTTAGTATATACAATATGCCTTATTATGATGATGAAGGAGGAGCAATGAATGCCTCTTATATTAAAGTACTAAAAAAAGCATGGAAAGCACACAAAAAAGAACATCCAAAAAATACTATGTCATGGCAATCATTTATGAAATCTTTTTCTAAAACAGATGAAGCAAAAAAACATAGAGGAAAGTCAACCGCAGAAGAAAAAAAGAGAAATAAAAAAGCAGGTAAAAAAGCAATATCAAAAAATCCATGGCTACAATTCCTAAAAAGACATAAAAGCGAGAGAGGAAAAACCGAATCATATTCAGATTTTCTTAAGAGAATGAGTGGAGACTATAATGAAGAATAAATAAATATATTCATATACATATATATACATGTTTAATTCAATGATGCAAGGTATAGGACAACACATGGGTGAGGGATTTAGTGGTCCCAGTATTTACTATTTTGAATTATCAAAACTTTTTCATTCACAAAAAAGAAAACTTACTCGTGAAATAATGTCTGCCTATTGGAATAATTTACATAAAGATGATAAAGATATATTGAATAAAATGGCTCATCATTTAGTAAAAACTCCATCCCTTATGAAAAAATGGAAGTCAGAACAAAAGAAATTTAAAGCAGGAAAAGGATCCCGAACTGATTTATTTAAAAAATTATTTGAACAAGTGGTAAAATCAACAGATAAATCTAATTTTGAGGAATTCAAACAAGAAATATTTGTTAAAAACATAGATCTAGACGCAGAATCTTTTTTCTTGGTGCCTTCTGAAGAACAAATGGACGGCAAATATGAAGAACTACCAGATGAAGAACTACCAGATGAAGAACTACCAGATGAAGAACCAGAAGAAGAAATGCGCGAAGAAGGAAGACATGTAGTTCCCGGTATCATACACCCTCCAAATCTAAAAGCCCAAGAATTAAAAACAGTGATCGATGATTGGTATGAAGCAACGATGAAAACTAATGAAATGAGTGACAAAGCCTTACAACTTGGTCAAAGGGCTTTATTACAATTACAACAATTTTAATAACATTTAAATATATATATGGAATTTTCAAAAAACCCCATAGATGCATATCCAACCGAAGTCTTAAAATGGATTAACTTAATAAAATTAACAAATAGAGATGATGACCAAATAAAAATAATAGGTTCAATAGCATACAGAAAACTCCAACAATACGCAGATGTTGATTTAATTGAAATATTAAAAGTAAACCAACATTTCACTCCTCTTATTTATTATGATATATTAAAAAAAATGTGTCAAAGAATGATAAAAAATGGGGCTTTGTTTTCAGACATGAAACTTGGTTTTGATTTAGATATTAAGAAGTATGATGATTATCTTGGATATTTGGATTCTGGTTTATTAAAAGATTTTAAACCTAATGACATGATAAATGAAATGAAAAATGATCCTTCTTTTACTTCTTTTGAATTAAATTTGATTAAGAATGTTCATGATGTTAAAACATGGGAAGAACTCAAGGAACATATAAGAGTTTTATACACTTTCCATTGGTCTCATGCTAATATATTAAATGGTTATATTATATCAAAAAGTGGAAAGAGATATGATTTATTAAACCTATTATTTAAACCCTCAGGTTTAAAAATAGATTTTTTTATAAACATAGATGATAATTGGACAGAGATTTCAATAGTTCACAATATAGACATAAATGGGGAACCTATAAATTATTTTCCTATAAATCAATACGAAATATATAAATCAATTGCCACTAACGCCGAAAAGTTTTTATATTCACCATTATTTCAGTCTATCTACAAAGGTTTAAAAAGAACATGGATATTATCACGTCTAAGAAATGATACTCACACGGCTTCTTTATTGGCTTCATTAATAAATAGTGATGTTAATAATTTATATATAGCAAAGTCTTATTTAGAAACAATAGCCCTAATGTTATTACAAGGCGAACAAACCATAAATATATCAAAAATCAAATGGTTAATCTCACATTGTACATCAATTCCCTTCAATCTTGATGAATTATTGAGAGAGATTGACAATTGTAAAAATATAATTGATTATTTACATGTTAAAAAAGAATTAGTCATGATAGTAAACACTTACGCCAAACAGTGGATTTATAAAAATCACTTCGAAAGTATATTAAGCGATTATTTGGGTGTTGTTCATATTTATAAACATAAAATTTAATTTATATTATAACTTTATATGTCTTTGACTTATAAGGAAACAAAGAACGCTATACCAGTCGCTAAAATTTCTAAAACTCCTAAAATAATATACTTATTACCTAAATCTAACGTCTTTAAGCCAGTCCCAGAAACAAATTTATATGAGGCTACATTCTCATGTCCCTATTGTAAGAAGGATTTTAACAAAAAACAAACTTTAATTTATCATATTAGTAAGGTTTGCCTTAAAAAAAGTCATCACATGGACACAATGCCATCAATTCAGACACCCGAGTTGCTCGTTAAGTTGCCTTTAGATGCTCACGAAATGCTTTTTATATCAGGGCCCCCAAACTCAGGTAAAACTTATTACACAAAAGAGTATGTGAGGATGTATAAACAAATGTTTAAAAGAAATGTAATAATGTTTACCAGAAATGAACATGATGAAACACTAAAAGATACAGAAAAACTTTTTAATATAGTNATGATAGATCCTTCTATATTAGTTGATCGTTTTCATTTAGAAGACTTCAATAATTCATTAGTTATATTTGATGACATAGAAAGTAGCGAATACCCCAAAGTCACAGAATACCTTTATTCTTTAATGAATGATTTGATACGAAATGGAAGACATAATAATACATCTGTTATTGTAACAAATCATGATTTAAGGGCTGGCACAAAGACAAAAAACTTATTAAATCTTATGACATGTTTGGTTATTTTTCCTCAATCGGGTTCTGTNTATCATATTAAGAATACTTTAAAACTCTATTGTGGTTTTTCTAATCNTCAAACAAATAAAATTCTCCAATTACCTTCTCGNTGGGTTGCCATTAGTAGAGAAGCACCTCAATATATAACTTATGAACATGGTATATATATGGTGAATGCTGATGTTTATTAATATGCAAGGTTAATATATATGAGTATATACAAACCGTTAAATGCTGATGAAATAGTTCGAAAAATAGGTTGTAAATTCATACTTTATGAAAATATGCATAAGATAAGACATATAAATGAATTATTACCCCAATGTTTAATATTATATCAACTTGCNGATGTTGGTCATTTTTGTTGTGTCTTCAAAAATAAGGAAGGAATTAATTTTTTTGATAGTTTAGGGATAAAAATGGATAATGAACTATATCTCGCAAATGGTAAGTATAAAAATCATGATTTTACATATTTGACTAAATTACTATATGAGGCAAACACAAAAGTTATTTTTAATGAATATCAATTACAAAATATAAAAACCTCAACATGTGGTCATTGGTGTGCTATAAGGATGAAATATTATGATTTATTTAATGACGAATTTTATAAAATATTCAAAAATAAAAAAAATAGGGATCAAATAGTTGTTAAATTATTTAATAAATTATAATCTCTCATATCTCTATATATAGAATGATACAATTGGACAAACCTATTTCGAAAAAATTTTATAATTTATCAGTAAAAAATACGACAACCTCAGAAATTCCCGTCAGGTTTAACNCTTCACTGAATATCCCGTTTATTCAAAAACCNAGTGATTGGACTGCTTCNGTTGTTCGTTTCGTTGTTCCNAATTTTTCAACACCTATATTTACTTTTCAGGATGCAACCTATTATTTTACATTGAACTATTATAATAAATCTGTAACTTTACCGATTGTTTTTGAATCTCGAAACTTAGCAGACGCAACTGATAGAAAAGTTTATGAAATCCAACATTTAATTGATATGATGAATACAACACTTGTCTCTTGTTGGACGGCTTTAAATGCTTTAGGTGCCTTACCTACAACCGATAAACCTTATTTTATTTATAATGTAGAAACATCACTTATTAGTTTAATCGCTAATCTTACTTATTATGTTTCAACCATTGCGCATCCCATAAACATATATTGTAATAATACTTGTTTTAAGTTCTTACAAGGCTTACCAGTGACTTATACAGGAGCATCCACTTATGAATACCAATTATTGGTTAGAAATGCATTCAATAATACTTATAATACTAATTATTTCCAAATGCAACAAAATTCTAGTTCTTTTTCATCAACGACAGATTTTGATCGTGTAGTTATAACGACAGATTTACCTATTCAAGCGGAATATATTGGTTCTTCAGTCTCACTTCCGATCATTCAAGACTTTTGTCCAAATGAAATCACAAGTCAGAATTTCTATGAAAATATAGTATATAATGCTGTTTTTCCATATAGAACCGCGAAAATGACATCTGATGTTGCTTTTTATTCAATTAATTTTAATTTTTATTGGGCTGATGTGAATGGAACGTTGACAGAGATGCTTCTACCTGTCAAGAGTTCGGCAAATATTAAAGTAATGTTTACACGTGATTATTAAACTTTTAATTATTTTTATAAATAATTAAAAATATGATATTTAAATTCTTCTAACGGCTTCAAGAAGTTCAGCGCGAGAGGTTGATTGACCTCCTGACACCATACCTCCGGGTAAACCATAACCAACTCGTCTCGCAACGTTTCCAACTGTAGAGGCTATATTACTAACTCCTGGTATGGGTAACATACTCACAAAGTCCGCAGCGGTGCTAATAACCTTGTTATCTCTCAAAAACTTGTTTACAGGTGTAAAAACCTTTGCAACCTTGCTAATAAAATCGGAGAAACTACCCCCATAATGTTTCACGATTGATCTAAAAGGTGTATATTCTCCCTCTTCTGGAGAAATTCCGATTTGAATTTCGGATAATCCAGAGGTATGTAGAATATATTTTCCTTGAACAACTGAAATAATGTAAAGACTTGGGTTTGCAATAGATGCGGATTGGTTAACATTTGTAACTCCAACGTTCAGCTGCATGTTAAAGTTTCCAATCTTACCGGGATAACTATCTTGAGATAGCGTAATATCCTTTCCAAAATCTAAACGTAACAAAGAACCAACGGTTCCAATCTTTGTAGCCAAATTAGAAGTAACACCATGCCATTCGTTCCATGTAATATCAGTAAGTCCATTAGCGCGAGACATTAAATAAAGATCATATTCAGACGCGGAACTCAAAAGTCCGCTCCTGTTGTCGAAATTTATAGAAATATTATTAATGTTTAAGAAAGTATCAGTGCTGGCATATGTAAGATTTGCAGTTGCTTCTTGACACCAAACATAAATATGGTGCGGAATTGCGTTAAGTTGTAGATTTGTGGAGACAATCGTTGTCGAACTGTTTGAAGTGAGAGGTGTTGATGTAGTTGTAATAAATCTATTAATATCTTGATGTCCATAAACGAGATCACGGGGAACATAACTATCAGGAGGTGTTATGTACCTTTGATAGATAATCGGTTGACCAAGTGTAACGGTTATTCCCGATAAAGTAGCCAGAGATGACGCATGAGATACCACTCTTGCCAAATTACTATTATAATTAATAGTCACATCAAACGTTCTCACATTTGAAAATCCTAAACTTTCTTCATAATCATCAACCATAGGACTTATATAGAGAGGCTCAACAAGAGTAGTTGTGAGTGTGGATGATGTAGCACCGTTTACAATAGTACACGGGAAAGCCCCACGGAGCATGTAGCCATCAACACAATCAGTATAAACACCAAGAGGATTATTGTTTGCTCCTACTCCATCAGCATAAACCTGATATTTGTCTGTAAAAGTCGGCGTTAAACTCCAATGTTTCGATTTCTTATAACGGTTAATTCTTGGAACTATTTCTGACGTTTGCATTGACACAGTTGTATTATTTATTGTCGATTGTGTCGAAGAAATAACAGAAGAAAGAGGATAAGCACGTAATGCATCATAACCCGCTTGAAGTAATGCGGATCCTGTTGTTGTGCCTGCATATGTAACTGTGATAGGTTGCGCCATGTATGAAACTCTATCCACAAACACCCTCTGTGATGGAGGAGGCATAGAAAAAGTGGCATTAGAATTGGAATAAGACGTAGAGATCCAAGGACGAATCGTAATAGATTGTCCACTGGTTAACTTTACGTCTCTATGCATTAAATTAACATCGATGTCTGGAACGACAGTTGAAATGTTTGACATTGTATATATTGAAAGGAGAAATTTTTTATTTGTCTATATTATAATGAGTATTTCAAATCTTTTCACTGAAAACTATGCAAATTTATTTTCAAATACCCTATATTTAATTGGGGATATCAAAGCAACAAGTACGTCCAGTGGTACGCTTGTCGTTGAAGGAGGAATATCAGCCTCGGATAATTTATTTATTGGTGGTGATTGTCATGTTTCGGGAACTGTTTATGTCCCGTCTATAATCTATGAAGACCAAACACATATCACTTCAACAATAAATTCAAGTAGTACGTCTACGGGTGCGCTTACTGTAACGGGAGGTATGGGTATCGCTCAAGATGTCTATATTGGTGGAACTACTTATGCTAATAATATCAACGGTTCTCTTCTGACTACAACTGTTGAAAGTACAAGTGTTAGTTCTGGTTCATTAGTTGTTTCTGGCGGGTTAGGTGTTTCTAAAACATTAAACACCACTGATTTAAAAATCTTTTCAACAATTGACACAACCAGTCCTTCCACTGGTGCGATTATTGTGGTCGGTGGTTTAGGTGTTAATAATATTTCGACGACTAATGAAACAATTGAAAATATTTTGACTGTAAAAGTCCAAGAATTAATAACAAGTACTATTAATACATTAAACACAATAACGGGAGCACTTGTTGTCTCTGGAGGTATGGCTGTCGCTAAGGACATTCGAAGTGGTGGCGATCTATATGCTAATAATCTTTATGGTAATGTAAATTTATCCTTATCCACAAATGACGCAAGTAGTACCTCTACTGGTGCTCTTGTTGTTGGTGGTGGTGTTGGTATTGCCAAAAATCTATATGTAGGTGGTAATGTTAATACATCCGCCACTCTTGTCGCTAATAATGGTTCTTTTTCTTCCACAAATCTATCAGTAAGTACTACTTCGGGCGCGTTGGTTGTTGCTGGAGGTATTGGATGTAACGGATTATGGTCTAATCTTGGTTTCNCTGTTNACGCTTCGGATGGTACTGATACTAATAATGATATAAATTATTTTAATANTATTAGTAGCANTTTTTCTATTCCAGCAAATCAACCCAATAATATTTCTACAAGTCTCTACATCGAGAACCTTATAAGTGGAAATCCCTTTATTGCCAATGATGCAAGTGCTTCCTATATGAAAAATNATATCATCGATGTTCTACTTTCAAATAGTGCATCCACATTGAAATTAGATTGTCCAAACTTAGAAGGAGTTAGTACAGCCCCTATTTCTTCGGCTATCATTATAAATAAATCAATAGACACAACAGCGGTGAGTTCTCCCATTCAATCGGGTGTTTACATAAATGATCTCAATACAGACGCTACCACAACCACAGGTATATATATTGATAGTCAATTATCGAATAAAGGTATATATTCGAAAGGTATTATAGAANTTATCAATACAACTCAATCAAGTGGTGTCACAACTGGTTCTCTCTATACAACTGGAGGTGTTGGAGTTTCAAAAAATCTAAATGTTGGNGGTGTTATTGATATTCTAAACACCGTAAATTCTTCAAGCACTTCTACAGGTGCTCTTCTTATCTCGGGTGGATTATCCGCTCAAAAAAGTATATGGGGCTCTAAAGTACAATATAACGAAGCATTGGATGATCCCACTGTATTATCCGAAGTTGCGAGTAATAACTATAATAGTATGGCTTTCTCCGATGCTTACACGGGTTTTTCAAATGCTAAATATTCCGATAAAGAAAGTCATAACTGTATTTTTTCTGGATCTAACACTTCAAATCTTCCTTCATTTACTGGTCATTACATTGAAAATAATATTTCTAATCCAAGCGCTAATAATTGTAATATCACGAGTGTTGCAGGTCTTCAAACAAACTTAAATATTACAGATGTTTATGCTCCTACAAGTTGCTCTACAATAGAAATAACAAGTCCCGTAGTTTCTGGCACTATTGGAGGAACAACTGGTATATATTCAGGTTTACGTATTAAACAAGGCGCTACAAGTGGTACACATCAATATGGTTCGGGTTTATTTATTGACGATCAAGGTTCTTTATCCACTTCCTCTATCAAATCCGCGGGTTTGATAATAAAAGGTCAAACTTCAGGGTGCTCTTTGTTTACAGAAGGTACTACAGATACATCAAGTATTTCAACAGGAAGCGTACAAATAAACGGAGGCGCTTACATTGCTAAACATTTATTGGTTGGTAATGCTTCAAATGAAAATTCTACAAGTACAAGCACTGGAACACTTCGAATCGTTGGAGGTCTTGGTATTAGTCAAGATATATATTGCGGTGGCAAATTAAGCGTATTAGGTGATTCTGTTGAAAGTTCAACCCTAAAAGTCCTTAGTACGACGGCATCTACAAGCGCAACCACAGGTTCTATTATTTGCAGTGGAGGTATTGGATGTGTTGATATTTTCGCTACTTCTATCACATGCTCCAGTTCTTGCAAGGGCACATTTTTAGTTGCAAGTAGAAATAATTTAACAAGCACTATATCATCGACTCTTGAAGCGACAAGTGCAACAACGGGAGCATTAACTGTTACGGGTGGTTTAAGTGTTGGAAAAAGTCTTTATTCTGGTGGAACTGTGTTGAGCACTTCAACATCTACGGGTTCATTAATAGTCACGGGAGGTATAGGCTGCGGAGGTATGATTTATAGCACTCCTCAATGGCAGGATTATCAATGTATCCAAAATGTGAAAAGTGTAGGTTCTACTGGTCCTACTTACATTATTCATCCTACTATTACTACTATATACGGCTATGAATACGTAAATGGTTCTACTAAACTTCTTTTTAGTAATTGTGAAATGCCTCATGGTTTCTTGGCTGGCTCTTATTTACATCCTCATGTGCATTTTACAGTCTCAACAACTACAGCCTCAAGTGTAACCGTTAATTGGACACTACAATACGATATAGCGAACATAGATGGTGCATTTACTGGCTCCTTAACCACTTTTAATACAGCACAAACTTACGCGAGTGGATTAACAGCGGGNGTTCATTACCTCCAACCTNTATATGCNGGTAATGGTATAGCCACAAGTGGTTCTACGAACTCATGTATGCTTAATTGTATGTTGAAAAGGGGAATAGACACCTACGCGAATAGTTTGTTATTAATGGGTTTTGATTTCCATTATCAAAGTTCAACATTTGGAAGTTTAACAGAATAATTTCGGTTATTAGTATATATGACTGGAAAAAAACTATATTTAGTGACATATGCAAAATCAACCTATATGTCTCATGCATTACAATTTTTTTCATTGTTAGTTAAATTAACAAAAGATGAATTTAAATTGTATGAACCAATGATTAAAAAATCAAAATACTTAATAGATCCGTGTATACTTAGAATAAGCATAAATGAAGCGTGTCAACTAAAAAATTTTATAACCTACAATATGTAGTATTAAAAAAAAGGGTCGTCGGTTTTTCTATTAATCTATTTTTTTCATAACCTTTATTTTTCCTTATTTATAAAGGTTAACATTCAAATATTTTCTTTTTTATCAAAATAAAATATTTTGTATACCCTTTTTATATCAATGGTAGTTTACGGTTATCTCCGAGTTTCCACCAACAAACAAGATGAAAATAATTATAAGTCCTCTATATTACAACTGGCTAATGATAAAAATCTGGGAAAAGTAATATGGATCGCGGAAACCATAAGTGGACGGAAAGATTGGCGTAATCGTTTACTTGGTCAAGAATTTAATAAAATGGTCGAGGGTGATGTTATTATTATGGGNGAATATTCCCGTATTGGTCGTGACTTCTTAACTTCCATGGAGTTCTTGGCTGAATGTAGAAGAAAGAAAATAACTATTTATTCCACTTTNGGTGATATTCCTATGAATAATGACGCCACAAGCAACCTATTATTGGCTATGACTGCTTGGAAATCTCAAACAGAACGNGAAAACTTAAGTTATCGAACGAAAATAGGTATGGCATNCCATAAAGCAAACGGTAGTATTTTAGGAAGAAAACGGGNAATGATTCTCGATAAAGATATTAATAATATCCGAAATATTAAAGACGAATTGGAAAAAGGGGTTAAGTTAAAAGAAATCTGTAAACATTTTAAGTGTACTTTACCAACTTTAACCAAATTTATAAAAAAACATGACCTTAAAAGTAATAAAGAGGCTTAATATACCTATAAATCCACGAAAAAAAGATAGATGGATCCAATGTGTCCAGAGTGTCCAGAAAATAGGTGTTTCAACAAACTTCTATAAAAAAACACGTTTTGAGGTATTTTTATATATATTAAAAACCTTTTTGTGGAAAGGGCTATTTTCTGGACACTCTGGACACTTAATAACCCTATACCCTTTTAGACCAACTTTAACCAAATTTATAAAAAAACATGACCTTAAAAGTAATAAAGAGGCTTAATATACCTATAAATCCACGAAAAAAAGATAGATGGATCCAACCTTTTAGACCAACTTTAACCAAATTTATAAAAAAACATGACCTTAAAAGTAATAAAGAGGCTTAATATACCTATAAATCCACGAAAAAAAGATAGATGGA